>Ga0070740_10006552_pt1 | contig 10156 bp, 8 predicted proteins | sample Coa_R2_FD_67286 | JGI IMG/M metagenome (GOLD analysis project Ga0070740, IMG submission 67286) | Surface soil microbial communities from Centralia Pennsylvania, which are recovering from an underground coalmine fire - Coalmine... | ecosystem: Environmental > Terrestrial > Soil > Unclassified ... | reverse complement strand
GCGGTCGGCGCAAATCGCGCTTGCCGCGCCAACGAAATCGAATAAGCCGCATCCCAAGAGTAAAACGCATTCGTCCAAGGCGCCTCCCACCCGGCGGGGTTGAGCGTGTCCTGGACGGGGAAGTTGACCACGCCGTGTGCGCCCATCTGCAGCATCGTATGCAGGGCGAGTGTGGTATTCGAACGATCGGCGGCGCGAGGCCGCGCTTCGGCCGCGCCTTGCAGCCAGCCCGCTTGAAACTCGCTGAGCATAATCGGCTGCGCGCCCGGCTGCGTCTGCAGCAACCCGGTTGAAAATTCGAGTTGCGCGCGGTCGTGTTCGCCGATGCTGTAGGCATCGCTTTGGTACCAATTTCCCCATGCCCACACCGGCGCCGACGCGGTTACCTTCATTTGAAACGTGTTGATGAAGGTCGGCATCTCCGCGCCCAGCACGCCGTGCACGACCGATTGCAGATACGCGATATAGCGGTGAAAGTTCGGTCCCGGCCACGTGTCGTTGTCCAAGTATGCGCCCTGATCGTCATCCAAGGCGACGGCAACGATGCGCCCTTTGTACGGCAGCGTGACGCGCAGCACGCGCTGCAGCCATCGCGTCGCATATCGCATGTGCGAGGTATTGCGCATCCATTCCCGCGCGGCGGCGTCCGAATGCGCGTTCTGTAGCGTGGCCGTTGCCGGATATCGGCCTTCCAAAATGTCGCGTACGGGCATATGGTATTCCGGCCGCCGCAGCAGCCAGGCCGGGTATCCTCCGTTGCGCCACTCGTTGCGGATGACGGGCCCGGGCCGCAGCACGATTGCAAATCCGTCGCCGGATAGTATACGCATCAGTCCCGCCAGGTCGCGCCGTGGATTCGTGCGCCCGGTAAAATCGAAATCCCCGTCGCGCAGCTCGTGCCAGTTCCACATGACGTACAGATCGATCGTATTGACCCCGAGCGCGCGATACTGCTGCAGGGCCGCTGCCCACTGCCCGCGCGGAACGCGCTCGTAAAAGAAGGTTGCGCCGTACAAGAAGTGCGGCGCGGTTTGCGGTTCGGAGCCGGCGCCCGGCGCTGCGGCGAATGCGGCGAGCGCAAACGCGAGCGCGCGCGCGATCCGTCGGCCAATCATCGGCGCTGCGTTCGGTGCGTAGTATCCCGACGCCCTGGCGACGAACAGGCCGCGCATGGATGGAACTCCCTCGCCGCTGGCACGTCTGCTGCGCCTGGACGGCGACGTCCACGTCGATTTCATCACCAGCGCGGCATTGCAGGGCAATGCTCTGGGTGACCCGGCGGAGCGGCCGGTCATCGTGTACACGCCGCCCGGCTACGACCCCGAAGGGTCGCGCCGCTACCCGGCGTTGTATTGTTTGCACGGGTATACCGGCGACGCTGCCGCTCTGGTGGCCTCGCGTCCGTGGGAAACCAACGTCGTTCAATGGATCGATCGGCTCGTCGCCCAGCGCCGCATGCCGCCCGCGCTGCTCGTGCTCGTCGACGGCTTCACGCGGCTTGGCGGTTCGCAATACGTCAATTCGATTCATAACGGGGACTACGCGACGTACGTGGTGCGCGACGTCGTTGCGCACGTCGACGGTGCGTACCGAACGGTAGCGCGCGAAGGCGGCCGTGCGGTGCTGGGCAAATCCTCGGGCGGATTCGGCGCGCTTTATTTGAGCATGCAGTATCCCGGGATCTTCGGGGCGTTCGCCTCGCACAGCGGTGATTCGTATTTCCTGTACGCACATCCGCGCTCGTTCGTCGATGCGCGCCGGACGCTCGAGCGCCACGGCTGGGATATAGCGGCATTCGTCGCGCAGTTCGAAGCCGCGCATAAACGTCCGCAGCACGAATACGCGACGATGGAGATGCTTGGCTACGCGGCGGCCTATTCGCCCGCGAGCGCGCGGCCGTTCGACCTCGATTTGCCGTTCGAGCGATGGAGCGGTGCCCTGCGCACCGAGGTCTTCGAGCGCTGGCTGGCATTCGATCCCGCGCAGATGTGCGTGCACAAGCGCGAGGAGCTGGCACGGCTGCGCCTTCGTTATATAGACTGCGGGCGGCGGGACGAGTACGCGCTCGATGCGGGCGCGCGCGTGATGGTCGAGCGCATGCGCGCGATGGGCCTGGACGTCCGCCACGAAGAGTTTGACGACGACCATCGAAACATCGGCTACCGCTACGAGCTATCGCTGCCGGCGCTTGCCGGCGTGTTGGAGATGGAATGAACCGCACGATCATCGCGGCGCTCGCGCTGGCTGTTCTCGCCTTGCCCGTCGGGGCGAGCGGGCAGACCGACGCGCACACGTATACCGATCCGGCGATGTCGTACACGGCGCCGGCGGATTTTACGCCCGTGCCCGTGCCGAGCAACCCTCCCGATGCGTTCGAGCAGCCGACGATCATGGCGATGTTCGTGCGGCACCCCAAACAGCCCGACGTGACCGAGATCTCGCTGACGATGGAAAACACGACGGAAGAACTGGCCTCGTACGAGTCCGACGTCGAGTCGAAAGCGCGCAATACCGGCACCGGAGATTCGGTGTTCGTCAAGAAGCAGCTCGTCACGCTGGCAAACGGGATGCCGGCGTACTTTCTCAACATCACGATTAGCGCGGATGCGACCGAGATTCAAACGTTCGAATACGTTTGGGTCGATCGCCTTCGGGGCGTAATTTTAGCCGCCAGCTCGCGTTACGGCGTCATCGACGAACGAAGCGCAAAGAAGATGCTCTCGACGGCGACGGCGACAGCCTACCCCCGCAACCAGATTTAAGTGTCATCCTGAGCGGAGGCACGCGCGCACCTAGTGCGCGCCCGCGTAGTCGAAGGACTGGCGTGCTACGCGCGGCCCGCGTAGTCGAAGGACGGATTGTGTCATCCTGAGCGGAGCCTACGGCACGCGAACGCGTGCCTTAGCGCAGTCGAAGGACTGGCGTGCTACGCGCGGCCCGCGTAGTCGAAGGACAGCGCCCCTTGCAGATCGTCGATAAGATCGTCGACGTCTTCAATGCCGACCGATAGCCGCAGCAATCCGTCGGTAACGCCCCGGCGCTCGCGCTCCTCTTTGGGAATCGAGCCGTGCGTCATTCGAGCGGGATGGCAGATCAACGATTCGACGCCCCCCAAGCTCTCGGCCAGGCTGAAATACTTCATCCTTCCGGCAAAATCGATTGCGCGCTCGACGGGCCCCTTGAGCGTGAAGGAGACCATGCCGCCGAATCCGCTCATCTGCCGTTTGGCAAGCTCGTGCTGGGGATGCGAGGGCAGGCCGGGATAGTAGACGCGATCGACCTCCTCGTGCGCTTCCAAGAACTCCGCAACGGCCTGCGCGTTCTTGGCATGTTCGCGCATGCGCAGGGCCAGAGTTTTTGCGCCGCGCATCGTCAGCCACGCGTCATGCGGGCCCGGCACGCCGCCCACCGCGTTCTGATGAAACTTGACGACCTCGAACAGGTCGCGATTGTTGGTGACCGCCACGCCCCCGACGACGTCGCTATGGCCGCCGATGTACTTGGTCGTCGAGTGCACCACCGCGTCGGCCCCAAGTGCGAGCGGCTGCTGAAAATAGGGCGACGCGAACGTGTTGTCGACCACGACGAGCTGCGATGCGTCCCGCTTGAGATCCGCGACGGCGCGGATGTCGACGAGTTTGAGCATGGGATTGGTGGGAGTCTCGATCCAAAACAACTTCGTATTAGGACGAATGGCCGCACGGATCGCGTTCAAGTCCGACATGTCGACGTACGTGAACTGCAGGCCGTAACGTTCGAGCACGCGGGAGAACAGCCGGTACGTTCCGCCGTAGAGGTCGTCGGTAACCACTGCGTGATCGCCCGCCGAAAGCGCGTTGAGCACCGCAGCCGTCGCCGCCATGCCGCTCGCGAACGCGGCGCCGTACTCGGCATCTTCGAGCGCCGCCAGTTGCCGCTCCAAAGCGATTCGCGTGGGATTGATCGTTCGGCTGTAGTCGAAGCCCTTGTGCCGGCCGACGCTTTCCTGCGTGTACGTCGACGTTTGGTAGATAGGAACGATCGTGGCTCCGGTCGCCGGATCGGGTTCCTGCCCGGCGTGAATCGCTATGGTACTGAATTTCATGCGCGCATTTTCTATGATGAAAAAGAAGAGGCCTAGCCCGTACGAATACCGGCTAGGCCTCGATCGCCGTTTATGCTCCGGCTAAAAGAGCCTTGGTGCGCTTAGTCGCCCAGATTCGGATAGACAGCGACGCCCAAGTAGGTGGTCTCGCCGGTAATTGGGGCCGTCGGTCCGCCGGACTCGCCGGGCGTGACGCACGTGCCGCTCAGCGGCGGCGCGCCGTTGCTCTGCAAGTACGTGACGGTCGAGGAACCGCCGAAGTTGATGTCGGAGGCCCAGACTTCCGACTGCGTATTGTCGAAGGCGATGTTGGTGAAGTCGTTCGGGTTGAAGCCCCACGTACACGAGCCGACCGGTGTCGTTTTCCACGGCTCTTTGACACCGAGGTCGTACAGCGTGCCGTACTGGTCGTTCGCAAGCAGATCGTCCTTCGCGCTCATGGCTAAGCCGCCGGGGAAGCCGGTGCCGTTACCGCCTCCGCCCAACGTCTGGACGACGGTGTCCGGGCCGGCCGGCAGCGCGACGATCGCGACGTCGGAATCCAAATTCGGTGAGTTGCCATTGAAGCCGTACACCAACAGGTCGCCGTTGTTGCCGGTTTCACGCTTATCGAAATCGCATGCTAAGTAGTAGTCTTCGGTCACCGTGGTCGTGGTGATCGTGCTCGTCGGGCCGCCCGAAACGAGCGGGCCGGCGAAATAGTCAATGGTGTTGGCCGGCCAATTGGTCGCGTACAGGCCGCCCTTGTCATCCCAGCACAGTCCGTATGCGTTGTCTCCGGAACTTTGGCCCGAAAGCGTGAGGGTTACGGACGGCGTGGTCGGATTGAGCGCGCTGGCGTACACGCTGATCGTGCCGCCGCTCTTGCCGACAGCCAGCATTCTTCCATTCGGCTGCACTGCCACGCCCCAGCCTGCGGCACCCGCCAGCGTCTTGACGCGGACGTTCGGTTTTCCGGTCACGCCGTCTTCGCAGAACACGTCGAGATTGCCGGTGGCGTTATCGCTGCCGAACAGACGCGCCGTGTTTGCGCATTTTGCGGCGGGATATATGGTGTCGACGCCCATCGAGGGCGTGACGGAGCGGTGCGCCCACTGGTCGTTCAGCTTTTGGCTCGCGAACGGACCGGCGACCGTACGGCCATGGAAGCTGTACAGATGCGGGCCGCCCGCGCTCTGATGAACGGATTGGGTCTGGGCGGGAATGCTGCTTGAAGTGGACGAGCCCGCGCATCCGGCTATTGCCAGTGCGGCGGCCACGAGCAGAGGAGCAGTCATTTTCCTGGAGATATGCATGCAGGACTCCTCAGAAGTTTTGAGCCCTGGGCCAGTACGTGTCGAAAATGAAATCGGCAACTGGTCCAAAACGGCTCAGTGCGATGGGGCGCAGATGCCGACACGGCAGGTGCGCGTGATGCGACTTTTGCTGCAACCCGGGAAGCCCCTTGCCTTACCAGGTGAAACAACCTAGTAAATAGCGACCACTCAGATCTCGGGAACGCGCGGACGGCGACCATAGGCGCCGCCGGCGCTAATGGCGGCCGAAAATTGCGTGCGGAGCGGGCTTGACGTGATGGAAGTACACGTAGTCGTAGAAATCGCCGCGCGGCGGCCCGGCCAGGTAAATGCCGCCGAACGTTTCGGCTGCGGGCGGGTTGTAGAGCAGCTTCGCGATGCGGCCGTCGTGGAGACGAAAAACGACGATGTCTCCGGTCTGCAACGTTGCGAGCGTCGTATATTCGTTGTGCCATGCGCTCACGCGCAGATCGCCGAAGAACATGCCGCTGCCGCGATGAATCACCGCGCCGCCGTACGGAATGTGAATCGTGAAATGCCGCGACGCGGTCACGAATGCACCCGTGCATCCGTACAGTGCGTTCATGTGCGGCTCGTTGCGCGGGCCGAGCACGAAGAGATCGCTCTGCTGCGGCGTCCCGGACGGTTTTGCCACGCCGTTGTCGTTGAAGCGGATGCCGTTGGGATATCCCATGTAGCATGCTGCGGTCGCGCTGTCGTAGACGAACGCGGGAAGCGATGCGCCTTGTCCGCTGTACGTGGCGCGAACCGTTGCCGGTCCGCGATAGCCGCGCAGCGCGACGTTGACCGACGGAATATCGGAATCTGCGCTCGCGTTGTCTTCGAATGCCACCGCGTCCGACGGCCAAATGCTCCATTCCGCCGGCACGGGCGTACGGCCGTCCTCGAGTGCTCGCAAGGTCACACCGCCGTGCACGATGAGCGCGCTGCGTCCCTCGGGCGACTGCGCGATAAGCACGGGCACCGAGGTGCCGCCGTGAGCCGGTGCGCCGGCACCGCTCCACGCGATCTGCAAGGCGGCAAGCAGCAGATGCAGCATCGATCTTACGTTTTCGGCGTACTGCTGGCGGCCGAGAGGTACGAGATGATGTCTTGGCGGGTCAGTACGCCGATGGGTTCGTCTTCGTCGGTCACCACAACGGCGTGATTGGCCAGCGTGAGCAACTTATATGCGCGCTCGATCTCGTCGCTCTGATCGAGCACAGGGAAGGGGCGTCCCATGACCTCACTGACGGGTTTGTGGATGATGTCGGCCTGATCGAAGACGGCCTGCATCACCGCGACGTCGTTGATGCTGCCGATCTGCTCGTGTCCGCGCATGACGGGAATCTGCGAGATCTCGTATTGCCGCAGCAGATCGAGCGCCTCTTTCACGGCGTCGGTGTCTTTGACGGTGATCAGCGGCGGAAGCGGCCGTTTGCTGCGCAGCACGTCGCCGACCGTCGCGCGGCGCTTGCCTTCAGATAAAAAGCCGTTGGCGATCATCCACTCGTCGTTGAAGATCTTCGACATATAGCCGCGTCCCGAATCGGGGAAGAGCACGACGAGCACCGAGTCTTCGGGCAGCGTCTTGGCAAGTTTCATCGCCGCCACCGCGGCCGTCCCCGAAGAACCGCCGACGAGCAAGCCCTCTTCGCGCGTTATGCGGCGCGCCATTAAGAACGAGTCGCGGTCCGGAACGCGCACCATCTCGTCGATCACTTTGAGATCGACCGTTTCCGGCAAATAGGACATGCCGATGCCTTCAACCGCGTACGATTTGGGCGTGTCGCCCGAATAGATCGATCCTTCCGGATCCGCGCCGACGACGTGAATTTTGGGATTTTGCTCTTTTAAATAGCGCGCCGTGCCCGAGATCGTGCCGCCGGTCCCGATGCCGGCGACAAAATGCGTGATGCGTCCGGCGGTTTGGCGCCAAATCTCCGGACCGGTCGAATGGTAGTGCGCCTCGGGATTGTGGTGGTTGTGAAATTGATTCGGCTGAAAGGCGCCCGGAATCTCGGCGGCGAGCCGGTTGGCCACGCCGTAGTACGACTCGGGTGAATCGTTCGGGACGTTCGTGGGTGTGACGACGACTTCGGCGCCGTACGCCCGCAGCAAGTCAACCTTTTCCTTGGCCATCTTGTCGGGCATCACCAGGATGCAGCGGTAGCCGCGGATCGCCGCCGCCATGGCCAAACCCGACCCCGTATTCCCGCTGGTTGGTTCGACGATGGTGCCGCCGGGTTTGAGCAGGCCCTCGCGTTCGGCGGCGTCCAGCATCGCGACCGCCGGCCGGTCCTTCACGCTGCCGCCCGGGTTCATGTACTCGACCTTCGCCAGGACCAAGCACTGGGCGCCGTCGGTGACCTTGTTTAGTTTAACGAGCGGGGTGTTACCGACTGCGGCCAGCGCGTCCGCGAAAAAATCCAGTCCGGAAAGGGTGTCGAGCATGTTCTCGGCGTTCATCGCGGGTGCAAAGGCACCCTCCGGTCGGGCTTGGTCGTGCTGGACGGAGCCGGTATGATGAGAGAGGAAGTGAGGGGACTCATGAGACGCGTTCAGCTTCTTGCCGCCTTGGTTGCATTCGTCGCGCTCACCGCATGCAACGACGGCGGCTTGCCGCCCGGCGGCACGTATCAGAGTTTCTCGGGCGTGGTCGTGGATGCCGCGACCAATCAGCCGATCTCGGGCGCACTGGTAACCGTCGATACGGTGCTCACGCAAACGACCGATGCTTCCGGCAAGTTCGCGTTCGACCGCGTGCCCGTCGGCGACATCGATTATCAAGTTACGGTGCCCAAAGACACCTACAAACCCTATTCGGCCAGCGCGCACCTGGCCCCGGACAAACCGCTCTCGATTACCGTCTCACTTACGCACTAACCGTGTCGTAGTGAGCGGATCCAATTGTGTCATCCTGAGCGGAGCCTACGGCACGCGAAGCGTGCCCTAGCGCAGTCGAAGGACGAGCGGAGCGGCGCGTAGCGCACGCAGTCGAAGGACGAGCGGAGCGGCGCGTAGCGCACGCAGTCGGGGACCCTACCGCCGTGCGCTTTGCGGGTGTATAGTAAAGCCGCGGAGCTGGTGAACGGGAGGCCCGGATGGGGATGCCCTTTGTTCGCGTGCTTTTGGCTTGCAATCTTGTTCTGACGATCTCAGCGTGCAGCGATAACGCGATCGCGCCCTTTAGCCAATCTGCGTCTACGAACTCGGTCGCGGCCTCTTCGTTCGCTCGAGCCGCAATCCCGAATCCGGCGTTACTCGGTATCAACCAGTCGACGGGAGCGCTCGAAGCCTGGCGGATTGCGCGCTCAGGCGGAAGGCCGACCGTGCTGGATCCCGGTTTCGGCGCGACCGACGGGCTCGCGATGGCTGCAGACGGCAACGTCGTTTTCGTTGCGCGCGACGTCCAAAATGCCGTTTTGGAATATAACGTCGCGACCGGTGAGAAGAAGACGCTTGCCGACCCGTATGGCGCCCCGGTCGATATTGCCGTCGGAGTCGACGAATCACTCTACGTCGCAAACTTCGGTATGTTCAAGGGCATCGTCGTCTATCCTCAAGGGCGCAATGCGCCGCTAAAGCTTCCGTGCAACCTGATCGACGCGCCGGATTGGGTCGCAGTCGACAACGATGGAAACGTATTCGTCAACGGTGCCCTTGGTTCTAACTTGCGGGTCGTCGAGATTCCGCGCGGCGGCGCATGCCGCGATTTGCACTTGCGGCCCGAGCTGGGATACGATTCGGGCCTGGCCTATGACCCGAAAACCGGCGACCTGCTCGTGATGGACGATCCCGGCGTCTGCGCCGGACCGCCCGGCGCGCGAATAACGGTCAATCCTAAGCCGTACACAAAGGAAAATGCGCGCAGCCTGAGTTACGGCGGCAGCTGCATGACCGGCCTTCGCTTGAACGCATCCTCGTCACTCATGTTCTTCAGTATGCCGACGCTGGTGGGCGGAATCGTCGTTTTTCAAGCGGGATTTCCCGACGGCAAGATCGCCGGCCGCGTCTACTCCCAAGGCGACACGACGGCGATGACGACGATTCCGAACACGCTGCCGAACTGAACGGTACGCGGTCGGCGCCCCTAAACCTGATCGCTCGCTGGTGAACCGGGGCGCCGCTCGTACACGTGCGCGGGCCGTACGTACGCGGCGCGCTGCGCGATCGTGCGATCGATGACGCCGAGTACGACTTGTGCCAGTTTTTCGGAGTCGTGCCGAACCGTTGCGGTTTCGCTGATCATCTGCGCGCGAATCGGCGTCAGGCCCATGGCGCGAATGCGCTCGATGTCGGGCTTGACCGGAATCTGCCCCTCGACCGCGTAGGCTTCGAGCAGTTTCGAAGGCGGCTCGTCGTTGACGATCGCGTAATCGCACACGCGCGTGCCGGCGTTTTCCAGCAGCGCCGAAACGTGATCCGCCGCGGTCATGTCGTCGGTCTCGCCCGGTTGCGTCATGACGTTGCAAACATAGATCTTCACGGCCTGCGAGCGTTCGACTTCCTTGGCGATCCGGTCGACGAGAAAGTTCGGCAGCACCGACGTGTACAGCGAGCCCGGGCCGAGCACGATTGCGTCCGCGTCCCGAATCGCCGCGAGCGCCTCGTGCAGCGGCGCGGCATACGGCGGATCGAAGAAGACTTGCCGGATCGGCTGACCCGATTTGGAGATGTTGCTCTCGCCTTCGACCACCGAGCCGTCCGCAAGGCGCGCGCACAGGCGTACGATGCCCAGCGTCGAGGGCAGCACGCGGCCCTTGATGTTGAGCAC
>Ga0070740_10006551_pt1 | contig 10157 bp, 8 predicted proteins | sample Coa_R2_FD_67286 | JGI IMG/M metagenome (GOLD analysis project Ga0070740, IMG submission 67286) | Surface soil microbial communities from Centralia Pennsylvania, which are recovering from an underground coalmine fire - Coalmine... | ecosystem: Environmental > Terrestrial > Soil > Unclassified ... | reverse complement strand
TGCCGCGCGCACGCTGCTGGACGATGCCGACCTGCGGCAGAGCATGGGCAGGCAGGGACAAAGGCGCGCCGCGGAGCTCTTCGACCTCGATGCCAGCGCGGCCGCGGTGATGGGGGTCTATCGCTCCGTCATGTCCCAGTAAGCCCGGGCCAACTGGCCGGACGAGCGAAGGACGATGCGCCGTAGCCTGAGATCGTTCAGGTCGCGGAGGCGCCCGCCAGCCACCTGGCGGCCTCCGCCGCTATCTCCTCGGGGACGTCGGCCGTGATCCTAACCTCTGCGCCCCGCACCGGCAGAATCCAGGAAACGCGACCGCCCGCGCTCTTCTTGTCCAGGCGAGTTGCGGACAAGAGCGCCGCGGCGTCGAGCGCAGGCAGCGGCCGCAGCAGGCCATAGGCCCGCAGCAGATCGTCTTGCCAGGCTACGAACGCCTGGTCGCACAAGCCCAGAGCGGCACCCATGCGCGCGGCCGCAGCCATGCCCCAGGCCACGGCCTCGCCGTGCAGGACGACGCCGTATCCCGCTACCCGCTCGATGGCGTGTCCGAAGGTATGGCCGTAGTTCAGAATGCGACGCAGGCCTTTCTCCAGTGGGTCTTCGGCCACCACCGCGACCTTGACCAGCACCGCCCGGGCCACGATCTCGGCCACCGCCAGAGGTTCGCGCGCCAAGAGCTCTGCTGGACGGCTCGCCAGCCTGTCCAGGAGGGCACGATCGCGGATCAGGCCGTGCTTGATGACCTCGGCGAGGCCGGCCACCCATTCGCGCTCGGGTAGCGTTTGCAACAAGGCGGTGTCCGCCACCACGAGGGCCGGCTGGTGAAATGCGCCCACCAAATTCTTTCCCTCCGGCAGGTCCACGCCGACTTTGCCGCCGATGGCGCTGTCAACTTGTGCTACTACCGTAGTAGGTACTTGCACCAGGCGCAGGCCGCGCATGAAGGTCGCGGCGGCGAAACCGGCCGTATCGCCGACCACGCCCCCGCCGAGGGCCAGCACCACGTCCGCCCTTTCCAGGCGCAGGGCGGCAAACGTGCCGTAGGCATCGGCCACGGTTGCCAGCGTCTTGTGGGTTTCACCCGCGGGCATCGTCCAGCGCTCTACCCGGAACCCGGCACCACGCAGCGCCTCTGTGAGCCGTTCGCCGCGGAGAGGCATCACATTGCTATCGCTGCACAGGACCAGGCGGCCACGCATGTCGAGGTGCCCCAGATACTCCGGCAGGCCCTTGAGTGCGCCGTGCCCGCAGACAACGGGGTAGCCCGCCGTCTGGGCCGGCACCGTCACGCTCACCTCCGCCAGATCGCCGCTGCCGGCCAGGCGTGCCGCGTGCAGACCGAGGATCTCGCCGCTCACATCCATAACGCTGCGGCCATCGGTGTCCACGACCGCCGAGGCGCACTCCTGATAGAGATCGCGGCGCTGCCGTTCGAGCGCCTTGAGCCGAGACAGCACATCGCCTGCGAGCAAAGGCCGCTCCTCGCCGCCCTCCAGCCGCTCGGCCAGCGTCGAGGCGGGTGCCCGCAGCCAGATCACCAGGTTGCCGTCCTTCAAGCGCTCCCGGCTCCGGGCTGAGAGGATGGCGCCGCCCCCGGTGGTCACGACGCCGCATGGCTGCTCCAGCACCTCCGCCAAGAGCGCCTCTTCCAGGGCGCGAAAGCGTGCCTCGTCCTCGCGCAGCAGCTCCGGCACGGGCCGCCCGGCCCTCTCGGCCAGCAGGGCGTCGGTATCGTAGAGCGGGCGGCGGAGGGCGTCCGCCAGTAGCCGCCCGACGCTGCTCTTGCCACTGCCGCTCAGCCCGATCAGCGCGATGTGCCCGCTCATCTCTTGCCCCGCCTCGCCAGTTCCGCTATTGCCGCGTCGCGCATCACGTCGATCGGCGCCTCGCGCCGGGTCCACTCGGCAAAGGACGCCGCGGCCTGCCGCACCAGCATCTCCAGCCCATCCGCGACGTGGGCGCCCTGTGCGGCCAGCTCGATCATCAAGGGAGTCGGCGACGGCGTGTAGACCATGTCGTAGAGCGCCGCGCCCGGCCGCGTCTTCAGGTTGGCCAGCGGCAGCGCCGTGCCGTCCATGCCGGCGCTGGTGGCATTGACGATCAGATCGGCCTCGGCCGCCTCGTCAAGGGCGCCATCCGCATCGACGGCGCGAATGCGGCCGCCGAAGCGGTCGAGCATCGCCTCCGCCAGGTGGCGTGCACGCTCGGGCGAGCGGTTATAGATGGCCAGACCGGCCGCCCCGCCGCTCAGGACCGCCACCGCCGCCGCCCGTGCCGCGCCGCCGGCGCCGAGCAAGAGGATGCGCATGTTATATGGCACCATGCCCAGGCAGAATTCGAGGGCGCCGAGCAGGCCTTGGGCATCGGTATTGTGGCCGCGCAGCCGGCTTCCGTCGCGTATCACGGTGTTGACCGCGCCGATGGCCCGCGCAACATCCGTGGATTCGTCGACCAGGCTGGCCACGGCCACCTTGTGCGGGATGGTGACGTTGGCGCCCAGGTACGGCGGACGGCGCAGGCGAGTCACCGCCTCGGCCAGGCCGGCACTGCTCACTTGCATTGGCTCGTAGCGGCCCGGCAGGCCGAGAGCACGCAACGCGGCGTTGTGCATCGAGGGCGAGACGCTATGCGCGACGGGATCGCCAAGCAGCCACAACAGCGGCGCCGCGTCGTCTTGAGGTCGTAGCAATTGGCTCACAGCCTGCAAGTATACCTTGTCGCGCCCGACGAGCCGCGGCCGGGCCAACGGCGGACGGACAGGACGTGCGTGTGATGTTCACGCTCAAACGCGGGGGGGCCACACGTCGCCGTGCGCCGGCCAATCTCGCAATCTCGTGCCACACCCCTATAGCCAGGCTCTTGTTTGACACGGATGGTCCCACCTTGCTACAGTAAGGGGGTGATCCACCACGTGGATTGCGTTACGGGAGCTCGGGTAGCCGGGCTGAGAGGGTGGCCAGTGGACGCCGCCGACCGTCACACCTGATCGGGATAATGCCCGCGCAGGGAAGATGAGCCGCATCGCAGGGCGCCGCTGGGAGACGACAGCGGTGCTTTTTTTGCGCCGTCTGGATCTCCCACGTACCCCACTCACGATCCGCCCTCTCGTCCCTCTATCGGAAGGAGGACGAGAATGGTCTCCATGGGATGGGACGGTGTCCCTCTGTGCGGCGCCGGCTCGGGGTGCGTTCCGCTACATCAGCGCCACCTGCCCCCCCCGTTCCAGGGCGATGCCCACGCGCTTAATGGCGTCGGGGGGATGCAGCGATGATCGGCGTGCGCTTCTCACTCTATCCCCTGTGCGACGATTTCGTCCCGCTGATCCTCGCCGCGGTCGACGGCCTCGACCGCTTCGGTGTCGACGTCGACACCGATAACGTCTCGACCTGCCTGCTGGGTACGGAGCCGCACCTGTTTGAGGCACTGCGCGTGGCGTTCGGGCGCGCGACGCGCAGTGGAGCACACGTGGCGCTCGTCGCGACCTTCTCGGCCGGATGCCCCGGCGAACCGGAGGGCGACGTGTGCCTGCCACGGGCGTACGAGGGGCCCTCGGGCGGCGAGGAAGGGTGGTCGCCGGAGGCATACTGCCTGCCGGAACACCTATCTGCGCAATTCGCCCTGTACCCGCTCGGCGTTGCCGACTACATGGACACCATCTACGCCCAGATCGAGCGGGCAAAGGGTATGGGCCTGCGGGTAGTGGGACGCCACTTCTGCACACATCTGTACGGGCGCGGTGAGGAGGTGTTCGCCGCGTTGCGAGGAGCGTTCGCCGCGGCACGGGAGCGGGCAACGCACGTAGTTATGACGGTAACCCTCTCAGCCAACAGCCCCAGCCCAATGGACGGGGAGCCCCAGTGAGGTGGCCAAGGGTGCTGCCCGTTATGGTGCAAACCCGCGCGTGGCGAGCAAGAAAGTGAAAGGACGGGTAGGAGATCATGGCGACAGTAGACGATTGGGAGCGGCGCACGGCGGCGCACAGCCGGAGATGGACCACGCGCGACGCGGTGCTCGTGGCCGTGCTGGCAGTGGTGTTCGGCTTCCTCTATATCCAGTGGGTCCCGGTCTGGCTCGCGGTGCGTGGGTTAGGCGCGCAGGTCGGGCAGGAAGCGCTGTTCGGGTTCTGGCTCGCCGCCGGCGTGCTCGCATCATACATCGTACGCCGGCCCGGGGCAGCGCTAAGCGGCGAGTTCCTGGCCGCGCTGGCCGAGGTTCTGTTCGGCTCCGCCGCGGGCACACCGCTGCTGATCACGGGGATTGTGCAAGGTCTGGGGGCCGAGTGCGTCTTCGGCGCGCGGCGCTGGCGCGACTACTCATTGGTGACCGTGCTACTCGCCGGGGCCGTTACGGCGCTCGTGGCGTTGCCGTGGAACTGGTATCGCCTGGGCTATTTCACGCTCAATCCCGGCTTCCTGCTGGTATTGGTCGTCGTACGCCTCCTTAGCGGCGCGCTGCTGGGCGGCCTCTTCCCCAAGCTACTGGGCGACGCCTTGGCCCGGACCGGCGTGCTGGCCGGCTTCGCGCTTGGGCGGGCACGTCAAACGCCGGTCTAGCCATGGCCCATGCTCATCCGCCGGTGGGCGCCGCCCCCCGCCAGCCCATCCTGTGCGCCCACGACCTGGGCGTGCGGTACCTGACGCGGCGCCTTCCGGTCCTGCGCGGGGTCACGTTCGGGATCGAGCCGGGGGAGCGCGTCCTGCTAGCGGGGCCGAGCGGCGGAGGCAAGAGCACGCTGGCACTGTGCCTGACCGGGCTGATCCCGCACAGCATCGATGCCGACCTCAGCGGCGCGGTGTACGTGGAGGGGACGGCGACCGCCTCCGCCCCGCCGGGTGTCCTGGCCGAGCGGGTGGGCATCGTGTTCCAGGATCCCACCAGCCAGTTCACGATGCTGACCGTCGAGGACGAGGTCGCCTTCGGGCTAGAGAACCTCGGCGTCCCCCGCTCCGCGATGCCCGAGCGGGTGGCCGCGGCGCTGCGGGCGGTGGGCCTGGAGGACCGCGCGACTTGGCGCATCGATCGCTTATCGGGAGGACAGCAGCAGCGCGTGGTCCTGGCCGCCGCCCTGGCGATGCGGCCGCGGGTCCTCGTGCTGGACGAGCCGACGGCGCAGCTCGATCCGCGCAGCGCGTCGGAGGTGTACCGGCACGTCCGGATGTTAGCAGAGACGGGGGAGATGACCCTTGTCGTCGTGGAACACGACCTGGACAAAGTCGTGCCCGGGCTCGCGACACGCGGTCTGCTGTTGAGCGCGGAGGGCAGGGTCGTCGCCGACGAGCCGATCGGCGCCATGCTGGGGTCGGCGGAACGTGCCGAGCGGTGGGGCGAGGCCGGCGTGGCGCTGCCGTGCTCCGTGGCGCTGGCCCGGGCCCTCGGGGTGCGCGAAGGCAGCCTGCCGCTGGGAAACGAGGCGGCGGGTCGCTTGCTGGCCGCGCGGCCCGATCTACAGAAGCTGCTGCGCGCCGCGGTGGGCCGCGGCCGGGCCCGGGCGCCGTCCGGGCCGGTTGTGCTCGCGGCGCGCGATCTGTGGCAGCAATACCGCGGCCCCGCCGGCCACCACGTCGCGCTGCGCGGGGTCAGCCTGGAGGTACGTGCGGGCGAGCTCGTCGCCGTGGTCGGAGCAAACGGCAGCGGCAAGACGACGCTGCTGCGGGCCCTGAGCGCTCTGGTGCGCCTGGAGCGCGGGAGCGTCGTGGTCGACGGCGTCGACCTGTACCGGGCGGGCCCGCGGCAGGCGGCGCGCCTCGTGGCACACGTCTTCCAGAACCCGGAGAGCGGGTTCGTCGCCAACACGGTCGCCGACGAGATCGCGTACGGGCCGCGTGCGCTCGGCTGGCGTACCGACGAGGTGGCGCGTCACGTCGAGACATCCCTGGACCGCTTTGGGCTGAGGGGCCTGGCGCGGGCCAATCCCTTCACCTTGAGCCAGGGGCAGAAGCGCCGGCTGAGCGTGGCCGTCGCGCTCGTCCTCGGCCCGCGCGCCCTGCTGCTCGACGAGCCGACGTTCGGACAGGATCGCCGCTCGGCCGCCGCGTTGATGGAGGGCATCCGCGCGCTGCGCGATCGGGGGCTTGGCGTGGTCGTCGCCACGCACGACATCGGATTGGTAGCGGAGACCGCCGACCGCGTCGTCGCCCTGGCCAGTGGGACCATGCTCTTCGACGGGCCGCCGCACGAGTTCCTGGCCAACGACGGGCTCCTCGCGGCGACGGGGCAGGAGCGTCCGGCGCTGGCGCGCCTCCTGGCCGCGGCGCGCGCCTATGGGGCCGACGTCCCGCCGCTGGTGAGCTGGTGTGACCTGGCGGCAAGCGTCGAGGAGGGTGAGCATGACGCTGTTCGGGCACTACGAGGTTGACTCCTGGCTGCGCCGCCGCAATCCCACGGCGAAGCTCGCCGCCCATCTGGTCCTATCGCTGCTGCTGACGGCGGTGTTCGACCCGCTCACGCCGCTCACGTTCCTGGTCGCGGCGCTCGCGCTGGGGCGCCTGGGCGCACGCATCCCTGTGCGGTTGTTCCTCACGGCGCTCGCGCCGGTCGCACTGCTGGGCGCGAGCCTGGTGCTCAGCTACGCCCTCTTCGCGACGGGGAGCAGGTCGGCGTGGGGGCCGTTCGCGGTGACGGCGCAGGGCGCGATCATCGGGCTCTCGCTGGCGGAGCGCGGCGTGGCTATCGCCGCGTTTACGCTGGTCTTCGTGCTCTCGACCGACCCGACGAGCCTGGTGCGCAGCCTGGTGCAGCAGGCGCGGCTGCCCGCGCACATCGCCTACCCGGCGCTTGCTGCCTACCGCTTCCTGCCGCTGCTACAAGACGACTACGAGACGATCCGGCTGGCACGCCGCCTGCGTGGGCAGGGACGGCAACGGGGGCCGCTGGCCGCGTTGCGCGAACGGGTGGACTTGCTGGTCCCCTTGTTGGTGGGGGCGATCCGCCGCGCGGAGCGGGTCGCCGTGGCGATGGACTCGCGCGGGTTCGCTGCGCGGCGCCCGCGCACGCACTATCGGCTGACGCCATTCGAGGCGGCCGACGCCTGGATGCTCGCGGGGACCGTCGCGCTGGGGGGCGGCCTCCTGGCCCTCAGCGCGACACTGGGCTCCCTGCGCCTGTGGCTGGGCGGCTTTCCGACATAGACGATGCCGGCCTGCGACGGCATGGACCGTGCGATACCCCTGAGCGACGGTGTTCGGCGCGCCGTGTACTTCCATGCATCCGCCGCTCAGAGCCGTTCCCCCTGATCCCGGAACACCGTCCCTAGCGCTGTTTCAGAGGGGTTACTTTGCAGCGGGGCGCCATTCCTGGCGGCGGCCTGCGGGCCGACGCCGCCGGCATCCCTGCCGGCCCCCGTTTGCCGGCAGGGATGCCGGCGGTCCCAGGCCAGTGCTCCAAAGTCGGTCCCCTGATGATTCACTAGCGCACATAAGACCGGGATTGGCCACCGGCAGGTTTGACGCCTGGTGTCCGCCGTGGTACCGTGCCAGGGTGAGCGCAGCGACCCCGGCGAAATCCGCCATGATAAGCCTATCTGCGCTGCTTGTTCTGGCTCTGGCCGGTTGCGGCCAACCGGCGCTGGACCGTCGTACCAGCGGCGACCCGCGAGCGGGACGGGCCGTTTTTCGCTTCGCCGGTTGCGCGACCTGCCATGCCATCTCGGGCATAGCGGTGGGCGAGGGCGGTCCGGGACTGGACGCCGAGGGCAATCGCCGCGCTGCGCCGTGGCTGCGCCGGATGCTGCCGGGCCACATGAAAGCGGTTGGAGCGTCGGCATGGCCCAGGCGCGATGTCGAGGATCTCGTGGCCTATCTGGTCTCTCTGCGCTGAGCTCGTCGGTTTAAATCGCCTGGACGATCGTGCAGTCCCGGCCTGCCCAATCGATGGGTGCCATGGCGCAAGTCGCCCTGGTACGCTGTGAGTAGCTCTTGATTCCACGATTTTGAAGGGTGTCACACTCAACATATGGCGATGCACTTTGGTGGGGCTGCTCACTACGGCGGGCCGCCGCCACGACGCGGCAGTTTCCGCGGCGCGCGGCCTCCGCGGGAAACCGAGCCTGGTCTGCGCGGGTGGTGGCGATCGGCGCGCAGGGGCGTACAGGGCACATTCGTCGGCCTCGGTCGGGTCATGCGCCTGGTCTGGAGCGCCGACAAACTACTCACTCTATCTCTCGCCACCGTGACACTACTGGCAGGTCTGATCCCGGCTACACAGGCATACCTCGCGAAACTGCTCATCAACGCGGTCGTTCGCGCCATCCTGATCAATGCCCGCCATCAGCCCGACAGGATAGTGCTAGACATACCAATACTGTGGGGGGCCGTGGTGTTCCCGGCCATGACCGGGCTTGGCGTGATTGTCGTCCTGGCCGTACTGCAGTTGGCCGTGTCGGCCATCAGCGCCTTGCTGCAAACCTTGACAAACATCAGCCAGCAGCTCTTGCAAGAACGTGTCAGCATGCAGGTGCAGTTGCTGATCATGGAGCGGGCGTCGACCTTCGACCTGGCGTATTTCGAGGACGCCCGCTCCTACGATACGTTGCAGCAGGCGCAGCGGGAAGCGACATCGCGGCCGGTGCAGATGGTTTCCGGCGTCTTTGGCCTGGCGCGCACGGTCCTCACCTTCCTGACAATGGTCGCACTGCTGCTGGGGCTCAGCCCCTGGCTGGCCCTGGTCGCCTTGCTAGCGCCGATCCCGTCGTTCATCTCCGACGCCCGCTTTGGCTGGCGTGGTTACGCCATCGCGCGCTGGAACTCGCCGGTGCGGCGCCGCATGGCCTATTACTTGACCTTGCTGACGACCGATACCTATGCCAAAGAGGTCAAGCTGTTTACGCTTGGACGCTATTTCCTCAATCGCTTCGCCGAGATGGCACGCGGCTATTACGAAGATCAGCGTGGCCTGGTGACCCGCCGTTACTTGTGGGGCTACGTCCTGGGCATCCTCACTCTACTGGCCAGCTCGGGAACCTATCTGTACGTCGCGGTTCAGGCCGTGAAAGGCTTGCTGACCCTTGGCGACCTGACGCTGTATACACAGGCTGCGACATCGGTGCAGAGCTCCTTCCAGGGCATCCTGGGCGGATTCAGCAGCATGTACGAGAATAACCTCTATCTCACCGCCCTTTTCGAGCTGCTCGAGGTCAAGCCGCGCGTGCGCGCGCCGGCCGATCCGCTGCCGGTGCCGCGACCGCTGACCGGCAGCATCGAATTCGTGAACGTGTCCTTCGGCTATGAGGGATCGGAACGCCGGGTGCTGCGCGACATCAGCTTCACCATCCATCCCGGTGAGACGGTGGCCATTGTGGGCCGCAACGGCGCCGGGAAGACGACTCTGATCAAGCTGCTGGCGCGCCTGTACGACCCGAGTGCCGGTCGCGTGTTAATCGACGGGCATGACCTGCGGGAGTATGACCCCGAGGACCTGCGCCGGCATATCGCCGTGATGTTCCAGGATTACGCCACCTACCAGGCGACGGCCCGCGAGAATATCGGGCTTGGCCGGATTGAGCACCTCGACGACGCCGCGGCCGTCTCCAACGCCGCCGAGCGCAGCGGAGCGGCCGAGGTGATCGACAAGCTGCCCGACAAGTATGACACTATGCTCGGCAAGTGGTTCGACGAAGGCGTCAACCTATCCGGTGGCGAATGGCAGAAGGTTGCGCTGGCCCGCGCCTTCATGCGCGACGCCGAGATCCTGATCCTGGATGAGCCCACCGCGGCCCTGGATGCGCAGGCAGAGTTTGAGCTGTTTCAGCGCCTGCACGCGCTGACGACGGGCCGGACCGCCATCTTCATCTCCCACCGCTTCTCGACCGTCCGCCTCGCCGACCGCATCCTGGTGCTGGACGAGGGCCGGCTCGTCGAGCAGGGCACGCACGACGAGCTGATGGCCCTGGATGGCCTGTATGCCAGCCTGTTCACGCTCCAGGCAGCGGCCTATCTGGGCGACGGCGATGGACGGCAGGTCTGGCGCCGCCTGCTTGAACAGGTCGGACTGGAGGCATAGGCGGGTGCATCGCTGATGCGTGCTCGACGCCGGGCGTCGCGGGGATGGCGTGGCGACCGCGATCTGCCGGCCGATTTCGTGGCAGCCGCCCAGGCCTGGCTCGGCGAGGAAGCCGCGGAGTTCCTCGACGCGTTGCGGGCTCCGCCCAGCTTGGCCGTCAGGCC
>Ga0070740_10006548_pt1 | contig 10159 bp, 11 predicted proteins | sample Coa_R2_FD_67286 | JGI IMG/M metagenome (GOLD analysis project Ga0070740, IMG submission 67286) | Surface soil microbial communities from Centralia Pennsylvania, which are recovering from an underground coalmine fire - Coalmine... | ecosystem: Environmental > Terrestrial > Soil > Unclassified ... | reverse complement strand
ATCGCGCAGTCCCTTGAGATGAATGACGAGGCCCCTGGCCGCGTTCTCAGCCGCGCTCTCCAGCAGGAGCTCGCCGGGAAAGCGCGCGGTCCCATCCAGGTAGGTCGTCGGTTGAACCACACCGCCCTTGCTGGCCTGCTCCAGCACCACCGCCTGCACCTCTTGCAAGCCCTGGCGGTCGGCGTACAGCAGGCGGTCGCTGGCCCGTTTCCAGGCGCTGAGGCAGAAGAGCAGGCGCAGGGTGTGCTCGATCTGCTCCGGCTGGCAGAGCCATGTCAGGCGAGTGGGCAGAATCGGGAAAGCCGAAACGGCAAGCTGATGATCTGAAGACATATACGGACTCCTTTATTATGGGTGGAAAGAAACAACAGGATGGGTTTACCACTGCATCCTGCTTCTCAAACTGGTGTAGCTGGCATGTCCAAGAATCAGGTGATCCACGACATCGATCTCAAGGAGTTTGCCCGCCAGGACCAGATGGTTTGTCAGGGTAATATCTTCCGGCGAGGGATCGGGACTGCCGCTGGGATGGATATGGGCTACCAGAATGGCCGGACAATTGCGGATGACTGCTGGCCTGAAGATCTCAGCAACTCGTGCCAAGCAGCAATTGACCGTCCCACGATACAGTTCCAGGTTTTCCATCACCTGGTTTTTGGCATTGAGAACCAGCACGCGGATTACCTCCTGATTCAAATCCTCCATAAGCGGTCGGAGGAGCGCTATCGCGTCGCTCGGTGCGGTGATCTGCAGAAGAGGCCTGGCCTCCAACACCGTCAATCGCCGCATCAATTCGCAAACTGCCACCAAACGCTCGGCCTGAGCACGGGTGAGTCCTGCTGCTTCCAAGTCTGCCGTGCTCGCCCGGCGCAACCACGGCACACCAAACTGCTGAAGGAGTTGCGCCAGGCGGACCGGCATCTGCAAATCGGTCTTGTGGGAAAGCGTGAACGCAAGCAGATCGGGAGTCGAAAGGACCGTCGCACCATACATTTGAAGTTGTTCACGAATATAGTTCATCCTATCTCCTTCCCAGCCGTGAAGAAACGGCTGTGTTGACCCTCATACGGCACCAGCCATCCTGGAGGACAGCAAGGTGTCGCAGGATAGCTGATTGGTAGAGGAAGTGCTTTCAACGAGAGAAGAGTAATCAGCGGCGAAAAGCCACGAGGCAATCAGAGGGTGACTTCCGCCTCTATTTCCTGAAAGATGGTGTGTGGAAACGTGTGGCAGGCAGACGCCTTGCCGTCTGCCTGCCACACGGGCCGGGAGGTGATCTTATAGCTCAGGGAAAGAGCCGGTCATCTGCTCCTCAGCCAGGATCGTGACCTTGAGGACGTATGGCCAGGCATCACCGCCAATCGGATCGCTCACGATCCACCAGGTGGACGGATCACGCTCAGCCAGAGGAGGCAACAGATCGTCGAGAATGGCGTCGAAGGAAAGGGAGTGGCTATCCGCCTTGACCCAGGCTGACGAGCCGCCGACATAGACGGAATGAACCATACGACTATGAGAAGCAATCCAGAGCTTCAGGCATTTGCCAATGGCTTTGATTGGAGAGGCGATACAGCCCTGCGCCTCGGCATAGCGCACTCGCTCCTCTGGCTTCTCTTCTTCCCAGGGATCACCATCGCAGGTATAGAGATCGTTGTCTTCGCTGTGCGTGAGAACACTTTCTTCCGGATACCCCGTATGCTGGGCAAAGGCGTGCGAGATACTCCCAAGCTGCTCAATCAGCGAAATTCGAATAGAGGCCAGGGCGCCCATATCGGTGACTCTTTTGTCAAGAAAGCGTGGATCATACTGGACCTCACGATGTGGGCCCTTTTCACGCCGCAGGTTCTCTTCATCGTCCTCGTCCTCAAACTCATGATACTGATCCAGAATAACCCGCAAACGCGCCAGCACAAACGGCGGCAACTTCTAGATTTCAGGATCACCGAAACGATAATTGGTAAAGGTGGGAAATCCTCGATACGACATACGTGTGTTTCCTTTCTTTCGTGAGGAATCACCTGGTCGCCAGCCACCAGGTACGTTTGTTTGCTTTGAGAAGATTCTGGCGTTGCGGTAAGGCTGAGAGCGCCTCGCGCTGCTCGTCGGTTAGAAGCTTTGGGGCCACATCCGCGAGCCACCGCCCTTGTTGAAAGGGATACCCTGTCTCGATTTCCCACCAGACGAGTTGGCGGAAGTAATCGGGGCTATTGTAGGCGCCAGAGCGGAGCGTCATCTCATCAGCCCAGATGCAGAGAGAACAGCTGAGTCGGCGCGCCAACTTCACGTAAGCAGGATGCGCTGGCCAGCCAGCCAGCGCCTGGGCGCGCAACGTCGGATCTTCCTGCTCAATTCCCTGCCGGTAGAGCATGCGCCGCTCCTCCAGTTCGGCCAGGCTGGTACCACAGGAGCGCCACACCTCCTCTTCGTCCCAGAAAAAGAGCGGATAGAGGGTGAAGGCTAACCGGGGAAGCGCAGGTAGCTGTATATGCGCGTCCTCCTGCTCAAAGAAAGAGTGCTGGATCGGCAGATGAGCCAGGCGCGCCTGATCGGCCTGATACAGCGACCAGGCAGCTTCAGGGATCAGGCGCTTATAGCGCTGGCCGGTGATAGTCGTCCGAACCGAGAACGGCTGCTTCTCGGCACGTGGCTCGCTTTCCGCCGCCCTGATGCCCTCCAGGCTTACTATCAAAGAGGAAGTGCTCATCTGCTTGTCGCAGGCGGTGCGCTTGAGCGCGGTACAATATCGATTGCGCATGCTCGGCCAGAAGGGTGTGGCTGTGTTGGCCAACTGGCCCTTGCGGCGCGCCAGCGCATCCTGCAGATCCCCAACAACGCCTCCCACAACCGGCTGTACCACAATGAGCGGGATGGCGATTTTGGCGCAGAGTGCCTCAAGGAAACTTGCTGTCTCAGCGCGCTCAGCCCGGCCCAACGTCGTGTGCAACGCGTAAAGCTTGCCAGAAAAGCCCTGGGCGCGAAACCAGGGGACAACGGTCAACAACATGGTCTGGCTATCCTTGCCGCCGCTGACGCTCATAGCCACATCCATACCAGCAGCCAGCATTTCTCTGAGCAAATCAGGGAGAAACAGGGAAGCCATCGCATTTTCTCCTCATGCCAAGCTATTCCAGATATGACACGAAAAAGGCGGCAGGACTTGCGAATACGCCTACCAATAAACTCTGACCTCTCACGGGCCTGATCGGGGATGAGGCTCAACTGAAGGCCGGTCCAGGAACCAGTATGAATCATATGCAGAAACTCCTTTGTAGTGAAATGCAAGAGAACACACAGGAGAGGCGCTGAAATACGCTGTTTCAGCGCCTCCCTCACCTCCTGCTTGGTGGCGCAGAAGCTACCAATCTTCAAGGCCCATCCACCGCGCCAGGGGCAATTGACTACACATGTAGAGCGGCTGAGGCACCTGATCGGGCGAGGATACCAGCACAAGTTCCGGCTCCTGATTCAGGTCCGCGCATGCTCCCCAATCCTTTCCCAACTGTGGCTTTTTATACACTCCTGGCTTCATCTGGCCGGTGTGCAGAATGATTTGCACTACGAGATGCATCTCATGGTGCAATCTTTCCAGATACCGCTTTTCTTCCAGGGTGTACCTTTCGTCTGCTTCCGGGTCAGGTCTGCGATAACCAATAATCTCCGCGATATCGTCAAGCACCCCGCTATTGCCGTATGGTCGGTACGTGGATGCTCCCGGCGCGCCGTAGCTCCAATCACCACCGCGATACCAGACGATCCAGAGGCGGCGAGCCAACGCGAGATGCTCTCGCGTCATGAAGAAGAACATGTGCTCCATGCCGTATTGTTTCTCCCGTTCATAGAGAGCCTCTCCGCTCGTCCGTGAGTAGAAGAAGAGATGGGCAGCACAGGCGTGCCAGACGCGGAAGATATATTGCTGGCTTGTTTCATCTTTGCCGAGCAGGATCGCCTGCAGATTGCGAGCGATCGCTTCTCCCCAACATCCGTCAAATGAACAGTGCCAACGTCCCATGGCTATTCTCCCACAACGGTGATTGTCACGCCTGGCTCAAGCGCGTCACGAAGAGACTCTGCCAGTTTCAGTGCTTCCCGCATATGCGTGAGCAAACAGCGACAACTTTGCTCCTCGTGAACGATCAGCGGGTAGTGCTGGACGAGGCCGCTCATCTCTTGAAACAGGACCTGGATGTCCTCTACCCACATCTGTGCATGCGCAGCCATGACCTGAGCAGGCGAAAGGGGCGCTGTCCCTCTCGAAGACCTTGCTTCGTCCTCCACTGACTCTTCCCTCAGCGGCGGCTTCCCCTTCCAGGAGCACAGCAATGCAGATTCAGTCGTATTGGCGAAGGCTTTCTGCCAATACCGGTAACAGTCCCTGGGAAGCAACCGTGGGATACCAATACGCTTTCCAAGTAGCTGGACCCGCAGGTTGAGCGCCCGGTCGGTCCAGCGTGAAGCACGTGCCTCCGACCCGCGATTCCTAGGAAAGAGCGCCTCGTGGAGAGGAAACTGAGTCAGATAGTGCGCCACAAGCACGAGCGTTTGGGAATCCAGACGCCGCACCCGCCACCATCTTTTATGATAATCATAAAACGTGATCGTTTTCTCCGTGAGGTTAAAATCAGAGGATCGAAGCGAGACAATCGACTTGGGCCAGAGCCCACACCGCAGAAGCAGGGCCATACACAGCGCATCGCGAGCCCCTCGGCGGCTCTGGATGGGTTGGGCGAGTAACTGCTGTGCCTGCTCATCAGTGAGAGGGAAAGAAATCACCTCCGACTTCAGAGGAGGAACGGGGATCGCGTGAATCGCTTCATACGTCGAGCCAGCAAGGACGCTGGCTTCCATGGCTAGAGACGCGTAACGCTTCACCGTATGGGCCTGAAGGGCAATGCTGGAGGCTTGATAGCCCTGAGCTTTCAGGTCCTCCAGATACGCCTGAACAAGTTGAGCGGAAATCTTGGCCCAACTCGAACTCTCGGTGAGTAGATCACCGAGCCTCACTCCCTGCGCTTGGGCAAAGGCGCGCAAAGAGGCCAGTTCTCTGCGCTGCCGCTTCTGCGATCGCGCAGAAAGAGCGGCATAATACGGCCGAAATATCGGGGCAACTGCTGGATTTTCTGAATTCATTGTTCTTTCCCCTTTTCCTCACAGAGCAGATGTGCCAGGTTCCCGGCATACATCTGCGTATGAGTAGCGATCGTTTGCACGTCTGCATCAAAGTGATCGGATGTGGGCATGAGGCAGAGCCGCAGCCTGCAAAGATCCTCGACCGCGCCGCCAAGCTGTTGAGCCAGCTGCACCTCCGAGAGTCTGTGCTTTTCCTGGTACCTGGCCAGCTTATGAGCGATGAAGAAGGGATGGGAGGTAGCCCGCTGCGCAACCCGCTCTAAACGTGAAAGCTGGGTAGCGAACGCGTTTTCCAGTGCAGCAAGCGACTCTGGATCGCAGAATTCCTCAAACTCCTGAATTCGACGCTGGCAGACGTCGTAGGGATCGCGCGTTTGCGCGTAAAGCTGCTCCCATTCCTTTTCGCCGGAGCAACAGGCCAGCATCCGACGCAGAACCAGCAGACGCCAGATCACGGCATCAATCGTGGGCAGGTTCTTACTTTGATGCAGCCCGGCAAAATTCCGGTCCTTGTATAGTAAGCTCACCAGCCATTCCTGAGACGGGTGCTTCCAGCAAGGCGAGCTTTCTGATGCCGCTTGCATGCCCAACTGGCAGATGCAGTCTGCCAGAGGTGTCAAGGCAGTATCGTCCAGCAGGAGCGGGACAATCTCCTGCATTCCCAGGCGAGCCATAAGGGTGGGGGAGGCAAGATCCGGACGCGGAAGGAGCTGTTGGGCCAGTGCGAGGGCTATGAGCGGCTCTGGCGTGCGAGCAAAGATTGTTCCTCCTTTGCCCTCGCGCAGATGATAGGCTGTGCTCCCCCAGAGCCCGACCGAGGCGTACCAAACGATCAACTCACCTCGGTCTCCCTCTCGCCTGCTCCCCTCCGGTGGTGTAGTCCATATCATCGGAGATGGTACGCCAGTTTCCTGAGGCGCAAAAGCAGCCAGCGCTGCTTTCACGCGAGCGGCCAGTGTTTCCGGAATCAAAGGCTGTTTCAGGATGTCTTCGAGGGGAAGCGGCTCCTCACTCTCGATAAAACGCCGAGGCCGAGAATTAAACGCGTAGTAGAGGAAGTCCTTGCCAGCACTTCCCTCTGGCGGGGGCGCAGGATGCAGAAGCATGCCCCAGAGAGCGTCGAGTTGCTTGCGCTTCAGCGGGTACATGGGGGTCTTGCCGGGTTTTGCTTTTGCCATATCTGGTTCCCTCTCTAATCCATACGCCCATTTTGCTTCATTGCTTGAAAGGATTGGCGTATCTCCTGTTTGATTGCTGCTTCCTGGTTGGCATACAGCCGCTCGACCACCTTTCGGGCTTCAACCGGATCGGCGTTCAAAAGCTGTTCGAAGTCTCGCTGCTCGCCAATCTCCTGCATTTTTGTGAAATGGGAGCTCACCTGAGAAAGCGTCACCACGCAATCCCTGCTGGTGCTCCATGAACTGCATGGATTGATTTCCCACGTGCCTCTAGGAAGCAGGCGGACTTTGAGCGTCTGATGTCGATAGAGCCAGGCACGGCTATGGGTTGCGTGGGCGATCAGTGCCTCCTGAAAGGCATCCGACGCTAAAAATCGCTCCAGCGTTTTCTCGAAGCGATTCATCGTTGTGATGAAAGTTGGGGCGTTTGGGTTGTGGTTTCCCATGTTTCCTCCTCGGTATGGTGAGACGCGGTCTTCCATGTTGCGTTTTCGCAACCCAGAAGACAGCACCTCGTGGAAAACATCGATTCTCCTCTGGGAAGTCGGGTCAGAACTTAGCCCAGGAAGCCCTTCTTGAATAGCCCAGCCGCTTCGGGTCCAGAACTGGCGCTTCGTCCCGATCCTGATCACTGGCTCGACAAAGATACAGGGCCGCGGGCGCGTGAGCAGCTTGGGGCGGCGTTTCTTCCCATGTCCGGGCGACACGCCTTGCTGCTGGTGTTCCGTCAACAGAGGGTGCCCTACGACCTGTTCGGTGGAGGCAGCGCCGCCGGAAGAGGGCGGCGGGAACGCTTGGAGCGCCAGGTGAGTGACGCTTACGCACCAGAGAGCCGCTTCGGGCGCGAGCCGGGCAGGATGATGGATGACCACTGTGCCATTCGGCAGCGTAAGGTAGACACGCGGGGGCTGTGATTCCCCGGAATCACACAAACAGTGCTGCCCGGCCTGGGCCAGATAGGCAATGGCGGCCTCGTAGGACTGGGTATGGGCCAGTTCGCGCGCCTGCTCCAGTTCGTCAGGCGTGAAATACGACGCGATTACGGTGGCCAGCACCTCCTCGTCCGTCTGACCTGGGGAAAAGAGCGGCGTCATCGCTACCTCACCGCTTCGAGCGTGACAATCAGCTCATATTGTTGCGTCAGTTGTTTGTAATAGCGTTGCGCCACCGGCTTGGCGCAGACAATCACCACCTCCTGACCCACTGTAAAAGCCTTCTCGGCCACTCTCCTCGCCTGGCAACCCTCTAAAACAGCGATCACTTCCGTGAGCATCGCGGCCACGCAGGGGACTGCATGGCGGCCATCGCGGTGTAAAATCACCCGATAGTCCTCAGAATCACTCCCGATAGCGATGCCTCCTGGTCGTTTTCCGCTGCCACTCGGTAGTGGTTGGAGTGATATGCGCGAGAAGCGTAGAATGGTGAGTGACTGATTCATCAACAGGAAATTCCTTTCTGGGAAAACAGGAGAGGCCGGTCCTGCTTCACCAGAACCGGCCTCTCAACTCACAAGACACACAACGATCAAAAAACCATCGCCTGCTCTGCTGAGGCGTGCCAGGTGAGGCGCGAGGGCTTGTGCGGAGACATGGGAGGAGCCGGCACAGGATCAAGCGCCGCCGTGGTCTCCAGTGGAGGAACGAACGGGCGAAGAAGCCCGTGTCGGTGCAGATTCGCCCGCATTGGCCAGCACAGCCCCAACGCCCTCGAGGGCGTCAGGACCCTCTACCAACAACCATTTGCGAAGTGTCTCCCACTTACTTTGCTCGGCCAGCGGATCACCGCCGAGCGCCTCCGCACGCAGCAGGTCAGTGAGCGAGGCGGCAAAACGATTCGCCATCCGGCGAATCACGCCGCGCACGTGATACCACGTGGCGTTTTGTGGCTCACGGGTAATCGCCTGGCTGACGTCAACTTCCGCCAGGTCCTTCTGGCCCAGGCAGGCATGCGCCAGAGCGCGCCATCCCCAGGCTTCGCTCAGGCGCGCATCCAGCGTGATGGCCTGAGAGAAATCCTGGATTGCCTCTGCATAGCGTTTGAGGCGAGCGTGACATTTCCCCTGGGCCAGCCACAGTTCCGCGCGTTCTTCTGGAGGCAGATCCGTCGGCACCAGCGGCCAGATCTCCATGAAACTGGCGAGTGCGCCAGCCTCATCGCCCTGCTCCATCTGGATTGTGGCCCGCACCTCAAGGGCCTTAATCTGCGTGTAGGCGGCGCGCGCTGCCGCGGCCTCAGCGAGTGCCAGTTCAATATCAGCGCGCGCCGCCTCATGCTCTCCGAGAATGGTATGAGCCGCAGCGCGCCGAACAAGGCTCATGCGCGCGAAGCTACGTACCTCGTCGTACTCCTCATGGAGGTGCCGGTCGATGAACTTCGACCAGGCTGCCATCGTCCGGCGCAGTTCCTCTGGATCGTGTAGCAAAAGGGCCAGCGGAGCAGATGTTGCCTGTGTTTTCGGGGCGGCACGTACTGTGCGCCCTGAAGAGACTTTTCGTTTTCGATGAGACATAGAATCCTCCTTGTACGCAAAAAGGCCGGGATGAATTTCCTTGTTCATCCCGGCGAACCAACACTTGGTTCAACTCACACATTTCCGACACGGGCAGCCAGCATCATGGACCAGTTTTTCGCAAAACGCAGGGGTCCCAAGCAGGACGCCATAATAGCGCCAATCTGCACGCAGCATATTGAACGTGAGACCCTCGCAGAGCAGCAGTTCGTTGAGAGTACGATAGTGCTCGGTGTGCCGTGAGCCACTGCCAGCGCGTGTATGGATATATTTGCCCAGTGATCCAACCACCTGACCGGCGCGGTTAGAACGCACATCCCTCTCAATCCGGCGGTCATCGCGCGGGTCGAAGAGGTAGCCAGTGGAAAGCAATTCGTCGGCAATCTCCTCGTCAGTCAACCTTTCCAGCCTCCCTCACCTCCCATTGAGTGCCAGACGCGTCTCCCTCAGACGCCGGATATCCTCCTCCGGCAGAAGCGCACACATCTGGCAAACAGCGACCTTCTCGCGAAAAGGATGGGAGATGCTATCGAGCCAGAGGGTGCGCCGCGAGAAGTGTTTCTCACAGAAATACCCACCACAGCACGGACATTGCATTGGTTCATCACCTGCGTCCTCTTCGCGCCATTTCTGCTGACAAAACCGCCAGGCGCCCTGAACCACATCATATGCCTGATACTGACAGCGCCGCTCAAAGAGGGTCACTGGCACGTACACCGGGAGCAACACCAGTTCCTGGGCAGAAGAAAGCTGTGGCCAGTCCAGAAATGAGCGGCCTCTGCGCTCATCCGGGGATTCATCATCAGAATCCAGAAGAGGAATGAGTTTAGGGGCACACAGCGAGACTGTGGCCCTGGCGAACAGGAGGCACATCTGCGCATCCATATCCTGCCCCAGATTGCGAGGCGAGGCCTCACACACCGTTTGTCCGTTCGTGATTGTCGCCTTAAGATCTTTTCCATAGAAAAGGGTATAGTCTGCGCCTCTGCTCAAGAGCCACGCGCGTAGCTCTCCGAGCGCTGCCGGGTTGCTTGCATACGCGGGAACGGGATGAGGACTCCGCTCTTCCAGGCCGGTCTTTGGCGTCCAGGCCTCCCCCTGTGCCAGGTAATAGAACACCAGGTGATCCTGTGCCGGGTCGAAGAAATACCAGACGGGGAAACTCTGTCCTTCCACCACCTGGATATATGCTCGCTGGACACGATAAAGCAGCGTCCCGATCGCAAGATCCAGCCGCCGAGCTTTCGGCGCGGACAGCAACAGCGAGCGAATGATTTCTGTTCTGGCCTCCGTTTGAGGAGAAATAAGAGGATGTACCATCAACGATTTCCTTTCTACCCGCAGA
>Ga0070740_10006538_pt1 | contig 10174 bp, 8 predicted proteins | sample Coa_R2_FD_67286 | JGI IMG/M metagenome (GOLD analysis project Ga0070740, IMG submission 67286) | Surface soil microbial communities from Centralia Pennsylvania, which are recovering from an underground coalmine fire - Coalmine... | ecosystem: Environmental > Terrestrial > Soil > Unclassified ... | reverse complement strand
CACATCAAGGATGTCGAGGCGCGTCGCTACACGCTGCTGCGCTTCGCCGTCCATCACGACTGCAGCTTTGCCTTCACCGGCAACCCGAGCAGCCTTCTCGCGCTGTTCGAGCTCGCCGACCGGCAGGCCGACAGCCTGATCAAGGACATCCATGACGGCACGCTCGACTCGAGGTTCGACGTGCCGGAGCCGATCCGGATGGTCGCGCTCAACGACCTCCTTCCCGATCCCGGCCGCGCCAGGGCGCTGGCCAGGGCCCGCGAGCGCGCCGGACGTCTGATGCCCGCCGACTACTGGCCGGACCTGAAGGTCCTCGGCTGCTGGATCGGCGGATCCATGGGCCATTTCGCACCGCTGCTGCGCCAATGGTGCGGGGAACGCTTCCGCTTCCGGGACGTCGGCTACATGGCGAGCGAGGGCGTCTTCACCGTGCCTTTCGCGAACGATGCGGCCGACGGCCTCATGGCGCTCGATTCCATCTTCTTCGAGTTCCTGCCCGAGCAGGACTTCGGCCGGCGCGACATCACCCCGCTGCTCGCCCATGAGATCGAGCCCGGCCGCAACTACCACGTGATCATCACGACCACCGGCGGCCTCTACCGCTATGCCATGAACGATGTGGTCCGCGCCGGTAGCAGCGAATGGGGCGTGCCTACGCTGCGCTTCCTTTACAAGGGAAACCACGTCCAGAACCTCCAGGGCGAGATGGTGACCGTCGACCATGTGATGAGCGCCATGTCGAGCCTGTGCGAAGGGCACGGGATCAGGCTCCACCACTTCCAGATCGTCGCCGACCTCGACCGCCGCCGGTATCTCCTCCACGTCGAGCCCATCGACCGGCTCGCCCGGCCCCTCCTCACCCGCCTCCTGCTGGATTTCGACGGCGAGCTTGGCAAGGCCAATGAGAACTACGCCATGTTCCGGGCCGACGGCCTCATCGGCGCGCCGTCGTTGCGCGTGATGCGCCAGGGGTGGTTCGACCGCATCCTGCAGGATCACGTCGCGCGCAGCGGCCGCGACTCGCAGTTCAAGCCAGCCGTGCTGGCCAGCGCTGCGGAGCACGGCGAGATGGCGGAGCTCTCGATCGACTGGCCGCCGGACGGGCTCCGGGAGCACGTCTTTCCGCAGCGCCTGGCGTCCCGCCGTCAGTGATCGGCCCGCGCGGTCCTCGCGGCCGGTCCTGCCCGATCGCCCAGGACCCGCCGCAGCCAGCCCGTGACGATGGTCAAGGCCCCCGGATCGACCAGTATGTCCCAATGCCCGCAGCATTCCACGGAAGCGAGCTCGGCATGGGGCGCGAGGATGCGAAACGCATCCGGATAGGCGTCGCCGAAGAAGCATTCATCCCTGTCCCCGCAGATCGAGAGCACGGGAATCCGCGGATCGATGGGCGGCGATGTCGCCGACCACAGGCCGGGGCCGAAAGCCAGCATCGTGTTGAAGGACCAGCTCGGCGCATAGGCGGGGTCATGGCCAAGCGGGCCCAGGTTGAATGCGACCGTCGTGCTCCCGTTGAACCAGCGGATCCCGAGCACATTGGCCAGCGCCAGCGCACGCAGTCGCTTGGCCCGCACGCCAACCCAGCCGCCGAACAGGGGACGGATCGTGGCGGAGCCGAGTCCGAGATAGGGGGCGAGGAAGAAGCAGCCGGACAGCCGGCGGCCCGCCGGGCTGCGCAGAACGCGAAGCGCGAGGCCTCCGCCCGCGGAGTGGCCGCCGATGACGACCGGCGCCGCCGGCCTGCTCCGATGCATGAAGTGCAGGAACTCGCAGACGTCGGCACAAAGCTGGTCATGGTGGCGCACGGCATGGCCGCGCCTCCCCGGCGAGGATCCATGGCCGCGCAGGTCGAGCGCGTAGACCTCGCCCAGGCCCTGCCCGGCGATGGCGCGCGCGAGGCCGTGGAGCTGGCCGGCATGGCCGCCCGAGCCATGGATGAGCAGCACGAGAGCGGCGCCCTCGCCGGCGGGCCCATAGCGCCGGAACGCCATCTGGCCGGCATCCGCAAGCTCGAACATCTCTGCGGGGGGGAGGCCCGACCGATCGGCGGCGGTCAGCTTGTCGAAGGAGGTGGCTGGCAGGGATACCGATGGCGTCGCGGTGAAATCCTTCGCCGCCCGGGCGTATTGCAGCAGCGTGCGCCAGGTCAGCCCCGTCTCGTCCCGGGCGGCAGGCGGCGAGCGGCGCCGGGCCAGCCGGTGCCTCCGTGCCTGACCGGCGGCGCTCACGTTCTCCGACCGGAAGCCATGGGCGGCAAAGCCCGGGCCGATGCCGTCTCAAGCCTGAGACTCGCAGGGCTTGCGCCCGGCGACGATGAAGATGGTGACGCCGGCCAGGAACCGGTCACGGCTGCGGCGCTCCTCGAGCTCCGAGCACCACTGGCGCGCTTCCTCCGCATCCAACAGGCCGTCCCTTGTCATCGCCTCGACGGTGGCGCCGAATCTTAGGATGGTTTCGACCGGCTCGGGCTCGGTAATTGCAAGCGGCCTCAGCATAAGCCGCACGTCGACCACGCCGGCGTCGAGAAAAAGGTGGTAGAGGTCCCGGGCGACGAAGGGCTGCCGGCAGGACATGGCGATCGTGCGCAGGATCCGGTCGCTTGTCTCCTGGCGCCGATGCGCGACCCAGCAGCCCGGCACGTCCGGCTCGCTGACCACGACGCGCCCGCCGGGCTTCAGCACCCGGACCATCTCCCTGATCGCCCGCGCCGGATCCGGCACATGGGTCAGGACCCGGTCGGCTCGGACCGCATCGAGCGTCTCCGCCGGGAGACCGAGATCGTCGGCCGGCGCCCGCACGAAGCGCAGATTGGCCCCCCGCTTGACATGGCGCCGCTCCGCCTCCGCCAGCATGGCCTCGCTGAGGTCGAAGCCGATGACGCTGCCGCCGGCCCCGACGATGTCCGCCATGCTGCGGGCGTCCTCCCCCGTGCCGCAGCCGACATCGCCCGCGGCCAGGCCGGGCTGGAGGCCAAGCAGGGCGAAGGTCTCCTGCTTGTAGGCACGGAAGAACGCCAGCATGTGCATCGTATCGAGGCGCTCGACCAGGTCGGACGAGTTCGTCGAATCGACTTTCGCGAAGCTGCCGAGCGAGCCGCTGAGGGAAGGGACCGTCTGTGACATGAGGGACTCTCTTGCGCCGAAGTGATGACACCACGATGCCGTGCGCCCGGTCCCCCATCCTCGATGGCGCAGCCGCCGGACCGGCCGTGCGCATCGACCCGACTCCGCATGTCAGCGGGCGCTTGGCGTATCAGAACCTGTAACGAAAGCTCAAGGAGACCGAGTCGGCGCTGCTCGCCGCGACCGCCTTGGTCACGAATGTCCCTTGCGCCGGCGTGCCGGCGTAGAAGGTCCGGCCCAAATCGACGGCGCCATCCGTGAAGAAGGCGTGGGCATAGGCGGCGTCGATGCTCGCGCGGCCCGAGAAGCTGTAGCTCGCCCCGATCGCGATCCAATAGCGGTTGCCGTCCGGGAGCCCCGTGCTGCGGAAGGCATCGACCGTCGGAGTCTCGTCGAACTGGAAGCCCGCGCGCAGGGTGAGATCGTCGTTCCAGCGATAGTCGGCGCCGATATTCGCCGTCCAGGTGTTCCGGTATCCCTCCGGGATCACCGTGTCGGGCCGCCCATCGGCGAACTGGACCCTGAGCTCGTTGAAGCTGTTCCAGCCGAACCATTGGACCCCCGCCCGCATGGTCAGATCCGGCGTGATCGCCTGGGCCAGGCCGAAGGAGACGATCGACGGCAGGTTGAGCGCCGTGGAGCTCGAAAAGACCCCGTTCTGCCCGGCAAGCGGCCCCGTCAGGCCGCTGATCGTCGTGTCGCCCTGCAGGCCCTGGGTGATGCCGTAGCGATAGGTCAGCCCGAGGCGCGTGCCCGGCAGCGGCCGGAGCAGCAAGCCGAGATTGAAGCCCACCGCCCAGCTGCTTTCCTTGATGGTGGCAAGACCGTCCGTCGCCGCACTGGGGCCGCCCGGGAGAAGCGTGTTCGGCAGGGCATTGCTGAGGGTGGCATCGGCATACTGCACGTCGATACCGCCGCCCACGGACAGGACGTCGCCGATCTTGTAGGCGATGGAGGGCGCGATATCGATGGTCAAGAGCTTGCTCTCGATCGAATCGTAGCGCCCGAACCAGGTGGGATCGTATTCGAGGGACAAACCGAAGGGCGCTGTCACGCCGATGCCGAGCCACAGATCCCCGCCTGCCGCGGGCAGCGCGGCATAGAGGTTCGGGACCGGGTTCCAGCTGCCCGGGTCGCCGCCGTCGTCGCCGAGGATGGGAACGGCCATCCCCAGGGTCCCCGGGGTGGCGGCCGTCGAGCCCTGGTTCTGCAGATGCATGGTCGGCTTGACGCCGCTGATGCCAACGGAGATCTGCGCCTTGTCCAGGAGGGTCATGCCGGCGGGATTGGTGAATATCGTGCTCGGATCATCGAGGCCGGCCGCGTCGCCCGCGAAGGCTCGGCCGATTCCCTGAACGTCCTGTTGGGGAATGTAGAACCCACCCGCAAGAGCGCTGAGCGGCGCCGCAAAAGGCAAAAGGCATAGGGCCACGAAAGCGGCGCGCAGGCACCCGTCTTGGACGCGCATTGTTCCCCCAATCCCGATCTGCCGGGGCCTTCGCCGCCGGCCTCGGGGCAATCGCCCGGGGCCCGGGATGCAGACTCCGGCGGACCCACAGATTCAGCGAATCGAAATCCGCGGCCCTCGCCGGCAAAATTGTGAAGACCCGGACCTATAGTGTCAATCGCCGACAAGTCTTCGGAGCGGGTTTTGAATAGAAGATCGGCGCTGGCGGCCGTTACCAAGAATTTAATGTTCAGGCGGCCCGTCCATCGGAGCGGCCGATGCCGCAGAGGACGATGTCCAGGATCCGATCGACGGCGGCCCGGTCCATCGGCGCGTGACCGAAGAGCAGGCGCATGTAGAAGAAGCCGTAGAGGGCATCGCAGACGCTCTCCACATCGAGGTCGGGCCGGAGCTCGCCCAAGGCCACGCCCCGCTCCAGCAGCCGCCGGGCGGCCTGGCGGCGGGGCGCCACATAGCTGGCGACGAAGGCCGCCCGGGTCGCCGGATCGATCTGCGCCTCGGCGACGATGCCGGCGAGGAGCCTGCCGGCGCGCCCGCGCAGCGCCCTGGCGAAGAGATGCAGGTGAGCCCTGAGATCGGCCCGGGGCGAGCCTGTCTCGGGAAAGGGGCTGAGCCTCTCGGCGACCCTGAGGAAGCTCTCCATCGCCAGCGCCCCCTTGTTGGGCCACCAGCGGTAGATCGTGGTCTTCGCCGCACCCGAGCGCTCCGCCACCGCCTCGATCGTGAAGGCAGAGAGCCCGCCCGACTCGAGCAGCTCATAGGCCGCGCGCAGGATCGCTGCCCGCGTCTCCTCGCAGCGCGGCCGCCCGGGCAGCTTCGCCTGTCCCATCGCCGACATGGCTGCGCCTCGTTGCCTCCTCCCGCCCCGCAGGATAGCCAGCCCTGCGGCTGCTGCAAACCGGCCTCGCTTGACGGCGAGGCGACGGAGATTAAATACGCATCGTAGCGTTTTCATTCAAGGGACTCCCATGCGCAGAAGACTGACCCGGATCCTTGCCGGCCTGATCGGCCTCGGGCTGGCGGCGGCGGCAGGGTGGTGGGGCGTCGATTACTGGCGCCATGGCCGGTTCATGGAGTCGACGGACGACGCCTATCTGCAGGCGGACTACACCATCGTCGCCCCCAAGGTGCCGGGCTATGTCGCCGAGGTCCTGGTCGAGGACAACCAGCCGGTGCGGGCCGGTCAGGTGCTGGCGCGGATCGATCCGCGGGACTATGTCGCCGCCCGCGACCAGGCCAAGGCCGACGTGGATGCGGCGCTGACCGACATCCGCAGCCTGGAGGCCCAGATCGAGATGCAGGGCTCCCTGGTCGAGCAGGCCAGGGCCGCGATCCTCGCGGATCAGGCGGCCGCCCGTTTCGCGAAGCAGGAGAACAAGCGCTACCAGAGCCTGCTGCGCACGGGCTACGGCACCTCTCAGCAGGCGCAATCGGCCGCGGCCCTGCTGAAGCAGCGCTCGGCGGACCTCGCCCGGGACCAGGCCGCGCTGGTCAGCGCCGAGCGCCAGATCGACGTGCTCGAGAGCGAGAAGGCCGGGGCCGGCGCGAAGCTCGAACGCGCGAAGGCCGTTCTTGCCCAGGCCGAGCTCAACCTCGGATACACCACCATCACGGCTCCCATCGACGGGACCGTGGGCTCCCGGACGCTGAGAGTCGGCCAATACGTGCAGGCGGGCACGCAGCTCATGGCCGTGGTGCCGCTGCACGCCGTCTATGTGGTGGCGAATTTCAAGGAGACGCAACTGACCCGCGTGCTCGGCGGGCAGAGCGCGCGCGTGTCGGTGGACAGCTTCCCCGGCATCATGCTCCACGGGCGGGTCGACAGCATCGCGCCGGCGAGCGGGCAGGAGTTCGCGCTTCTGCCGCCGGACAACGCGACCGGCAACTTCACCAAGATCGTCCAGCGCGTGCCGGTGAAGATCGCGCTGGATCCGAAGAACCCTCTCATCGGCCGCCTGCGTCCCGGCATGTCCGTCGAGGCCAGCATCGACACAAGCCCGGCCGCAAGCTTCGCCGAGGCGCGCGGCGGCATGACGAGCGAGGCCGAGGCGGCGCCGCGATGAGTCCCGACGGATCCGCCGGCGGCGCGCGGCTGCGGCGCGACGCGCCCCTCTCCACCGCCGAGGCCGGCGCGGCGCCACCCCCCGCGGCGGCGCCGGTCGGCCTCAAGGACTGGATGGCGGTGCTGGGCTCCACGCTCGGCGCCTTCATGGCGGTGCTCAACATCCAGATCACCAACGCCTCGCTGCCGGACATCCAGGGGGCGATCGGCGCAGGGATCGACGACGGCGGCTGGATCTCGACCGCCTATCTGGTGGCCGAGATCATCGTCATCCCCATGACGGGGTTCCTCACCCGAGTCTTCTCGCTGCGCCGCTATCTCATCGCCAACACGGCGCTCTTCCTGATCTTCTCGGTCGCCTGCGCCTTCGCAGAGAACCTGGGCCAGATGATCGTGCTGCGCGCCTTGCAGGGCTTCGCCGGCGGCGTGCTGATCCCGCTCGCCTTCACCATCATCATCACCCGCCTGCCCCGCCCGCGTCAGCCTCTGGGCCTGGCGCTTTTCGCCCTCTCCGCCACTTTCGCGCCCGCGATCGGGCCGACCATCGGGGGATATCTCACCGACAACGTCGGCTGGCAGTTCGTCTTCTACGTCAATCTCGTGCCCGGCGCCGCCATGCTGGCGATGCTCTGGCTCTCGCTGGAGCCCGCGCCCATGGACCTCGGGCTGCTCCGGCGCGCCGACTGGGCCGGCATCCTCGCCATGGCCGTCGGACTCGGCACGCTGCAGACCGTGCTCGAGGAAGGCAACAAGGACGACTGGTTCGGCTCGCCCTTCATCCTGCGCCTCGCGGTCATCGCCGGCGTCGCGCTGTCGCTCTTCCTGGTCGTGGAATTCACCGCCAAGGAGCCGCTCTTGAACCTGCGGCTCTTCGCCCGGCGCAACTTCGCGCTCGCCAGCGTCAGCAACGTGCTTCTGGGGATGGCGCTCTACGGCTCGGTCTACCTGCTGCCCCTCTACCTTTCCCAGATGCAAGGCTACAGCGCGCAGCAGATCGGCGAGGTGCTGGCCTGGACCGGGCTGCCGCAGCTCGTGCTGATCCCGCTGGTGCCGCGCCTCATGCGGCGCTTCGATGCCCGGCTCCTGATCGGCTTCGGCCTCCTCCTCTTCGCCGCCAGCAACTTCCTCAACGTCCGGCTCAATCCGCTGATCGCCGGCGACCAGCTCCTGCTCCCGAATCTGGTGCGCGCGCTCGGCCAAGCCCTGGTGCTGACGCCTCTGGCGGCGGTGGCGAGCGCCGGGATCGAGAAGGAGAACGCCGGCTCGGCGTCGGCCCTCTTCAACATGATGCGCAATCTGGGCGGCGCGCTGGGGATCGCGCTGCTGCAGACCTTCCTCACCCGGCGCGAGCATTATCATTCGACCGTCAATGCCGAATCGGTCAGCGCCCTGCTGCCGGCGACGCGGCTGCGCCTGGAAGCCCTGCAGCGCTATTTCCTCGCCCATGGGGTGGCGGACCCGGCCACCGCCTTGCATGAGGCGATCGTGGCCGTGGGCCGCACGATCAGCGCCCAGTCCTTCTTCCAGGCCTATGGCGACTGCTTCTTCCTGCTCGGCGCGGCATTGCTGGCCGCCGCCTTGGCCGCCGCGCTGCTGGCGCGGCCGGACGGCACGGCGGCGGGAGCGAGCGCCCATTGAAGCGCAGGAAAGCCGCCGCGAATCCGTGAAAGGAGCGTCCGATGTTCGACAGCAAAGCCAAGATGCCGTGGCCGGCGCTGATCCTGCTGGCCGCCGTCGCCGGCGTCGTGCCGGCGCGGGCGGACCCGGCCGAGGAGCTGCGCGCCGCGGCCGTTCGCGAGATCGGGTCGGCGGGCAGCGCCGCCGGGCTGTCGCGCGCCTGCGGCGTCGACCCCGCGCCCATTACCGCCGCGATCCATGAGCTGCTCCACAGGATCCCGCTCGATGGCGGCGCCGAATCCGCCGCGCTCGGCACCTATCGCGCCAACGAGACCCGCATGACGGCCAATCTGACGGCGATCCCCGGCGCGCGCCCCTGCGAAGACCTCGATTCGGTGATGCAGCAGACGGTGCGCGGCTTGAACGCCATCGGCGCGCCGCAATCGGCGGCGCGCGACGACGATCCGCCCGGCGACGACCGAGACGACGAATAGGCGACGAATAGACGGTCGCGGATGCGCCCGGACCTGCGCTAATCTCGCCCCCTCTTTCCCGCGGAGCGCACCCATGGAATACACCCGGCTCGGCTCGACCGGCCTCAAGGTCTCCCGCCTTTGCCTCGGCTGCATGAGCTACGGCTCGTCCAAATGGCGCGACTGGGTTCTGGACGAGCCCGAGGCGCGGCCCTTCTTCAAGCAGGCGATCGAGGCCGGAATCAATTTCTTCGACACGGCGGATGTATATTCCCTCGGCGCGAGCGAGACCGTGCTCGGCCGCGCGCTCAAGGAGCTCGGCGTCAAGCGCGGCGACGTCGTGATCGCCACCAAGGTCCACGGCAAGATGGGCGAAGGCCCCAACGACCGGGGGCTCTCGCGCAAGCACATCATGGACTCGATCGACGCCTCGCTCAGGCGGCTGGGCATGGACTACGTCGACCTCTACCAGATCCACCGCTGGGACGACGAGACGCCGATCGAGGAGACGCTCTCGGCGCTCGACGATGTCGTGCGCGCCGGCAAGGTGCGCTACCTCGGCGCCTCCAGCATGTATGCCTGGCAGTTCAGCAAGGCGCTGCATGTCGCCGAGCGCCGGGGCTGGATCCGGTTCGTCAGCATGCAGAACCACTACAACCTCATCTATCGCGAGGAGGAGCGCGAGATGATCCCGCTCTGCCGCGCCGAGGGCGTCGGCCTCATCCCCTGGAGCCCGCTGGCGCGCGGCTTTCTCGCCGGCAACCGCCGCGCCGAGGGCAAGAGCGGCGAGACCGTGCGGGCCAAGAGCGACGAGTTCGCCCAGAGCATGTATTTCCAGCCCGACGACTTCGCGGTGGCCGCGCGGGTGAAGGAGGTGGCGGCCGGGCGCGGCGTCGCGCCGGTCCAGATCGCGCTCGCCTGGGTGGCGAGCCGGCCGGGCGTCACCGCGCCCATCATCGGCGCCACCAAGCCCGGACATCTCGCCGACGCGCTCGCCGCCCTCGAGATCGATCTGGAGCCCGAGGAGGTGAAGGCGCTGGAGGAGCCCTATCGCCCGCACCGGGTGCTGGGGCATAGCTGAGGCGCGGGCTGGCCTCTATATCGCCGCCCCCGCCTTGAGCCCCTCCAGCACCGCCTCCTCGGCGGTGCGCGGGGCGACGCAGTCGCCGATGCGGTGGATCTCGCCCGGCCAGTCGCCCAGCGCCTCGGCGAGGGCCTGGTCCTGCTCATGGCCGAGCGCCAGGACGAGGGTGTCGACCCCCTCGCAGATGATCGGCTCGCCGCTCGCGATGTGCTGCAGATAGACCGTGTCGCCGTCGGCGCCGTAGAGCCGGGCATAAGGGATCACCTCGACCCCCAGCTTGTGCAGCGTGCCGTTCCACTGGTCGCGGACATATTGCTGGATGCTCTGGCCCGGCACATAGCCGTTGAC
>Ga0070740_10006533_pt1 | contig 10184 bp, 7 predicted proteins | sample Coa_R2_FD_67286 | JGI IMG/M metagenome (GOLD analysis project Ga0070740, IMG submission 67286) | Surface soil microbial communities from Centralia Pennsylvania, which are recovering from an underground coalmine fire - Coalmine... | ecosystem: Environmental > Terrestrial > Soil > Unclassified ... | reverse complement strand
CGAAGGCATCCGAGATGTACTTGAGGAAGATCAGGCCGAGCACGACGTGCTTGTACTCGGCGGCGTCCAGGTTGCCGCGCAGGGCGTCGGCCATTTTCCACAGTTCGGCCTCGTAGCCGAGCACAGCGGAGGCGGCGGAGGGAGAAATTATTTTTCGCTTCTGGCGTGTTGGTTTCATTTCCTTGTGGGGCGGCGGTGATGCTCAAGGGGTCGGCGCATCTCGTCGCGAGACAAGAAGTGATGTTGGTTTCAGGGGAGAGGAGTTGCGCGCGGGCGCGGTCGAAGGGCCAGGCTCCGGCATTTGATGGAAAACGGGCGCACGGCGAGGAGAATACACATCATGCAAAAGGCCTACACCTGAAGCTCGAACCGGTCAAGAGTCAAATCCCGGGGCCACACGGGAAGCATTTGTGTCCTGCTTCTGCGGCAGACTGCCTCCGACTTAGCCGGCGGGTTGAGGCAATTTCTGTAATACAAGGCACATGCCGGGTGGGCGCTCTTGCGCCTGACGCAGCGCTGGTTCAAACTGAACGCGTGTGCTGCAAAGAAAAATTCCGGTCGGCTGCTGACGCCTCAGGGGGCGGCGTGTGCTGCCGGAGCCAATCACGATTCATTTCCCAAATTATGAGAACGACGTGTCAAGTGTTTTTTTTAACGGTCCTGCTGGTTGTCACCAGGCGAGCGGCCGAAGGCGCGGGTGTTCATTTGTCCGATTACGTCCGCCCGTTTGTCGGCACGGCCAACGGGGAAGGCAACACGTTTCCCGGTCCGTCGGCGCCGTTCGGCATGATGCAGTTGAGCCCCGACACCAGCTCCTGTTTGACCAATTGGGGCACTTGTTCGGGTTATTCGTGGGATGACCCGACGATTCTGGGCTTTAGCCTGACGCATTTGACGGGTACGGGGTGTCCTGATCTGGGCGATTTCCTGTTCATGCCGCAGGTCGGAAAACCGGCGTTTGTTTGCGGCGACGTGGACCATCCGGAATCGGGCTATCAATCGGCGTATTCCCACGCCGGCGAATTCGCGTCCGCCGGTTATTACCGGGTGAAGTTGCAGAAATCCGGCGTGATCGCGGAACTGACTGCCGGCGAACGCGCGGGCATGATGCGGTTCACGTTTCCAGCCGGCGATGAGGCGTCCATCCTGACGGATTTGAGCCACGTTATCGGTCCGTGGAAAATTGCCGAGTCGCGCGTGCGCATTGAGAACGATTCGACGATTACCGGGTTTCACCTGGTCAACGGCTGGGCCAAGGAACGTTACCTTTACTTTGCCGCGCGCTATTCGCGGCCGTTTGACGGCACGGAAATCATCAGTGCTGGCCGCCCGGTGATTTACAACACCTATCGCTTCCGCAGCCACCGGGAAGCCGCCGGGACGAATTTGCAATTCATCGCCGAATACAAAAACCTGCACGCCGGCGAGGTGATTCAGGTGAAGGTCGCCCTCTCGGCCGTGAGCACCGCCAATGCCCTGCAAAATCTGGAGGCGGAAATTCCCGGCTGGGATTTTGAAAAATTGCGGGAGGCCACTCGCGCGAAATGGGACCGCGAATTGAGCAAGTTTGAAATAGTCGGCACGCCGGAGCAACAGGAGACGTTTTACACTTCCGTTTATCACGCGATGCTGGCGCCCAATCTTTTCACCGACGTGAACGGCGAATATCGCGGTTTCGATCAAAACATTCATCGCGCGGAGCATTTTACCGATTATGCCGTGTTTTCGCTGTGGGACACGTTTCGCGCCGAGCATCCCTTGCTGGCGCTCATTGACGCGCGGCGCGACGCCGATTTCATCAACTCACTGCTGGCCCATTACGACCAGAGCGTGGATCATTTATTGCCGGTGTGGGAGCTGGACGGTAACGAAACCTGGTGCATGATCGGCTACCACGCCGTGCCGGTGATTGTGGACGGCTATTTCAAAGGCGTGAAAGGCTTTGACGCGCTGCGCGCTTACGAAGCCATCAAAACAACGGCCATGAATCCTGATTACGACAGCGTGGCAACCTATGCCCGGCTCGGCTGGGTGCCCTGCGACCGGGAAAACGAATCGCTGTCCAAAACGCTCGAATACGCCTACGACGACTGGTGCGTCGCGCAAATGGCCCGGGCCCTCGGCAAGATGGACGACTGCCATTATTTCCTGAAACGCGCCGCCAGTTACAAAAACATTTATGACCCATCACTGGGCTGGATGCGACCTAAAGATTCCCACGGAAACTGGCGTACTCCATTCGATCCACACCAGTTCGGCGGTGGCAACAATCTCAACGATGTGACGGAAGGAACCAGTTCGGAGTATTCCTGGTTTGTGCCGCAGGACGTGCCGGGTTTGATCGCGTTGATGGGTGGAAGAGAAAAATTTGTGGAAAAACTGGATTCATTGTTTAATAGCCGGCCGGAAAAGGCTTTCACCGACGCGCTGTCCACGAACGACCTGCGCGGCTGCATCGGCGAATACTGGCACGGCAACGAGCCAAGCCATCACGTCATTTACCTTTATAGCTATGCCGGTCAGCCGTGGAAGGCGGCGAAGCTGTTGCATCAGGTCATCGCCACCCAATACGGGAACCAGCCCGCCTCGCTCTGTGGCAATGACGACTGCGGCCAGATGTCGGCCTGGTATCTTTTCACCTGTCTGGGATTTTATCCCGTCTGCCCGGCCAGTGATTACTATGTCATCGGTGCCCCTCAATTGCCGAAAGTTGTGATGCATCTCTCCAACGGAAAGACCTTGACGATGACGGCGGAAGGAATTTCAGATAAAAACATTTACGTCCAGTCCGTCCGCGTCAACGGTCAGAACTGGGACTCGCCGTTTCTGCCGTATCGTGCCATCCGGAACGGCGGCACGATTGAATTTGCCATGGGACCGCAGCCAGGCCCATGGGGAACCCATCCCGGAACGCCGAAATAATTTCAGAAAACATCCGCTTTACTTCTCTACTTTGCGGAAAGTCGAACCCAACGGGTTGACTTACCGCTTAACTGCCTGCACGCACTAACGCCTCTTTGCCTATTTAAAGTCGTCATGGAGATCGTACACGATAAAAGCGCATCGCCGGTCCAATGGGCGTTGTAAAACGATATGAACTGCCTGGCACGTTGGTTGTAAGAAGAGCGCTGGTATTTGTGGTCCAGGGACTGACAAGACTGTCCGCCTGAAGCAGTTTGAAGGTAGTTGCCGCACCGGACACGGTAAAATCTATCCGCACCTGGCCGTTGGTTATCACGGGTGCGTTCAGGGTAATCGCGGGGGTATTGGCCAAAGCAGTAACAATTTTAGCCGGCCCCCAATTCAGTGGGAACTCGGTAAAGATGAGTGCGCGCACCATCAGCGCGTAAGTGCCAACCCGGGAAGGTGTAAAAACAAAATTAGTGGCAGTCACGGCGTTGGTCATCGGATTAACCAACTGCTGGGCATTGGTAATCACAATGTTCTCAAGGCACCAGCCGAAAAATGGGTCAATTTGGGGATAATAGGTGGTATAGCTTTGATAGTCATAGTTGAATCGCAATAAAAGCGGCGTGCCGGCGTAATTGGACAGGGACAAGGCGCGATTGGTAAAGGTGGAATCGGTAAAACTGTTATTGCCGGATTCCGCAAAAATGTCCTTCCAATTCACGCCGTCGTAAGATACCTGAACACGCGCCGTTTCATTGGTCGTGGCGTAACCCAGGTAACTATTGAAGCTTAAGATAGCGTTGGTGGAAGGCAGGAGCCATTCCTTCAATTGAAGCAACTGGGGTACAGGGTCGGCATGGGTCAGGTGAAAGCAGCTTCCCGATCCGACTGGTGCATTGGTGATTACCGGATAATCAGGTATTGGAGAAATGGTAAAGTTCGTCAGTCCGTTTTGCGCATTGTCTGTCAGATTACCGTTAGTCAGGGAGGCGGCCAGCCATTGATAACTTGTCGCATTGGTCAAGCCGGTAAAGGTGTAGGTATTTGTGGCGCCGATCAGCGGCTGGCTTGGACCACTGAGGGTCGGCGGAAAGTAGTCTGTGCCCGGCACTGCCGGATCAAAAAGGGTAACAGTGTAATTAAAAGACTTCACGCCCGCAGCGGTGGAGATGTTGCTGACGGTGATGGAATAAACTGTGTCGTTGCCGTTGAAGGGAAAAGTGGAGTTGTAGTCGGCCGGATTCAGGCCGGAGGGATACCAGACCAGTGTATTTTCGCCGTAACCGGTTCGGTATGGCTGGATGGTGACGGCTACGGGCACGCCGTTGCTTTTCATCGTGACCGTCGCGGAGGTGAGGTCGGCGTTGGAAAGGGCGAAGGACCATTGCGGGAAAACGACGGGATAGGGCACATAACCGGCTGGCGGCCAGGCCACAAAAGGGTTGCGTGTGGCCGGTCGCGGTCCGGATAAATTCGCGTCGAAGACCCAAGTGGCGTTGGCCGCATTGAAGGCGCCTTCGGCGGGCACATCTCCGGTGGCCATGATTCGGGTTTGCGGATACAAAATCCAGCGACGATGCCCCACTTCGGAGTTGTTTGCGCCATAGTCCCAAATGTAGCTGGTGATAGCATCTGCTCCGGTGGTTCCCAGAGCCAGATTGGAGTTGGCAGCTCCATTGGTTCCGGCGACGGTGAAACAGCTCCACGTTGGCGGGATTCCGACATGTAGCAATTGATTGTTGGCGGACATCATCAACGCGGTTTGCTGGTTGGTGAGGCTTTCACCGGGATCAAAGGTTACAGCCGCCGGCACACCGGCCAGGGCACGGAACCAATTGATACGCCGCAGGGTGGCGTCTAAAAAAGCCGGTGAGTTGGTGCCGGCAAAACAGTTGGTGGTCACCGCTGTGGAATTCATCGGCACACCGTCCGAAGAGAGGTAAACGGCATTGTAAAAATCCCGCACCTGTTCGCGCGAGGACGTGTCCACGCTAAAACCGCCGTTCACGGTTGCGGGGCGCGGCCCGCCACCGGGCAGACCCGAAACGTCCGTCGGGGTGCGCGGGGCGTCGCCAAGCATCGGCTGCGCGTGCAAGGCAGGGGAGAGAAACGTGAATGCCGTCAGTGCCGGCAGCCAAAACAGGATTTTGAATTTTTTCATCGGCTCCTGAGAATCAAGCGCCCTTGGGCGAAGGATGTCCAGTCAAAAGCGTGTTTTGCGGCTTACCACAATTTGGGCTGATTCATCCACCACAAAAGGCCGACCAGCAGGAGCACGGCCAACACGAGAAGCAATCCGATGAAAATTTTGTTTTCGGGCTGGGGGAGGGTTCGCCGTCGCGTGCGCCGATGGCGGTGGCGGCGCCGGTGCTCGTGACGATGCGAGTCAGGCGTTTCAATTGGGTGGTCCATGTCGGAGCCGCTCATTGCAGCGGGATGAAAATAACACAAACTGCAGAAGGATGCGCGAAAATTTTCTCCCGTCTTGTCGGCTGTTGTCGGAAGACAATCGTTTTTCGTTCGGGTCACGGCCCTCTGTCCAATAGTGGCGGTCCGCGGAAGGTCGTTGTCAATCAAGTGGAAATTGCGCTGGTCAGCCGGCCGGAAGTTGTTAGAATGGTGCCGGTGCGGGATGCCACCTGAAATCAAAATTCTTGTCCTCGAAGACGTCCCTGCGGAGGCGGCGAGATTGGATCGGGAACTGGCCAGGGCCGGTCTGGTCTTTCGTTCGCGACGAGTGGAACGGCGCGAGGATTTTGTGCAGGCGCTGATCGAGCAGCCGCCGGACGTGATCTTGTCCGACCACGGTTTGCCGAGTTTTGACGGCCTGGCGGCCCTGGCGCTGGCGCAGGAGAAATGTCCGGACGTACCGTTCATTTTTGTTACCAGCGCCCTGACGCCGGAGATGGAAATTGAAAAACTGACCGGCGTAGTCGCCGATTGTGTACCCAAAAGCCGACTGGAGGCATTGCCGGTGGTGCTGCTGAACGCCCTGCGCCGGGCGGAGAAAAGCCGGCCCCGCCCGGCCACGGAGCGCGCTGTGGAAGGGGAAAAGGCGCCGGTGGTTCCGCCGGTGCTGCCGATTTGCTCGAGCTGCCGCAAAATTCGGGATCGGCACAATCAGTGGAAACCGGCCGAAGAATTTTTTCGAGAGCTTTTAAATATCCGCTTCACCCACGGCTTGTGTCCCGACTGCACTCCAAAGTATTTTCCCGGAGTGCAGCCCCCGGCCCCGCCGTCCTCGCCAGGGCGCGCGTGAAAACGCTCGCGCAGGCTTCCTCCGTGAACAGGAGCGTTGCCTGCTGAGTTTTACCGAAGTCTGACACGTTGGCGCCGGGCAGGGGAGGGGAGGGCGGGCGGCCGGCGCGGCACAGAAACGCCTTTCCCAAAATTTTCTTTTCTTCCATGATGTGTGGATTAACCTGTTCGACCGGTTTTTGTCGAATCGTTCGGGCGCCGCGATGGAAGCGGCGCCGGTCCGACAATTCAATGGTTCAACGGATTTAACCGATGGATTGCGCACACATACGAAATTTCTGCATCATTGCCCACATTGACCACGGCAAGACGACGCTTTCGGACCGCCTGCTGCACCGCACCGGCACGATTTCCGACCGCGAAATGGAGGAGCAGTTGCTCGACGCTATGGATTTGGAGCGCGAGCGGGGCATCACCATCAAGGCGCATCCGGTCACCATGCTTTACAAAGCCAGAAACGGCGAGACGTATGAATTGAATCTGATTGACACCCCCGGGCACGTGGATTTTTCGTACGAAGTTTCGCGCAGCCTGAGTGCCTGCGAAGGCGCTTTGCTGGTCGTGGACGCGGCGCAGGGCGTCGAGGCGCAAACCGTCGCCAACCTGCACCTGGCGATGAGCCACAACCTCGAAATCATTCCGGTCATCAACAAAATTGACCTGCCGCACGCCAATGTGGAGCAGACCAAAAGGCAGCTTGAAGACATCCTGGCCATTGACGCCTCGCTGGCCATTCCGGCCAGCGCAAAAATGGGTCTGGGCATTGAAGAAATTCTGGAGGCCATCGTGGCCCGCATTCCACCGCCCAAACCGACCGGGCAGGGGAGTTTGCAGGCGCTGGCGTTTGATTCTTACTTTGACACCTACAAGGGCGTCGTCACGCACGTGCGGGTGTTCAACGGCGAAGTCAAACCCGGCATGCTCATCCAGTTGCTCCATTCCGGCAAAACCTACGAAGTCAAGGAAGTCGGCAGCTTCAATCCCAAACCTTATCCGCGTGAAAAACTGGAAACGGGCGAGACCGGTTACGTGACGGCGAACATCAAATCGCCCAGCGACGTGAAAATGGGTGATACCATTACCGACGCACGTCATCCGGCACCGGCATTGCCCGGTTTCAAAGAGATTCATCCAATGGTCTTCAGCGGCATTTATCCCATCAACACCGCCGATTACGAACACCTGAAGGCCAGCATGGCCAAGTTAAAACTCAACGACTCGGCGTTTGTTTATCAACCCGAAACCTCCGTGGCCCTGGGTTTCGGATTTCGCTGCGGGTTCCTTGGCCTGTTGCACATGGAAATTGTTCAGGAACGCCTCCGCCGCGAATACAACATGGACATCATCGCGACCTATCCCAGCGTGGTCTATAAAATCACGTTGACCGACGGCACGGTCAAGGAAGTGGACAACCCCGCTTTTCTGCCGGAAATCACGCGCATCGAAAAAATCGAAGAGCCGATGGTCAAAACCTTCATCATCTGCCCGAACGAAAACATCGGCGACATGATGGCCCTCGTTTCCGAAAAGCGCGGCAACCTGGAACATACCGAGACCCTCGACGCCAGACGCGTGATGCTGACCGCCGTGCTGCCGCTGAACGAAATCTTGATTGACTTTCATGACCGCATCAAAAGTCTGACGCGCGGTTACGGCTCGATGGATTACGAACCAGCCGGCTATCAGGAGAGCGACATGGTGAAGCTGGACATGCTCGTGAACGGCGAGCCGATGGACGCCTTTTCCTGCATTGTCCACCGCAGCAAGGCCGAGGGCAGGGGACGGGCGTTGGCCGAAAAGCTCAAGCAGGTGATTCCGCGCCAGCAATTCGCCGTGAAAATTCAGGCGGCCATCGGTGGAAAAATTATCGCCTCGGAAACCGTCAGCGCCTTTCGCAAAGATGTCACCGCCAAATGCTATGGCGGCGACATCACGCGCAAACGCAAACTGCTGGAGAAACAAAAGGAAGGCAAAAAACGGATGAAAGCCATCGGCAACGTGAACATTCCACAGGAAGCCTTCATTGAAGTGTTGAAGACTTCCTGACGGATAAACCATTCCAGGTCGTAGCTTTCCGCGGGAAAGGGCAGCCAGAAAGTTTCCGACGCTTGATTTTTTGTCGCCGTCCGCCGACACTCCTGCCGCAACCATGATTTGGCGCTGGTTTTTTTCCAAAACGCTCCGCGAGGCGTGTGCCTTGCGCAAGCACGTCCAGCGGCTGACCGACGCCCAGCGCGACCTGCTCAAACCGGTTTCGCTCCAGACAATTCACGCGGCCCTGGCGGACCTGCAAACGGCCATCCATGCCGGCGCTTCCAAAACGGAGTTGAAACGGCTGATGCAGGCGCTGGAGCAGGCGGCCCATCAGTCGCTTAAGCCCTATCCTCACCCCGCCTGGCGCGAAAATGTGGAAGTGCTGCTGGTGGCCATCGCCGTGGCTATGGGCATCCGCACCTTCTTCTTGCAGCCCTTCAAAATCCCCACCGGCTCAATGCAGCCCACGCTTTACGGCGTTACCTCCGTGCCCGATTTCGCGCGGGTTCTGGTGGAAGCCGCCGGCTTTGAGGACAATAAAATTTTTTTGGACGCGCGCGTTCAGGAGCAATTCCAGAACGGTATTCAGGCTGAAATCAACAAACAGTTGCAGGCGCAAAACAAATTGAAGATTCCGGCGGGTTGGGAACGTCTGCGGCAATGGTTTCAAGGAATTTCTTACGTTCATTTTGTCGCACCGACAGATGGTTCGGTGGAGGCAGTGGGCAAACCCTGGCCGCCGGCGATTTTTTCCCTTTATCAGCGCATCAAGTTTGCCGGCCGATGGTACACGCTCTGGTTCCCGCCTGATTATGGCGAGCAGCCTTTGCAGGTGCGGGCCGGACTGGTCCTGGCGCCGAACCGCGTTTATCACCAGGGCCAGGACGTTATCAAACTCGAAGTCCACGCCGGCGATCACTTGTTTGTGGATCGGCTCACCTATAATTTTCGCAAACCGCACCGTGGCGAAATTGTCGTCTTTGAAACCCGGGGAATTCCCGAAGCCGAGCGGGAAATGTGGCACATTCCGGGCAACGAATTTTACATCAAGCGGCTGGTCGGGCTGGGGAACGAAACCATTTCGCTCCACGCGGATTATGAAGTAACCAATGTGCCACAGCCCAACGGCCTGTTCGCCACCGTGCCGGTGGGACATCTGGTGGTCAATGGACAGCCCCTCTCAGCGTCCACCCCGCACTTCGAAAATCTCTACGCCTTTGCTGACGTGCCGCCGGGTAAAAAAGTTCTGGCCTATCAGGACAATCACTATTTCGGCCACGCGCTGATTCAAAATCTGGCGCCCGGCGAAAGTTTCAAAATCCGCCCGAACCATTTATTCGTCATGGGCGACAACACGATGAACAGCCTTGATTCGCGTTTCTGGGGCGATTTCCCCGAATCCTATGTCATCGGCAAATCCTTCTTCGTCTATTGGCCGCTCACCCGGCGGTTCGGGCTGGACGACCAGTAAAATCCAGAGGAGCACCTTTCCCGAAACAATTTTAATCACCGGCGCCTCCTCCGGCATTGGCCGGGAACTGGCCCGATGCTTTGCGGGGGACGGCAGCCGATTGATTCTAACGGCCCGCCGGGAATCGGCTTTGCAAAGCCTTGCCGCGGAACTGCGCCGGGAAAAGGGAATCGAAGTACTTGTCCTGCCGGCCGATTTGTCCCTGCCTGAAACGCCGCGGCGGATTTTTCAGGAATTGAGCGCGCAAAATGTTTCCGTGGACGTGCTGATCAACAACGCCGGTTTTGGCGCCATTGGGGCGTTTGACGATTTGCCGTTGGAACGGCAGTTGGAAATGATACACGTCAACGTGACGGCGTTGACCGAACTGACACGATTGTTCCTGCCGCCCATGATTCAACGCCGGCGCGGCGGAATTCTCAACGTGGCCTCGGTTGCCGGCTTTGTACCGGGAGCGGGAATGGCGGTTTATTATGCCACCAAGGCGTTTGTTCTCTCGTTGAGCGAAGCC
>Ga0070740_10006530_pt1 | contig 10188 bp, 11 predicted proteins | sample Coa_R2_FD_67286 | JGI IMG/M metagenome (GOLD analysis project Ga0070740, IMG submission 67286) | Surface soil microbial communities from Centralia Pennsylvania, which are recovering from an underground coalmine fire - Coalmine... | ecosystem: Environmental > Terrestrial > Soil > Unclassified ... | reverse complement strand
CTGGTCAAAAGTATTGTTAATAGTGATAGACTAGTTACTTTACGTAATATGTCGTTGTACATAGTTATTGTAATTTTTGGTCGGGATTTGATATATAAGCATAATGGACAAATTGTTCATTTTTTTACTTATGTTTAGTTAATTTTGATACCATGAGATAGATTTGTCAATATTTCTGATAAATGCGATCCAGAATTTACATTTTTGTGCTTGTTTTTTGTATTGGTGCAATAATTACTGCAATGATACCAGAATTATATCAGAATTATATCAGAAATATTATTGGTATAGGTTCTGTCAACTTGGTATACTATTATTGCCTTTCGCGCATCAAAGTCGCCATTGAAAACAATATTACTGCAGTTGCACAAAGTATTGCTCCAAGCAGGAAAAGAACAATTGATGCCATAAGCGAGCCTACAAAAATTGTATGTGTGTGTAGATAGACATCAAGAAATTGATATCCAAAGATGCTTCCAATTATTACAAGTGCGATTCCAGGAAATCCGTAAAATCCAATCGGATGCTTTACTGAAATAAATTTCAAAGTGTTCATCAAGACTTCAACGCCATGTGGGACTGCATTTTGCTTTGATGTATCGGAACCATATGATACCGTGATTGGAACCTCGGCAATTGACAGTCCCTTGTTTGATATTTTCAGTAGGATCTCAGTTGATACTGCCATTCCTGTCTCTGTTGGATGAATTGCATCAATTGCCTTTTTTGAATATGCCCTGTACCCTGATTGGGAATCTGATACCTTAAAATCAGTTGCAAAGTTTGTAGCTGATGTTATTATTTTTATTCCTTGTTTTCTGTATCCTGGAGTGTTTGAATTTTTATCTAAAAATCTTGAACCTATAACAGCATCGACATTATTTTCTTGCAATGTAGATATCAGCAATGGAATCTGTGACGGGTCGTGCTGCCTGTCACCATCAAGTGTTACCATGATATCAGCTTTGTTTTCTCTTGCATAATCAAATAATGTTATAATGGCAGCACCGTATCCTGAATTTTTTTTGTGCGAAATTACATGTGCTCCATTTTCTCTAGCTATTTTTGCAGTATCATCTGTAGAGCCGTCATCGCAGACTATTACCTTGTCAGCATATGGGATTGATTGTTTTACTATATCACCAATGTTTTTTTCCTCGTTATATGCCGGAATGCAGACTAGTTTCATCATACCATGTCGTAAATTAATGACATATAATTTAGTTGGTTGTGCTATAATTTTGAAGACATTAGCTAGTTTTCTGTTTTTCATCTTTGCCAACATATTTTGTCAGACAAAGTTGTCAGACGTGTTCCAGAAACTCCTCTCTTGTTATCTTACAATCTTTCAGGATTACATCAAGCAATCCAACTCGGATCTTCTTTAAAGGAACTGTTACGTAAATGGTGCCATTAGTGAGGGTTACATGGCTTCCCTTTTTGCCTTATTGCTTGAAAACCAAACTTGTTGCAGAGAATCTTGACTAGATCTTTCCCATTTATGGGTCCAAGTTTTTTCAAATCACTACAGGTTCAATTGCTTTTTCTCTTAGAATTTCCAAGTGTAGCTTGAGTGCCTTGTGAAAGTTTTTCTTGGCTTGGTCTAGATTTTTACCCACGCTATAAACTCCCAATGCAGAACATGTTATGGAATAAGAGCCATCGTCTTCCTTGATTATCCTTGTTTTGACGTCTCTTAGCTTAACTGACATCTAGTATACTTGTTTTTTATTTATTTCAAGTTTCTCATGTTGAAATTTACAGGATATGTTAGACCTAGTCTTCGGAACTATTGCCTTTGTTTTTCTGTCCTTGTGATTTTTCTTTCAATTTTTCCTGCTGTTGCTGTATCTTTTCCTGTAGTTTCTGTTCCTGTTGAGTTATCTTTTCTTGCTGGTTTTGCTCTTGCTGTTGCAGTTTATCTTGCTTGTCCTGGAATTTTTGTTCTAGTTCCTGTCGTTTTTGCTCCAGTTTTTGAGTTTGGTTCTGTATCTTCTCTTTCATTTGCTCTAGTCTTTGCGTCTGGTTCTGTATCTTTGCATTCATATGTTCCAGTTTTTCCTTTTCATGCTCTGCCTTTTGAATATCGATTACTTGGTTTCTGAAACTCTTGAATACTATCTGGAACTGTTTTCGCTCATCTCTGAACTTTTGGTTTACTTGTTTTAGCTGTGTCTTGCAGTCATTCATGATGCTTTTTCGCTCATCTTTACTTGTTGCATTCTTTGCCTGCTCTCTGCACTCTTTTATGATCTGCATGCTCTGGTTTCTTTGGTCCTTAAAGTCATCACGTGCTTGGTGTACAAATGATGATATCAACTGGCCCACGTTTGTTACATTTGAGAATGAAAATGTGATATGAGTTCCATTTGGCAGTGCAAGGTTGATGCTGGTTGCATTTGAGAATCCAAACTTGATATGCTCTGTATCATTTGTATTGGTTTCATTCTCTTTTTGGTCGTTTTTGGTTTGGTTTGAGTTTTCATCATCTGAGAATACGTTTGGAATTGTAACAGAGCCTCCAAGTACGAATACAAGCAGCAAAGCCGCAATCTTGGTTTTCATTTGAAGAGATTTTATTACATGTTGGTATTAAACGTCAATGAACTATCACACGCAAGGCTTAAATCAAAAATATGCTCATTGCGGCAAAACTAGGTACCATGTTTGTTAAAATAGTTGGATTTGCTAGTTTTCAGTATTGCAGAAGATCAATGACACTGAAAAGATATCAAAGATTGGAGAGATACTAGGACTATTAGATGAGACTCATCGCGGAAAGGACTGGCTATTAGAGGAGATAAAAAAATCCCGCATCAAAGGTGCAATCAAGCCGACAATGAATAGTTATCAGATATTAAGATCATGTCCTGGAGAGTTTGTCACAAAGACATTGCGCGTGTTAAAGGGAGAGGACTTTGAGAATTTTTCAGATGTCAGGGCTCTAACCAAGACATATCACTGGTTCTTTTGCGATATAGTTGCAGGTTCCAATCCTACCATACCAACAAAGGAGCAGGTAAGAAAGGTAATTGCATTAAATGAGATAGTTGCAAGGGCTGATACATTCAAGAACCGTGACAAAAGATCCACTGTTGTTTTATCAACAGGGGACGGCATGGCAATTGGATTTTCAGACAGCGCCGAAAAGCCGTTAAAGCTTGCAATAGAAACACACAAGGCATTAAACAAGTATAACCTGCAGAGGCGTGGGAAAGAAAAACTATTGATTCGTGTTGGAATAGATACCGGTCCTGTCTATTTTATCAAGGATATAACAGGCAGGTTAAATGTGTGGGGCCCTGGGATAATTGTAACAAGACGTGTCATGGACCTGGCATCAGACAATCAGATATTGGCATCATCTAGAATTTCAGAAGATGTAAGAAAGCTGTCGCCCGAGTACAAGTCAATATTTCATTCGATAGGAGATTACACCATAAAGCACGGCGAGCAGTTAAATCTGTACAACATCTATGGTGACAATTTTGGAAATAAAATGGCTCCGCGAAAATCAAAGATTGCCAAATCAAATCTTGAGCGAGAGATCAAGACAGTAAACAACTTTGTCTTCAACAGTATAGGAATCGAACTTGATGTACTGGATGCAAAATCAATGATGACCCACCACACATGGACATGGAATGTCATTAATGTAGCAAAGGAGCCAAAGGACCAGGTCTTTTACTATCTGGATGGCGATATTCCAAAGGAGTTTTCAGACATGAATGTTACTGTAAAAGACGAGCGGGGAAACAGATTAGAGATTCAAAGTCTGAATGTGAACAAGCCATATCACAAGGAGTTTAATGTAAAGCTCAACCGTCCCTTAAAGCCAAAGCAGAAAAAGATCTTGATATTAGAATATGACTGGGAGGAGCCTGAGAGGACATTTTTCTACAGGTTTGCATCTGACTGTAAAAAGTTCAGGTATGATTTTACAATACCAAAGGGAGTTGAGCTAAAGACTCGCGTTCTAAAAGTTGATACCGAAACAGGATACAAGATTCATGCAAGCCCGCCCCCAAAGATGATACACTCTGCAAAAAAGACAATCATAACATGGTCAAAAAATAACTTGCATGCGTATGATGCTTATCAGTTTGACTGGTAGACTAGTCTAAATTAGACGGCCTTTTGCTGCGCTGCTGCAATATCGCTGCGATTTTTTGGTAAATTTAGCATATAGAATCATTCGTAAAATCAGATATGAGCTAATAGTGTTGCTTGGTACATTAAGAGCAAGCAATTTGGAGAGAAAAAAGGCAATCATTTCATTAGATCCTAAAGAACAAGCCCAAAAAGAAACTTATGAGAACTTTGAGCGGGGAAAATTCTTGTGGTTACAAATCACAAAAGCAAAGCAAGCTGGAATGCCTGGCAAGTTAATTGAGCCACTTTACAGACAGCTTGGGATAGAACCTGAAGATGAGCAGAAGATAAAAGAAAGAAAAGACAAGGAGAAAAGACAGAAAAAGTTGGATGAGCTTTACAGAACATTTCTCAAGTATTTTTTGTTGGCAACTAGTGATGAAGTGAGGAGAAAATTGTGTCTAATATACATCATGGAGAAAAATAGGATCTGAGTTTTTCTCTTTTCCCTTTTTTTATTTATGAGATCACAGGTAACCAAGCTCTTTTAGTTTTGTTGTTATCATATCAAGACACTGCTGTGGTGTGTTCTTTTCCGTATCCAAAATTATATCAGGATGTAATGGTTCCTCATATGTTGACTGTAGTCCGGTAAGGTTTGTTATTTCTCCTGCCTGTGCTTTTTTGTAGAGTCCCTTTGGGTCTCGTTTTATACAGGTGTCAACTGATGCCTTGACATATACTTCGACAAAGTTTGGGATCTCTTTTCTTGCAAGATCCCTTGTCTCTCTGTATGGTGATATTAGTGGAATTATAGTTATGATTCCATTTTCTGACAAAGATTTTGCAACCACTATTACTCTTCTATTGTGTTCCTTTCTGTCCTCAGGTGAGAATCCCAGATCCTTGCTTAGCGTCTTTCGTAATTCATCTCCATCTAATATATCAACTGGCAGGTTTTTTGATTTACAGTATACCATGAGTAGATTTGCAAGTGTGCTTTTTCCCGATGCTGGTATACCAGTAAGCCATATCACAGGTGCGCTCATGGTACGATTCCACCTGTACTATTATAAAATTTAGTCATTTGATACACCAAAATATTTTTCAAATGTTAGTCATTTGGGTTTTTGCCTGCAACTAGGTATCTCAGTGCATTTGTCAGTCCATCTCTTGCAAACATTCTCCAGCAATCAAGAATTATTTTATTAGAAAATTTGGACTTGTCAATCTTGGAAAATTCCTCCCATGGTGTTGCGATTATACAGAGCTCTGATGGAATGATACAGTCCTCCATGTTTTTTGTTAGAGTTATTTTTGGATTGACAACATTTTCTGAACTGTTGACAAACGCTGGATCATACGCATATACCTGGAATCCCTTCTCAGATAGTAAGTTAACCAGCATTAATGACTGGGACTCTTCTGTGACGTTTGTTTTTGGTTTGTAGGTCAACCCTAGCACTCCAACTTTGGCTGGTGGCTTGACGCCTATAGACTCGACTAGATTTACAATTCGGTTAACCTGTTTTATGTTGATATCATGTGTTGCAACGGCTAGCTGTGCGTCAATTCCCACTTTATTTGCAAATCTGGCAAACGCCACATTGTCACGTGGAAAACACGGCCCTCCATAACCTAATGCACCTTTTAGGTATGCGGTTCCTATTCTCTTGTCCTTGCCAATTGCTGAAGTAATTTTTTCCACATCACCTCCAGGCATATTCTCACATATCTCTGCCAGTGTGTTTGCAAAGCTTATCTTCATTGTAACAAACGAGTTTACCGCTATTTTTGCAATCTCTGCATTTACAAAGTTCATTCTTTGAATTGGTGCGTTGGATATTTTTTGGTGCACCTCAGATATCATCTCACCTGCCTTTGCATCTGATTCTCCAACTAGGATAAAGTCAGGATTCAAAAATCCCTTGATTACATCACCTAGTGCGATAAATTCCGGATTATAGCATAAACCAAAATCCTTTCCGCATTTCTTTCCAGATGTTGATTCTAGAACTGGCCTGACAACAGAATCCATCGAGTTTGGCATAACTGTACTACACAATACTACAAGATGATATCCAGTCTTTGATGATAGGACTTTACCAATTTTTTTCATGACTGGTGTTACAAACTCTAGTGAAAACTCGCCTGACTCGTCGCTTGGTGTTGGGACCACCACAAATGTTGCATCTGTGTTTTTTATTGTATCAAAATCATCTGTTGCTTTAAGTCGTGTTTTGTTTGATGAAATCATCTCATCCAAGCCTGGCTCAAAGATTGGAGATTTTCCATTGTTTACGGAATCTATTTTGGACTTGTCAACATCAATTCCAGTAACGCTATAATCCTTTTCTGCAAAAACAGCAGCAAGACACAGGCCTAGCTTTCCTAATCCTACAACAGAGATGTTGCTAATTTTTGACATTGTAAATTAGTGTTTTAGAAGTTTTGTTTGTTCTAATTTTTTGTGCCACTCGATCGTATTTGCAAGCCCTTCCTCAAGATCAACTTTTGGCTCCCATCCAAGTAGCTTCTTGGCTAATGATATATCCAGTGCTCGGCTAAATGGTCCTTCAGGCTTGTTAGTATCAAAGTGAATCTTGCTTGGCTTGTGTCCTGCAAGACGCAAGATGATTTCAGCTACATCTTTTATTTTGTATCTCTTGTCCCAGCCAATGTTAACAGCTGTTGCGTCACTAATTTTCTCAGCTGACAAAATAGAACCATTTACGATATCAGTAACATAGGTAAATCCCCTTTCTTGGTTTCCAGATCCCCATACCTCGTATGGATCCTGGTTGTGAAGTGCTTTTCCAACTAGAGCTGATATTGCATGACTTGAATCAAATTCTCCAGGACCGTAAACAGTAAGATATCTTGATGCCGAAGACTTGAATCCGCGTTCTTTGTAGTATGCTAATAACTGCATCTCGCCCATCAACTTTGCAAATCCATACAAGTTGTCACTTGAATTCCATCCCTCACCTGTACTTAGAATGTGATCTTCTCTTAGTAAGACATCTGGTTTGTTAAGTGATGATGGGTAAACACATGCACTTGATGAATAATGCAAGTGAGATATTCCTGCTTCATATGAAGTGCTGATTACGTTATGATCTACTGCAAGCATCTTGGAACATTCTGCTTGTTGTGTGTCAACAAACTCTCTTCCACCAAAGACTGCACTTAGATGAAATACAGTGTCATGCTTTTGTGCTAAAAGTTGGAAACGCTCCCTTTCTGAATAAAGATCAATGATATGTAAATTGGCATCACTGTATCCGTGTTTTTGATAAATCTCTCTTAGACGCTGGAGCTTTGCCTGCCAGATCCATGACGCAGCTGGAAAAAGTAACTTGTCCACTACTGTTACCTCGGCACCTTTTGATAACAATGCGTCTACCAAGGCACCGCCAATAAAGCCTGCTCCGCCGGTAACTATTACCTTGCGTTTTACCCAGTTCATTTAGTGGGTTTTTGATAACTACCAATATAAATTAGATGCCAATCACAACTCTCAAGTGACATAAATGGATTCCATTTTAGATGAGATAAAAAATCAGGATTACAAATCCATCAAAAAAGGAATTGAGAATTTTCTATTAGATGAGGTAAAATCAAGACAGGCAAACGGAGTTGTTCTGGGACTTAGTGGAGGAATAGATTCTGCAGTAGTTGCTGCTTTGTGTTCTAATATATTAAAAGAAAAGACTTTGGCGTTGATTTTACCTGATTCAACAATAACTCCTCCGCAAGAGACCGAGGATGCTATTGAGCTTGCAAAGAAGTTAGGGTTAAAATACAAAGTAATTGATATACATCCTATTCATTCCGAGTTTTCAAAATACTTGGAGCCAAATGAGCGAGCACTTGGAAATTTGCGAGCAAGGATAAGAGCAAACATTTTGTATTATCATGCAAATGTTTCCAATTCTTTGGTACTTGGATCAAGTGACAAGAGTGAGTTTTTGATTGGATATTTTACAAAGCATGGTGACGGAAGTGCTGACTTGCAGCCCATAATTTCATTGTATAAAATTCAGATAAGGGAGATTGCAAAGCATCTTGGCGTTCCTGAAAAAATCATACAGAAAAAAAGTAGCCCTCATTTATGGTCCCATCACATAGCAGAAAACGAGCTTGGCGCTTCATATGAGGAAATTGATGTGATTTTGTATTGTATGATAGACAAAAAAATGTCAAAAAGTGAAATTCTAAAGATGAATCTATCTAATGAACAGATTTTTGACAAGACGTATTCCTTGTACAAAAATAGTGAACACAAGAGAGTAATGCCAAGGGCATTTCATAGAAATTATGACATTGTGTTAGATTTTTGATGATTTTGAAAAATTATCTAATTATCTTTCATACTATTCAAACCTAATCATGATACTAAAATTTAAGATATGGTAACAAAATTGAAAAATGTGGAAGATTTTCGTTATGAACGTCAATTGAAATATGCAAAAAAATGGATTGATGGACCTAGTGATGGTCCACGTAGACAGTTTTTTGCTGTTATTTCGTGGGGAGCTGCTGCTACGTATTGGTTATCAAAGATACTAAATGTACATCCAGAAATTTTTTGTTTACATGCCATGAATTTAGCAATTACTTTTGACAAAGAACGAAGAATTTTTCCTAGGAATGACAGCTTGGAATATTTATATTTGATAGCAAGAACTGCCAATGTCTACAATGCCATAGGCGATGTTCATGGAATGTCTCAGTATGATATACCTGAAATAAGACAGTTATTAGGTGATAGATTTAATGCTGCGGTTGTTGTAAGAGATCCACTTCCCAGATTAAAATCAACTATAAGTCACTTTCAACTAGATTCTGAATACAAGTTGTATAATGTTGATTATATAGATGACATTATCAAAAATAGAAACTTGGTATTACCACATAATGATTATGCAGAAAAGCTATTTGTGCATGGTGTCAATATGCTAAATGCAGTTATTGAAGAGGCTAATGTTGGCAAAATCTACAGATCAGAGGACCTTACTACTAATGGATCTATACTTTCAGAATTCATCGAAGAAATAACTCGTGGAGCAATAAAAACAGAATCTGAATTATTAGACACAATGTTAAAAATTGGAAGAGTGAATGTTCATGTGAAAAAAGAAATCCAATTTGATGATTGGCAGATAGATATAATAAAATCCGTCGTATCTGACAAGGCTTGGGAATTGTATGCAAATGTAGGATATGATAAACCAAGTTTTCTCTAGAACATTTTTAAAAAATCAACATTTACCTTAAACAATAACAGGTGAATTTATCTCTGGATACACTGATTATGTTTTTATTGATTTTATTAATTTAGATGTATTTCTGGAAGGATTTCAGATCCTAATCCCCAATCATCTTTATTGAAGATTATAGGACGTTTTTCTCTATGCATTTGTTTAGCTAATAATTTGAATTCTTCAAAGCTAAGATATGGTATACCTTTATCTTTTAATCTCTTGAATAGGTTATCATGTTGTTCAGGAGTCCACCCTGAAGAATGTTCCATATGATACAACCTCATAGGATCTTTGAGTATTTTCTCTCTAAGACCATATTCATAAGCCATTTGTAACATTACAGAATCTAAATTCCATGAAAAAATTTCTAATTCAGGATAACCATGGAGTGCATGCCATTTTTCTGTTGCCATCAGAGTAAAATCTCCACACCCATTAGTATGCAATAACGGATAACCTAGTTTCCTGCTATAGTTTAACAATTGTATTCCATTTGAAATTGGAGATACTACTATTTTGTTTGTTAATGATGCTAATCTTCTGATTAGAACTAGTACTGCTTTAGATACTAATGATGCTAAACCCCTGATTAGAACTAGTACTGCTTTAGATACTAATGATGCTAAACCCCTGATTAGAACTAGTACTGCTTTAGATACTAATTTTGTTATTATTTTTATTTTCTTTAATCCTAATTTTTTATTTTGTTGTGAATGAATCAAATTCAATCCGTCATGGACTAGTGCTTTTGCGTCATGGACTAGTGCTTTTGCGTCATGGACTAGTGCTTTTGCGTCATGGACTAGTGCTTTTGCGTCATGGACTAGTG
>Ga0070740_10006529_pt1 | contig 10188 bp, 8 predicted proteins | sample Coa_R2_FD_67286 | JGI IMG/M metagenome (GOLD analysis project Ga0070740, IMG submission 67286) | Surface soil microbial communities from Centralia Pennsylvania, which are recovering from an underground coalmine fire - Coalmine... | ecosystem: Environmental > Terrestrial > Soil > Unclassified ... | reverse complement strand
GACCGCGACTTTCGCCTTCCTGGCGACGCGGGCGACGGTCGTCCCGGAATAGCCGTGGCGCGCGATCACGGCAATGGTTGCCCGGATCAGCTCCTGGCGCCGCTGGTCGCGGATCGGGCCGTTGCGGGCCATGGCCGCCTATTGCCTCTTGCGCGGCGGATCGAAGAACATCCGGCTCCGCGCCCAGCAGCGGACCATGCTGCGCTCGATCTTCTTCTCCTTCGGGTACCAGATCTCGATCCACATCTGGCGCCCCGGCTCGGCGTAATCGGGCGGCAGCCGGGCGAAGGCGATGTTCTTCTTCAGGGTCGGGGACCAGAGGGCGGAGGTGGTGAGCCCGAGCTCGGTGCGCGCCTCCCGGTCGGCATAGAGGAAGGCGCCGGGGGCCGGCTTCCGGCCCTCGATCTCGATGCCCGTCAGGATGTGTCGCGAGCTTCCCTCGCGCCTCTCCCTGAGCAGCGCCCGCTTGCCGGCGAAATAGCCGGGCTTCTTGAAGCCGACGACCCAGCCGATGCCGGCCTCGATGGGCGACTGGCGCTGGCTCGGTCGGACGGCGTGCAGCGCCCCGATGTAGTCGACGTCGACCAGGATGAAGCCGGCCTCGATGCGGGCCATGTCGAGGGCGCGCGAGCCGATGGGGGCGATCTTGTAGGGCTCGCCGACACGGAACAGGGTGTCCCAGAGCCAGAGCGCGTCGGGCGGCTCGACCCAGATCTCGTAGCCGAGGTCGCCGGTGAAGCCCGCCCGGTCGATGCGCAGCCAGCGGCCGTCGAGCCTCGTTTCCATGATCCCGAAATGGGGCAGGGATTCGATCCCGCGGATCCCCATCGCGGCGAGGATGTCGGGCGAGGTGGGCCCTTGCAGGGCAAGTCCGCAAAAGCGCTCGCTCACCTCCTCGATGGCGACATCGAAGCCATAGGCGGCCTCGGTCAGCCAATGCAGCTGGTGCAGCGCCGCGTTCAGGATGAAGTCGTTCTCGGCCAGGCGGAAGACCGTGCCTTCCTCGATCATGCGGCCGTCGTCCTCGCACCAGGCGGTGTAGGCGACCTGCATCGGCTTCACCTTCGCCATGTCGCGGGTGACCAGGAAATCCATGAAGCGCGCGGCATCGCGGCCGCGAATGGAATATTTGATGAGGGGGGAGACGTCGTAGACGGAGGCGCCATGGCGGATGGCGAAATACTCCGACTGCTCGGAATCGAAGACGGCGGCGGTCTGGTACCCCATCCAGCGCACCCAGCCCTGGCCGTGCATCAGCCGCTCGATGGCCTCGTGGAATGGCGTCTTGCGCAGGAACGGCGTCAGGTGCCGCACGTGAGTCATCGCGCCCGTCTCCCCGCCTTGATCTCCTTCAGGATCTCGCGCGCCGCATTGGCGCCGGGCAGGCCCGAGACATGGCCCCCGGGATGGGCGCCGGCCCCGCAGAGCCAGAGGCCGGGCACCGGCATCCGATACTGCTGATAGCGCGGCGCAGGCCTGAGGAAGAACATCTGATCCAGCGTCACCTCGCCGTGGTGCCATTGGCCGCCGGTGAGCGCGTATTTCGCCTCCAGGTCCTGTGGCGTCAGCACCTCCGAGGCACGGATGCGCGCGCCGAGGTCGGGCGCGCTTTGCGACAGCATCGCGACCGCGCGTTCGAGGATCTGCCCGCGGGCCGTCCCGTTCGTCGTGTCGCGCAGGCGGTAGGGGGCATATTGCGCGACGATGGAGACGACGTGCCCGCCCGGCGGTGCCAGCGACGGATCCGCCAGAGAGGGAACGACCGCCTCGACGGCAGGATGGTCGGAGACCCGGCCGTATTTGGCGGCGTCGAATGCCCGCTCGACATGGTCGATCGCCGGCGCGCATATGATGCGCCCGGCGCCAAGGGCCCAAGCCCGCGGCAGGCCGTCGAGGGCGAGATGGACCTTGGCGGCGCAGCCGTTCATCCGCAGGTGGCGGATGCGCTTGGCGAACTGCACGTCCAGCAGCCCGGGCTCCAGCAGGCGCAGCAGCGTGCGCTGCGGGTCCGCGCTGGAGGCGACGATGGGGGCGCGGATCTCCTCGCCTCCAGCGAGGATCACGCCGGCGGCCGCGTCCTTCTCGACGAGGATGCGCTCGACCGGCGAGCCGGTGCGGATGGCGGCCCCCGCCCGCTTGGCGGCCGCGGCGAGGCTCTGGGCGAGGGCGCCCATGCCGCCTATCGGCAGGTGAAGGCCGCCCATGCCATGCCGCCCGAAACCCGCGAGGCGGTAGAGCAGGCTGAACACCGTGTTGGGCGAGCGCGGGCCAAGAAACAGGCCGAGGGCCGCATCGAAGGCGAGCAGTCCCTTGACCAGATCGCTCTCGAAATAGTCCTGCGCGAGGTCCGCGACGTTCATGGTGAGGATACGCGTCAGCTCCAGGAAGTCCCGGCGGCCCAGCAGGCGCAGCCCGAGGGCGAAGCGGCCGAGGGCGAGATTGGCCGCGAGATCGTTGGAGGAGGGCAGCGGGCTCGGCGGCGTGCGGCGCAGATAGCCGCCCAGCGCCGTCGCCAGCCGCGTGAGGCGGGCCATGACCGGCCCATAGGCCCTCGCATCCGCCGGCGAGACGCGCGCGATGGAGGCCGCGGTCGCGCCGGCGTCGGGGCTGATGTCGATGCGCGCCCCTTCGGGGCCGAAGGCCGCAGTGCCGACCGGCGCGGCGATGGCGCCGAGCTTCAGCCCCAGGTCGCGCGCCACCCGCGGATGGAAGGCATGCAGGAGATGGGCCACGCCGGAGACCCGGAATCCCGGCGCGAACTCGCGGGTGACGGCCGCGCCGCCGGGTCGATCCGCGGCCTCGAGCACGATCACCTTGAGGCCCGCCTTCGCCAGATAGGCCGCGGCGACGAGGCCGTTGTGCCCGGCCCCGATGACGGCGACGTCGTAAGCCGCGCTCAACGGATCACCCGATGCTTGAAATCCTTCAGGATCTCCCGGGCCGCATTGGCGCCCGGAGCGCCCATCACCCCGCCGCCGGGATGGGTGCCGGAGCCGCACATATAGAAGCCTTCGAACGGGCCGCGGTACTGGCCGTAGCCGGGGAAGGGCCGGTTGAACAGGAGCTGGTCGAGCGTCAGCTCGCCCTGGAAGATGTTGCCTTCGGTGAGGCCGACCTCGTTCTCGATATCCCACGGGGTGCGGGTCTGCACATGCAGCACCAGCTTGCGGAAGCCGGGCGCATTCTCCTCGATGGTGTCGAGCACGTCCTTCTCGAAGGCCGCCTTGCTCTCGGCCGTCCAGGGGGCCTCGGCGAGACTGTAGGGCGCGTATTGCACGAAGACCGACATGAAATGCTTGCCCGGCGGGGCCATGGTCGGGTCCACGGTGGTCGGGATCACGATGTCGAGGAAGGGCCGCCTGGACCAGGCGCCGTATTTGTAGTCGTCGAAGGCGCGTTCGATGTAGTCGAAGTCGCCCCCGATATCGACCGTGCCCCAGGCCGCCTCCTGCGGCAGCCCGGCGAAGCGCGGCAGGCCGTCGAGCGCGATGTTGAGCTTGCCCGAAGAGCCGCGAATCTTGAAATTGCGGGCATAGCGGTGGATGTCGGGGTCGACCGCGTCGAGGGCGGATTTCTCCAGGAGCTTCAGATAGGTGCGCTTGGGGTCGAGGCTGGAGACGACCGCCTTGGCCGGGATCTCCTCGCCATTGGCGAGGGCGACGCCCACTGCCTTGCCGTCCCGGAGGATGATCTTCTCGACCTCGGCCCCGGTGCGGATCTCCGCGCCGGCTTCCATGGCGGCCGCGGCGATGGCCTTGCTGACGCTGCCCATGCCGCCACGCGCGAAGCCCCAGGCGCCGATCTGGCCGTCGACCTCGCCCATGTAGTGATGCAGCAGCACATAGGCGGTGCCGGGCGAATAGGGGCCGAGCGCGGTGCCGATGATGGAGGAGGCGGCGGCGAATCCCTTCCAGCGCGGATGCTCGAAGTACTCGTCGAGGAAGTCGCCGATGGACATGGTCCAGAAGCGGATGATCTCATACATCTGGCGCTCGCCCATGCGGGTGAGCTCCGCGGCGATCTTCAGGAACCCGTCCAGGTCCGTGTGCCGTCCCCAGGGGTTGATCCGGCTCTGCCGGAACGGGTTGAGGGCGGTTGGGTCCGGCGGCGTCACCATCAGCAGCGGCTTGATGAAGCGGCACTGCCGCGTGATCTCCGCCGCATAGTGGTCGTAGGCCTCGGCGTCCCTGATCGAATGCCGCCGCAGGGATTCGCGGGTCCGGTCATGGTCGCGGTAGGTGATGATCCCTTCGCCCGCCGGGTTCGGCTGGCTGTTGATCTCGTAAGGGATGACCTGGAGCCCGTGCCGCGGCAGGTCGAGGAAGCGGAAGATCTCGGGCCGAAGCAGGCTGCAGACATAGGAGCAGGTGGAATAGGTGAAGCCTGGGTGGATCTCCTCCGACATCGCCGCCCCGCCCGGCTTGCGGTGGCGCTCGAGGACAAGCACCTTGAGCTTGTTGCGGCCGTCCGCCTCGCCCCCCTTGGCGAGATAGGCCGCGGCGACCAGCCCGTTGTGCCCGCCACCGACCACGATGGCATCGTAGGCCTCGGCCATCCTCTCCTTCCGCTGAACGCCCGTTCAAAATTGAACGCGCGTTCAGCTTATAGCGGAGAAGGAGCGGGCTGTACAAGTGCCGTGGTCTACCCTCGTCCGCGCCGCGCCCAGCGATGGGGAGGCGAGGACCCGCGGGATTCCGGCTGTGGCGCGCGCCCTCACCCCGGCCCTCCCGGCTTCGCGGGGCGAGGGGGAAGAAAAGGAGCGAAGCGCCGCGCTTCAGAACACGGAAATCCCCGTCATCTGGGTGAAGAGCTGGAGCGCCTGCACGCCGACGAGGGAGTTTCCCGAACGGTCGAGCTCCGGGGACCACACGGTGATCGTGAACTCGCCGGGCATCACCGCCACGATGCCGCCGCCGACGCCGCTCTTGGCCGGAAGGCCGACGCGATAGGCGAAGCTGCCGACGGAGTCATACATGCCGCAGGTGAGCATGAGGGAGTTTACCCGCTTCGCCTGCCCCGCGGTGAGGACGGCTTCGCCCATGACGGGCGAGAGGCCGCGGTTGGCGAGCGCCAGCAGGGCGCGGGAGAGGTCGAGGCAGCTCATCTCCAGCGCGCATTGATGGCAATAGGCGTCCAGCAGCCTCGGCACGTTTCCGGCGATCGTGCCATGGCTCTTCAGGAGATAGGCGAGCGCGGCATTGCGGAATCCGCTCTTGCGTTCCGAGCGCAGGACCCTGGGGTTGGCGTCGATGCTGAAGTTCTGCGACAGGACTCTCGCATAATCGCGGATCGTCGACTTGACGTCCTTTGCATGCGTCATGACGCAGTCGAGGACGACCAGCGCCCCGGCATTGATGAAGGGGTTGCGCGGCACGCCGGCTTCGTGCTCGAGCTGCACCAGAGAGTTGAAGGGCGTCCCGGACGGCTCCTTTCCCACTCGGGTCCATATCTCATCGCCGACCATGCTCATGGCCAGCATCAATGTGAACAGCTTCGAGATGCTCTGTATGGAGAACGGCTCCTCCGCGTCTCCGACGCTGTAGACGGCGCCCGTCACCGTGCAGAGCGACATGCCGAATTTCGTGACGGGGACCCGGCGGAGCGCAGGTATGTAGCCGGCTACCGCACCCTTGCCGAAATAAGGCCGGACCTCGCGGGCGATCTCGTCGAGAAGGTCCTGGTAGCTCATCGGCCTGACCTTGCCCGAGGACGCGCGCGCCGCGGCATCCCAGACGGCAGGCATCAGGATGGCTTGCCCCGGGGCCCGGCTCGGCCACCGCCTGGGAGCGGGATCGCCCTTGAATCGAGACCGGCTTCGATCTCGCTCAAATCCGTGCCGTGGGCTTCGGGCTGATACTTCACTTCGAGGACGACAAGCCGCCTCTCACGGCCGTCCGGGCCGCTGTAGCGCGCGGACTGCCCCGCGGAAAGGCCAAGCAAAGCGCATCCTTCCGGCGTGAGCACCGAAAGCCGAGCGCGGGCGCTGTCCTCCTCGCCAGGGTAGGCGAGCGTGGCCGTCAGGGTCGCTCCCGTATCCTCGCGGTAGAGGACGGTGGAGCCCATGGTCACCCGGTCCCGCGGCACGCTGATGGAGGACACCACCCGTGCATGCGAGAGCCGGCGCGCCAGCGCTTCCATCGCCTGGGACCGGTAAGCGGGGATGCGCCCAGTCAAATGCACAAGCCGCGAAAGATCGCCGGCCGTGAGTATGATTTCGGGGATTCGATCGTGATTCATGGCTCGCCTCGAGGCGCCTGGACCGCGGATCGTCGTGACATCAAAGGCAGGTGCATCGAGAGCCGCCGCGGTCCTGGAAGGACCCGGGCGGCGCCTGCGCCCGCCTTCAGCCGATCGTCCTTAGGGAATCCGCGACAGGTTTTCGCCGACCCGGAGAACCGTGATCGTCTTTATGCGGTTGTCGGGGGTCTCGTATGAAATCGACTGCCCCTCGGAGAGCCCGAGGAGGGCCGCGCCGACCGGCGTCACGATCGAGATCTCGCTGGGGTCGCCCGACGTCTGCTCGGGCAGCCTGAGCGTCAGTCGATAGGTCATTCCCTGCTCGTCTCCGAAGACCACGCGCGAGCCGATCCGGACGAAGGGAGGCGCGGCATCGGCGTCGGCGACGAGCTGCGCGCGGTCGAGCTCGTCTCGGAGGAATTCCAGGATGCTGGTGTTGGCTTTGCCGCTCAAGCTCTCCACCAGGAGATCGAGACGGCTGAAATCCTGGCTGGTGATGTGGATCGTGGGAGGATCGCCGAGCAGCGTCTTGCGGTTCATCTCGCTCTCCATTGCGGACATCATGGCGCTCACATATATAGATGCGGCGCGGACCCGAAGGAATCAACCCTGCGGGCCCATGCTGCATCATCGGCACCGGCGGTCTTCGCGTTTTCGAGAGATTCGCCGCCCGATCCGCCGCCGCGAGGGCGGATCGGGCGGCAGACGCTCGCTAACTCGAGATTCCCGCCATCAGCGGCGCGGTCTTGGCGCCATGCTCCCGGCCGAGCTCGTCGAGGGTGATGTCCACCGCCTCCTCGAAGACGTCGAGGGTCTCTGCCAGGCAGGAGTCGTCGTGGGCCGCGGAGATGAACCAGGGCTCGCGGCTGTCCGGTTCGCACATAACGCCGCGCTCGATCAGCTTGCGCGCCAAATGGTCGTAGAAGGTGTAGTCGCTCGTCTTCCAGTCCCGGTAGTTGTCCGGCGGGGTCTCGCGGAAGAAAAGGCCGCTCATGCTGTAGTGGCCGGTGAAGCTGTGGGGCACCCCGCGGGCCTTGAGGATCCGGCTCATGCCCTCCTGCATCGCCTTGCCGTAGGCGGCGATGTCCGCCAGGGCCGTCGTGTCGCGCAGGATCGTCAGCGTCCTCTCCGCGGCGGCGAGGCTCATCGCCTGGGCGGTGTAGGTGCCGCCATGGGCGACGCCGCGCCCGTAATGCCGCATGATGTCCTCGCGTCCGCCGATGCAGGCGATCGGATAGCCGTTGGCCACCGCCTTGGCCATGGTGCAGATGTCCGCCTTGATCCCGTAGAGCTCCTGGGCGCCGCCCTTGGCCACGCGGAAGCCGGTCTTCACCTCGTCCACGATCATCAGCACGTCGTATTTCGTGCAGAGCTCGCGCACCGCCTTCAGGAACTCGGGCTTGGAGGGAATGCCGCAGCAATTGCCGAGGATGGGCTCGATCAGCACGGCGGCGATCGTCGAGCCGTGCTTCTTCAGCACATCCTCAAGCCGTTCGGCGTCGTTGTAGGGCACCTGCCAGAAGAGCTGGCGCACGAGCTGCGGCACGCCCTTGCCGTAGGTGACGATCTCCGGCCCCTTCGCCGGGTCGGTCATATTGGCCATGTCGGCCGTCCACATGGCGGCATCGAACAGGCCGTGATAGCTGCCCTCGAAGGTGACGTAGTTGTCCCGGCCGGTGGCGCCGCGGGCGAGCCTGAGCGCCGCCATGACGGCCTCGGTGCCCGAGTTGGAGAAGCGCACCAGCTCCGCGGCGGGCACCATCTCGCGGATCATCTCGGCGACGACGACCTCTCGCTCGGTGCCCAGCGCGAAGACCGTGCCGACCTTCTGGCCCTCCCGGGCCGCGGCGTCCACCTCCGGATGGCAGTGCCCGAGGATCGCCGGCCCATAGCCCAGGCGGTAGTCGATATAGCAATTTCCGTCGAGGTCCCAGACACGCGCGCCCCCACCTCGCTCGACATAGACGGTCTTGCCCTCGCCCCAGTAGCGGAAATTGGAGCTGACGCCCAAGGGCATCGCCCTTACCGCTCGCTGGAAGTGCGCCGTGGACTTGTCGAGCTTGTAGGCCGGTTTCAGCCGCCGGGTCGGGGCGTTCATGATCCTCTCCGTTCCGACCGGCCCCGCGTGGCACCCCCATGGCGCCGCCGAGTGCCGGTCTGCTTTGAATGACTGTATAGATTTACTACCATCCTGACCGAAAATTGTCCATGATATTAAATGGTTGTTTAATTTCGCATGTGCAAAAACGTGATAGTTTGGAAGGGTTTGGACGGGCGAGCGGAACCAGGCCATGAACCCGACTCAGGTGCCCAGAATGCCCCGGGCCACCCCCATCCGGGAGGCGCGCCAGCGCCAGCTCATCGAGGCGACCATCGCGGCCATCGGCCGCTATGGCTACGCCAAGCTGACCTTGAACCATGTCGCCTCTCTCGCGGGGCTCTCGCCGGGGATCGTCAATTTCCACTTCCGCAGCAAGGAGCAGCTCCTCGCCGCGACGCTGGAATATCTCGTCGAGGAATACGAGGCGGCCTGGGCCCAGGCCGCGGCGACGGCGGGCGAGTCCGCCGCCGCCAAGATCCACGCCATGATCGAGTTCGAGTTCGATCCCGGGGTCTCGAGCCTGGAGAAGGTTGCCGTCTGGTATGCCTTCTGGGCCGAGGCGCAGGTCAACCCCAGCCATCGCGAGCGCGTGTCGCGTCTGGAGGCCCGCTACTTCGAGCAGACGCGCGACCTGTTCCAGCGGCTGATCGAGGAGGGGGGATATGCAGGCCTCAGCGCGGATGCCGTCGGATACGGCTTCAATGCCATGCTCGACGGCTTCCTCAACGACCTGATGATCGATCCGGCGAGCTTCGACCGCGAGGAGGCCAAGCGGATCTGCCGGCTCTTCCTGTCCGGCCTTTTCCCGCGCCATTTCGCCGGCCCTGCGCCGGTCGGTCCGCAGGCGCAGGCTCTGGCGGCCCTGCGCGCGCTCCAGGCCGAGCGGGCGGAGACACTGGCCCGGCTGCAGGAGCGCGAGCAGTCGCTGCTGGACGCGCTCGCCCGGAGCGCGGCCGCGCCGGACGAGACCTGAGGAACCTCCCATGAATCACGGCCCCGCCGGCCTCGCGGGCCATCGGCTTGCCAAGCTCCTGGCCCCGGACTCGGTCGCCTTGGTTGGCGCCTCGCCGAAGCCCGACACCGTCGGCAACGGCATGATCCGCGGGCTCCTCGGCGGGGGCTTCAGGGGCCGGATCCACCTCGTGAACCCCAATTACCGCGAGATCGAGGGAATCCGTTGTCATCCCTCTCTCGCAGACCTCCCGGAACCCGTCGATCATGCGCTGCTGGGCGTCGCCAATGCGCGGCTCGAGGCCGCGATGCGCGAGGCCGCCGCCGCGGGCATACCGGCCGCCACCATTCTCGCGAGCGGCTATCTGCCGGGCGACAGCGACCCGCCGCTCACGCGGCGCATCGCCGACATCGCCCGGGAGGCGGGCATGCAGCTTTGCGGCGGCAACGGCATGGGCTTCTACAACAACGAGGCGGCGGTCCGGATCTGCGGCTTCCCGCCGCCGGACTGGGTGGGCAGCGGTCCCATCGCCCTCATCAGCCACTCGGGCTCGGCGTTCAGCGCGCTGGTCCACAACGACCGCCGCTTCGGCTATTGCCTCGCCGTCTCGGCGGGACAGGAGCTCGTGACCACCGCGGCCGACTACCTCGACTATGCGCTCCGGATGCCGGGCACGCGCGTGGTCGGCCTGTTCCTGGAAGCCATCCGGGACCCCGCCGGCTTCCGCGCCGGCCTGGCGCTGGCCGAGGCGCGCGACATACCGGTGGTCGTGCTCAAGGTCGGGCGCACGCCGGAGAGCGCCGCGCTCGCGCTCTCCCACAGCGGAGCCCTGGTCGGCGACGACGCGGTCCAGCGCGCGGTGCTCCGGCGCCACCGCGCAGTCATGGTCGACAACCTC
>Ga0070740_10006528_pt1 | contig 10190 bp, 4 predicted proteins | sample Coa_R2_FD_67286 | JGI IMG/M metagenome (GOLD analysis project Ga0070740, IMG submission 67286) | Surface soil microbial communities from Centralia Pennsylvania, which are recovering from an underground coalmine fire - Coalmine... | ecosystem: Environmental > Terrestrial > Soil > Unclassified ... | reverse complement strand
CAAGGCGGATTTCTTGATGCAAGCCATCGCTTTTTTCCTTCGTAAACTGCGCATTCTTCTAAGTCGTGACAGGTTTAACCGTGAGTTGGATGAAGAGATGGCCTTCCATCGCGCACAAGCTGAGGTGGAAATGCAAGCAGACGGCATTCTGCCGGAGGATGCGATGCATGCAGCACGGCGGCAGTTCGGAAATGATCTGCGGCTCAAGGAGCAGAGCCATCAGATTGTTGGATTTCACCTGGAAAGCGTGTGGCAGGATTTCCGCTTCGCCTTTCGCCAGTTGCACAAGAATCCCGGCTTTGCCTGCGTCGCCATCCTGGTGCTGACTTTAGGAGTCGCCGCCAGTGTGGCGCTCTTTTCCTTTGTGGATGCCGCGCTGATTCAGCCGCTGCCTTACCGGAATCCGTCAAGACTTGTAGCGGTCTATGAAACTGCAAAGCCTTGCCCGCATTGCAATCTCTCCTATCAGGACTATCTCGATTGGAAAAAAGACAATACGGTTTTCGCCTCTTTTGACGCGTGGGGATGGGCCAACTACCTCTGGAAAAGCTCCTCAGGCGTACAGCCGATACCGGCGGCGCGCGTAGGCGGCAGCTTTTTTCATACGCTCGGCGTAACGCCGGCGCTGGGTCGCGTTTTCAACGAGAGCGATGACACTCCAGGCTCTCCTCGGACTGTGGTCCTGACTTACGGAGCATGGCAGAGGAGATTTGGCGGCAAACAGGACATTGTTGGTCAGTCATTGATACTCGATGATGCGGCATACACAGTCGTTGGTGTGTTGCCGCGCGAGTTTCACTTTGCTCCGCGCGGCGCTGCTGAGTTCTGGACCACGCTGCATGACCCAACAAACTGTGAAAAACGGCGAAGCTGCCACAATCTGTTCGGCGTTGCACGACTGAAAAACGGGGTCTCTGTCGAGGCGGCACTTGCCGATATGAAATCCATCGCAGCGCAATTGGAAAAGCAGTATCCCGACTCCAATCTTGGCCAGGGTGCGCTGGTCATGCCCCTCAGTGAAGCGATTGTCGGCGATATTCGTCCGATATTGCTCGTTTTACTGAGCGGTGCAGGGCTTTTGCTGCTAATAGCGTGCGTGAATGTTTCCAGCTTGTTGCTGGTGCGCGCGGAAAACCGGAAGCGCGAGATGGCAGTGCGTGGCGCATTAGGAGCATCGCCTGCGCGGCTGGTTCGTCAGTTCATTACGGAAGGATGCGTGCTTGTCGCCGCATCTCTTATCACCGGTCTCGTGACTGCTTACGGAGCCATCCATCTTCTGATGAAACTCATTCCCCAGGACATGCTTGACGGAATGCCGTACCTGAAAAGCATTGGCTTGAATTGGCATGTGCTGGTCTTTGCCGGCGCTCTTGCTTTGTTCGCAGCGATTGTCTTCTCTATCACCCCAGCGCTGCGCCTCTCTGTGTCTAATCTGCGCGACGATCTTGCCGAAGGGGGACGCAGCGCTGCCGGAACTACCTGGAAACGGCTTGGATCGAATCTCGTAGCTCTGGAACTTGCTATAGCTGTTGTGCTTCTGGCCGGAGCGGGATTGCTGGGAAAGAGCTTCTACCGTCTACTCCATGTTGACCTGAATTTTAATCCCGACCATCTCGCCATGTTTGAGATCTCTGCGCCTGATGCTACGTATGGGAAAGAGCCACAAGCCATCGCGCTTTCGAAACGGGTGCTCGACCGGATTGCAGGCATCCCCGGCGTCGTTTCCGTCGCGCACACCAGCATGGCTCCTGTGACCTGCAACTGCAATACGACATGGTTTCGAGTGCTCGGTAAGCCTTATCACGGAGAGCATAATGACGCACCCGAGCGCGAAATCAGCGGAGACTACTTCAAAACCATCCAGGCAAAGCTGATACGCGGACGCTTCTTTACCGAAGCTGATGACGCCAAAGCAACCCAGGTCATCATCATTAATCAAGCGCTGGCGAAACAGTTCTTTCCCGGCGAAGACCCCATCGGCAAAATGATTGGCAATACGGATCTATCTCCGAAATCAATGCGACAGATTGTAGGTGTCATCGAAGATATTCGCGAAGGTGGTCTCGATCAGGAAATTCGTCCGGCTGTCTACTATCCATTTGCCCAGACAGCGGAAGACGAATTTACGGTCATTGCTCGTACCGCGCAGGACCCGAAATCGCTGCTTCCGGAAATGGTAAAAGCAATTCGCGATATTGACCCAAATATCGGCGTTCGCAACGAAACCACGATGACGCAACTGATCAATGATTCCCAGACTGCTTATCTGCATCGCTCGGCAGCCTGGCTGGTGGGCGGCTTCGCGGCACTTGCCTTGCTCCTCAGTGTGGTTGGTCTTTATGGAGTCATCGCATATTCCGTCAGCAGGCGCACTCGTGAGATTGGTGTCCGCATGGCGCTTGGAGCGCAGCGCATCTCTGTCTATCAGCTTATTTTGAAAGAAGCCGGCTGGCTGATCGCGCTCGGCATTGTGGCGGGACTGGGCGGTTCTCTGGCTGTCACTACCTTGATGGGCAAACTGCTCTTCGGCGTGCGCGCGTGGGATGTGCCTACGCTGACGGCAGTGGCTCTCCTGCTCGGAATTTCTGCAATGCTCGCCAGCTACATCCCTGCACGGCGGGCTGCTTCAGTGAATCCGGTTGAGGCGCTGCGGGCTGAGTAGAGTATTCGGAATCGGACATATCGGTCGTTGCGCAGCCCATCGTGCTTTGAAGGGGACTCATCGTCTAAACTGAATCGAAAAATCAGGAGAGAGATGAAAGACCAGATATTCGATTCACTCAATGACTCATCGCGCAGGGATTTTCTTCGACTCAGTACAATGACGGCGGTTGGCATGAGCATGTCTCCACTTCAAGCCGAGGTTTCACCACAGCACGCTTCCGGCATGCTCGGCGTGCCCTTCATGGCGCGGGATCCAAAAATCGGCATGATTGGCGTTGGCGGAAGAGGCACGAGCCTTCTGAAAAATCTTCTGGCAGCAGATGCGCAGGTGCCGGCAATCTGCGACATCGTGAAGGAAAAGGCTGAGCACGCGCAATCGATGGTTGTGAAAGCCGGGAAGAATTCTCCTGAGCTGTATACGAATGGCGATCATGCATTTGAGGCTCTGGTAGCGCGCGATGATCTTGATCTGGTGGTCATCGCCACACCCTGGAATTGGCATGTCGAGATGGCGGTTGCGGCGCTGAAGCATGGAAAGCATGCTGCTGTCGAAGTGCCGGCGGCGACCACCATCGAGGACTGCTGGAAGCTTGTCGATACGTCAGAGCAGACACGACGGCATTGCATCATGCTGGAGAATTGCTGCTACGGATACAACGAAACGCTGGTGCTTCGCATGGTCCATGCTGGGCTTTTCGGCGATCTTCTCTATGCAGAGGGCGCTTATATTCACGATCTGCGCGAAGAACTCTTCTCAAATCAGGGCGAAGGTCTATGGCGGCGGACAGTTCATACGCAGCGCGACGGCAATCTCTATCCCACGCATGGACTGGGGCCGGTCGCAAATTACATGGGCATTCAGCGCGGCGACCGCTTTGATTACATGGTTTCGATGAGCACGCCGCAGCGCGGACTCGACGAGTATCGAAAAACGCATCTGCCTTCTTCCGATCCGCGATGGTCAGAAAAATATATCAATGGAGACATGAACACTTCTTTAATCAAAACAGCGAAGGGTCTCACGATTACGCTGAAGCATGACACGGTCAATCCCCATCCTTACGACCGCATCAATGTTATTGCCGGCACAAAGGGCGTTTTCGCCGATTATCCTCCGCGGATTTATTTCGATGGACAGTCGGGAGATGAAGCATGGGGCAGTCTCGATGCGTGGAAGCAGCATCAGCATCCGCTCTGGAAGGAGGAAGGAGCAATTGCAGCCAAGCTGGGCGGCCACGGAGGCATGGATTACATCATGCTGTATCGATTGCTGCAATGCATGCGCAAGGGTTTGGTGCCCGACATGGATGTGTACGATGCCGCAGCATGGTCAGCGCCTGGACCATTGAGTAGGCTCTCGCTTGCTGGCGGCAGTGCTCCGGTCAAATTTCCTGACTTTACCCGAGGTAAATGGAGTGAGCGATCTGCTTCGCAAATCGCTACGCAAAGCTGACGTGGCTCAGATCAGATTTCATGCAGGCCGTCATTCTGAAGAGCAACGCGACGAAGAATCTCAAAACCATGTATAGTGCGCCGAAGCATCATTGGGGATCCTTCGCCTGCGGCTCAGAATGACGCTCTTGTTCGATCAGGATTACATCTGCACAAAAAAATTCTCTATCCGGCTATTTCAATTCGATGTCAAAGGCCTTTCCATCATCGGGAAAAGTGAAGGTTGTGGCGACTGCGGTGTGTTCGAGAGATGACAGCCCGTGACCATTCAGGGAACTCTGATTTCCTTTCGGAGTCCATCCGTACAGCTCGGCTCGAATCTCTTTCCACCATGCCGGGTACGAGCCTTCACGCTTATCGATGTGCAGGCGGAAGCCCTCATTTGTTACCTGACAGCTGAAACTCATCCGCAGATATTCACCATGCTGATATGCGTAGGATTTGCCGTCATCCAGATACAACTGGCCGCGGCAGGGCGTTTCTGATCCCGGCTCAGGCGCATAGATACGTAACGTCAGAGGGCCGTTCGGCTTTTCATACACGCTCTGTACCAGCGGCTCCATCGGCACAATCGCGCCGGCATGAACAAAAACGGGAAGCGACGCAAGCTCAGGACGAACCTGAATGGCCAGCGGCGGCAACGTTGCAGGGTTGACGGGCTGAGGCGTATCGACCGGAGGCGATGGCTTGGGCTTCGGAACCTTCTGCCCGGTCCAGTAGTCATACCAGTCAGGAGAAGGGAACTCGACAGTGTAGAGATCCAGCTCATCTGGATAATGCGGCGGCGCAATCAAAATATCCGCTCCGAGAAGGAATTCGCCCGCTGCATCGCCGTCAATATCCATTGGATGATGATCGGGAACCGCATTTGGAAATTCCAGGAAAAGCGGGCGTACCATCGGCAATCCTGTCCGCGATGTCTCCTCCGCAACGGTGTACAAATACGGCATCAGGCGATAACGCTCTTCGATAAAGCGCCGGCGAATCGCCTCCTGTTCAGGGCCACCAACCCAGGGCTCCTGATCGGCAGTTCCTTTCTCCGTGTGGTCACGATCAATCGGCTGAAATGCTGCGACCTCCAGCCATTTGGTCAGCAGCTCAGTGCTCGGAGTTCCTGCAAAGCCGCCCACATCTGCGCCGGCAAAAGCAAAACCGCAAAGCCCCAGATTCTCCAGCATAGGCGTAGTCATGCGGAGATGGTTCCAGCTGCTGCTGTTGTCTCCGGTCCATGTGGTGGCATATCGCTGGCCTCCGGCATACGTGGCGCGTGTCAATACAAAAGGCCGCTCATCATGGTCGAGCTTTTTCAGCCCTTCAAAGGTGGCGCGGGAATTTTCCATCCCGTAGACATTGTGAATTTCGGCGTGTGTCGCTGTGCGCTTTTTGAAGCCGGGCTCGTCGATGCGGTGAACCACATCCAGGGGCATGGTTTTTGAAGCGGTATTGAACACTGAAGGCTCGTTCATGTCGTTCCAGAAACCGGCAATGCCAATATCGTGAAAATTACGATAGAGCGTGCCCCACCATTCGCGTGTGCTGGTCTGCGTGAAATCCGGAAAGACACTTGGCCCCGGCCACACGATACCTGTAAAAACTGAGCCATCAGGATTTTTCACGAAATGATCGCCGGCCATGCCGCTGTCATATGGCGCGTAGTTCTGGTTCGGCAGGTTGGCAATATGCAGGTCCGTAATGGCAACGACGTGAAAATTCTCGGACTTCAGTTTGCTGATCATGCCGGGGAAATCAGGAAATTTTTCACGGTCAATGGTGAAAGGGCGATTCTTCTCCTGAAAATCAATGTCGAGATAAATTGCATCCGCCGGAATATGATCAGCGCGGAGGCGGTCGGCAATTTCCAGCACTCGCGACTGCGGGTAATAAGAGTAGCGGGACTGCTGAAAGCCAAGCATCCACATAGGCGGCAGTGGAGGCTTACCGGTGAGCCACGCATATGCCTCGACGACCTGTTTCGGTGATGGCCCATACATGACGTAGTAATCGATCGAGCCATTGGCTGCCCCGAAGGAATATGCCACGTCGGATTCCTTGCCGAAATCGAAGCTGCTGCGCCAGCTATTGTCCATCAGAATGCCGGCGGCCCGACCGGATCTGTAACTGATGAAGAACGGAATGGCTTTATAGATCGGGTCTGTCGATTCCTGAAAACGATAAGCGTCCGTATTCCAGAGCGTAAACGCCTGATTGCGGCGATCAAGAGTACCGGTTTTGTCGCCTAATCCGAAGAAATGCTCGTCTGTGCTCATCGACTTGGAGAGTCGAAATGCATTTTCTTCAAAGCGAACCGGCTGCGCATCCTGCTGGATTACATTCCCGGCAAGATCGCTGACCGTCAGCACGAGATTTTTTCTGCTGACTTCAACCCGAAGAGAATCGGTTCGAAAACCGACATGTTCGGCAGTAATTTCAGGCGTAACGTTAATCGAACTGTGACGCGCCTCCGCCAGAACAGCCCACGAAGCGTCTTCCGGCAAAGCTGCAATGCGAGCAACGCGAATGCGCAGCACATCGCCGCGCAATGCCGTTATCTGCTCCCGTGCTTCCCCATCACGCACTTCAATGCCATTGGGCAGCGACGTGAACCCCGTCATGTGATCAAGAAAAACCGCCCCGTTCTCCTGGGAAGCTGCCTGACCATGAACCGAGATATTCCCCGCGATATACAACAAAATCAGAGTGAAAAAAGCCGTTAAGAAAACATGAAAACGTCGCATCGACCGACACCTTCCCTCGGCTGTTGCCGTATCTACCTGCAAGTTGTTGATTATATGGTGGGGCGTGTTGACTTGTTTTCAATGGCTTAATCATTTTGTGACATCTGCTTAACAGTTAACAGCTATTTGCTTGATGAGTGTTCTTCTTCGTCATTGAGTCTCCATTGAGGGACCTGGAGTTTTCACCGGTGAGCATGCGAAGACATTGATTCAAGCTGTTCAGGACTGTCGTTTATATGAAAATTCTGATTGTTGAAGATGAAATCAAAACGGCCAGGTTCCTCAAAAAAGGGCTGAATGAAGCGGGCTTTGTTGTCGACGTTGCAAAAGATGGTCTGGCAGGTTTCCATTTGGCAAGAGAAGTTGAGTTCGATTTGCTCATTCTGGATGTCATGCTGCCCAGCCTGGATGGCTGGCAACTGCTTACCCGGTTGCGCGAGTCGGGTCGACGGTCCCTTGTCCTGCTCTTGACAGCGCGCGATTCGGTTCAGGAGCGCGTGCGAGGCTTGGAACTTGGTGCCGACGATTACCTTGTCAAGCCATTCGCCTTTTCAGAATTGCTGGCACGCGTTCGTTCCCTGTTGCGCCGCGGGCCGGTTCGGTCACAGGAAAGCATCCGTATGGCTGATCTGGAAATTGATCTGTTGCGCCAGCGGGCGACGAGGGCCGGCCATCGGTTGGATCTGACTTCCAAAGAGTTTCTCCTGTTGACATTGTTGGCGCGGCGAGCAGGCGAAGTGCTTTCCCGCACCTTGATCGCCGAATCGGTTTGGGACATGAATTTTGACAGCGACACAAATGTCGTGGACGTCAATGTCAGGAGGCTGCGCGCCAAAGTAGACGAACCGTTTCCGCTGAAGTTGATCCACACTGTCCGAGGCGCGGGCTATGTCATGGAATGTGACCAGTAGTCGCGCCCACATTAGAAAGTGGTGGGGGACTCTGGGCTTTCGATTAACCGCGGGGTACGCGATTTCCGGCTTGCTCACAGTGTTCTTCGCCACCGCCGGTCTTTATGTAGTGCTGATCACCAACCTCGATCGAAGTACAAATCTTTTCCTTGCAGACAAGGTAAATGTGCTTCAAACCATGCTGCACGAGCGTCCCAATGATGTAGACGCGCTGCGCGAAGAAATTGAGTTGGAATCAGCGGCCCGGCGATACGAACGGTTTTATATTCGCCTGCTGGACTCTCAAGGCAATCTGCTGATGGCGACGCCGGGAATGGCGGATCAAGTGGATCTGCAGCAATTGACTGCGAAAACCCTGGCTCGCCCGAATCATGCCATTGCGATGACAGGAAAGAAAGGACGAGCGTTTCGCGTCATCAGCGTGGCTCTGCCGGTGGGTTCACCGCCTACAGAACAGGACAGTGTTCAGATTGCCGTCGACATCTCGCAGGAAGAAGAGTTGCTGGCTCGTTATCGACGCTGGTTCGGAGCAATCATGCTCGGGACTTTCGTCATATTTCCAGTGGCCGGTTATCAGATCGCGCGTCGCGGCATTCGTCCTGTAGAAGAAATGGCGACCACGGCTCGCCACATCAGCTCCAGCAATTTGCACGAGCGCATTCTCCCCGACGGGTATCCCGTTGAGCTGGCTTCCCTGGCCGATACTTTCAATCAAATGCTGGATCGCCTGGAAGAATCCTTCGAGCGGATTTCCAGATTTTCTGCCGATATTGCGCACGATCTGCGCACGCCGGTGAATAACATCCGCGGTGAGGCCGAGGTGGCCTTGGCGCGTGCTCGAACTGTAGACGAGTACCGAGATGTGCTCGGATCCTGCCTCGAGGAAGCCGTTCGTTTATCTGACCTCATTGGCGACCTTCTGTTTCTGGCCCGCGCGGAGAGTCCATTGACCTATTTGCATCGCGCATCCGTGGATGTCAGCGAATTGCTGAGTGGTGTGCGCGAATACTACGAAGCATCAGCCGCAGAGGGTGGCATCTCGCTCACCACAACTGTCACTCCTGAACCGGTGATCGCTGAACTGGATCGCACGCTCATACAGCGGGCCGTGGGGAATCTCATTGCAAATGCCGTGGCGCACACTCCACCAGGTGGCATGGTAGCGCTCAGGGCCGATGCTGACAGCGCCGCTATTCGCATTGAAATCTCTGACACAGGAGAGGGCATTCCTCATGAAGCGCTGCCAAAAGTGTTCGATCGATTCTATCGTGTAGATACGTCACGCTCTCAAGCATCCGGCGGCACCGGCCTGGGGCTGTCCATCGTGCAGAGCATCATGACGCTTCATGGCGGACGCGCGGAAATTACCAGTCAACCAGGCCAGGGCACAAGAGTAACTCTGCACATCCCTATTGAAGAGCCTCAGAATGCAATCCGCAAAGCAAACTGAATCTCACGCGGAGTTCCCGAGCCCACCGGGCTTACAGGCGTTGTGGTATTCACTGTCTGGGTAATGCTGCCGAAGCCGGGAACGCCGAAGGTGCCCTGCGGCAGCCCATATTGCGGGTGGTTGAAGACATTAAAGAACTCCGAGCGGAACTCGAGACGTGCCCGTTCCGAGAACGAGATCGACCTGGCAACGCCGAGATCAATCTGCCACGCACCCGGACCGCGTGCGATGTTGCGCGGCGCGTTGCCGAATGTTCCGGCTGCCGGCACGGCAAACGCTGCCGGGTTGATCCATTCTCCAATGCGCTTACCTGCGGGCGGAGTCAGCGAGACATTAGGCACTAGGTCGGGGCGTTGATCCGTGCTGTTGCCATCCGGCACGGTAGACGACGAACGATTGACCAGTACATTCACAGGGAAACCCGTTCGAGCTAATGCCACCGAAGACAGTTCCCAGCCGCGTGCAATGCTGCTCAGAATTCCAGGTTGGTTCAGATAGGATCTGCCCGGACCGAAAGGCAGTTGATAAACAGTATTGGCATTCAATACGTGACGCGCATCCCAGATGCCGCTGGCGCGTTCGCATGCCGGACAGGCTACATTTTGTGGCACCAGCGAGTCGCCGTCGCCGCTGCCGTTAGAGCCGTCGTCGATCTCATGCGACCACATATAATTGGCGGAAAACAGCAATCCGCGCGAAAACGACCGTTTTACTGCCGCCGAAAACCCTTGATAGCTGCTTGTGTCTTTATTGCCGCGCCAGCTTACCTGGCCAAAATTTTGGTACGGGCGAGTTCCCGTAGCCGGATCTACAACGTTTACAGCAGAGAGCGTCAAGAGATATACGCCATGGCTTCCCACATATGCGAGTGTGCCTACAAAATCTGCCGGAAGCTCGCGTTGTACTGACAGGCCCCATTGCTCAACGTAGGTGTCCTTGCGCCGCCGATCGTCGTCTCGCGGGGAAATGATTCCGATT
>Ga0070740_10006525_pt1 | contig 10191 bp, 7 predicted proteins | sample Coa_R2_FD_67286 | JGI IMG/M metagenome (GOLD analysis project Ga0070740, IMG submission 67286) | Surface soil microbial communities from Centralia Pennsylvania, which are recovering from an underground coalmine fire - Coalmine... | ecosystem: Environmental > Terrestrial > Soil > Unclassified ... | reverse complement strand
CGAACGCGGGAATTTTTTTGCGACGGCCTCGTCGCCGGTGACGCGGAAATTGTCCACGAACAGCCCGTCCACGTTTGCCAGCACGCACCAGGCCGGTTGCCGGACGTAAAGTGTTTTGTTTTCATCGCGGTAGGTGCTTTCGCCGCCTTCGCGCTTGACGCGTCTTGAAAAATCGAACGCGCCGGTCACCCGAAACGAAATGTCGCGCAGGGTCAGATTCTCAATCGGACGATTGGTCAGCCCCTGAATCACGATGCTGTTGTCACTGGCGATCTGGAGGTTTTCAAACGCAACCTCGCGGATGCGGCTCAATGCCGAGTTGGTGTGCCGCTTCGTCAGGTCAATGTAAATGGGAATGATGGTGTTGCGCAGGCCGGAATTGACCGGCACGTCGGCGCGCGTCGTTTCGATGGAAATGTTCGAAAAGCTCACGCGCTCGACGGTGCCGCCGTCCTTGATGAACAGCCCCAGGCCAATGCCGGAATTTTTAATGACGCAATTAGACACCTTGATGTCCCGGAAATCGCCGCCGGATGCAGTGCCGAGCTTGAACGCGGCGGAGACCGATTCCAGCACGCAGTTGTTCACCACCAGATTTTCCATCGCCTTGCCATTTTCGGTTTTGGGGCACAGGCAATCATCGCCGGCGATAATAGAGCAATTGGAAATAAAGACATTGGTGCAGGATTCAGGATCAATGCCGTCGGTGTTGACGCGGAAATAATTGTTCCGGATGGATATGCCATCCACGAAGACGTCTTTACACTCGCTGAAAACGACGGTGTGGGCCTCGCTGTCCCGGATGGTTACCTCGCGCAGTCGCACGTTTTGGCAATTGCTGAAATGAAGGATGCCGAAGCGATGCGGCGGATGTTCCTGATGCGGCGCGTTGGCGCGCCGGCCCAAATCCTCCCCGCCGGTGCCAATGATTTGTCCATCCCCGCCAATGACGATGTTTTCCTGGCCGTCAGCCACGAACAGGTAGCCGTGCTCGCCTTTTTTGGGATGGGGGTTGAAATCCCGGATGTCGCCGCTTTCAAAAATGGTCGCGCCGTTTTCGAGCCGCAGTGTGACGCGGCTTTTCAAAACGATTTTGCCGGAGAAATAATTTCCGGCCGGCACCAGCACCTCGCCGCCGCCAGCCCGGGCCGCGGCATCAATCGCGGCTTGAAAGGCCGGCGCGTCATTGGATGTTTTGTCGGCCCTGGCGCCGTAATCGCGCACGTTGAAGCTGGCGGCCAGGGCGGCGGCCGCGGACATGGCCGGCGCCAGCAGGCCGAACATTTTAAATAAGTGACGGATTCGCCTCATCGCTTAAGACAGTTTTCGCAGGCAACATATCATGTCACCGCGCGCCCGGGGAAATGCTTTCGTCTCCCGGTCGCCAATGTGTGACGGATTGGCTTTAAGGCGTCACGATGTTGAAGAACTGAACGGCGTTTGTGGAATTGACCAGATTGGTGAAGCTGAAACCGCCGGCGGCGTCAAAATTGTTTGTGGCAATCACCGGCCAGTTGCTCAGCGGCAAGGCCGCGTTGGTGGAAGCCAGCACACGGTAAGTGCTGTTGGCGGCGCCGCCGGAGCCGCTGAGAATCAAATTTCCGCCGCGGAGGGTTACGGAGGTGAACACCGGCGGTGCAAGCGGAGCGGTGACCACGCGCAAGGTGCCGTCGGACGCCAGATCGCTCGTGTCCCAAGCCAAACCGGCGGGCAACACGGGCAGTTGATACCCCTCAAAAGAGCCGTGGTAACTGGCCGCGCTGAACAACGTGAATGTGTCGCCTGCCGCCAGGGTGTCGGTCATGTCCGCGTTGGTTACCACCATCAAAGTGCCGCCGTAATTCATGGCAGTCACACCGGCGAGGTTGTCGCTGCCGGTAAGGCCGCCGGTCTTGGTAATCTTCATCACGGCGGAACTGCCGGCGTTGAAGGTGACGGAATTGTTAATCGTCAGCGTTCCCAGACTGGCGAGCGAAGCGCCGGCCATCAGGCTGGCGCCGGAGGCGACGGTCACCGGGCTGTTGAGGCTGCCGGTGCCGCCAGGCTTCCGGCGTTCACCAGGGTTGGGCCGGTATAGGTGTTGACACCATTCAAAAACAAAATGCCGGCGCCGTTTTTGATCAATCCGCCCAGACCCGTGCCGGCCTGCAGTAAAGCCTGGCTGATGGTGATGTTGAAGCCGGCGGTGTCAATAATCGCACCGCCGTCGAGCACATTCACGGCGGTCAGCCCCTGCAGGAAGGCGCTGGCAAAATCGTCCTTGTTGGCGCGCAACGTGCCGCCGTTGAAGTTGAGGGCGGTGATCGGCCCGGCAGCGGAAGCTTTGATTTGGTGCACCTCCAGCACGCCACCCGGCAGCAGGTTTACGTCATCCTCGGCGTCCACGGCGCTGCTGGAGCCACCCAACAGGAGTGCGTCGGCTGTGCCAATGGGAATGATGCGCACCAGGCCGGCCACATCCAGAATGTTGGTGCAGCCGGCGCCGCCGGAAACATCCGTTGCGCCGACGCGGAAGTTGGCAGAGGCGGTATTGGAAATGATCAACGCGCCGCCGTTGGTCACGACCAGTCGGGCCAGGCCTTGGTCGGTGCCGGATTGCACGCGGATGTTGCTTCCATTTTCAATGATGGTGTCGTGATCCATGATCCACGTACCGTCGGAAACGCGCATGGGTGTGCCAGGAACCTGAAAGGTGCTGTTCTGAAGCAGCAGCGTTCCTGGACCGTCCTTGTTGGCGATGGCGCCGTTGGTGACGCCGGCAGGCAGCCACACGTCTTCGTTGCAGATAAGGCTGCGCGTGCCGGCGCTGAGATTCACGGGACCGGCCACGGTGAGCAGGCCGTTGGCATTGGTCGGCGAACCGAAGGTGACATTACCGCCGAGGGTGACAGGAACGGTCAAGGTATGCGCTGAGCCGGTCGTCCAATCCAGCGTGCCGCCGTTCAACGTGAGCGGGCCGGAACCGATGGATTGTTCGGAGGCCAGGGTCAATTCGCCATTTTCATTAAGAGTGCCGCCGGAATAGCCGTTGCCAGCCAGCAAAGTCAAGTGCCCGCCGGTTTTGTTCAGCATCAGACTCGCGCCGGAGTTGGTGATCAATCCGGCAAAAACACCGCCGTCGCCATTGGCGCCGACCGTCAGGGTGACCGGTGACGCGCCGGAATTGTCAATCACGCCGTTGACGCCGTTCAGGCCATTAATTGTTTCGTTGAAACCGGCCAGATCCCATCGGCCCTCGAGCACCACATCGCCTTTGCCGACGCCGTCGGGAATCTGCTCTGCGGCACCCAGCAGCACCAGGCCGTTGCTGAGGACGGTGTCGCCGGTGTAGTCGTTGGCGTTGGTCAGCGCCAGGGTCAATGCGCCGGCGCCTTCTTTGAGCAAAGCGCTCGAACCGGTGATTTTGCCGGGGCCGGCGAAGGTGTAATTCAAAACATTGTTGCTTACCAAAACGGCGGTGGGCGACAGCGGCGCGGTGAGGTTCACCAGCGAATTGCTGGCGCTGTCGTCAAATTGCGCGCCCGCGCCGTTGGCGAATAGGGTGGTGGCGCCGTTCACAGTGCTCACCCAATTGGGCGTTGTCGTGTCCCAATTCGTATCCACCAGCGCGCGCCAGATGACCGGCGGCAGAATTTGCGCGACCAGTTCCACGGTCTGCACAGCGGTGTCGTTGGTGAGATAACCGCCCACGCCCTGCGCGAAATTCAACTTGACAACCGGCGCGCCGGCGCCGGCGGCGTAGTGAATCAACGGAATAACGCCGGGCGAAAGATTGGTGGCGGCGAAAACATTAACCAGGATGGTGCCGTTGGCGACCAGATTGGTTGCGTAAATCGGGGGGCGGGAGGGAGTGCCGAACGCGCCCAGGTCAAATTCCACCGTCGTGGTATCCGACGAACTGGCACCCAGCGTGAGGGTCGAGGTGGCCAGGGTGTCGTTCGCTCGGGCCAGAGCCAGGTGAAGGGTGGCGTGATTGCTGACGACGATGGCGCCGCCGTTCAGATTCGTGGTGGTGAGCGCCAGGGCGCCGGAGCCGATGAGTGTCGGGCCGGTGTAAGAGTTCGCGCCGGCGAGCGTGAGTGTGCCCGCGCCGAGCTTGGTCAGGCCGCCGTCCATACTCCCACCGGTGCCATTCAGCAAAGCCGCCGGAACAGTCACCGCAAAGCCGGCGGAGTCAACGAGGGCGCCGCCGGCGAGGATGTTCACGGTGAGACTGTTGGTGTTGGGGATGAAATTGTCATTGTTGCCGCCGGCGCGGAGTGTGCCCCCGTTGAAATTAAATGTCCCGGCGCCGGTGCCGCTGCCTACGCTGACCCCCGGCGTGGTAAGCACGCCGCCGTTGAGATTGAACGTGCCGCTGCCGCTGCCAGAGGCGAGCAGAACCACGCCGTTGCTGGCATTCATGGCGCCGCCATCCATGGTCACATTTCCCGGCCAGGCGCTGCCGCCGGGAATTTGCACCGTGCCGTCCACATTGATGATCCCGGTGCCCGTCAGATAGACGTTTGCCGAATTGGCAAAGCTGGAATTGCCGCCTTTGCCGACCACCAGATTATGCCCCAGGACCGTCAACATGCCGCCATAAACATTGAGCCAGCCGCCCAACGAGCTGGAACCTTTGTTGACAATAAAGTCGTTCCCTTTCGGGCCGGCTCCGGTAATGATGCTGCCGTTAGTTAAATTGACGTATCCGTAGCCCTTGTTGCCGATTTGGAATTGCGGCACGTTCACCACGCCGCCGTTGACGTTCAGAACCCCGACGTCCGCATTGGCGTCGCCAATGGACAGGTAATCGGCCGTGGCCGGATTGGTGTCCTGCAAAACACCGCCGTTGAGATTGTAGGTGCCGGTGATGCCACTGCCGCTGGCCCCCAGGAGCAGGGCGCCGGTGCTGGTGGAGTTTTTGAGCAGGTTCACCACGCCGGCATTTTGATTCACGGTGCAGTCATTCCCGTAACCCACGCTCAAAGACAATGCGCCGGCCGAGAAATCCAGCAGTGTGTTGGCGTTGGTGATCGTGAGGGTCATCGGGCCGCTGACACCGATCCGGAAATCCTTGGCGTTCAGTCGGACGACCCCGTTGATGGTCAGGTCGGAGCTGATCTGAATGGACGAGCCGGTGCCGATGCCAAAGTTCAGAGTTCGACCGGGCGCGATGTTCCAACTTTGCGGCGCGCCGGCGGGAATGGTCAGCGGGACATTTTCATAAAAATCCACGGTGGTGTTCGACTCGTTCATGTCAATGCCCAAACTGCCGAGGGTGAGTGTTTTGCCCGTATTGGTGATGGTGATGGCGGCGGCGGGATTGAGAACGCGGATGCCGCCCCAACTGGCGCTGCTGCCGATGTTTTCGTTGGTACAGTTGGCGGGAGTGGCCACGTGGGCGTCCCAGATTGCCCAATCCGATGATTGGGGCGTGCTGCCGTTGTTGTTGGTCCAACTGGCGGGCTGGTCCAGGCTCAAGTTGTTGTCAGCCTTGTAATATGAGGTCTGCGCCGCGACGGGCCACGCCATCGGCAGCGCGGCGAGGAAAAGGCGAGCAAGGAAGGAATTTCGCATAAGGCGCTCCATAATTTTGAAGGTTTCCTTGAGTTTCGGGTTGGTTCTGTTTGCGGTTCAAAGTGCGGGCACGACATTGTCCGCATTGGTGGCTTGCCACCAAAAGACGGTTTCGGCGTGACCGTCGCCAAAATTGCAATTGGCCCGGCCGGCGTGGCGCACGGTGAGCGTGTTTTGTTTCTGAAAATTTTTCGACGGATCCACCGGTACCCAGCGGCCATCTCCTGCCACACTGCTGAAACCCGGCGGCATGTCCCAGGGCTGATCCACCACCGGTTCTTCCGCAACCATCATTTTCTGTGCCGGCCGGCGGACGGCCGTGCTTTTGAAATACAGGTACGGCGGCTGATACCAGCTTTTGGCTCCGATGCTGGTAAAACCGTAATCCGGCCCGCCGCTGAGTGCCACGCTGTTCAAGGTATAGCTGAAAGGGTATTTCCCGCCGCCGTCGTCGCCGCGTTGCGCCAGAGGCACGCGGTCCAACGGACAAGTGAACAACGAGGCGCCACTGACGCCGGCGGCATTGGTGTACACCGCCACATGGCCCAGCTCGCGCACGATGGGACTGTTTTGCGGAGGAAAGGCCGTCGAATAGGGCGGATACGTCCGGTAATAAATCCAATCGTCATTTTCTCCCGGCGACGGGCTGACAATTCCGTTGGCTGAGGCGGAGAAGGGAAACACCTCGCCGCTGTCGCCCAAATACAGCATCATGCCCAGCCCCAGTTGCTTCATGTTATTCAGGCAGGCGATCTGGGCGGCCTTTTTTTTGGCGCCAGCCAGGGCCGGCAACAGCAGCGCAGCCAGAATGGCGATGATGGCGATGACGACCAGCAGTTCGATGAGGGTAAAAGCCTTCGGTGCGCTGCGCCCGGGGGCGCGTTCATCCGCCTCGAAAGCCTCGGCCGCTTCCGCAAAAGAAATGAACGTCAATCGGGTCCGCAACGACATAATCAGATTGCTGAACCTTAACCGCAACGCCGATGTTTGTCGTCAATTGGACTTGCAATCTTTTGTGATTTTTTTGCACGCGGCCGGCGCCGCTCCGCAGGTGGCGGCGGGGGATGGGCGTTATTTGCTCAGGCCACGTTCGCTGGTGCGGACGAATTGTATCAAGTGTTGGATTTCCGGCAGTGGCGGCAGTTTCTTTTCCACTTCGGCCAGCGCGTTGGAAACGGTCAGCCCTTCGCGGAACAGAATTTTGTAAGCCTGCCGCAAGGCGTTTTGCGCCGCGTCGGAGACGCCATTGCGTTCCAGGCCGGTCTTGTTGATGGTGCGGGTCCGGGCCGGATTGCCATCGGCCATCATGAACGGCGGCACGTCCTGTACCACTTTGGAGCAGCCGCCAATCATCGCCATTTTTCCGATGCGACAGAATTGATGCACCGCTGCCAGCCCCCCTATGACGGCAAAATCCTCCACCGTCACGTGGCCGGCCAGCGTCGCCACGTTGGACATGATGATGTGATTGCCGAGCGTGCAGTTGTGCGCGATGTGGCAGTAGGCCAGAATATGATTGTGTGAGCCGATGCGCGTGACTTCGCCGTCGCCCGTGGCGCTGTGAACGGTGACGTATTCGCGAAAGGTGTTGTCGTCGCCGATTTCGGTGCGCGTGAGGCCGCCCTTCCATTTCAAATCCTGAGTCTTCAGTCCGATACTGGCGAAGGGGAAAATTTCATTGCGTTTGCCGAGCGTCGTGTGGCCCTCAATGACCACGTGCGAATGGAGCCGGCAGCCGTCACCAAGGGTGACCTGTTCGCCGATGATGCAGTAGGGGCCGATTTCACAATCGGTCCCGATGTTCGCCCTGGGGTGAACAATGGCGGTTGGATGAAGCATGCGTTGACGATGAACGATAGAGAGCGCGGGTTTGAAAATCAGCCGTCGGCCATCATCGAGGTTGTCATGCGTCCCGGAGCATGAAGGTGACCTCCGCCTCGCTGACGATCTCGTTGCCGACCTTGCAAACGCCTCGTGCCTTGCCGATCCGGCCGCGAATCCTGGTCATTTCCACTTCGATAATCAACGTGTCGCCGGGCAACACCGGCTTGCGCCATTTGACGTTTTCGGCGGACATGAAATAGGCCACTTGATTGGCCAGCGCTGCCTGTTTGAGCAACAAAATGCCGGCGGCTTGCGCCATCGCCTCCAGTTGCAAAACGCCCGGCATGATGGGATGCCCGGGGAAATGGCCCTCGAAGTAAGGCTCGTTGATGGTCACGGCCTTGATCGCGGTGATCCGGTTGCCGTCCATCTTCAAAATGCGGTCCACCAGCAAGAACGGCGGCCGGTGAGGCAACAGTTTCATAATCGCCTCAGTCTCCATCGCTCCGGATTCGGCCACCGTCGGCGCGGGGGCGGCGCTGTCGGGTGGAGGCGGTGCAAAGGTGCGGGTGGCGCGCAGAGACTGGTTCATTTGGGCGACAATCTGCCGGACCAACTCGCAGTTGGCCGCGTGGCTGGGTTTGACGGCGATCAAATGACCGCGCAGGGGACGGCCCAGCAATGAGAGGTCACCCACGATGTCCAGCATCTTGTGCCGCACGAATTCCTCAGGATACCGCAGCGGCTCGGTGGTCAACACTGCATCGTCGCGAATAACCACGGCATTTTCCAGGCTGCCGCCCTTGATGAGGTTGTTTTTGATGAGCTGCTCGATTTCCTCGTAGAAACAAAAGGTGCGCGCCGGCGCCAGTTCCTTTTCCCAAATGGCGGGTGTGATTTCGGTGGTGAAAAATTGTGTGAAACGCCCTTTCCGATCCGAACTGGTGCAGGTGATTTTGAAGCCGTCATCGGGAAACAGCGTCATCAATGTTTCGCCGGCCTCCAATTCGAGCGGTTCGCCGGGCGTGTAAAATTCCCGTTTTTCAGACTGTATCGTCAGGCCTGCTTCACGAATGAGGCGGCAGAATTCGCGCGAACTGCCGTCGGCGATCGGCGGTTCGTTGGCGTCCAACTCCACTACGGCGTTGTCCACGCCCAGGCCAGCCAGCGCCGCCAGGACGTGTTCGACGGTGTGGATTTTGACGTTGCCTTTGCCAAGGGTGGTGGAGCGGTTGGTTTCCACCACGTTTTCCACCCGCGCTTCGATCTCCGGTTTGCCCGCCAGGTCCACACGACGAAACCGCACGCCGGAATTCGGCGGCGCCGGCAGGAGGGTCATGTTGACCCGATTCCCGCTGTGCAGGCCGATGCCCGAAAAACGGACGGCGTCTTTCAATGTTTGCTGATTGAGCACGGACAAATTAGACAAGACGCATCGCCGGTTGGCAAGCGTCGCCTGCCGTGAAAGCCGGACAAACCGGAGCGCGGTGAAGCTGTTTGTTCTTCAGGCGACAGGTTCTTCGTCCGCGGTTTGCCGCGTGGAAAAGCTTCTTCGCGGACCAAACAGGGCGGTGCCGAGGCGCACGATGGTGGCGCCTTCTTCAATGGCCACTTCAAAATCCCCGCTCATGCCCATGCTCAAATGGGGCAGGGGAGCGCCGAGGAGCGCTTCGCAGGTTTGTTTAAGCTCGCGCAGTTTTCGGAAATGGTTTCGCACCTTTTCCGGGTCGGCGGCGTAAGGCGGAATAGTCATCAGACCTTGAATCTCAATTCGCGGCAGGGCGCCCAGCGCGTTCAGTTCCGTCAGCAACCGCTCCGGTGGGTAGCCGAATTTGCTGGCTTCGCCAGCCACGTTTACTTCCAGCAAAATCGGCATCGTTTTGGATGCCGCCTCGCACCGCCGGGAAATTTCCCGGGCGAGGTTCAAGCTGTCCACACTCTGGATCATTTCAAACAAGGCCACGGCATCGCGCACCTTGTTGGTCTGCAAATGGCCGATGAAGTGCCAGCGCGCGCGGCCGGGACAATCCGGAATTTTGGCCTTGGCCTCCTGCACCTTGCTTTCGCCAAAAAAAATCTGACCGCAATTAACCGCTTCGCGGACAGCCTCCGCCGGATGGGTTTTGGAAACTGCCAACAAAAGCACCGAATTTTCGTCGCGACCGGCGCGTTGGCAGGCGGCGCGAATCCGTTGCTGAATGGCCGCCAGATTTTCAGCAATGCTCATGTCGGCAATTAACAATAAAATCACCGGAAAACCAAGGTTCAATCGGCGGCAAAATTCCTCTTGTCCAGCCACGACGTTGGGGTTTAACTCCGGCATGAATTACTGGCTGGTGAAATCCGAACCGGAAACCTATTCGTGGGCGCAATTGATGGCTGAAGGCCGCACGGCGTGGACGGGAATCCGCAATTTCGCGGCGCGCCGGCATCTGCGTGCGATGCGCCGCGGCGACCGGGTTCTATTTTATCACAGTGGTCGGGAAAAATCTGTTGTCGGTCTGGCGCGCGTGGAAAGGGAATTCTATCCCGATCCAACGGCCCGCGAGGGGGATTGGTCCTGCGTGGACCTGCAGGCGGAAAAGCCGCTGCCGCGCCCCGTCACCCTCACGCAAATTAAAACCGATCGGGTGCTGCGCGAAATGGTCTTCGTCAAACAACCGCGCCTGTCCGTCTCGCCGGTGACCGGCGAACAATTCAGCCGGTTGCTTGAATTGGCGAAGATGAAGGGTTGAAACGTTCCACCGCCTTTTTCTCCCGCCGCTTCCGTTTATCCCGCCACGTCGCCCAGCCGAACAAAAGGGCAAT
>Ga0070740_10006524_pt1 | contig 10191 bp, 8 predicted proteins | sample Coa_R2_FD_67286 | JGI IMG/M metagenome (GOLD analysis project Ga0070740, IMG submission 67286) | Surface soil microbial communities from Centralia Pennsylvania, which are recovering from an underground coalmine fire - Coalmine... | ecosystem: Environmental > Terrestrial > Soil > Unclassified ... | reverse complement strand
ATGTCGTCGGCTTGCTGTCGCTGCGCGAATTTCAGCCGCTGAGGATTTTCGCAACCGAAACGGTGCGCGGATGGATCGTCGGAGGAAACGCGGTCTTCCGCACGCTCTTCGTGGTTGCGGGTCAATGCAAATGGGAGCGGCTGGAGTGCGGCGGCCGGACGCCGCTGATCGGCGTGAGCGGCAAGCCGTCGGGAATCACTGCCGAGGTGACGGCGGTTGCGGGGAAGTTCCCTGCATACCTGGGTCTCGCGACGGGCCCGGATGAAGCAACGATCGGAATCCGGCTCATCGATGAAGGCACCGGCAGGTCGCTCGGCTACGTGCCGGGAATTCGGCACATAGGCGCGGAGTGCATGAGGATGCTCGAGCGGTGCGACACGATCCTGTTCGACGGGACCTTCTGGTCCGACGACGAACTTCCGTCGCAGGGCGTCGGAAGGGCAACGGCGCTTGCGATGGGGCATCTGCCGATGAGCGGTCGGGAAGGGAGCCTTTCGGCGCTTGCGACGCTGGCGAATCGCCGCCGCATCTACATCCACATCAACAACACCAACCCGGTGCTCGACGAAGACTCGGATGCGCGGCGCGAGGTGGAGCGGGCAGGATGGGAAATCGCGTGGGACGGGATGGATTTGGAAGTGTGAATTCATCGCGGGGCGCACAGCCGTCTGCTGTTGAGGGTGTTTCGATAGACCGGCTCGCGGGTCTCCGATGCGCTCAGGGCGGCGGAAACCCTGTGATGGAAGGGAGAGAGGCTGCACACGGGATCGGCGGCGCGCGCATCGCCGGCAACCATGAACGCCTGGCATCTGCATCCGCCGAAATCGATCGTGCGGTTCGCGCAGCTCCGGCACGGTTCCTCCATCCAGTCCTCTCCGCGAAAGGCGTTGAGCGCGGCGGAGTCGCGCCATATTTCCTTGAGCGGGCGGTCGCGGACGCTGTCGAAGCGCAGGCTCACAATCATGGCGGCGGCGTGACACGGGAGCACGAGTCCCGAGGGGGTTATGCAGACATAACTGCGCGACCATCCGCCCATGCACGGCTTCGGGCGATCGGCGAAGTAGTCCGCGCGCACGAAGACGATTTCGATTTGTCCGCGCAGCCGCTCGCGCATCTCGCGCACCGCCCGCTCGGCGCGATCGTACTGCTCGCGCGAGGGCATTAGGATCGCCCGATTGAGCATCGCCCATCCGTAATACTGCGCGTTGGCGAGTTCGAGACGATCGGCGCCCAGAGCGGCGGCGAGTTCGGCCATCTCGGCCACGCGATCGATATTGAAGCGATGCAGGACGACGTTGAGGGTCAGGGGAAATCCGGCGCGCCGGATCATCCCGGCCGCGGAGAGCTTGCGCTCGAAGGATCGCGCCCCCGCGACAAGTTCGGCGGATTCGCGGTTGGTGTCCTGGATGCTCAATTGGACATGGTCGAGTCCGTCGGCGCGAAGCTCCGCGAGCCGTCGTTCATCGAGCGGGGCGCCCGAAGTGATCAGGTTCACGTAGAGATCTGCGGCGCGGGCGGCCCGAACAAGCTCGCGGAGGTCGGGGCGAAGGGCCGGTTCGCCGCCGGAGAGATGAAGCTGCAGGGCGCCCAGCGCGGCCGCATCGCGAAACACCCGCGCCCATTCGTCCGTGGTGAGTTCCGCGCGCGAATTCGCGAACTCGATCGGATTCGAGCAGTAGAGGCATCGCAGTGGGCATCGATAGGTCAACTCGGCGACGACGGTATACAGGCGCGGGCTCATGTTTCGACCAGGCCTCGCTCGCGGATTCGCCCGAGAAGCTCGGGGACATGCTCGGCGATGGCGGCGCGGTTCTGCTCGCCGAATCGCGCGCAGAGTTCATCGATGATCGCGCCGACTGTTCGGATACCGTCGCAGAGCTTGAGAGTCTCGGCCGCGGTCGCGTTGAGCACAAGCGCAGCCTCGGGGAACAGGAGGACGTGGCGCTTCTCGCGCTCGTCCCATTTAAGGCGCGCGCGGGCGGCAAGCCGCGGGCGGTCGGCGATGCCGACCGGGTTCATCGCGGGTCCTCGCGAGCCGGAAACAGCGGCGGGAGCATTCCCGGCGTAACGTACGCGAAATGGAGCGCATCCAGAATCGACCAAAGGATATGGCATTTGACGGTAAGGGCCGCGATGGCGCGTTCCTGCCGCGGCCGGGTGATGCAATTCTCGAGGACGTAGCGCAATCCGAACTCGACATCCCGCGGCGCCTGCACCAGCCGCGAGCGGAAGTATTCGAGCGCATCGCGATCGATCCATGGATAGTGGGTTTCGAACGCGGGCAGCCGCTGCATCATGATTCCCGGCGCGAACATCTCGGTAAGCGACGACGCGATCGCTTCCTCGAGCGGGCGCGATTCGACGAGCTTCAAGTACGCATCGACCGCGAACCGCACCGCGGGGAGGACGAAGCGGAAGCTTTGCATATCATGGCGGGAAAGGCCCGCAGCCTCGCCGAGCACCATCCACTTGTGGAGCCCTCCGTCGTTCGCGCCGGAGCCGTCCTGGTCGATGATGCGTTGGAGCCATGCCTGGCGGACGGCGCGATCCTGCGCCTTGCGGATGATGGCGGCGTCCTTGAGGGGGATGATCGCCTGGTAGTAGAAGCGGTTTTCGATCCATGCCTGAAGCTGGCGGCGGCTGAGTTCGCCGCGATGCATCATCAGGTGGAAGGGATGTTTGTCGTGGTATGCGGTCTCGCCGACGGCGCGCAAGCGCCGCTCGAACTCCTCCCGGCTCCACGCCATGCCGTCATCGGCCATCGTTGCCTCCGTCTTCCGCCGCGGGCAGCGCGAAGGCCACCAGCGCGTCGCTGCGTTTTGCATCGAACTTCGCGTGCCCTCCGGCGGCGATAACGACATATTGCCGTCCGCGCGCGCTGAATGTCATCGGAGTCGCGTTGCCGGGCGCCGGCAGATCGGCGGTCCATATCACGCGGCCGGTGTCGATGTCGTAGGCGCGAAAGTGAGGATCGCCGAGAGCGCCGGCGATGAACACGAGTCCGCCGCCGGTGATGATCGCGCCGCCGAGGCTCGGCGCTCCCCAATGGAAATCCGGCAGGGGAACATGGAGCATCTGGGCTGCCACCTCGCCGAAATCGCCGAGGGGTACCGACCATCGAATCTGCCCTGCGGCGAGGTCCACGGCGGCGAGGACACCCCACGGCGGCGGATTGCAAGGGAGCCCCAGCGAGGAGCGCAGAAACGTGCGGCTCATCGCGTAGGGGGTGCCCAGTTGCGGCGCGAATTCGAGGCCGAAGCCGCGCGAGTTGTTCAGCTCGGCCTCGAAACTCTCGCGGGCGATCAGATGAACGTCGGATACGAGGTTGTTAAGGTTGGTCACCAGCAACTGGCGCACGGGATCGTAGGCCGCTCCGCTCCAGTTCATCCCGCCCGTGTTCCCGGGGATGACGAGCGTTCCACCGATGGATGGCGGAGTGAAAATTCCCTCGGAGCGCAAGGACTCAATCTTCGAACGGCATTGGCGGCGATCGAAGAACAGCACTCCCCATGCATCGTCGGCGCTGAGACTTTGAGGGACCAGCGGCGGCGGCAGGGTCGGGAAGGGCTGGGTGGGCCAGGCCTCCTCGCCGGCCACATCGGATCGCGGGACGGGTTTCTCCACGATCGGGAAGACTGGCTCGCCGGTGATGCGGTTGAAGATGAAGAGTTGGCCACGCTTGGTTCCCTGCACGACCGCCGGGATATCGGCGCCATCGCGATGAATCGTGCAGAGCAGGGGCTGCGCAGGATTGTCGTAGTCCCACAGATCGTGATGGGTGGTCTGGAAGTGCCAGGCGGGTTTTCCGGTTCGCGCGCGGAGGGCGACGATCGAATTGGCGTAAGCGTCCGGTCCGCGGCGCGATCCGCCGTAGTAGTCGGGACTGGCGCTTGCGACCGGAAGAAAGACGAGGTCGTTGACGGGATCGGTGGAGATTGGCGCCCAGGTGTTCGCCGCACCGGTTCGGAGCGCATCCTCGGGCTTCCAGTTCTTCCATTCCGGGTCGTCGGGTCCCTGCGGGATCGGATTCCATGACCATCGAAGCGCCCCGGTTCGGGCATCGAACGCGCGCACCGTTCCCAGGGGTTCATCAACGGCGCGATTGTCTCCGATCGCGGAGCCGACCACGACCATGTCATCGATGATCGCGGGCGGCGAGGTCTCCTCGTACTCGCCGTAGTATCCGAGGCGGTCGATGTTCTTAACGCCATCCTTGAGGTTGACGGTGCCGCCGGCACCGAAATCGGGGCAGGGCCGTCCCGAGGCCGCATCGAGGGCGATCAGGCGCGCATCGATTGTCCCGATAAAGATTCGGCGGCGGCAAAGCTCTCCGGGTTTGCGATCGGGGTCGAGCCAGGTCGAAACTCCCCGATTTATCAATCCCTCGGAGTAGGCCTTGTCCTTTCGAATCCCGGGGTCATAGGCCCACTTTTCGGAACCGGTCTCCGGGTCGAGTGCGATCACGCGGCAGAACGGGGTTGAAATGTACATCGTGCCGTCCACCACGATCGGAGTGTTTTCGAATCCGGTCTTGCTCGGTGTCGTGTCCCCGTTGGATACGTCGCCGGTGTGATAGATCCATGCGACTTCGAGGCGCGACACATTGTCGCGGTTGATCTGAGAGAGGGGGGAATATCGCTGGCCTCCGGGGTCGTTGCCGTAAAACGGCCATTCAACCGTTCCGGGCGGATCGGCGAGGGCGGGCGAGGCGGACAGGGCGGCGAGCGCCGCGGCCAACATCACGGGCAAGATTCGATGCGTCATGCGGTCCTCCGTGGAAGGGCAAGGCAAGTGCGATGCCGTCGGAAAGCTGTTGAATCTGCTCGGCCGCAGAGCGGTTTCATCGCAGTCTCCCGCCTGCATGCAGTCGGCGGCTTTGCCGCTTCCCGCCGTTGGGGCGCTCGGCCAGAAGCGCATTCAGAAGGAGATCGATGGTGGTGGCGAAGGCCGCCTCGTCCGTGATCATCGCGGAGTCGGGCGTGTTGTAGCGATGGCGGGCGAACCACACGATGGTTTCGACGATGAAGCGGGCGGCGGTGGGCGGGTCGGGGAGCTTGCGGATCGCGCCGGTCTTGATGCGGGTTTCGAGGTAGCGGGTCATGCGGGCGATGATCGAGCGGCGCCGCTCGACGTACAGGAGGCGGGCGAGTTCGGGGATATCGACGGCGGAGCGTTCGAGCAAATCGAAGCCTCTGCGCCGCCTGTGAGTAAGCTCATAGTATTCGCGAATTATCGCTTCCATTTCCGCGCGGACGTCGTGGGCCGGATGGGCGAGGGCGTGGTCGAGGGCGGCAATGCGCAGATCGGTCATCAGGCGATCCCGCAGCCGGTCCATGACTTCAGGGACGGGAGGGGTTTTGACGGGCAGGAGGGCGGGAGGCGGCGGCGGGGGATCGGCGAAGGCGCGTTCAACGATGAGGAAGAATAGGGCGTCCTTGCTTTCGAAGTAGTTGTAGAGGGTGCCCTGGGAGACGCGGGCCTGCGCGGCGACATCGGACATCTGGGTGCGGCGGAAGCCTTTGGCGATGAACACGTTCATCGCGGCATCGAGGAGGGTTTCGAAGCGGTGGGCGGGCTTGGTCCTGGCCATCGCACCTAATTGTAAATAACTGACTCATTTAGTCAATAGGAAAGGGCGGGCCGGCGCGGGAGCCGATCCGCCCTCCGGCTACGGCCTGAGTTCGTAAAGGACCGAGAAGATGTCCTGCACCGGCAGGCGCTCGAAGCGCGAAAAGCCCGCCTCGCGCGCGAGCTCCCGCGCCTTCTCCTCGCCCATGCACGCGCCGATTCCCGCGCCGCCGCCGCCGAGCGACACGCTCATGCAGTACAGCGTGCTCATCGAGTACATCATCCTGCCCAGGGTGTTGATGTTGTCCTCGAGGCGCGCCGAGACGTTGACCTCGACCATCAGGTAGCTCCCGCCGGGCTTGAGCGCCCGCCGAATCGATCTCAGCAGTCCCACGGGATCAACGGAGTCGTGAACGACGTCGAAGGTGGAAATGAAGTCGAAGGTGGATGGGGGCAGCCGGGTGCAATCGACCACCTCGAACGAGACGCGATCGGCGACGCCGGCCGCGCGCGCGTTGTCGCGGGCGCGCTGTATCGAGCCGGGATGGGCGTCGTAGCCGGAGATTCGGGCTTTTGGAAAAGCCTGCGCCAGCGTGATCGCGCATCGCCCGCTGCCGCATCCGACGTCCAACGCGCTTCCGCCCTCCTCGAGAACTTTGACGACGTGGGGCATGGCGGGCAGCCAGTGTTTAACCAGTTGATTGCGGTACATCCCGGCGGTTGAACGTTCCATCGACTCGAACGTTTCGGGCGGATACTCGCTTTGAGGCACGCCCTTGCCGGTCCTGAACGCTTCCATCACCTTGGGGGTCATGGAGAGGTTGGGGATGATGCCGTGGATGAAGCCGCCCATGAAGAAGGGGGACTCCTCGCGCGCGAGCACCATCGCATGCTCGGGCGGCATCGAGAACCGCTTCTCCGCGGGATCGTAGGCGACGTATTCAGCCGCCGTCATCGCGGACAGCCATTCGCGCAGGTAGCGTTCACTTAGTCCGGTTTTGGCGGCGAGTTCGGCGGAGGTGAGCGGGCCGGATTCGGCGAGGGTTTTGAAGATTCCCAGGCGGTCGCCGATATAGCTCATCGCCCCGAGCATCGCGCCGCCGATATCGTTGGAGACCCGGGCGGTGAATTTCTTGATTTTCTCCCAATCGAGCTGGTTCTTTGTGTCGGGCATGTCTCGCGCTCCTTGTTTTCGAGCGAAATCCCGTGGAAACGCTCCATAGCGCCAATGCACAATTACGGGGGTGCGAGTCAATCCCGCGGGGTTGTGGCAAAACGGCGAGATCCGGCCTAGCCTGATCGTTGCGCGGTCCGCGCGGTGTCGGAGGAGTTGAATTACGTCGCCTGAAGACCAACGCGGTTTATTGGTTCCGGTTGCGAATCCCGAGGCCGTGCCGCCGCTGCTTGCGATTGCGTTCGCGGCGAGTCTTCCCGACGAACCGCCGCCGCGGGTGATCGCTCTGGTCCGGCGAGAAGGCGCAAGCGAATCGGAAGCGGTCCCTTCCACCGCGGCGCTCACCGCGGCGGTCCAGTATGCGCAGGCGCACGGCGTCACGATCGGCGCGCAGGCGGCATGGAGCGACAGCCCCGCCGCCGACATCCTGGCGGCGGCTGAGGATGCGCGGGTTGCCTGGATCCTGCTCGGATACCATCGCAACGCAGCCGGCGGGAACACGATGGGCGGGGTGGTGCGCGAGGTCTTCTCCAAGGCGCGCTCTCTTGCGATCAACGTCGGGGTCTTTATCCAGGGGACCGATCGGCCCATCCAGCGGGTGTTCGCGGCGATCGACGGCGGTCCGGACGGCCGCGCGGTGCTGGCGCTCGCGATGCGGATTGCGCAGAGCAAGCGATGCAAGCTTCGGGCGCTGCTCGTGTCACGACGGATGACGCCTCATCCGGAGCCCGATTTGGTGGAGATGGCGCGCGAGGCATACGCCGAGATGGGGCCGCTGTTTCACAGCGACGTGCTCACCGAGCACAGCCTTCATCAGCTGTTCCGCCAGACGCCGGGCCAGCTCCTGATCGTCGGCAAGAGGTTCGCCGACGAAGTCGGCCTGCCCCTGGACGAAGTTCCGGGGGGAGATCGATGCGTTATCGTCGTGCAGGGAGCGGACGTTATGCCGGAGAGCCGCCAGACCGCGTGACGGCTCAGTCGGGAAGGAGCTGCTGCTGGACGGGCGCGGCGGCTTCCTCCTCGGGCTCGGCGGCGAACAGCCCGGGACGATCGGCGAAAATCCTGAACTTCTCGTAAAGCTCATCGAGCTTCGCCTGGTAGTAGGCGACGTTCTCGTCGGGATTGGCGGGATCGTATTCGGAGGCGAGTCGGGCGGCATCGGCGACCTTCACCCTGAGACCCCGTCCCGTGACGTAGTAGGAGATCTGATCGCCGCTCTGGTAGCGGCGTTCAGACTTTAGCGCGAGCTCATAGGCGGCCGACAGATTGCGCCGTTTGCCGGAAACCTTGTTGCGATAGTTGTCGAGCGAGTCCTGCAGGGTTTCGGTTTTCATCAGGTCCGCGATTCCGAACTCGTGGCGTTCGAGCCGTGCGCGGTAGTCGGCATAAAGGGCGGCGACCTCGCCGTGCCGATCCTCCATCAGGAGCCTGAAGATGTCCTCCATGAAGCGGCGTTGGAAGCGCTCGAGCCCGCGCGATTTGAGGCCCGATCCCCTGACCGTCATCTCGCCCGCCTCGTCGAGCAGGACGTAGTTTTTCATCTTGTAACTGAACATCGCGGCGTACCGCCCGTCGATCTCCAGGCGGATTCCCTCCGGCATCGCGGCGCCGAGGCGTTCGACCAGCGCCTCCGCGGAAGCATCGTCGCACACGCCCGGCGGCGGGACGAAGTAGATGCCGTCGGTGTCGACTTCGATCACCTGCGCGCCCATCGCCTCGAGTTCGGCGACCGCGCGCCGGATCAGGTCGCGGCCGCGGCGGGTGACGGCGTTGGCAACCTCGAAGTCGTTGAAATGGCCGAGCGGGAAGCCGAGGTAACCGTAGAAAGAATTGATGAGGATCTTGAACGTTTGCTGGAGGGCGTTGAGGTTGCGACGTTCGGCGCCTTCGAGTTCGCGCGCGGCGGCCTTTGCCTCGACCCTGAACGATCGCAGATCGCCAAGCAGCCTGAGGAAAACGCCGAGGCGGTCGGAAGCCGGCGCGTGCCGGTATTGGAGCATCAGCGACGGATACAGCGAGGTGACGTCGCAATGGAGAACTCCGCGCGCAACGCCGCATCGCCGGATTTCCGTATAGCCGCCGGCGACGGGCGCGGGCGCCTGCGCCGCGGGAATCGAATGGCCGGCGGCAAGGTATGCGCGCATCATGAGCGCATCGATTCGGGTGGCGTTACCGCGCAGCACCACGTTCTGGTACGAGTAGGGAAAGATCCTCGCCTGCATGAAGTAGCTGGGCGAGAGAATCTCGGCCAGCCCCCGCGTCTCCCGCGCATCGTCGAGCGCGTATGCGAACAGGGTCTCGGGTTCGCGATCGAAATACTCGCTGACCCGCGATGCGTCGAGATAGACGCGTCCGGGGCGGGCGATTCCGAAATGCTGCGCCAGTTGCTTGAGGCCGAAGCCTTCGAGCTCGCGGCTTGCAATGTCGTAGTGCTGTGCGAGGATCCAGGTGTCGATGATGCTGCGGCCGTGGATGTCGTAGCGGCGGTAGGCGATTGAGCGCTCGGCTATCTGCAGGCGCGAGGGGCGGGCGCGAAGCGTGGAGCCGTCGCGGCCAAGCGCGAGGTTGATCTTGTGGCGGCGGGCGCGCGCCTCGAGGTACTCGAGATCGAATCGAAAAAGGTTGTGCCCCTCGATAACATCGGGGTCCCGTTCGGCAACGATTCTCACCAACTCCTCGAGCATCTCGCGCTCGTCCATCTCCCTGCCGCTCAGCAACCGTTCGTATCCGGTCGAATCGGTAACCGATATCGCGATCACTCGATCGCCGTCGCGGGCCGGTGATGGAAATTCGAAGCCGGGCGTGATGTAGGTTTCGATATCGAGCTGGAGGCGGCGGAGGTCCGAGAACTCGATACCCATGAAAAACGTGATTCCGGTGAGCATCAGGTGTTGCTCGATGGGATCGCTCAGGACGAGGTAGGGCGCGTCGGGAGCATTCGGGGTTTTGCCGGTGACGTTGCGCAGGTGGCGCTTAAGCGCTTCGAGGACCGCGCCCGATCCGATTCTGACGATGTGACGGAAGCGAAATTCGCCCTCGAGGGGCCGCACCTCGACATCGCCCTTGAAGCCCTCAAGATGGCAGGGATCGTCGAGGAGGACGAACAGGTGGATGGGCCTGCGTTCGCGCGCCAGATTTCCGTCGAGGCGGCGGAAGACTTCTACTTCGGTGGGCGAGGCGATTTCGACGCCGACGATCCCTTTTTCCGCGGGATCGCCGAACAGCAGGCGGTTTTGGTGGAAGCGCTGCGCGAGTTCCTGGTAACGATTCGCCACGGTGAATCCGGATCAGGATTCTGCACCTGCGGCGTCCGTTTGAGTAGGGGGATGAGGACCTCGGGCGTGCGGCGCGGAGCGTCAGCGGCGGCTCAAGTTGCGCGACTCCCATGCGCTCTGCCCTTCGTCCATCCACGGGCGCGATGCTGGGATCGCTCGGGCAGCGGGCGGTAG
>Ga0070740_10006522_pt1 | contig 10193 bp, 5 predicted proteins | sample Coa_R2_FD_67286 | JGI IMG/M metagenome (GOLD analysis project Ga0070740, IMG submission 67286) | Surface soil microbial communities from Centralia Pennsylvania, which are recovering from an underground coalmine fire - Coalmine... | ecosystem: Environmental > Terrestrial > Soil > Unclassified ... | reverse complement strand
CGGGCGGCCCAACGTGGACCGGCAGCGCGTCGGCCTGGTCGGCTTTTCGCTGGGCGGGGCGGTGGCGCTGCGGGCCGCCGGCCGGAAGGGGGCGGACGTGCGGGCGGTGGTGAACCTGTTCGGCGGCCTGCCGCAGGGACTCTGCCGGGAGCTGGACGGCCTGCCGCCGGTGCTGCTGCTGCACGGCGACCTGGACGAGCGCGTGCCGCCGGGGGTCGCCTACGCCATGTGGAAGGTCCTGCGGGCGAAAAAAATCCCCCTGGAGTTCAAGATGTACCAGGAGGTCGGCCACGTCGGTCACGGGGCGGGTCCGGCGGACTTGCTGGACATGAAGGCGCGGGTGGACGCGTTCCTGGGCAAGCACCTCAGCACGGCCGAGCAGGCCCGCAAGGAACGCTGACGCGGGGGCGCCGGCGGCCCGGCTCCCCCGCGCCGCGGCCCGGTCAGCTTTTGGGCCTGTCGCCGTCCTTCTTCGGCGGGTCTTTTTTCTTCGGGTCGGGCAGCGGGTCGCGGGCGTTGATGGCTTGCACGGCGAAGGTGGCGGCCTGCATCACGTTCTGCTTCTTCAAGGCACGGCCGACCTGGAACACCTTGAGCAGCGCCGGCACGCTGCCCTTCTGGGTGCCGACCGCGGACAGGACCTCGCAAATCTTGACGATCATCCGCTCGTCGTTGGCGCCGAGCAGGAGCATCACCAACGGCTTCTCGGCCGCTGGCCCCATCGCCACCAGCGCGTCCTGGGCCTGCCGGCCGACGAAGATGTTGGTCAGGTGCTTGGCCAGCGGCAGCACGGCGCGCTCGTCCTTGATGCCGCCCAGCGCCTTGATGGCGTCGCCGCGCAGCTCGTTGGCGTAGCGGTGGGTGCTCGGCTCGTTGACGATGCCCAGCAGCGACACCACGTTGTCCTTGGTCCCCCAGCGGGCCATCGCCTTGACGGCGGCCCGGCACGTCTCGCGGTCCTCGTCGTTAAGTATCGCCTCCAGGCCGGCGGCGACCTCGGCCCGCTGCTCCTCGACCGCTGGCGTCGTGGCCAGCCAGTTGGCCGCCTCGCGGCGCAGCTCGGCCCGGGGGTCCTTCAAGGCCTCGCGGGCCGCCCCCAGGATGACCTCGGGCCGGGTCCCGTAGCCGCGGAGCAGCTCGTCGGCGTCGCGGCGCACGCCCTGGTCGCCGTGGAAGAGCAGCTTGGCGACCTCCTTCTCGGCCTTCGGCCCCATGGTCCGCAGGGCGGCCTTGGCCTGGCCGCGGACGAAGAAGTTGGGCAGCTGGCCGGCGACGGCGGCGGCGGCGCGGTCGTCGCCGATCCGGGCCAGGGCCGCCATCAGCTCGGGCTTCATCGGGCCGTTGTTCTCGTTGAGGACGGCGATGAGCGTGGGGACGTTGTCCTGGCCGGCCCAGGCGACCAGGGCGCGCAGGGCCGGGTCGCGGGCGCGCTGGTCGGCGCCGGTGACGAGCGGCTCCAGGGCGGTGGTGACGGCCCGGCGGCGGTCGGGCAGCGGCGGCTGCTTGGCCAGCCAGTCGGCCGCGAGCCTGCGCCGCTCCACGTCGGGGCTGCGCAGCTCGGCCACCGCCGCCGTCACGGCCACGTCGGTCTTCGTGTTGTAAATCTGCAAGAGGCTGGCGGCCCGCTCGCGCGCCCCGCCGTCGGGGTGGAAGAGGAACTTCGCCACCTCGGCCTCCATGCCCGGCCCCATCGCCTGGAGGGTGTGCTTGGCCTTCTCGTTGTGGAAGGCGTTGGCGAGGTACTTGGCGACGTGGGGGGCCAGGCGCACGTCCTTGAGGTTGGCGGCCACGTCCATCGCCGCGTCGCGGTTGGCGTTGGGCGCCAGGCCGAACGACTCGTCCTTGAGGACGTTGACGAGGGCCGGCACGCTGTCGCGGTCGGCCCAGGTCTTGAGGGCCGCCAGGGCAGGCCCGCGGCCGCTGCCGTCGGTGTCCGTCAACATGCGGTCCAGGCCGCGCGCCACCTCGGCCCGGCGGCCGGGGTCCACGGGCTGCCTCGCCAGCCAGTTGGCGGCGCCGATACGGCGGCCGCGCTCATTCGAGCGGAGGGCGTCGATGGCGTCGTTGAGGTCCTTGGGCTCCCTGGCGTTGATGAAGATGGGGTTGCCGGCGTCATCGAGCGGCCCGTTCTCGGCCAACTCCTCGACGGCCTGCTTGGCCTTGTAAGTGATGTAGAAGAATGCGCCGCCGGGGACGCCGCAGCAGAGCAGCAGCACCGCCCCGACGATGGCCAGGATGCCGAAGACCAGCCCGGCCGACGACTTCTTCTTCGGCGGGGGTGGGGCGTCGCGGTCGTCGAAGTCGTCGCGGTCATCTTCATCCCGCTTGCGCGGGTGGGCACGCGCCTCGTCGTCGCCCCCCGCCGGGGCCGCCTTGGCCTGGCGCTTCTCCGACTGGATGGCGTCCCTGGCGGTGATGTCCAGGATGTCATCAGCGCCGCCGGCACTGTTCCTAACGAGGAAATTCGCCTGGCACTTCTTGCAGCGGACGGTCTTGCCGGCCATCTCGTCGCGCAGCGTGTAGCCGGCGTCGCACTTGGGGCAGGTGGCCTGGATGGGCATGGCGGTATTCCTCGCAAGGCCGGCGGCGCCCGCGGGCGCCGCCGGCCGGCCGGGGAATCAGATGGGTCCGCAACGGCGCGGCACTCAGGGCCGCTGGCTGATTTTCTGGATGGCGGCCTGCGCCGCGTTGGCCAGGTCGCGGTGCGGCGGCTTGGCCCTGAGGCAGAGCGTCTGGAAGTTCATCAGGACGGGCAGGCTCGCCTTGGTGCCGATCACCTCCAGCACCCGGCAGGCTTCAAAGTTTGTGAGCTTGGCCTGGGGGGATGTCGCGTTCGGGTTGAGCATGGCGCAGACGGCCTTCTCCGCCTTGGGGCCGATGGCTTTCAGGGCGCTGCTGGCGTGAATGCGATCCGTGGACACGGCCAGCTTAGCGGCCAGCGGCTGGGCGGCCCGCTCGTCCTTTATGCCGCCCAGGGCTTCCATGACCGCCTCGCGGGTGTTGCGATCCGGGTTGTTCAGCGCTTGCAGCAGCGCCGTCGTGTTGTCCGGGCTGCCCCAGCGGCCCAGCGCCCTGGCCGCCGCCAACCGGCAGCGCTGCTGATTGTCGGTCAGCAAGCCCTGCAGCGCCGTGGCCGCTTCCTTTCGCTTGACGTCTTCCGGGAGAGGGTTGTGGGTCTGGAACCAGTTGGCCGCGTCCCGTCGGACCAGCGGGTCAGGAGACTTCAGGTCCGCCAGCGCCTTGGCGTAACCGTCCCCGGTTGAGGGGGCCGGGTCGCCGCCGGCCGTGGGCCGCCAGACCTTCAGCGCCCTTTGGGCCGCCGCGGCGACGGACCGGTCCGGGTCGGCGGCGGCGCTCTCCAGGCCGGCGACCACCTGCTGTGCCACGGTCGGGTCGCGCGGGACGGTTTCCAGGTAGGTGATGGCCGCCATCCGGGTTTCCCTGTCGGCGGACCTGGCGTCCTGAGCGCACTGTAAGCAGGTCGGGCCGCGGGGGCTGTTCCAGTTCTGGATGAGCTGGCGGGCACGGGCACGCGCCTGCGGATTGTTGTGGTTGAAATACTTGAGCACTTCCGGCTCGGCGGGGGTGCCGATCTTCGTCAGGGCGATCCGCGCCTCCTCAGTCTGGGGCAGCCAGCGCGCCAGCACCCCGGCGGTCTGCGCATCCTGAAGCGCGCCGAGCGCTTGCATCATGTACTTCTGCTCCTCCGTCGGGCTGCCGTTAGGCACTTGCAGCTCGCGGACCAGGGCCGCCTTGTTGTCCTTGCTCACCCAGCCGAACGACATCGCCTTGGCCGCGTTGATGCGCAGGGTCGCGTCGCGCCGGTCGGTCAGCAGCGGCTCCAAGGCCTTGCCGACCTCGTCCTTGCGGGCAGGCTCGGCCCGCTGGAAGCACAGCCAGTCGGCCGCGTCCCGCTGGCGGTTCAAGTCCCCGGAGCGCAGGGCCTCCAGCGCCTCGTTGAGGTTGCCCGGGCGGCGGTTCCCGGGGCCGCCATTCGGGATGATAATGGGGCCCTTGCCCAGGTCCTTCTTTATTCCCTGTTCCCTCTGGCGGGCCTCCTCCATCGCCCGGTCCATCTCGGCCGTAAAGTCGTTGGCGGCCTGCTTGGTCCTGTAGGCGCCCCAGGCGATGAAGCCGATCGGGCCGCCGCAGCAGATGAGCAGCACGGCCCCGATGCCGCCGATGATGCCGAGGATGAGGCCCGTGGACGACTTCTTCTTCTTGACCGGCGGCCGGTCCTTGCCGCCGTCGTCGTCCGCGTCACGGCGGCGGCGCGGGCGCTCGGGCTCCTCGTCGCCGGCGGGTTGGCGCTTCGGGGCCGACTTGACGGGGCGCTTCTCGTCCTGCACGGCGTCGTCGGCGCCGTTGAAGTCGAAGGCGTTGCCGTTGCCAGCCGGCTCGGCGACGAACGCCTGCTGACACTTCTTGCAGCGGACCTTGCGGCCCTGCATTTCGTCCCGCAGGGAGTAGGTCGCCCCGCAGGCGGAACAGATGGCGTCGAATGGCATGGACGGGTTGCTCCTGGGGTTCGGTGGTGGTCACAAATCCGCGGCGGGAGGTCACTCCCGGCCGCCGAGGTAGTTGGTGATGGCGCCGCGTACCTGGAAAAGGGTCACGATGTACCAGATGACGAAAGCCAGCACGAGGATGAAGAACAGGCAGCTGCCGGCGATCATCAGGATGCCCGCGCCGGCCAGGAGGGTGCCGCCGGCCCCCGCGGCGCCGCCCCCCCCGCCCCCGCCCGGACCCGCCGCGGCGCCCGACGCCATCAGGCCGGCGCCGCCGATGACCCCGACCAGGGCTAGGACGAAGACCACGACGATCACGAGGATCGTGATCAGCCCGAGGATCATCAGGTAGACGACGCTGGTGGCCAGGCCGTCCTCGCGCATCGCCAGGCAGACCGCACGGAGGAAAAAGAGGAAGACGACCAGGTGGGCGAAGCGCAACAGGCCGCCGACGCTGCCGATGATCGGCCCCACCCCGCCGGCGGCAGTCGGCAGGGGAGAGGGGCCGATGGCGGCGGTGGCGCCGGTGGTGATGAGGTTGGCCAACTCGATGGCCTGCCCGGCCAGGGACAGCAGCAGGGCGAAGGTGACCAGGGCGAAGCTGATGATGGCCAGCATCTTCGCCGCGTTCCGCTGCGGCGCGAACATGCACAGGCCGTTGCCGGCGATGGTCAGGGCCTGCACGAGGACCGACCCGACGAAGCCGAGGACCGCGATCAGGATAATGCCGCCGCCCCCCACGGCCGCGGTGCCGGCGTTTGGCCCCTTCGGCCCGGACGAGCCGACCAGGGCGGCGCCGACGGCGAACCCGGCGCAGCACATCAGGAACGGCAGGACAATGGCCGTGATGATGGCGATGGCGGTGAGGGTCACGCCCAGCCGCACCTTCTGCCAGTCGCGGACGCTGTCCTTCTCCCTCGGAGGTCTCCGCCGCCCGCGTCCCCTTCCCCGGCGGTCGTCCTCGTCCTCGTAATCGTCGTCGTCCGCATCCGGTCGGCGGCGGGCGCTGGGCCGCTCCTGGACGCCCTCGTCCTCGCGGCGGCGCGGCCGCTCTTCCTCCTCGGGCTCCGCCGGCCGGCGCCCGGAAGCCGACCGGCGGGCCGCGACCTGTTCGCCGGCGGCAGGCCGTTTGGGCGCCTCGTCCTCCTGCGGCTGGCCGTCGCCGCCGGCCGTGAAGGGGGCGCCGCAGCCGGGGCATTTGACCCGCTTGCCGCGCATGTCGTCCGGCACGCGGAGCTTGCGGCCGCACTCCGGGCACTGGATGATTTCCGGCATCTGTCACCCGGCGTTGGCTGACCCCGTTGGCAGTTTCCCGATGACGGCCGTAACGGCTGGTCGAATTCGCGGTCGGCGCCCCCGCCTCTGTTAAACCCCTTCGCCCGGCCGCGGTATTTGGCGCCGGTGGGCTGGCGGGCCGCCCCGTCCGTGCTGCGTGGTGGGAGAGTCTCTTTTGTAAACGGTGCCGCCGCCGGTTGCAAGCGGTCCCGACGTAATCTCCGCCCACGGAACGGCTTGAGTTAACCGGCGGAGTCGCCGGGCGCCTCCCCCCGCAACTCGGCGCGCATCTGCTTGAGGCCGCGGCGGAGCAGGGAGGCGACGGCGGCCCGGCTGCGGCCCAGGTGCTCGGCGATCTCCGCCAAGGCCCAGCCGTGGCAGTGCCGCAGCAGAAGCGCCTCGCGCTGCAACTCCGGCAGCCGGCCCAGCGCCTCGGCCAGGCGCAGCAGCTGCTCGTTGCGCTCGGCCAGCTCGCTGGGCGACGACTGGTCGGCGGCGAGCCACGCCTCCAGCCGGGCCGACGACTGGTCCAGCGACAGCTCCAGCGAGCGCTCCAGGGCGACGTCGCGCTTGGCCCGGCCGAAGTCGCGGACGGCGTTGGCCAGCGGGTTGGCGAGGATCTGCCGCAGCCAGGCGGCGCGCTCGCCGGAGGTCTGGCCGCGGAACTGGCCCAGCGCCTGGTGCGCCTTCAGCAGGGTCTGCTGCACCACGTCCGACGGGTCCACCTTGCCGCGCAGCCGCGGGTCGAGCTGGAGCCGCGCCAGCAGCCGCAGGTAAGCGCGGTAGCGCTCCAGCACCTCGCCCTGGTCCCTGGTGGAAAGGCCCACAGCGGCCTCCCTGGGGTAATAGACACCGCCCGCGCCCGGCCGAACCATCCGGGGGGAGGCCGATGAACGAACCTCCCGGCAGGAAGAATGGTTATGAGTATAACTGCCGCCGCGGGGGAATGCCAAAGGCGGGTGAGGATTGCCAGGCCGGGCGCCCGGAAGGGGGGAAGGACTGTTTGCCGAGTCGGCACAACCGGGACGGCCGGGAAGGCTGCCTGGCCCGTCGTTTCCGCCTGTGTTTCCCCGGCGCGCCCGGCCTTCACCGGTTTTCACCGGTTTTTCGGCACCCTGGCAGGGCGGCAAACGGCGCAACTGCTTGCGCTCCTTTATTTTAGAAAAATCGGGGGGGGGCAGGGGGGGGTGGTGACGGGGCTGCCCGGCGGACGCTAGTGTCCGCTCTGCAAGAGTTTACGTCAAACTTGGGGCAACCGCCCTTCTGGCCCTGGTCTGCCGCCTGGTTGGGGGTGAAAGGGGAAGGCCCGCCGTGATGTGGGGTCGCGACGGGCCTTCTTCAGGTGGGGCCGACGGCATTTGAGGCCGTGATTTCTTGAATGCCATTCAGAACCTGACCGGGAAAGTTCAAACCGCTCAGGTCCAGTCGTCGTAACCCCGAAACGGATCAGGCCGAAGAAAACTGGCACGGCGCGACGTCTGGCCGGCGAGCCTGGTCGGCGTGGGCCAGTGAGGGTGAAACTGGTCAGCGCTCCATCCGGTCCAGCACCTTGCGAAGGCCCCGCACCTGCTCCTGATCCACGCCGCGCGGTTTATGCTCCAGCAGCCAATCGGCGTCGGCCCGCGCCCCGTCGCGGTCGCCGCTCTGGTAGCGCAGCACCGCCCGCATCCACCGCTCCGGGCCGGCGTCCGGGGAGACCGCCACCACCGCGTCGGCGTAACGCAGCATCGCCTTGCCGTCGCGCTCCGACCGGGCCACGCCCAGCAGGTTGTGCAGCATCCGCACGATGATCGCCCTCTTCGTCACCGCCGCCAGGTGCTCGTCGCGCAGCGGCTCGCCGGTGATCGCCTCGACCTTCTTCGCCGCCTCCTCCCGGCTCAGGGGCTTGGCGCCGTCGTAAACGTCGATCAGCCGCGGCTCGCCCTTCGCCGGGACGTGCTTGACCACGAAATGGCCCGGCAGCCCGATGCCCACCACTTTCACGCCCAGCCGGCGGGCCAGCTCCAGGTACAGCACCGACAGCGTGATCGGCAGCCCCTCGCGGTCGTCGATGACCTCGTTGAGGTAGCTGTTCGAGCGGTTGTAATAGTCGCCCCGGCTGCCGTGGAAGCCGCGCTCCTCGAAGAGGTACTTCCGCAGCGCCTCCAGCCTGGCCGCGTCGCCGGCCCCCTGCGGCAGTTTCGCGGCCACCGCCTTCGCCATCCGGTCCACGTCGCGGCGGTACAGGTCCACGTCCAGCTCGTCGTTGTCCAGCTTCGCGATCAGCAGGGCGGCGTGCAGCAGGTCGATGTCGTCCTCCTTGCCGGCCAGCACCTTCGTCAGCTCGCCGAGGACCCTCTTCTGATGCACCGCCGCGGCCAGCTCACGGAGCCGGGCCGCCTGCTGCTCCAGCAGCCGCGCCCGCTCGCGCAGCACCGCCAGGCTCGCCGGGGCGTCGGGGGCCAGCCTGTCCACCAGCCCCGAATTCGGCGGGCCGTGCGGGGCGATGGCCTCCACCGCCTTCACCACGCGCCGCGCCACCTCGGCCGGCGGGGCCAGCGGGGCGATCTGCTTTGCCACCTGGAAGCCCTTGAACTCCGCCTTCGTGTCACGGAACTTCGCCAGCCCCACCCGGCCGCCGGTCAGCCCGGTGTCGTCGGATTCCAGAACGAGGTGATCGTTCACGAAGCACCGGATGCGGTCCTTCTCGACATGGACCTTGAGCGTGTTCCATTCGCCGGGGTGGTATTGCGGGCTGTTCACCTCGCGGAGGATGTTCCACGACAGCACGTCCGGCCCCTCGAAGCGGACGAAGCGGAGCCGGCCGCCGGTCGGGTAGAAGCCGTAGTGCCTGTCCTTGCCGTCGGCGTGGAAGACCAGGCCGGCGGCGCCCGCCTCGTCGTCGAGCCGCACAGTCACGGCCGCCTCGAACGGCTTTTCCGGTACCGGCCGTTTCGACAGGCACAGCGACCGGCCGCCGAAGCCCCACCCCTCGCCCTCGACGGTGATCCGCCCGGCCCGCTGCCGCCACCGCGCCCCGAAGAGCGGCGCCCACTCGTCCGGGTCGAGCGCGCCGATGGTCAGCCAGCGGCTCATCGGGATGGGGTGCGGCTTGGCCAGCAGCGGCTTCAGGGCGTTGGCCGGCACCGCGAAGCCGAGGTTGGCCGTCACCAGCGACTTGATGGTCAGCACGCCCTGCACCCGGCCCTGCAGGTCGAGCAGCGGGCCGCCGCTGTTGCCGCGCTCGAGGGGGATGGCCACCTGGATCATGGGCCGGCCGTCGATCTCGCGCCGCCCGGACACCACGCCGCTGACGACGCTGTGCCTGAGGCCCAGCGGGTTGCCGACGGCGACGACCGGCTGGCCGTCCTTCAGCTTGTCGGAGTCGCCCAGCTCCAGCGGGGTCAGCCCCTTGGCGTCGATGCGGAGGACGGCCAGGTCGAGGTTGCGGTCGGCGGCGACGACGGCGGTGACGTCGTGGCGCTTGCCGTCGGCCAGTTCGACGGCGATGGGCCGGCCCTCGTCGATGACGTGGAAGTTGGTGGCGATGAGGCCGTCGGCCGAGAGGACGAAGCCGGTGCCGAGGCCCTTGCGCTTGGCGTCGCGGCCGGTGACGGTGACGACGACGACCGACTTGCGGGCGGCGGCGGCGACCTCCTCGACGGTGCGGGCGGGAGGGGCCTTCGGCGGGTCGGCGGCCAGGAGGAGGGCGGCGAGGAGGAGGGACGGCATGGGGTGGCTCCGAACGGGGGCAGGCGATCCCCCGCGAGCCTACCCGAACGGCGCCGCAGCGTCCAGAGGCGGCGCCCGCGCGGAACGGTAGCCCGGAGCCCACGCTCCGCGCGGCCCCCTGGAGGGACTTCCGCTTGCCCCGGCCAGCGCCGGTGCCGACGCGCCCCCGGCGCCACCAGGCGGTCCACCACCGCCCCCTCGCGCCGGCCCGCCGCTCGATCCGGCCCCCCGGCGCTTCCAGGCGGGTGTTGCCAGGATGGAACGGTCCTTCCCGCCTACCCGGGTAGAATCCGGGCTGGTGCTTCTCCCCCCCCCCCAGCCGGTGCGGCGGCTGTAGAGGCCCCGGCTGTCCGGTTGCGGTGTCTCTTTTCTGCCCCTGACCACCTTCGCGAAAGAGAAACGCATGGCGGGTTCGATGCCCGGTCCGGTTCCGTCAGGAGGCCGGAAGCAGGACACGACCACGGGAGAACAGGACCCGCGCGGCGGCGGAAGGCGGGGGTGGCTCTTTCCGCAAAATAAACAGCAAAGGCCGCTTGCGACTCTTTCGCAAGCGGCCTTTAGTTAGTGGAGGCGGCGGGAATCGAACCCCCCGCGAAAACCCCGAGAAAAACCACGCTTTCCGCCCGGGGCGGCGCGGAATCCGGCGCACCGGCCGTCGAAACGGCCCCCGCCGGCCCCGACCTGGCCGCGATCTGGCCG
>Ga0070740_10006521_pt1 | contig 10193 bp, 7 predicted proteins | sample Coa_R2_FD_67286 | JGI IMG/M metagenome (GOLD analysis project Ga0070740, IMG submission 67286) | Surface soil microbial communities from Centralia Pennsylvania, which are recovering from an underground coalmine fire - Coalmine... | ecosystem: Environmental > Terrestrial > Soil > Unclassified ... | reverse complement strand
TTTTCCAGACGCCCTCGAACAACGGGCTCTCGGCTGCGACCTCCACTTCGGCGCGGCCGAACTCGCGGTGATGGCCGCCCTCGACTTTGCCGCCGAGCTGCTCGGCCATCGCCTGCTCGCCGTAGCAGATGCCGAGCACCGGCACGCCGGCTTCGTAGATCGCTTTCGGCGCCAGCGGCGCATTCTTCTCGTGGACGGATGCCGGCCCGCCGGAGAGGATCACCGCCTTCGGGCGCATCGCCAGAAAGGCCTGCTCCGCTTTCTGGTAGGGTACGATCTCGCAGTAGACCTTTTCCTCCCGCACCCGGCGCGCGATGAGCTGGGTAACCTGGGAGCCGAAGTCGACGATGAGGACTTTGTCGTGCATGAACGGCGTCATCGCCCGAGCCGGCGCGGAATCGACTTGGTGAGGCCGTTCGGGGCGGCTTTGTGCGGGCATTGCGGCGTCAGGTCAAGCGAGTTGCAGGCGCGGAAGTAACGCAATCTTAGCCCCGGACGTGCTTAGAAAATGGGCCGAAAACCGGCTTTTGCACAGCCTCGGGCCGGAGCGCCATGGCGTTCGAAACTCAGCAGCTGAATTTAGCCCTGCGCGCCCACGCGTCCGCCGAGCGCGCGGCGCTGTTTCGTGAAAGCCTGATCGATAGAGCCGAGCGTTGGATGTTCGGCCTGGCGTGGGCCCTCATGCCGCGCCGTATCGCCGGCGTACCGAATGCGCTGCGGCTCTGCTTGCGCGATTGCCTGGCGCCCGACCACACGCTGCCCGACCCCGAGCGCGCCTTCGCGATGCCTCCCGGGCTTGCCGGCGTCGCGCACGAATTGTCGGTGCCGACCCTCATCGCCGCCTATCGGCGGGGTCTTTATCCGCTGGCGCACGTGGGGCCGGTGAAATGGTGGTCGCCGCCGCAACGTTCGCTGCTCTTTTTCGATGAGATGCACATCGCGCGACGGCTGCGCCGGCACATGCGGCACGGCTATTACACCGTCACCTTCGACCGCGACTTCGACGCCGTGGTCAGCGCATGTGCCAGACGGCGCCCCGGACGCTGGCACCTGACCTGGATCACGCCCAAGATCATGCGCGCCTATGCCGCGTTGTTCGACGCCGGCTACGCCCACTCCTTCGAAGTCTGGACCGAGCGCGGGGACTTGGTCGGCGGCGGCTATGGCGTCGCTATCGGCGCGAGCTTTTCGACAGAGTCGCAGTTCTCACGCGAGCCGAACACGTCGAAGATCGGCTTCACCGTGCTCAACTGGCATCTCGCGCATTGGGGCTTTGCTTTCAACGACGGCAAGCTGATGACGCCGACCTGCCACGACATGGGATTCCGCGAAATTCCGCGCACGGAATTTCTGCGCCGCCTTGCAGACGCCGAGCGCCAGCCGGGGCGGCCTGGCCGCTGGCAGGTTGAAGCGGACGTTGCGCGCGTGGCGGATTGGCAGCCGGCCCGCCGCGCCTAAACCGCTATTTGGTTACGAAGCGGCTGAGCACCGGAATATTGGCCATCCAGGAATGACCTGATTTACCCGAGGCACTCTGCGGCGCCTGGACGGACGGCTGCGGATCGGGAATGGCGCCCGGCGGCACCGGGTGATCGGCGGGATCGGCGGGCGCAGGCGTTGCGGTGACCGCTACTGGAGCAGGGAGTTGCGGCGCGACGGATACCGCTGCGGGCGCAGCCGCTGCTGCCGGTGCATTTGCCGCGTCGGGCACAGCGCGCAGCTGCCCCAACGGACGCTCGGGCGCGGCAGGCACCTTAGCGGGCGCTGCCGGCACGGTGCGCTCCGCGCCCGGCGTGCGGATGAGCGCGTCGCGCACCGAGGCGATCCACTTCGCATCGTCGACCTCGGTGGCGCGCGCGGCGTCAGCGGGCTCGGTCGACTTCGGCTCGGCGCGCTTGGCCTCAACCGGCTTCGGTTCGACCGTCTTCGCCTCAGCCGGCTTGGCTTGGGGCACCGGCGCGGCGGCGGCCTTCGCCGGCTCGGTTCGTTTTGTCTCGCGCACCGGCTCACGCGCGGCTTGCGGTGTCTCCGGCGGCTTTCGCGCCAGCAGCATTTTGAACGCCTTCACCGCATCGGGATCGACGGCGCCGCATTTCTGCTCAAAGCTCACGACATCGCGGCGCACCAGCATGCGCAATGTCGACGCGTCGGCGCTCTTGTCGAGCATCGAAACGATGTTGCCGCGCAAGGTTTCGCAGCGCGCCTCATCGGTAAAGTTCGCGTGGTAGATCGAATAGGCGCTGGCAAGACCGACCGGAATGCCCACGAGGGTCGCAACGACCTGCAACGCGGTCATGAATCGCGAGTGGTGGGGTGCGTGGACGGGATGCGCGCCGGCGAGCCGAGAATCGTCGTGGGGCCCAGCCTCGAAAGGGGGATCGCGCCTGGCGACCAGCATCGGAAAACCTCGGATAACAGCGAGTTCCGTGAGACACGAAATCATCGCGGAGAAATTTGGCCCGGATTGCGGCGCAATAGGGGATTTCCCCTTAACACGCCGTTTACAGGCGGCGCAGCAGCGACACGAAGAAGCCGTCGGTCTCGGTGGTGCGCGGCGTCATGGTGATCCCGACGTCGGAAAGGCGCGCAGCCTGCGCGAAGGCGCCGGCGCGATCGCTCAGCACCTCAATCGCTTTGGCCGGCGGCTCGACCGCAAATCCGGCATGCCGGGCGAGAAAACCCCGCACCTGATCGCCATTCTCCTCTTCCAGCAGCGAGCAGGTGACATAGGCAATGCGTCCGCCGCTCTTCAGCAGCGGCACGGCGCGATCGAGCACCTCCGCCTGCTCCTTCTGTCGCTGCGCCAGGGCGCCCGGCCGCATCCGCCATTTGGCGTCGGGGTTGCGGCGCCAGGCCCCGGTGCCGGTGCACGGCGCGTCGATGAGCACGAGGTCGACGCGCCCGAGGAGATCGTCGAGCTCGCTGCCGACCGATTTCGGCGTTCGCACCTGCACGTTGCGCGCGCCTGAGCGCTTGAGCCGGTCATGGATGGGCGCCAGACGCCGCTTGTCGTCGTCCGTCGCATAGAGTTGCCCTTTGTTCGCCAGCATCGCTGCCAGCGCCAGCGTCTTGCCGCCGGCGCCGGCGCACAGATCGACTGCCTGCTCGCCCGGTTTAGCCGCGCTGAACAAGGCGGCGAGCTGCGAGCCCTCGTCCTGCACCTCGATCAGACCCTTCAGGAAGGCCGGCTCGGCATGGATCGCCGGACTCTTGGCATCGGCGCCGAGACGAATGCGCAGCGCCCACGGCGACCAGCGCGCCGGCTCGGCGCCGAGATCGGTCAGCATGGCCGCAACCCGATCGCGTTCCGCCTTGAGCGTATTGACGCGCAGATCGAGCGGGGCGCGAGAAGCCAGGGCCTCGCCCTCCTCGGCGCGCGCGGCGCCGAAGGCTCTGGCGAAGTGCGGATCGAGCCATTCGGGGTAATCGCCGGCAACGTGCGGCGGTGCGTCGGCGATATTTCCATGCTCGAGTTTGGCACGTTCCTCGCCGCTGAGGGGTTCGGGCGCGTAGCGCGACCCGTCGGCAAGTTGGGCAATGGCCTCGCCATCGAGCCCGCGCTCGCGCTTGAGCATGCCAAACAGGATCGCGCGCGGGGTCTCCGCCTTCATGATCCAAGCGCTCGAGGCGCGCCGGCGCAGTGCGTCGTAGACGAGTCCGGCAATGGCCGCGCGGTCGCCGGAGCCGGCGAAGCGATGCGCGAGGCCCCAGGCCTTCAGCGCCTCTGCAGCCGGACGGCGTTCGCTTTCGATCGCTGCAAAGACTTCGATGGCCGCGGCAAGTCGCGCGGCAGGCGTCATGGCAGCCCGGCGAGGATACGGACGATGAAAATGATCCAAGCCAGCAGCAGCGCCAAGGCCCCGATCCCGTAATAGGTGCCACGGAGCGGCACGTTGTTGCTGGTGACGTGAGTGAAAGCCTGCAGTAGCCGAAACACCACAAAGATCCAGGCCAGAATAAGGAAGATGAGGTCGGCATGATGCGTGACGATCGACAGAATCGTCAGCACATAGAACAGCACCGGCAATTCAAATTGATTGGAGAACGCATAAGCAAATTGCGTGGCGCGCCGGGGCCAATTTGGCTCACGCAGCGCAATATCGGCAAAGCGCGTCTCGCCCTTCTGCAGCGAGGAGGTGCGGAAGTACATCATGCCAAGCATGAGCGCGAAGGTCAGCAGCACCTCGACAAACAGCGGCAGCAGCACGACGGGAATCGGCATGGGCGTTATACCCGGCTCGGATAATTCGGGCTCTCGCGCGTAATGGTCACGTCGTGGACGTGGCTCTCGCGCAAGCCGGCCCCGGAAATGCGCACGAACTGCGCCTTCGAATGGAATTCGCCGATGTCCTTGGCGCCCACATAGCCCATCGCCGCGCGCAAGCCGCCCGAGAGCTGATGCAGCACATTGGCGACCGGGCCCTTGTAGCCGACCTGGCCCTCGACGCCTTCCGGCACCAGCTTGAGCGCGTCCTTGATGTCCTGCTGAAAATAACGATCGGCCGAGCCGCGCGCCATGGCCGCCACCGAGCCCATGCCGCGATAGCTCTTGTACGAGCGGCCCTGATAAAGAAACACTTCGCCCGGCGTCTCATCGGTGCCGGCGAGCAGCGAGCCGACCATGGCGCAATCGGCGCCCGCAGCCAGCGCCTTGGCGAGGTCGCCAGAGTATTTGATGCCGCCGTCGGCGATCACCGGAGTACCGCTTTCGCGCGCCGCATCGACGGCGTCCATGATGGCGGTGAGCTGTGGCACGCCGACACCGGCGACGATGCGGGTGGTGCAGATCGACCCGGGACCGATGCCGACTTTGATCGTGTCGGCGCCGCAGTCGATCAGCGCCTTGGCGCCCTCGGCGGTGGCGACGTTGCCGGCGATCACCTGCACGGCGTTCGACAGCTTCTTGATACGCTGCACCGCTTCGAGCACCAAGCGTGAATGTCCGTGCGCCGTGTCCACCACCACCACGTCGACGCCGGCCGCAATCAACGCTTCCGTCCGCACGAAGCCTTTATCGCCGACGGTCGTTGCCGCTGCGACACGCAAGCGACCCTGTTCGTCCTTGCACGCATTCGGGTTGGCAACGGCCTTCTCGATGTCCTTGACGGTGATGAGGCCGACGCAGCGGTACTGATTGTCGACGACGAGCAGTTTTTCGATGCGGTGCTGGTGCAGCAGGCGTTTGGCCTCGTCCTGGCTCACGCCTTCGCGCACGGTGACCAGGTTGTCCTTGGTCATCAGCTCGGAGACCTTCTGCCGCGGGTCGGTGGCGAAACGCACGTCGCGATTGGTCAGGATGCCGACCAGCTTGCCGGCCCTGCCGTTGCCGCCGCCCTCCACCACCGGGATGCCCGAGATCTTGTTGTCCTTCATCAGGTCGAGCGCTTCTTGCAGCGTGGCGGTGGGCGCAATTGTGAGCGGGTTCACCACCATGCCCGACTCGAATTTCTTTACCTGCCGCACCTGCGCCGCCTGCGCGTCCGGCTCGAGGTTGCGGTGGATGACGCCGATGCCGCCGGCTTGCGCCATGGCGATCGCCATCTGCGCCTCGGTCACGGTGTCCATCGCCGAAGCGATGATCGGAATATTAACTGGGATCGAGCGCGTAATACGGGAGCGAATATCGACATCCGCGGGCAGCACCTCGGACAGGCCGGGCTTGATCAGCACATCGTCGAAAGTGAGTGCCTCACGCGGATTTCCGTTGCTTTTCGGCGCCATCGCCAACTCCATCTCCCCAAACGAGATATGGGGCCGGCTGCCGGGCTAAAAAACCGCCCGTGGCGAGGGAGTCCTCGCTCAATTCACGGCCCGCTTTTGGGTTGGCATGGGTGCGTAGCATGGCTCGGCGCCGATTCCTAGGGCAATCGTGAATGGCTGTTATGAACAGCCATCCTTTACGCCCGGCGCAGGATTGCGCTTGTAGAGGGCGTTGAAGCTTTTAGGGACCTCGCCGAACTGGCTGCCGCATGCCTCGTGACCGCATCGTTCCCCTGATCATCGCGGTCGCGCTGTTCATGGAAAACATGGACTCGACCGTCATCGCCACGTCGCTGCCGGCGATCGCGGCGGACATCGGCACAAATCCGCTGGCGCTGAAACTGGCGGTCACCTCTTATCTGCTGTCGCTCGCAGTTTTCATTCCGGCGAGCGGCTGGACAGCCGACCGCTTCGGCGCGCGCACGGTGTTCCGCGCAGCGATCGCCGTATTCGTGATCGGCTCCATCGGCTGCGCTATCTCGAACTCGCTGACCGATTTTGTCGTCGCCCGCATCGTGCAAGGCATGGGCGGCGCCATGATGACGCCGGTCGGACGCTTGGTGCTGGTGCGCAGTATTCCGCGACGCGAATTGGTCAACGCCATGGCTTGGGTGACCACGCCGGCGCTGATCGGACCGGTGCTCGGACCGCCGGTCGGCGGCTTCATCACCACCTACGCGACCTGGCACTGGATCTTCGTCATCAACGTGCCGGTCGGCCTTCTCGGAATTGCGCTTGCCACACGCTACATCGAGGACATTCGGGTTCAGGACCACGAGCGCTTCGACACCATCGGCATGGTGCTGGCGGGGCTCGGTATTGCCGGCATCGCCTTCGGCGCCTCGGTGTTGGGCCTGAACTTTCTGCCCTGGACGGTCACGGCAGCTCTGATCGGGCTTGGCTGCATTTTTCTTTTTGCCTACTGCCGGCATGCGCGGCGGGTGAGCACGCCGGCGCTCGACCTCACATTATTTCGCCTGCCGACGTTCCGCGCCGGTGTCCTCGGCGGCTTCATCTTCCGCATCGGCATCGGCGCGCTGCCGTTTCTGTTGCCGCTGCTGTTGCAGGTGGGGCTCGGCATGACGCCGTTTCAATCCGGCCTCATCACATTCGCCTCGGCTTTGGGCTCGATGGGCATGAAGATGGCCGCGGCGGCTGTGTTGCGCCGCTTCGGCTTCCGCACCGTGCTCGTCGGCAATGCTTTGATCAGCGCCGCCTTCCTTGGCGCCTGCGCGACCTTCACCCATCAAACGCCGGTGGCGGCGATGGTGGCATTGCTGCTGGTTGGCGGCTTCTTTCGTTCGCTGGAGTTCACCAGCATCAACACCATCGCTTACGACGAGGTCGAGCCAGAGCGGATCAGCCGGGCGACGTCGCTGGTGAGCGTCGGCCAGCAGCTGGCGATATCCGCAGGCGTCGCATTCGGCGCGTTGGCGGTGGAGCTGACCGTGTATGTCAAAGGCCAAGGAGCGCTCGGAGCGAGCGACTTCCCCCCGGCCTTTGTTGCCGTCGCAGTGATCTCGGCGCTTTCGGCGCTGATCTTCGCGCGTTTGCACCCCAATGCCGGCGAAGAACTTGCCGATCGAGCACCGGCGCCGACCGAACCCTCCGATCAGCGCGTTGTGTAAAATTTTAGCTATTAACTATCTTCGCAGCTTCGTTAACGGCAGGGGACCTTCCCGGGTGACAATGCATTGGCGGCCCGGGTAATTTCGGCGAAATTTATGGTTAATGCGTCAAGGCCTGCATATGCGTGAGGGATCGCCAGGTCGGCTGCTTCGCGCCGCATCTCTTGCGGGCGTCACGCTCATTGCCGTCATTCCGCCGTCGCACGATGTCCTCGCCAATCCGCGCGCCGATGCGCGCATGTGCGCCACGCAAAGCGAGGACATGGCCGATCAGCGCATCGCCGCCTGCACCAACTTGCTCAAATCGTCGCGCTTGAAGGGCGAGCCGCAGGGCGTCGCCTATGCCATGCGCGGACTGGCCTATCTCGACCGCGGCGACATTCCGCACGCGATTGCCGACTTCAACCAAGCCACGACGCTCGCGCCCGATTTCGCGCCCGCCTACCAAAACCGCGGCAATGCCTGGTACGCGCGCGGCAATTACGGCCAGGCCATGGCGGATTACGACGAGACCATCAAACTCGATCCGGAGACTGCTTCGCCCTATGTGAACCGCGCCACCTTGCGGCGCGATCTCGGCAACACCGCCGGCGCATTGGAGGACTTCGCAAAAGCGCTCAGTCTCGACCCGAACAACGCCGGCGCCTATAGCGCGCGCGGCGAGCTCTACGTGCGGCAAAAGGATTACGCCCGCGCCATCGCCGATTTCGACAAGGCGCTCACCCTCGCCCCCACCCTCGGCAATTATATGCGGCGGGCGCAGGCGCGCGCCGAGGCCGGCAATCTCGATCTTGCACTTGCCGATTATCGCGAAGCCGAACGGCTCGATCCGAAGAGCGTCGCTGCGCTGACTGCCGAAGCCGGCATATGGCGCAAGAAAGGCAATCTCGACAAGGCGATTGCCGCCTACGATCGCGCCGTCGATGTCGACGAACGCCGCGCCGGCACCTATCAGCTACGCGCGGAGGCCTATGCGGCCAAAGGCGAGCGCAAGCGCGCCATGGCCGATATCGGCCGCGCGCTCACTTTGTCCTGGAGCGTCGATCTGCTGAAAGCCCGCGCCAGCCTGCGGCTCGACGAAGGAGACTGGAGCGGCGTGGTGCACGACACCAACGCAATCCTCAAGGCGGATGCGAACAACGGCACGGCACTGGCGCTGCAAGGAGTCGCCTATGCGCGCAAGAAAGACTACGCGCAAGCCCTCGCCGACCTCGACAAGGCGATCGCCGTCGACGGCAAAGACGCGCTGGCGCTCGGCGAACGCGGGCAAATCTTTTTCGCCAAAGGCGACGATGAGCGGGCGCTGGCCGACTTGAGCCGCGCCATTGCGCTCGGTCAGCCCAACCCCGCGCTCTATCGTGCGCGAGCCGCGATCTACAAGCGCAAAGGCGACATCGGCAAAGCCATCGGCGATCTCACGGCGGTAATCGCACGCGATCCCCGCGCCTCCCAGCTCTATTTCGAGCGCGCCGCGCTGCGCCAGCAGAAGGGCGACGGCGACGGCGCGCTCGCCGATCTCAATGAGGGCCTGGCGCGCGAGCCGAACAATGTTGCCGGCTTGCGTGAGCGCGCTGCGATCCTGATCGCCAACAAAAGCTATGCGAAAGCGCTCGGCGACCTCGATGCCGTCATTCGGCTCAATCCGCACGACGCCCAGGGGTATTACCGGCGCGGCCTTGCCTACGAACAAAGCGGCGATTTCGGCAAAGCGGTCGCGGACTTCAAGGCGGCGCTCGCGCGCAATTCCAAAGACGACGATGCGAGACTGGCACTCGCGCGCGCAAGTGAGGAACTCAAACCGGCGAAGACGCGCAATTTGAGCCGCGACAAGATTGCCGAACGCAAGGACGATAAGGCTCCTGTCTCTAGCGTACCGACAGACAAAAAAATGCTGCCCCAGCGCGCCGGCGCTCCAGCGGCGCCCGTACAGCCGAAAGAGCCGGCCCCAGCATCTGAGAGCGCCAGCGCGTCGACGGCGGCATCCGACAGCCCGTCTCAAGCTGAGCGCCAGAGCAAAACTTCCGCTTCGGCAGAGCCCACCACAGCCTCACGGCGGCCGGTCCACCATGACCCGTCTACCAACAGCAAGCCGGTTTCGCGTGCATCCAAGGTGGTATGGACGGATGCGCGCGGCCGCCCGCTGAGCGCTCGCGAGATCCGCGAGATCAAGCGCCTGATGCGCGAACAGGGTTCCGCTTCGCGCCGTCAGGCCGAACGCCAGCCGCCGCGCTATTACCGCGCCGGCAATTCGAGCTTCGATCAAATCTGGCGCTAGCCGCCGCGGAAGCCGGCAGCCAACAAATAGAGCTCGGCCGAGTCGGCGCGGCTTGCCGCCGGCTTGACGTGCTGCACCTTGGCAAAATCGCGCTTGAGCGCCGCAAGCAGGGCACCTTCGGTGCCGCCTTGCAGCACCTTGGCGAGGAAAGTACCGCCCGGGGCCAGCACCTCACGGGCAAAGGCGGCCGCAGCCTCGACCAGCGCCATGATTTTCAAGTGATCGGTGCGGGCATGGCCCGTTGCGTTGGCGGCCATGTCCGACAGCACGACGTCCGCAGGCCCGCCAAGCAATGCTTTGAGCTTGCCCGGCGCAGCGGCGTCGAGAAAATCAAGCTGCACGAAGTCGACGCCGGCAACCGGCTCCATCGGCAAAACGTCGATAGCAACCACGCGGCCTTCGCGACCGACGCGCTGAGCGGCAATCTGGCTCCAGCCGCCCGGAGCGGCGCCAAGGTCGACAACGCGCCTGCCGCTTCTCAAAAACCGCGCTTTGTCGTCGATCTCGGCAAGCTTGTACGCCGCGCGTGA
>Ga0070740_10006516_pt1 | contig 10198 bp, 5 predicted proteins | sample Coa_R2_FD_67286 | JGI IMG/M metagenome (GOLD analysis project Ga0070740, IMG submission 67286) | Surface soil microbial communities from Centralia Pennsylvania, which are recovering from an underground coalmine fire - Coalmine... | ecosystem: Environmental > Terrestrial > Soil > Unclassified ... | reverse complement strand
TGATGGATCTTGTCGGGGAAAAGGCCGGATGGGAATAAAACATCCAAACTACCGGCGTAGTCCCGGGTTACCTCTATCGTATTTTCCGCGATTTTTTGATGGGTCAACTTAGCCAGCTCTTGAATCTCCTCTTCAGAAAGCTCAAATCGGGCGGTACAAACAACCTGAGCATTGTCCCTCTCCCTCCTGCGACCCCTTGGCCACTCCCTTTCTATGGAATAGGGCTCTGGATTAAATGGATTGAGCTTATGGAGAGCCTTCAACAGCGTTGTCTTGCCGGATTCATTCTTGCCAACCAGGACTGTTAATGGAGTAACCTCTATCCAACCAGAATCAAGGATGCACTTGTACATCTGGATACGGAACGCTTTTAAGACCATCGGTCACTTTCTCCCAAGTAATCTATTTTAATACTAAATTTCTGGTATAGACAAGATACCTTAAAGGAAAAGTATTATTGAGACTATTCCCTCTATTCAGGAGATTTAATATGGGAAGATTCAAGATTGGGATATTGTAGGTATTTTATAAGCCCGCCAAGCGATTTTGAAATTTTCTCGGACAACTGATAATTTGTCTGAAATTCGTCTTTATTAATGTAAATTAAATCTAATGCCATCCATATATAGTTGGCTTCTTAATTCTCCAATCGCCAAACTTCCAAATCTTGAAATCTTTCAATTTTCATAATCCCTCATACAAGAAGATTACAGATTGCAGATTGCAGATTCAATCTTCAATCTTCTAATCCTTATTCCCTTCTTAATTCAATCCCCAGTTGTCTGAAAGTCTCCTTTATTTTATCCTCATAATCCTGCTCGGAAATAGCGCCGTCCATTGCCTTTAACTCAATCTCTAGTGTTTCAAATTTACTTTGTAAGAGATTCATTATCCCCATGATGCTGGAAACCTTGCCCTTTGGTACACGAAACCTCAGTTGTATCTCTTTTTTACTTTTTGGCTGATAAATAGGCTCCGGTTGTCCGACCTTCTCGCCGCCTTTTTGAATCACCGGTTCAGGATACCGATGTTCCGGCGTAGAAACTTTTTCTTTTTGTTCACGGCACAGTGCTTCATTGATAAGAACCTCATTCCCTGAGAGCGCAATAGACGGCTGTTCTTTAAAGTACAGACAGATTGGAATATTATCTTTCATCTCACCCAATCCAAAGAGTCCCACACGTACCCCCTCAGCGATTCCTTGTTCTATAGCCGATTTATCCACTATTCTCGTCTCTCCGGGTGTTTTAAGCGATGACTGATACATCTGCTCCGTTAAAACATATTCTCTATTAGAGAGGTACTTCTCTTTGATGACTAGAGGAAAAACCTTCTCGAGTATCTCTCCATCAGAACGTAACCTTGTGTAGACCTCCTGGTCGAGCCATTTCTCCTCTCCGTATGTGGGAATTCCCAGATCAATATTTTTTAATCCATCTTTAGCGGGGATTCCAACAATCCTATAGAGCCTGCGTATAGATTCTTTTAAATCCGATTCTATACTCTTCAATTCCTTTTTAACCTCTTTCTTCTGTTCATCCGAAAGTCTGAGATTATCATCCTGCTGGATATATTCGTATGCGATTTTTCGCCTCATAGTATTTATAAATGCACCCCTTTCAGATTCCAGAGGATAGAGAAAGATTAACGTGTTTCTGTAAACCCTCGGGGTCTGTCCCTTTGTTTTTATAATACTCTCCAATGTTTCTTTATTTTCCGACCTTAGGATTATCAGCCTGATCTCTTCGGAATCGGGGATATTAACTGGGTTTTCCTCCCAAATAAAAACCCTTAACTTGTCCCCCTTGATACCCTGTTTTAGAATCTCCCTCTCCAATGAAACAAGCTCTTCATCCCTGACATTCTCCATCTTTGTCAGCAGAATACGGTTCAGGTTTGGCTGATTGCTAAAGAGGTATTTATCCCCTATGTTCTGTATATAAAACAGCCTGCTCTTTAGCTGTTCTATTGCCTCCGCTACAACGCTTGAGGGGTTCCCCAAAGTAGTAGCCGAACGCTTTATTTCACTGATTGTCGCACCGTGTACCTGACCGCCGGAGAATGAGTAGAGGAATATAGTCCTTGTGGCGCGGGTTCCCAGTTTTAGTCCATGATACGCATTGCCCAGTGATACATCCACTTTTTTGGAACCAGAATCTCTATCTGTAATATCAGCCGCTATAATACCGTTGAACTCAGTTCCTATGTGTTTTAAAAGCTCCTGACGGATTTCCTGATTGGCGAGGTCAAAGTCCGCAAGGCTAATATAGTTTTGACTCGATTCCTTCAGGGAGTATATGACTAGAGAAAGGAGCCTGAGCACCCCTCTGGTTCTCTGGAAGTTTGGAAAGCTCCCCCAGCGCTGATAAAGCACATTTACAACCTCAGGCATAAAGGGGTATGAGTAAATGAATTGTTCCCCGTATTCACTGGGTTCGACCCCTGAGGGGAGTATCCCCTCTTTTTCGGCGTATGACATAAACATACCGACAATTTCCTTTGCTTGCCGTTCGTTTAAATTGCTAAAGAGCCTCCTCCTGATAATCTTTGTAATCTCATATTCCTGAACCGGTGTATAAATCTTCTCTATCCTGCCGGATACCTTCTGTATCTGCTGGTAGAGTTTTTCTGCGCTCTCATCGTAATGCTCAGTAATGCTGGATGGGAGTGTCACCACAACACAAGCCCTCTCCACATTGGATATTGCCTCGGTGAGTTCCTGAATAAAGGCTATGGTCTGGGCGGCTAATGTGCTCTGTCCAACCTTTACCCCTGCAGCTTTTGTCGCGTACTCTAATACCTCATCCATCAATATGAGGACGGGCTGGTTTTTGTAGAGCAATTCCCTTATAGCCTCTCTACCCGGTGATACCTGCCCTGAGAATCTCTCGGTTTTTCCAGTCAACTGCTTCTCCAAAAATCCCCATAGGGTCACTTCAGTACCAAGAGCGGTGCCAACTATAACGGCCTTTTTGGCCTTCCACTCCGAAGCCTTATGGTACATGGCAATCAAGGCATGGGTTTTGCCGCCGCCAAATGGTGTTTGAATCTGTATAACCGGGTCTCCGCCCTTTCCCTGAAGCCTTTTTTCTACAATCGCAATTAAATTTTTAAGCCCTTCTGTGAGATATGTCTTTCTGAAAAATGTATCTGAATCCCTATATTCATCTGGCCCCCTGTTCTGGCTAACCTCCCACAAATCGGCGGCAAACACATCCATAGTGAGTCTGCCCTCTAAAATGTCTTTATGAGGAATGGCTATTGTGTGAAATACATTCATCTCTATTCTCCAGACTATTTTAAATTCTTCGTACTTGTATAGATGACCCGGCGGTCACCTATACGTCTAAAAAACAATGTTTATCAATTCTGAGACTCTGCCTGTTTTATTATCTTGATAATGTGAGGTTTTACCTGTGGCAACTCATCCTTCAAGATTTTCCATACTACCTCATAATCTATATCAAAATAGTGATGGGTAATCTTGTCTCTCATTCTCGCCATCTCTTTCCATGGAATTTGAGAAAACTTTTGTTTTATAGAATCCGGTAAATTTTTAGAAGCCTCTCCAATTATCTCCAGTTTCCTGATAACGGCACTTACAGTTTTATCATCCTGAACAAATTGTTGAAAATCCATTCCCTCAACAAAGATTTCAATCTTATTTATATAATCCAATATATCCTCAACATAAAGCGAATAGTCCCTTTTCATAAATACACTACCTCTTTCAATATCAAATCCTTCAACCTAGATTTAATTGCCTGTTTTCTTACGAGGTCAACTTTTGTGCCGAGAAGCTCTTCAAGATATATTTCAAGCTCAAGGAATTTAAAAAGACCGGGGACTGTTTCATATTCCACCAATATATCTAAATCGCTAGATTCTTTCTGCTCGCCCCTTATATAAGAGCCAAATATCCCTATCTCCTTCACCTTGTACTTTTCTCGTAATTCTTCCTTATGTGATTTAAGTACGTTTTTGATCTCATCCAATGTTTTCATTTAAACAACTCCCCCTGCTTTGGCTTATTCTTAATTTCTTCCTTCAAGCGCTCCCTTCCGGCAAGGAATCCGTCCAGGAGCTTTTTCTCTTTGCTCTCTTTATCCAGTGTCTCGGATATTGCCTGTGCAACCCTAAAGAAGGCCTCGCTTTTTCCGTAACCGGATTCCCTAATCAGATTCAGCATATCATCGCGCCTGCCCTTTTCCCAAAGAAGCAGAGCAGAATGGAGAACGTCTATAAGCTCTTGCGAACCACTATTAACGGCGTCTCCAGATTTCCTCTCATGCGGTCCCAAAGCCCTGATGAACTCTTTTTCTTTTTTAATGAACCCATCGCGGCTCCACTCTTTTGCTAGATCAATGCTACAGCTCTGCGCGAGCTTTCTTGCCTCATCAAAAAGCACCTTCGCCTCGCGATAATTCCAACGGAATAGGACATAAAACCGTGTGAGGTCCGAAATCTCACCAGCGAAACCGTTATGCAGTATCTGCCTTACAGCATAATCCGTAGCAATCTTACCAACTTCATCAAGCAGCCGATCCGCGCGAACGATATTTCCCTCATAGTCCATGACCTTTTCGTATTTCCCGAATACTTCAATTGCAGAACCTATCGCAGAGATGAAAAAGTCAGCCCCGCTTATTCCCTCTGCCCAGAGTCTTTCGAGCTTGCTATTAAGATGCTGTCTCAGTTCCTCTCTAACCTGGTTATAGAAACCCGTAGGCTGACGCTCCATTTTTCTGGCAACAATATAAATTGAAGAAGCAAGCGCGGCGGATTCTTTTGCTCTTAGCCTCGCCTGCATTTCAGTATTAATTGGCCATGCCCCGGTCATAATCAGACCCGAATCCAGAAGGGAGTTTACAAGCGTTTCCCAACCCTCTGCGGATTTATGTGCATAAACGATAACCGCAATCCCATTCGGCTTTAAAACCCTATGAATCTCTTGAAATGCTTTTTTGAGATTTTCTTCAAAATGTTCTTTTGTCTTAATGCCTTTGACGGCATGTATAGCCTTATCTTTATCCATTCCTCTTAGTAGAGGTAATTCAGCAATTATTTCACCAGATTTGGGTGTAGACGGAGTTGAAAAAAGTTCTGGATATAAACCCCCTATAGCTCTTTTGAGCCAAACATAGAAAAAATCAGATAAATCAGCATAAGGTACATTATCGTAATATGGTGGGTCAGAAAAGACTGCATCAAAGTAATTGTCGGGATGAGGAAGAGATGTGGCGGAGAATTGGGAGATTGTCGGGATTTGGGGTTCGGGATTAGGGATTCGGGAGATTTGAGAGCAGTGGTTAATTATTCTTTCAACCCAATCTTGCATATTGGACCAACCTACATCCGTAAATGGATTGACTTCTACATAATCCCAAACCATTCCTAGAGCTTGTCTGCCAAATACGTGTTCAACCTTTTCCCCAACAACGTTATAAACCACAAGATTTGAATTTTTATCAGCAAGTCTGTCAAAAATCAACGCCAAATAACTCACCACTGCCTTTGCGTATTCTTCGGGGTTAGGGGTTAGGGATTCGGGGTGGGGTTCGTTTCCCTCCCCAACACCTAACACCGAATCCCGAATCCCCCTATACGCTTCTCTAACCTTTTCAGTAAAAGTAATCAAAGCCAATTTCTGGCGTGAATTAAAGAGGTCTCCCCATTTTGTCATTCCATAAAGAACGACCGGAGTAAAGTTATAAAGAAGATGCCCGGGCTTATATTCATTTCCATCTGGAGTATGGATTGGTTCATCAGGCACAGGGTCTAGTCCCCATTCCATGTAGAGACGACCCGGCGGATCGTCTCTACCGATTTTTCTTTTAAGATACTCTTCTGCTTCTTTGTAGATTTCTAAATCCTCATCCGTAGCCACGCGATACTTCTTTCCCGAATCCCGACCCCCGGAACCCGAACCCCGTTTATTGTGCAAAACAACGGCAACCATTCTTTGCCCCGCTTTTCCCTCCTGAAAGAGCTTTCTCGTAGTTTTATCGTCCACAACTGAACCGCAGGCGGGGCAGACGGCGACTGCTCTTGAAACCGTTCCTTTTTCGGGGTCAAAATCCTCAGGCATTTTCTCGTATCCCGTGCCCACGATTTTGAATTTAATTATTGTAGAGACGACCCGCCGGGTCGTCTCTACGTTATCCGCACCCTCATTGTCAACATAAGGATACAGAGAAACCTTCTTTTTACCCTTCTTTGCAAGCCAGTATTGACGCATCAAAGGAATCTCCGCACCGCAGGATGGATTCTGGCAGGGAATAGTCCTTGCCCAGATATAGCCAACGGGAATTGAGCCATTCTCTTCAGGATAAAATCTGCCAATCTCCTTCTTTGCTTCTTCTAAAACCCAATTTCCCCATTTTTTTACATCCTCTAGGAGTTTATTCTCAACCTTAACCTTTTTCTTTTTACTCCCGAACTCTAGTACAGACACGCCATGGCGTGTCTGTACCATCTCAACCTCACCCGGCTTTCCATATTTCTGAGGATATTCAAGTGTGCATTTTAGGATCAGAACGGCAACGGGATTGTAATCACTTGCGTATGTCTCGCATCCGAGCCTTAACGCTTCTAAGGGAATAGCACCGCCGCCCGCAAATGGGTCAAGCACCTTCGGGGGTTTGCCACCATTTGATTCAAGAATGTCTTTTCTCGCCCTTTCTATAAGGGATTGGTTGAGGGAATTCTCCCATTTGCAAAGATTGATAATGAACTCTCTTTTCTTATTCCATTCGTCTATTCCTTCGGCTTCGCTCAGGACAAGGTTTTTTGATGCCGGAATCAGTGCGGCATATGCGGTTGCTCTCGAAGATGCGAGTGGACGCCTTGCCCACCAGATATGGAGTGTGGAGATATGACCGCGACGGATATTTTTCTCACGCGCCGATTCTACGCTTACCTCTTTAACGGGAAATGATTCCTCAATGAGGCGCTTGTCTTTGTTATTCATTATACGGCTCCGTATTCCCAAATATTTCGGTAGAGGCGACCCGCCGGGTCGTCTCTACAACATATAAATTGGGCAGGCAAAAATCACCTCTCTATAAAATCAGGGTTATTTTCATCAACGTCCCATTTTATTGGATTATTTCCGATATATTCTCTTATTTTTTGCAGGGAATTTTCATTTCTGATAATGTGATCGTAAAATCTGGATTGCCAGGCGAAATTTAGATAACCCGTTGCGCGGATTCGTTTTGTAGTAACAGATTTGAACTGCCCAATGATTGAACCTAATGAATTTGACCTTAATGTAGAGACGACCCGATGGGTCGTCTCTACCCGCCGGAACGATATTGCCAAATAGACACTCCCGATTTTTGGTACAAATCGTGACAAAATAATAACCACAGGACGAATAATCCCAATTCTTCAATCTAGTGGATTCTATACGATACCTATTTTTATATAAGTCCATGATCTATGCAAACTCCCCCTTTTCTATAATCTGCTCCTCAGAAACAATATATCGAACTACCTCGACTCTTTCTTCGGGATTAAGCCTCTCAGCAGGGTTTTGAATAACGATAAGCTCAGGGTTTGTCGCAGCATTTAAAATCACATACAGGTAATAATCGTCTTTAAACCTTTGTGCCTTGAACCATTCGTTCTGTGTTAGAGCCACATCTCCCATGCTTGCCCGTGCTTTAACCTCGATGTATCTCACAATACCATCCCTATCGGTTGAACGAATATCAAAACCCAGGTTTTGTAATGAGACATCTTCTGGCACCCTTTGATTATCCATTTCATATCTCATCGCGACATCCATGCCTATCTGCTCTATCTCTCTATCGCTCTGCATAGGGCTTTCAACCACCTCCGCTCGTTTTACCCTTATAACACCAACGAATCGGGGCATGTTCATACTGAGGCTCTTTTCCTTTTCTATCTGTTCCTTGAGTTCTACAAGTGCCCTCTCGTACTCTGATTTCCTCTCTTCCTTGTTTCGGATGGCAAGGTCAACATTCTCTCCCTGATTCTTACGGTCGTAGAGAGAAATCAAATCCCTGTCAATTTCTAAAACAAGATGATCCAGTGATTTAATCCCGTACTTCTGCTTAATTTCTGACTGCCTCTTGCGCTCTCCCAGGAGTTCTTCCTTGTAATGCTCAAGCGTTTGAATTACGTGGCTTAATGCGCGATTTTTGAGGTCCTCGATGTTAGCCGAGCTTTTATCGGTACTTTCACCCTCTTTAAGGTCCCAGATAATTGATGGAGAGATTGGTTTTACCTCTCCGTCAGTCACATAAAAGCTAAAGAGCCGTTTCCCGGCTACATTGCCTGTACCGTCTCTAATCTCACCTTCGTAAAAAAGGAGGTATCCATCCATCTTTCCGTCAGGGTCTATGAATGTGGCTCCTTTTAGGAGAGAGTCTGAGAATGCCCTCTCCACCCAGACCATAATGGATTCAAATAGGGGATGACCAAATGAGACAAACTCCGCATCTGGATTCTTAAAAGCAATTTCCTTATCAAATGTTACTTTAGGGTATCTCCTTAACAGTTCTCCGTATGATTTCTTAAAACTATCCTCTTCACTGATCTTCCTGATCTCATATGGAACCGAATCTATGGATATGAAACCGTCTTTAATCTCCCTGAATTTTCCCCCCGATTTATCAAAAGCCTTTTTGAAAAAACTTTGTGTATATTCGGGAATAAGCCTGTGTTCCCTTGCCTGATGAGCCATTTCCTTTATACGTGTGTAGTCAATGAATCGGGTAGCGAGGCTCTCCCCTAGATTCTCTTTTACCTTCGCGATGTATTCCTCATTTACCGTAATTTCAATCTCCCTTAATATCTCATCAACGCTTCTCGCATTAGCGGCGGCTTCAATCAGGAGTTGTGAGAGGTTTTTATCATGCATTAACTCACCCAGACAATCGAATACCTTGTCCGACCCCAGTGCGTCCTTAATTTCTTCGAGCTTTTGAAACAGCTTGCTGAGAACTCTACCCTCTCTTGTGTCCTCTGCGACAAGGTTAAATACATAGACCTCCTTCTGCTGACCATACCTATGTATTCTCCCCATTCTCTGCTCAAGACGGTTAGGATTCCAGGGAATATCGTAATTGACCATAAGGTGGCAGAACTGAAGGTTTATACCCTCACCAGCCGCCTCAGTTGCCACTAAGACCTGTGTCTCGTTTTTGAATATTTTCTCGGCTTTAATCCTTTCTTCAAGATTCATTCCGCCATGAATGGTGTTTACTGTGTATTGCCACTCTTTGATCTTCCTTTCAAGGTAATCAAGCGTGTCTCTTGACTCGGTAAAAATTAGAATCTTTTTATCCTTTTGCTCAGGATATTTCTGGGCCAATTCCTCAAGTGAGTTTTTGAGTTCTCTCAGTTTAATCTCTTCCTCATTTCGGATTATGCTCTTAGCTCGTTCTATGAGTCCCTCAATTGTTTTAATCTCTTTTTCGAGCTCCTCTCTATTCTCAGCAACACTCAGAGTTTCCCATACTGCCTCTTCCCTCCATCTATCCTCCTCGCTCATATCCTCAACCGTATCCATATCAAGGCTATAGTCGGGGATGACGCCTTTCTTATCTACTATCTCAAGTAAATCCTTTAGCCGTTCTCTTCTCCGTTCAAGGGATTTGAGTAAGGCGTATGTGCTCGATGCCAGGCGGCGCTGGAGGATCACAAGGGCAAATGCAACGTTCCTCTTTTTATCCCTCACTAGCGCCTTGTTATACTGGGTGTTAACGTATTTTGACAGCTCATTGTAAAGCTCCTTTTCCATTGGAGAGTCTGTTCCCAGATTGAAGTTCTTTCTTATCACATGCCTTGGTAAAAAAAGCGGTTTACCATCAAAATCTTTCAGGTCTTCTTTAACACGCCTTACAAACAAAGGATTGTCCTTATTCTCTATGGATTCCTGAACCATTTCTGTTGTGGCAAAGAATCCAGGCTCAAGCAGGTCAAGAAATAATCGAAAGTTTTCAGGGTCTCCTTTATGGGGCGTTGCTGTTAAAAACAACAGGTGGGTTGTATTACGTGAAAGCCTCTCTCCCAACATATAACGGCTTGTCTTTTCTAACTTATCCCCATAACGATAGGCGCTCATCTTATGCGCCTCATCAACAACAATCAAATCAAAATTGGCAGCGGAGATTGAAGAAATAACGTCATCCCTCTTTGCAAAATCCATAGATGTAATAATCTGCTT
>Ga0070740_10006515_pt1 | contig 10199 bp, 9 predicted proteins | sample Coa_R2_FD_67286 | JGI IMG/M metagenome (GOLD analysis project Ga0070740, IMG submission 67286) | Surface soil microbial communities from Centralia Pennsylvania, which are recovering from an underground coalmine fire - Coalmine... | ecosystem: Environmental > Terrestrial > Soil > Unclassified ... | reverse complement strand
GCGAGGCCCTGCTTGCGCATGAGCTCGGCGGCGGCATCCAGATCACCCTTGGCTTCGACGAGCGCCTTCTTGCACTCCATCATCCCGGCTCCGGTCTTTTCGCGAAGCTGCTTTACTAGTTGTGCGCTGATCTCCATAGAAATTTCCTCGCGGGGGCGGATCGCCCCCGGCGCAGGCCCTGGCCTGTCTTGAAACTACTGGTTCCGGGTTGCGGCTTCTTCCGCCTGCTCCGATGCCGGCCCCTTGCGCGGCAGCGACATGGACGGCAGATCTTCGTCCGGCATGCTTTCCGACATGAGCTGCTCGGCGTACTTCGGGTCCACGTACTGCGAGTATTCCGGAATCTCCTCGACCGGCGTCTCGTCGCCCGAGACCATCTTCTCGGCCTGGAAATCCTGTTCGGTGGCGAGCTGCCGGCCTTCCACCACCGCGTCCGCAATCTTGTTGGTGAACAGCCGGATGGCCCGCAGCGCGTCGTCATTGCCCGGAATCACGTAGTCGACCTTGTCGGGATCGCAGTTGGTATCCACCACCGCGACCACCGGAATGCCCAGCTTGCGCGCCTCGTCCACCGCGATGGCTTCCTTGCTCGAATCGATCACGAACAGCAGGTCCGGCAGGCCGTTCATATCCTTGATGCCCGCCAGGTTCTGGTTCAGGTGCGCCCGTTCACGCTCCAGCCGGATGATTTCCTTCTTCGCGCGTCCGTCCCAGTTGCCTTCGGCGGCCATCGCGTCCAGTTCCTTCAGCCGCTTGATCGACCGCTGCACGGTGCTCATGTTGGTGAGCAGCCCGCCCAGCCACCGTTGATTCACGTAAAACTGCTGGCACCGCGTGGCTTCCTCGGCGATGGCTTCCTGCGCCTGCCGCTTGGTTCCCACAAACAGGACCGTCTTGCCCTGCGCCGCCATCTCCCCGACGTAGCGCATGGCGTCCTTGAACAGCTTCAGCGTCTTTTGCAGATCGATGATGTAGATACCGTTACGTTCGCCAAAGATGTATTCCTTCATCTTTGGATTCCAGCGCTTGGTCTGGTGCCCGAAGTGAACGCCGGCTTCGAGCAATTCCTTCATGCTAATGGACGGCAAACAACCTCCTCTTGGTGTCTGTGAACCCCGGCCGCGGCCCAAAGCGGAATTTGCGGTCAGGGATGGATCCCACGGCAGATGAGCGCATCTGCCTAAAAAACTGCTTTGCTTCTGCCCCCCGCGGCCGGCGGGCGCCACGCCGGAGAACGCCCCCGCTTGCCAGAAGACTTAGCGCTTGGAGAACTGGAAGCGCTTGCGGGCGCCCTTCTGCCCGTACTTCTTGCGCTCATGCTTCCGGGCGTCCCGCCGCAGCATGCCCAGTTCCTTCAGTTTGCCGCGCAGTTCCGAGTTGAACTCCAGAAGCGCGCGCGCGATCCCCAGCTTCGCCGCCCCGGCTTGGCCGCTCGGACCCCCGCCCGAGGTGGTGATCAGAATGTCGAACTTGTCCGCTGTCTCGGTGGCTAACAGCGGCTGCCGCACGATCGCCCGCGCCGTCTCGCTGGGGAAATAGTTTTCAAACGCACGGCCGTTGACCGTGATCGTGCCTTTGCCGGAACGCAGAAACACCCGCGCCACCGCTGTCTTGCGGCGCCCGGTGCCCAGATGTTGTAACAACGCCAATTCGCTCTCCTCTATTTCACCGCCATCGCCACCGGCTTCTGCGCCTGGTGCGGATGCTTGGGACCCGCGTATACCTTCAGCTTCCGGTACATCTGCTTGCCCAGCTTGGTCTTCGGAAGCATCCCCTGAATCGCCTCTTCCACCAGCCTCACCGGCCGGGTCTGGCGCACCGTCCGCGCCTGCGTCTCGATCAGCCCCCCGGGGTAGCCCGAGTGGCGGCGATAAATCTTCTGCTCTTCCTTGCGCCCCGTCAGCCGTACCTTATCGGCGTTCACCACGATCACGTGGTCGCCGGTGTCCAGAAAGGGCGTGTAGATCGGTTTGGTTTTACCCATCAGAACCATGGCGGCCTTGCTCGCCACCCGGCCCAGAACTTCGCCCTCGGCATCGATCAGGTGCCAGTTGCGCACCATGCCGTCGGTCGAAGGAATTACGGTTTTCATGTAGACAGACCTTCTCTGTGCGAGTTCTTTGCTTATCTAGCTTAGCGGATCGCTGGATGGCTGTCAAACCCCTGGGCCCGCGCTACTTCGCCCGCAACCCCCGCTTCACAGCCGCAGCGCCGCCTCCTCGCTAGCGGCGAACCGCGCGACCTTCGGCTTCGCCAGCCGGGCGAAATCCTCGTACGCCATCCGGATCAGCTCCCGGTGCGTCCCCGCGTTGAACGCGATCTCCTTATCTTCCGTCAGGCTCTCCTCCACGAACACCGGCATCCCGTAGAGTTGACCGAAGGGCGGCATTGCCCCGGCGTCGCACTCCGGGAACCGGTCGCGAAACTCTGCCTCGGACGCGAGCGCGATCTTCTTCGCCCCCGCCGCCGCTTTCAGCAGCGCCAGATCCACGTGATACGACGCCGGCAGCACCGCCATCGCCAGCTCCCCGTCGGCCCGGACCACCACCGTTTTGGCGAACTCCTGTCCGCTTACGTGGGCTAGCGATGCGATCTCCTGCGCCGTATACGCCATCGGATGCACCAGAGTCGTGTACTTGACCCTATTCGAATCTAAAAACCTCTTCAATTGTGTGGCAGGCATACTTCACCCCCACTTACTCCCGTGCATGCCGCGCGCCAAAACCCGAGCTCGTCAAATCAACGCTCGACCTACCCCCAGCCCCGAGCTTGGGTGTAAAGCCTCACGTTGCCCGCGCAAAAACGAATCGTCCGCTTCCGCCTCCATCCCTCTCCCGGTCCACTACAATGAACCTTTATGCAGCTTTGCGACGTCTTCCTTCGCCTGGGCGAAGACAACTTCCAGCAGCTCCTGCGCTCCATCTCCTTGGGTAAGCTGAAGACCTACCAGCTCTTCGACCGCTTCAAGACGCGCCTGTACCTGCACAAGCTCAACTCCGAGACCCTGCGCAAGGCCGCCCCGCGCACCTGGGCCCGCATCTCGGAACATGACGACGACTTCGCCACCGACGTCGCCCAAGCCATCCTCATCTCCCATATGGATATGATCAAGACCGTGCTGGATCACCTCGGAATCCCGCATGAGGAAGGCTTTTTCGCTAAGGACGCCGACGTCGCCAGCTACCTCAAGGAAGGCTGGCAGCAGGAGGTCTGGGACAAGTTCCACACGACTCTGCCTTCCGCGCCGCTGCTATTCTATATCAATCACCTCGCCTGGGAGATGAAGAAGGCCGAGGATGTCTTCGCCCCCGCCGCCTGACAGGCAGGACATGCTTTAGCTTCTCGATGCCCGATCTGGATCAGACTATTTCGCAGCTTCACGCCGCCGCGCGCGCCCAGCTCGCATCCGCCTCCACGCTGGAAGCCCTCGAAGCTGTGCGCGTCGAAGCCCTCGGCCGCAAGGGCAAGCTCAATGAGATCAGCAGGGAAATGGGCAGGCTCGCGCCTGAGGACCGCAAGCGCATCGGCGCCCTGCTCAACGCCACCAAGCAGAACCTCGAAGCCGAACTCGCCGCCCGCAAGGCCGCTCTCGAAGCCGGCGCGCTGAACCAGCGCCTGCAAGCCGAGTGGATCGACCTCACGGCACCCGCCCCCGGTCCTCGCCCCGGCAGCCTCCACCCCGTCACCCAGGTGCAGCGCGAAATCGAGCAGCTCTTCGTCTCCCTCGGCTTCACTGTCCTCGACGGCCCCGAGGTCGAAACCGAGCACTACAACTTCGACGCCCTCAACATCCCTGCCGACCACCCCGCGCGCGACATGCAGGACACCTTCTGGCTCAAGGACGGCCGCCTCCTCCGCACCCACACGTCGCCGGTCCAGGTGCGCGGCCTCGAACGGCTGGGGCCGCCGCTCAAGATGATCGCCCCCGGCCGCGTATTCCGCAACGAAGAAGTCGATGCCTCCCACGAGCACACCTTCTATCAGCTTGAAGGCATGATGGTGGACCGCGACGTCTCCGTCGCCCACCTGATCTATTTCATGAAGACGCTGCTCTCGGCGATCTTCCACCGCGACGTCGCCGTGCGCCTGCGCCCTGGCTTTTTCCCTTTCGTCGAGCCCGGTTTCGAGCTTGATATTCGATGCCTGATTTGCAACGGCTCCGGCTGCCCGGTCTGCAAGCAGTCGGGCTGGGTCGAGTTGCTGCCCTGCGGACTGGTGCACCCGGCGGTGCTTCGCGCCAGCGGCGTCGATCCCGAACAATGGAACGGCTTCGCCTTCGGACTCGGCCTGACTCGCCTGGCGATGATGCGCTACGGCATCGACGACATCCGCCTGTTCACCAGCGGTGACCTCCGTTTCCTGAGGCAGTTTTAGATGAAATTCTCCTACAACTGGCTTCGCGAAATGGTCGGGGGCCTCGATACGCCGCCCGTCGAACTGGAGCGCCTCATCACGCTCCGCACCGCCGAATGCGAGGGAATCGAAGAGATCGCCGGCGACCACATCATCGAGGTCGATAACAAATCCCTCACCCACCGCCCCGACCTCTGGGGCCACCACGGCATGGCGCGCGAAATCGCCGCCATCACCGGCAAGCCGCTGCTGGATCCCGTGAAGCGCCGCTGGATCGCGGGCGAGGCGCCGCTTCAGATCGACATCGAGGATTACACGCTGTGCCCCCGCTATTCGGCGCTGGTGTTCGAGAACGTCACCATCCAGCCTTCGCCCAAGTGGATGCAGGACCGGTTGGAGTCCGTCGGACTGAACGCGATCAACAATATCGTCGATGTGACGAACTACGTGCTCGCCGAGATCGCCCAGCCGATGCATGCCTTCGACGCGGAAAAGCTGCACGAGCGTGCGATTTTCGTGCGATCGGCGCGGCCGGGCGAGCGCATCGCGGCGCTGAACGGCGAGACCTACGAGCTCGATCCCTCCAACTTGGTCATCGCGGACTCTGCCGGCGCCGTCGCGCTGGCGGGAGTGATCGGGGGCGGGGACAGCGCGATCTCCGGTTCCACCACCCGTATCGTGCTCGAAAGCGCCAATTTCAACGCCTCCAGCATTCGGAAAACCTCCTCGCGCCTGAAGCTCCGCACCCACGCTTCCATGCGCTTCGAAAAAGCGCAGGACCCGGTGAACACCATCCGCGGGCTGGAGCGCGCCCTTGAGCTGCTCGAACAGGTCTCGCCCGGCATCCGGCTGGTGGGCGGCATCGCCGACAATTACCGGCCCGTCCCCCCGCCGCCGCCCATCGAGCTGGGGCTCGATTGGCTCGACCGCAAACTAGGCTGCAAAATGTCCCCCGGCCAGGTCCGGGCCATTCTCGAATCGCTCCAGTTCCGGGTCGAGGAAACCGGCTCCCGTGTATTTTCGGTGCATGTGCCCACCTGGCGAGCCACCAAGGACATCTCGATTAAGGAAGATCTCGTCGAAGAGGTCGGCCGCATGGTGGGCTATGATTCGATCACGCCGGTGGCCCCGCTGGCGCCTGCCCGTGTGCCTCCCCCCAACCCCGAGCGCGAATTTCACCACCGCGTCCGCGAAATGGCCGCCGCCCAGGGCTTCACTGAGGTCAAGAATTACTCCTTCGTCAGCGAAGACCTGGCCCGGAAATTCTCGATTCCGGTGCAAGCACACGTCCAGGTCTCCAACCCCATCGCTGCCGATCAGAGCCTGCTGCGCACCAGCCTGCTGCCCGGTATCTGGCGCAACATCGCGGACAACGCCCGCCACTTCGATTCCTTCCGCCTGTTCGAAGTGGGCCGCGAAATCCATCCGGATCGCGAAATCCCGCACTTCGCCGCCGCCATCTACGCCAAAGAGGGCGACGGAGTCGCCGGATTAATGGAGCTGAAGCGCCTGGCCGAGTGTCTCCTGCCCGCCGCAACCCTCCGCCCGTCGGCCTCCACGGCGCCTTACGAGCATCCCAGCCGCGCCGCCGACGTCGTGCACAACGCAACCCGCCTCGGCCGCCTGTTTGAATTTCACCCGGATATGATCGAAGCCGGACGCGCCGCCGTGCTGGACCTCGATCTTCACGCGCTCGAAGCCGCCGGGCCCGCCCCGCGCAAGTACGCGCCCCTGCGGCGCTACCCGGCCAGCGCCTTCGATCTTTCCGTGGTCGCCCCCCCGCGCGCACTGATCGGCGATGTGCAAAGCGCGCTGGCGCGCCATGCCGGCGCGGACCTGCTCGGGATCTCGTTCCTGCGCGATTTCACCCTGCACGATGGGCAGAGAAGCCTGTCCTACCGGCTGACCGTCGGCGCCCCGGACCGCACCCTCACCACGGAAGAAGTCAGCGCCATCCGCGGCCGGATCATCCAGGGGATGCGCGCCTCCGGCTACGATTTGAGAATCTGATTCACTCGACCCGCAGCCCGAACTCGCGGAGCAGTCCGGAGGCGTCGTACACCCGCACCCAGTACGCGCCCCGCCCCAATCCCTCTCGCACCCGCACGGATAGTTTGCCGCTGCCGGCCTCCGTTTGCCGCGTCCAAACCACACGCCCGGCTTCGGTGACCACCTCTACACGGTAAGATCCGGCGGCCAGCGGCTCCGCCACATCCAACCCCAGGACGCGATGCGCCGGAGCGTGCGCCACGCTGGCCTCCCCGCGCGTGGACACCAACGCTACCGGCACGTCGATGTTTGCCGGCGCCGGGCGCAGGTAGAATAGCCCCGCGAAGCACACCACCGCCGCCGCCACCGCCGCGCCCCAGCGCGGCCAAGGCCACCGCCAGGACTCCGGCGCTCTCTCCTCGAATTCGCGCGCCGCCGCCTTCATCAGCCGGATATAGTCTTCCGTCTGATCGAGCGCCGATTGGCACTCTTCGCAGATCAACAGGTGTTCTTCGAAGGATTCCAAACTGGCCGCGTCCAGCCGTCCGAACGCGTAGCCCTCGAGAATTTCCTCGGAGGGATGGGCCTGGAGCAATTTCAGCACAAATATCTCCGTGGGTGGAGCGCCTGACTGGCACCTGCCACCGGACCAAACTGGTATTTGTCTCTTAGTGGAACGAGCCGGTAGAAGTTCTCAAAAAAACTGTATTCTGTAGGGTCTTCATGGCCAGTTTTTTCTTGCCGAGTTCGCCGAAGCGGGCCTTGGCTCGGGATTTGAGCAGCCGGAACTGGGTCTCGGTCAGCGACATCTCGGCGCAGATCTGGGCCTGGCTCTGCTCCCGCAGGTAAAAGCGCGTGAGAATTTCCCGGTCGCGCTTGGATAACTCGTTTAAAACCCGTTTGATGAGATCCACGCGCTCCTTGAACATGGCGCTTTCCTCCGGGTTCTCGCGCGAATCGGGCACCCGCACGCTATAGTCCAGTTCGATCTGGTCGCGCCGGTTCTGCACGAGTTTCTCCACGTGCGCCGCGACCTGCCGCCGGACGATGGTCCGCACAAACCCCATCAGCCGCTCGGGTTCCCTCAGCTCGCCCCGCTGGATGGCTTGGACCACGACCAGAAATGCGTCATGGATCTTGTCGTCGAGTTCCTGCGCGCCCAGATGGCGGCAGAGGTAATACCGGATCCCCTTGGCAAACACTTCGTACAGGTCCTGCATCCCATCGGTGCCGCCGGCCTGGATTCGCCGTACCAGTTCCACCCAGCCCGCGTACTCCTCGGATTCGAGTTCCTCCCGGAACTCGGCATCCGCGCCCGCGGAACCGGACTTGCGCCCATACTCCTGCCGGGAAGCGTACTGCGCTTCGCTGGACTCCAGAGGCTCGGGCATCGGCGCCGGCCAGGCCCTGTAATCGCTCGACGGCTTTTCCATTACAGAGCGCCTCCGAAAACCTGATAAGCTCCCCACTGCCGCGGCGCCGCATCCGGGCCCCCGGAATGAATCATTTGCACCTGGCTCCGGCGCAACGCCTCGGCCGGGCCGGCGGCTTGCAGGTTTGCATAAAAAGCTTCCAGGAGACCGCCGCCGGAGTCGTCTACCGGCCACTCGGTCGCGATGACGGCCTCCGCCCCCGCCAGCAACCACGCCCGAGCCAGATTTTCCAGGCCCACTCCGGTTCGTGGATCGCCGATGGCGCTGGAACAGCCCGTCATCAGCACCAGTGATCCGGCAACGTTCAGCAGCGCGATCTCCGCGGTCCCCAACAGTTCGGGCTCCGGCCGCTTGCCTATCCCGAAAGCGAGCAACGGCTCGCTGGCCGTACCGACAACGTGGGTTGCGAGGTGAATCACATCCGGGCGGCGCGTTCGAATTGACTCGAAAAACCGGTCTTTCCGGGCTTGCTCGCCCTCCAGAACCACCGCGTCCGGCCAGGCCCGGGCGCCCCGTTCTACTTCCCGCCCGCTGCCCGGCAGCCGGTTCAGTTGTCCCGCCGCGTCCCGAGCCGTCCAACTCCAGACGAAACCATGGGCCAGGCGCGAATCCGCGCGGTTATAGATCGGGTCGCCTACCCCCAGGAACCGGCGGCGGACGCCCGCCCCCGCCTGCGTGTGCGCGCGCAAAAAGAACCCCGGCGAAATCTCCACGGTGTGCCGCTCCGCCAGATAGACTCCCTCCTCCGGCGATAGCGCGGCAAACGGCAATTGCAGCAAAGTGTCATCAGGCGAAATCAGCCAATTCGGTTTTTCCGCCTCCGCCCGGCTGAGCTGGCCGAATAGCATCGTGTATAAAGTCCTTCCCGATCCGCCCCCCTCCGCCCTGCCCTCTTCCACCGCCGCCCGAAATTCCCTCACCATCTGCCGGATCTTCGATCTCTCAGGCACCCGGTACACGCTTAACCCCTCCCTGGTGACCGCCCAGACCAAGGAGCCTCTCTCTCCCAGCTTGAAGCTCACATATAGCTCGTTTTCAGCTATTCCAAGTTGAAAATGAATAAGTGAATTATGAGTGCGAAAATTCTCTGGACTATACGCCGAAAATTCTCGGGAATATTCGGCTTCCATTTCGGTTAGTTCCAATTTGAGACGGTTCGTCGCCGGGCTCTCTGTGCGGTTCCCTCTCCTCAGACGCGCTTCCTCGGCGCGCAGCTCCCCTAATACCTCCAGAAACCGCTCTGGCATCCGCCGGCGCCACGCCTGCGCGAAGGTCTGTCCGGTCACGAAATTGGCCGCCCGATTGGCCTCCTGAACCAAAAAACTCTTTTCGGCCCATTCGGAATGGCCGCTCCGCAGGCCGTAATCGGCAGCCGCCTCCACGAGCGCCGAGACCACGCGCGCCTCCAGTTCCGAGGCTGCCCCCGCCAGCGAAGTCAGCGCCGCCGGGATTCGTTGCCGCCACGGATCCAGCGCGCCAACCGCGGCGGATAACTCCCCGAGCGCTCCCCGCAGGTCGTTTTTGACCAGCAAGATGCGCCCCTGCTGCTGGTGTAGCAGGAATGGCGAAAGCCCGGTCTGGCCGCCCGCGTTCGCCGCCAGCGCGATCCGCGTCAGCCGCCCGGCCTCCTCGAGCGCCTTCACGCGCGCCGGCCCCGGGCCGAGCGATTCGGCTTCGGCCAGCCGCGCCGACCCCAGCCAGAAATAGGAACGCCCTAAGTCCCGTGGGAATTGCAATCGTCTCAGATAGTAAGCCCGGATGAACGCCGTCTCCGCAGCTTCGTTTTCTCCTCGTGCGTCCAGCGCCTGCCCCAGAAGATCCCAGCCCTCGGCCTCGACGCCGAACTCCTGCGAAGTGTCCGCCAGATCGATCCCGCGCTCAAAGTAGGGAAACGGATCGCGGTCGCCTCGTTCCTGGTGCAGCCGCCCGCTTTCGAGCAGCGATCGCGCCAGATAATACGGCGGCGATGGCAAATCCTTCGCGTCCGCCAGGGCCGCATCGCTGGCCCGCAATGCGGATTCGCGGTCCCAAACCTGCTCATACAGCGCCGCCAGATTGGAGTCGATGGCCCCCAGATCCAGCCGGTCCTGGGCCGCTTCCGCTATCCGCCGGGCGGCCAGATACGTCTCCAGCGCGCTGCGGTAGTCGTAGCGAATCAGGCGGGTGTTCGCGATCGAAGACAGATACCGCGCCTGAGCAATGCGGTCGTGACGCTGAATGGCCTCCTCCAGGCCTCGGCGGAAAATCTGTTCCGCGGCGCCGGCATTTCCCGCGATAATCTGCTGCGTCGCCGACTTCTGAAGCTCGCTCGATTCCTTTGCTGCCCACCAGCCGGAATCCGGCGACCCGGGGCGGTTCGCGGCCGAAGGGCCCGATACCACGAACCAGAACGTGAGAACTGTGCAAAGGAGCCTGGAAGAGGCT
>Ga0070740_10006510_pt1 | contig 10204 bp, 8 predicted proteins | sample Coa_R2_FD_67286 | JGI IMG/M metagenome (GOLD analysis project Ga0070740, IMG submission 67286) | Surface soil microbial communities from Centralia Pennsylvania, which are recovering from an underground coalmine fire - Coalmine... | ecosystem: Environmental > Terrestrial > Soil > Unclassified ... | reverse complement strand
TCTCGCGCAATCCGCTGAAATAAAATTACGCGATGTGCAAAAATTCATATTGAATCGTATAAAAAATTTAAACAAGCAATGCATTCAAAACGCTCATGAACCGATTATAGATCTTAGCTATGGTACACAACTGTCCGCTGTTGATCTTAAAAATGGATCTGGTGAAATTAAGGTTGGCGAGGAAAAAAAGCCTATTCAATTCGAACATTTGGTTGCCGCCGATGGCGCAAGTTCTGAAACACTTGAATTGGTCAATGCGAATCTGGAAAAATCAGGTGAAAAACCTCTTCAAAGAAAGACTCCAAGAGACATGAAGCATCTGGAGGAAACTTTTTTGAATGTTTAATTGCAGCAAAAGATAAATCCCATCCGCTTTACAAGATGGCGCAAAAAAATATAACCATGCCGGTAATGGATGACGTTATTAAATATGTTAGCGAATACCTTAGTGGTGGAGAATGTAAGAATAAAATTCTTAATCAATTAGTATCAGTTGATACTAAAGTTCTGGGAGAAGTGCTAAAAAGATCTGCACCCCAAGATCAAAACATTGATACTTTGAACTGGATGCAAATCATAGACCAGTTAATAAAAAATTCATTAACTGTTTTAAATGAAATCAAGGGTAATAAGGAGTTGCAACAATCCTCCAAATTCAAGTTCTCTTCTGCGGCCTCTTCATTTTTCTCGCATTTTCGCACACCTGCAAACGATAGAAAAATCGAGGAAGAGATCAATGAGAAGCAGAGAAGAAAAAGCATAAGTACATAAGTTTTAATAAATTGAAGAATGTAATAACGTGTTAATCTTTCATTTTTCTAGATACGATCCAGGTCTCTTTTGGTTAGTTCGCTGCAGGCATTGCCCGTATTCAGTGTAGTTCTGGGTTCAATCAGCATGACATGCACTTCTTCATCTGCGACAGGCATATGTTCCACGCCTTTTGGAATGGTGACAAATTCGCCTTCATTGAGATAAATGTCCTTATCTCTGAGTTTGATTAACAGCGTTCCTTTGATGACAAAGAATAATTCATCCTCATTATCATGTTTGTGCCAGACAAACTCGCCTTTGAATTTTGCGAATTTGATATGAGCGTCGTTTAAATCGCCCACTATTTTGGGGGACCAGTAATCATTGAACAGGGCCATTTTGCTTGGCGGGTTGACTTTTTCTATACTCATGTTGTAAATCTCGATTATTGAACTGTTATGAGCGTTAGGCACATGATAACAGATGGGTTTGACCACGCATATCCAGGCAATCAGATAATAAAGGCTTTGTTGAATAAGTCTACTTGCCTGTCATCCCGGCGCAGGCCGGGATCCATCCCGAATTTATTTTATACGGTAACTGCCAGGCATACCAGATCATTCGATACCGCGCAAAGGTAGCGGGAAAATTTCACGAACGGTTAAAACACACCGAATGGTAATATCAGCATATCATTTTGGCCGTCTTTGTTTACCTGTTCTTTCGGTTTGATGCCATTTTTTGATCGATTCGTTATCAAACCAAAAAAGTAATTCTTCCACGATAAACCAATGCTTCGTTATAATCTTCCAGTTGGGCCCGGCCTGCGCCGGGATGACAGGCAAGTAGACTTATTCAACAAAGCCAAAATAAATGAATTTGACAAGGAGGCAAAACATGCTTAAAAAAATCATAATCGGCTTTGTCTATCTGCTAATTTCAAGTTCAGTGTCTGCCTCTCCTGCTGGCGATGTCAAGCATGTTGCTGAAACAATGCAGGCAATGACCATGGCCTGGAATAAAGGCGATCTGAATGCATTCGTCTCATACTATAAAAATTCCAATACCTCGACCTATGTTTCTTCCACAATCATTGTTGGGTATAAAAATATTGCCGAGAGATATAGAACCCATTATCCGGACAGACATGCAATGGGCAAATTATCAGTTTCGAATCTGCGCATTCAATTACTTTCTCCGGTCTATGCCATGGTCATAGGAAACTGGTTGCTGCGCAGGACGGGTAAACATGAGATTGGCGGTGTGTTTACACTGCTGTGGGAAAATACAGGCAAAGGATGGAAAATTGTGGTCGATCATACTTCGTGATGTCGCAAAATACCTACCTGGATTTGAGATTGGTTTCAATTTTTTCCACGGATTGATAGGTTTTGGTGTCTTCGCGCCGTTTTTCATCCTTTTGCAAAACACGGGTTTTAATAAAATTGGCAATGGCATAGATTCCGTGATGCGGGCGGTATTCCGCTTTGATTTCATCCAGTCTGGCTTGCAATTCCTGTATGCTACTGGCTTCTTTGATCTCCCTGGACTTTGTTCGCAGGAGTTGTTTGTTGCTCTTGCTCTGAAAGAGAGCGCTTTCCTTTTTGTGTAATAATCTGAGAGCTTCATGCTTGCTCTGTCGAAGTCTGAATTCTTCATTATTCTCGAAATTCCTGCGTGGTTCAGCAAAATGTCGCAGGTCATCTTTATAAAAGGCATATTGTCTGAACAGGCTACTTTCACGTTTCGGACTTTCATCCAGAACTGCCTTAAGATAAAGCGATTTATGCGGCAGCCAGATATGCTCAAACATGGTGCCAATATCATCCCTTGTCTGTTTGATGAAGGATTGGAGCTTCCGGTCACTCGGGTCCTGGTAGTCGCTTGCTAACTGCAGCAGAAAGCTGGCATTATTTGAATACTTTTTCAGATATTCAAGGTCATGGATAATATAGTTCCTTATCAATGCGTCAAATTCTGCTTCACTGGTGTTTTGTATTTTTTCGTAAAATGTTTTCAGGATTTGTATCTGCTTTTTTACGGATCTGGTTTTTTCATCATGGTTAAGATCTATTAACCGGGTATTGATTTCGTTCAAAAATTCAATTTTTTTCAGTGTTAACCCGAGTTCATTGGATGAGTTTGCTTTTGCCATCAGCGTGCGGATTGATTCCAGGTGCCGGATTTCCATCATGACAGATTCAGTTTGGTTGCTGTTTCTGAATTTATCCAGCTTGCTGTTGATTTGATCCAGCAGCGCCATGCCTTTGCCCGCTATTTCAAAATCTTCTTTGGTATTTGAATACTCGAGCATCCTGAAGTATGTTTGAAGTTGTTCGACGTCAGCTGCTGGTTCAAGCGAACGCTGATGGATCTTTTCCATACGGCGTAAACGTATCATGCATGCTGTTATTTCACTTATTTCCGAAGCATCTGCAAGTTTATCGTAAGCTGCCTGCAGTTTTCCAATTGACATTCTTTCTGCTTCATTCATCTCTCTGTTTGCTGCTCTGGTCAACGTGGCATGAATATCATTCACGAACGCGATTCTTTCAAATGCATTTTCAAGCAGATATGAGTATTTTGCAATAGTAAGGATTTTTTCAATTAGTTGCAGATGCTTGATCTCTGCTCGTACGGTTTCAGTTTGTTCTTCATTGCTTAATTTGCGGATGGTGTTTCTGAGAATATCACGCTGTTCGATAGCCTTGATAGCCATTTCCATGTCGCGAGGCGACGTCGTGGATTTTACAAGACTCAATTTGTGACTGACAAGATTGCGTCTTTCGGCGTCTGGTTCGCTTTTATTTTGCAGGATAGACTGCATTTCTGCTTCCAGCTCTGTAATCATTTCATGTTTCATGTTGGCATATTTAGCGAATTCATCTGCAGGACAGATTTCCTTGTTTTCGTGTTCCTGAAGCCGGGAATCCGAATGCGAGTATATGACGCAGCTGGATAAATCAAGCGCCTTGTCTTTCAGATGCTGAAGTGCGTGCGCCATTTCAAATTCGTCCGGCAGGTAATGGCCGCTGTAGTTGGATATGCCGACGACTTTGCCATTGGCAATTTTGATTTCACCGGCAAATAACACTGGTGCATCAGCCATGAAACTTGAGTGCATGAATGATTCAGTATGATCGTGGATAAATATTTCACCTTTCGCATTGATGATGAAGGTGGCCCAGCCATCCTTGCCATGTGAATGATGATGGCTGGTGTCTGCCGGTACTTTTTCAAGTCCTTCACTGGTTTCTTGCAGGCGTATGAGCTGTCCGTCATTAACAATAACCCGAGATTCCTCACGCAGGGAAAAATCCTGGGTTTCAAGCGTGCTTGATTTTTCAAATGCCTTATATTGGAGTATCGCATCCTGTGACCAGGCATGTATTTCAATGCTGTCTGGCAGCGGTTTGGCTGTTGGGTCACGGTCACGGATATTCTTCAATGCCTGCGGCATTAATTCGGATTCAACCTTCTCACGTGTTACGTACAGCAGTCGTGTCAATTCTCCTTTTTTCATATAGAGACGCGGCGCGGTTGCGGCGAGATGCTCAGACATTCTCCGCCGCAGAAATTCTTCCCTGGATTCGGCCGGCCTGGGCTCAGAAAGATGTGATGGCAGATGATTCGGCAGGTAGGACTGGTCAATTTTCAATTTTTCCATCATCTGTTTGCGCAGGAATGTTGTGACCACAGGTGTGTTTGCCGCTGCACCTATCACATTGTCGCAATATTGCTGGGTTTGTTTCAGGGCAGCGCTCAGGGATTCATCTCCGTTCGATTTCCTGATTTCTTCGCACCTGTTATAAATGGTCAAAACAATTTCCAGGCGCTCATAAATGGTGATACCTTCACGCCAAAAATCAGCAACCAGACTATCCAATTCTGCAAGCTGTTGAGGACGTGATTTTTGCCAGGTTTCCAACTTTGGGAACAGCATGATAAATGCCTCCGCTCTATCTAATTATTATAGATGATTATCTGGAGCGCCTGACTGCAGCGGCATGTTGAGCGGATATTAATAGTCATGTATTTTCAATCAGATATCGTCATGTATACCCCTTAATCTCACACTGAATCAAATCAGGTAAAATAAAAATATAACGATAAAAATGGAGTGGATGCCATGTGGATTGCAAAATGCCGCTTTTTATTGTTTATCGCTCCGTTCCTGTTTCCAATTACAGCATTTTCACTGCCATCACAAATTGATCCGCCCGGCGAAAAAATGGTGCTGGTTAGCCCGGTTGAACATGCCTGGGGTGCGTATGATGCGAATGGTACATTGATTCGTTCCGGGCTTGCGTCTGCTGGCGCTGACTGGTGTCAGGACATGGGTTCTCAATGTCATACTGTCACTGGCCGGTACCGTGTTCGGTCACTCGGCGGGCCAGGCTGTGTTTCGCCATCCTTTCCCATGCCGAACGGCGGCGCACCCATGCCGTATTGCATGTATTTTACTCCATATCAGGCATTGCATGGTTCATACGAACTGGCGCATGCAAATATCAGTCATGGATGTGTGCGCATGCGTGTGGCGGACGCAAAATGGCTGCGCTATCACTTTGTTACTATCGGTACCCTGGTAGTGATAGAACCCTATTGATCGCTCTTGATTATGACGACTCGATTAATTCAGCTATCAGATTCCTGACTGTTGTGGAAGCAGTCTGCCAATTCAGGCGGGTCAGGTATTCATTGTAGGAAGACAGTGCAAGTGATTCATATGCAGAATCATCATGCAGCAAATTGGTAATAAAATCGCAGTACTCTTGTACAGCAGCTTCAAGTGAAAATGTCTTGCCGTTAATGCCGTCCCGTATCACTTCAGGAATACCGCCGACATGAGTGGCAATACAGGGTATGCCGAATGCATTGGCTTCACAAAAGACAATGCCAAAGGCTTCGGCGCGTGATGGCATCAGGAAAAAATGTGCTTCCCGATATAATTGATTCAGTTTTTCCACGTCTGCAGGATTGTTTTTGGAAAGAAAACCCGCGTATCTGACGAATGTTGGCAGCTTTTCGTCGTCTGGGATCATTCCTGCGATAGTCAGCTCAACAGGGTAGCCGGCAGCATCCAGCGCCTTTGCAATTCCCAATACAATGTCACCTCCTTTGCGATACCATTTTTTCCCGATATAAAGCAATTTAATCCTGTCTCTGGTGCGTGCCCTTATCATGGCTTTGACATCAGACAAGGTGTGCTGAATTTGAAGATTGGCGCCGAAGGGAACGACTTTAACTTTGTTTCTGGATATGCCATACAGTTCGATTGCTGAATTTGCCCCCCATTGTGACGAAAATATTAATAATCGTGAATTGAGAAGACAGGCATTGGTCACATCATAACCGTCCCACATGGTGTCCGGATGATGAAATCTGAAATTGGGGTAAAATCCGACTAATCCGGCATAGGTAGCGTCTGTCCAATAAACAATGGGAATATCAGTCTCCAGATACGCTGCGGCGACAGGTGAATTGGACGTGAAAATCACGTCTGTTTCCTGGTGTTTCAGCATATTGTTGACGACACTGGCGACCCGCTTTGCATGAGGGACGAACAACTCAGCATCAAGGCGCGCACGTTTGTAGTACCTCGTCCACCATTGTCTGCATCTGAATTTTAATTCTGCGAATGGCGGCAAGAGTTTTTGCGATTCTGTGACTTGAATGTGCTGTAATTGAGGACACTGTTGTGTCAGGCTTTTGGAAATCCAGTAAGGTGTTCCAGAATAGTTATCCTTGTCGCTGATATCATATTCAGTAACATATGTGATCCGCATCCAGTCTCAATCCCTGTTTTTTTCCGAAGATGGTTACCTTGCTATCATGTGTGCACTATCATTATACCTGGATTGAGAACATATGCCTGCGAAATCTAAGGCACTCTCGATACCTCTTGTATTTGCATTGCGAGAGGCTTCTGGCATCCGGCCTTAAACCGAATTGAGTGCCTCTGCAGGCGCGAGCCGCGATGCATTCCATGCAGGATATAACGTGGCTAGCAGGCTCAGTGCCAGCGCCGCAATACTAATGATCCAGACATCAGGCCATTGCAGCTCGGAAGGAAGATAATTAACGAAATAAACATTGGAAGACAATAGTTGTACATGAAATGCCTGCTGTATCCAGATGGAGATGGCTGTAATGTTATGTGCAAGTGCAACACCGCCGATAATACCCAGCACGATACCGATAGTCCCAATCATCGCACCCTGCACAATAAAAATGGTCAGGATAGTCATGGGTGTTGCACCCAGGGTACGCAAGATCGCGATATCAGATTGTTTGTTTTTGACCACCATTACCATGGTTGAAATCAGGTTGAAGACAGCAACGGTGATGATCAGGATAAAAATAAAAAACATCATGGTTTTGGTCATGCGGATGTTTTCAAAAAAATCACCGAGCTGCATGGTCCAGTCACCAACCCGTGCGGATGGCGATAATTGACCCTGGATGGTTCGTGCAATTTCAGGCGCGGCATAAATGTCTTTTACATTGAGATGCAGTGCTGTGATCGATTTGCCCAAATCAAACAGGGTTTGTGCGTCACGCAGATTAATGAAGGCAAGCTTTGCGTCGAAACCAAAGCGTCCTCCGCCTGCGCGGAAAATACCGCTGACAGTGAACTTTCTGAAATGCGGCGTGATGGTTGAAGAAGTCAGAGTGCTTTTGGTGGTCGCTACGATGATCGAGTCTCCAATGGTCACTCCCAGCTTCCTGGCCAGGTCTTCTCCCAGGATGATGCCAAAGCTACCGGGTTTTAATGCCGAGAGGCGGCCCTGTATCATTTTATCGGATAAGGCAGATATTTTTTTTTCCTGTTCGGGAATAATGCCGGTCAGCATGACTGGCTGTGTCTGGTCAGAATTTGTGATCAGGGCTTGCCCATAAATAAAGGGTGCAACAGCGGTAACATCCGGGGAGGACTGGACGGTTTTTTCTACTTCTTCCCAGTCATCAATTCCTCCGGCAAAGCTGCTGATGGTGATCGGTGAAATCATGCCAAATACCTGTTTTTTGATTTCACGATCAAAACCGTTTAACACGGACAGGACCGTAATCAGTACAATGACTCCCAGCGTGATGCCAAGCATGGAAATCATTGAAATAAGGGAAATGAATTGGCTGCCCCGCTTAGAGCGGGTGTAGCGTAATCCGATAAAGATCGCAGCTGGCCTAAACATGTACAAATATCCCAACGACTGTTTACTGCCAGAGAATATACCTCGAGCAGGAACATTTTGCACTTTCAGGCAGATGGCGCCAGATATTTACAGCCTTGACAGATTGGCATACAGATAAAAGGAGTGCATTTGAATATGCATGAGAATCAATCATGCTTGCAAGAATTGACATTGCAAATCAGGATGACTGAGGCTACATTTTAAGCTGTTTTATCGGGATGAAGACTCATGACGGCAGGCGGCAATTCAGTTTTGGTGCGGATATCACTTCTCATGGCTGTCTTTTGCCATGCCACTTTTGGGTATGCACAGTCTGGTGCAATTCCTCAACTATCAGGTTCCAGTCAGAATAGTAAAAATACCCCAGCTGCTGCAGCTATTTCACCTGTCGCCAGTCAGAGTCTTGGGTTGGCTGAAGAAAGAGCGAAAAAAGAAAATGAAATTCCTCCGAATTTTTTTGCCATTACATTTTACAAGCCGACCTATGTATTACCTTATTATTATACCTGGTCACCTTACAAGAGTATTTACGAAAACAATACACCCAATAATGAAAAAATTAAAAGGGACGAGATCAAATATCAAATCAGCTTCAAGGTGCCTGTCTGGAAAAACATACTGCACAGGCCGATAACATTGTATCTAGCTTATTCGCAGCTTTCTTACTGGCAGGCGTATAATAAAACAGCGTTTTTTAGGGAGACCAATTATGAACCGGAATTATTTCTGGCGAATGAAATCAATTTCCGGGTCCTGAAATACTGGACTATCAATTTTTTAAATCTGGGCGCGGTGCATGAATCAAACGGCAAGGGCGGCAGTCTGGAACGCAGCTGGAACCGCCTCTATCTTGAAGCAATCTCATCAAACGATCATTTCATGTTCAGCATCAAACCATGGCTCGTCATACATGACCAGTCATTAAGGAAATATAATCCGAATATTGCAGATTTTCTGGGTTATGGACAATTGCTTGCTGCTTATAAATTTTATCATCAGGTGATTTCGATACAGGCGCACAATCTAATTGAATCAGGCGGAAAGCATGCGACTGCTGAATTGACCTGGAGTTTTCCTATCACCTCCTATCTGAATGGTTATGTGGATATTTTCAGCGGATATGGTCAGAGTTTGATTGAATACAATCATCGTACGAATAGTGCGGGTATAGGTATCGCGCTCAGTAACTGGGTATAATTGTGCTGATTGCTTCCTGTCATACCAGCAGGCATGACAGGAATGGCAAGGGTTTTCAAACCGAGAAGACTGATTTCTTTTCAGCCTGCGCTTCATTTTTTGTGTCTGTACCGGTATTGCTTCTTCCGGACCACCAGCAGCACCACCAGCTTGAGCGGGATGTATTCTCTACAGGCCTGACTGACGGATTATAACTCTCGATTTCTCCGCTTCCACGCTGCTCTCTATCGAGTTGGGCTTCTACATCAACGTTTATTTCTACCGGATCTGCATCAGGTGAATAGGTATGTAATCCCAGGAGTAAATTCTTTTCCCGAGAATTGCTATTCACAAATTCAATAAATTGTTTCTCCGGCATTTTTTTCAGGCGCTCGATTTCGTGTTTCATTTCGAATAAAAACTGTTCCTTCTGGTCGCGGGTCAGGGCGTTGAAGAGTAAATAATATAAATGAAACAGACTGGCAAAATGATAAATATCAATGCCGCTCATGGCGCCGTAGAGAAAACCTTTTCGTGTATCGTCCAAATCCTTGTTTGGATCCTTTTCGCCGAATTCATTGAGAAAGAGAACAGCGATGACAGCGTAGGATAGAGCCGATGCTGTGAGACTTAATCCGCCTATGAGCAGCGTTGTCTTGGGGCGCAGCTGAAAGGCCAGTGACTTGACCGGCTTGCCGCGCAGAACATCGATCATGCTGTCAAGGATAGCTGTCACACCATCCATTGATAATCGCAGATTTGCATACAATTGTGATGCACTTAACGCAAGCGTAACGCCAATTTGCAAGGGAAGGGTGGGGATAAACTTCGACAGAATACGCATCGAATTGGAAAAGCCGCCGGCGCTGAAATTCAAACCTAACAGGAATCCGGTCAGGTTCCCCAGATGATGTACTCCCCTGGCAAACCATGAATTATCGCGAGTAACATTTTCCTGTTCGAATAAAAATGCCAGCGGATCACGTGATCCATTGACGCTCAGTGATCTTGCGTTTTTGACCACAAAATCCCATCTTGCATCGATGGCATCAAGAAATGCGGCCTGTTGTTTCCGGTAG
>Ga0070740_10006507_pt1 | contig 10209 bp, 8 predicted proteins | sample Coa_R2_FD_67286 | JGI IMG/M metagenome (GOLD analysis project Ga0070740, IMG submission 67286) | Surface soil microbial communities from Centralia Pennsylvania, which are recovering from an underground coalmine fire - Coalmine... | ecosystem: Environmental > Terrestrial > Soil > Unclassified ... | reverse complement strand
ATATTTTACTGACGTGCAAATGCTGCGTTCCAGCACCAATGCAGACCTGGACGCCGCGGCTCTGTACGCGGTGAACTCTGCTCCGTCCGTCATCGGAGCAAACAGGTTTATTTCCCAGCCCAAACACTTTGTCGTCGGCTTCGTATTTTATTAGATCATCAGCCATGCCTGCGGTTAAAACCCCTATCCGCTGCCTGTTTATACTCTTCAATAGCCGCTTTTGCTTCCGGAATCTTGCACAATTCGGCAATATCCTGCTCGGTCAAGACGGCGCAAACTGATTTTTCGCCATTCTTGTCATAGACATTGTAAATCAGGGTTTGTTTGTTTCTGATCGTATCGATCAATTGCGACAACGGCAGCGCATACCCGCTCTGTGTATGAAAAACTTCGCCGGGATAATTAAACAACAATATCTTATGACTGGCGTAATCGTTTTTGTAACCCTGCACCATTGCAAGTATTTTCTTGTCATGGGTATGTTCACTGATCAATTTCGCGAGATTCGTGTACACAATATTGGTTTGCTTGTCAGGCGCGGAACGATAACTCCGGCTGCTCTCACTGATGCGGGCAAACCGCGCCATCAGCAGGGTTTTCAAACCCTGAATTTCCATATCGGAAAGCGGAGTTTGCCCATCCTTGTCAGCCAGATATCTGTTATAAAAATCTCGCAATTCCTTCACACCGCCGCTGTCACCAGATGCAGAGCGTAACTTGCCTTTATGCTCATCGTATCCTGTCAGTAACTTTAAAACGTCCCTGCTGGTGGCTACCCTGTCCTGCCTGCTCTCCATGCCTCTAACCTCCAAAATTGATACCGCAAAAGTTAGTCATTATTTGTTTGGCGACGGCGCTGCCAACTCCTGATTTTCCTCGTTGTTCAGTCTTTCGGGATGGTTGACCAGCATATCAAGCAAGTTGCGCGTACGGGCAGTCCTTGCTTGGCGCATGACCCGATCTTCCGGATGCAGCAGGATTTCAGCCGCCCGCAATTGGATTGCCCGGAAGCTTTTCAGATCTTTCAGTTTATCCAATGCATCGCGCTTTGCTATCTTGGTATTGATTTCATAACGATAGAAAAATGAAAAACATCCCTCGCATAAATCATCGATTTCACTTTGCAAGGTGGCAATCAACTTCTTAATCGCACTCACTGCCCTGGTATGCTGTATCATCTCTCTCAATGTAGTCTGATCGGAATAGGGATAATGGGTTGTGTGTTCAGTCTCCAAACTGCCTTCTTTGTTAAACTCTTTTCCATCCGATGACTTTTTCTCCTCACTGGCAAGCAAGGGTTTGTGTTCGTCTGTTTTGCGCTCCTCGTCTGATTCGAGATCCTCGCCAGTTTTTTTGTGTACTAAATCTTTTACTTTCCTTTCCAGCCTGTCTTCTAGAGACTTTATCGCCTTAACCGGGTGTATTTCGATTTTTCCCTTGTGCTCATGCTTGTCTTTTTCGTGCTGCTTCTCAATGATTTTCCGTGCTTTTTCAAAATCGCCCTTGGCAAGTTTTTTTAATAACTTGAGGGTATTGCTTCTGTCATTCAGCGTGATGCCCAGAATGCTGATCGCCAGATAGGGTATAAAATCCCTGACCAGGACCTGCCAATCCTGGGGCTGGGCACGCACGAGCTGGGTAATAATAAAATCCAGTTTCCTGACAAGGCGTTGATCATGTTTCTTTAACTCATGTTCACGGCGCTGCCGGAGAAGATCAACCGCATGTTCCTGTTCCCTGGACAACTTTGTATAGGGATGAGAATCGATGCGTTTCATTCTTGTGACAGGGTCTTCATGAGGGATAAATATATTATGCGGTTTTTCCAGTTCAACCGCCGGGTTGACCCCTCTTACAAACCGGAACGCTTTCTTGTCCTTGATATCTGCGATTTCCCGCCAGTGCTTCTTTTTGTCCTTTGATAACTCATCAAATCGTTTCGCGTCTTCTGCGTTAAGCAGGAAGGCATTGATATACCCTTCCTGCACCCCCTGTATACTTGACAGACCAGGACGATCGATTACCTCAACATACAATGCTTCCCCGCTGGCATTTTCGGGCTTGGCAATCGTGTGCACCTGCACATTTGTAAATCCGATATTGGCAAGCTCATCAGCGATTTCTTGTGCGAGTGTCTGGCCGTCATCCTTGATTAGACCAGCATCACAGCCAACCAGATACAAATGTTGAAGCATGGCCATCTGGTCTTTCCTGAACAGCTTCGCCATACGTTTGGCAAACTCCTTGGGCGTATAACCTCCATAATCATGGGTGCAACCGTGCCCAAGAAATATCATGGATCGCAGATTGTCTGCCTCCACACCGGTAAAACATTCATCACTGGCAATGTCGGCCACTTCAAGCTTGCTGTCTGGATAAAATGCTTTGCCCAGTTTCGAAGCATAGTGCTTTGTGGATTCATCATCTCCCACCGTGAATATACGTTTAGTAAATGGCATGGCATGTTCCGTATTGTCAGGTTATCCGGCATCAAAATCACAAGGTATTCGCATTCGTTTTCACTTTTTCCGGCAATAATATTTCATTGTACCGCCTGATCAAATCTTCAATAAAAATCCGCGATCCTGCGTAAGGCCCCTGAAATATGGACAGGGGGTAATTCAACGCTTCATTAAGCGTGTCGACAGGCTTGATATTATTATTTATCTTTTCATCCTGCATGAATGCCGAGATAAAACCACCTATGGAAACCGCATCAGGATAATAGTCGCCACGCGTGCCGTCGAGCATTTCTTCAAGCCTTGCCTGCAGCTGCTTTAACACCTGAATTTTGGCTGCTGGCGACCAGACATGATACGACTGCCCAAGTATCCGGATTTGCTCAGCGATTTCATTGCAGACCGCTGCAATCGGATGCTCAGACTGGCGTTCCCGTGATTCAGAAGCAGAAGAGGGATCCGTTTCCGGATTGTGGGATGATTCGGGATGAAGGATGCTTTCCAAACGGCTGCGGATATGTTTTACCAGCCGGTGTGACGACATGATTGATAAATGCCCGTGTCGGTCCAGAATGACCAGAGACGCCTTGTGCTCAGGGATGTGCGCAGAATCAATCGGCACAAGCGAATCATTTTCCGCGGCATAATAAAAATACGGTACATCTGATTCCTTGATTTTGTCCACCAGCGCCTTACAGAATTCACTGTCTTTTTCCATCTGTTTAACGGATGTCGAATACCAGGAAAGCGGCGGCAAGGCTAAATCTGATCCCGCGAATGGACCGCCGATGGCAAACACTGCTTCGACCTGAATATCAGCATTTTTCGCCAGGTATTCAGTGAGGTAGGCTGCAACCAGCGCACCTCTTGAATGACCCATGAGAATCACTTTTTTATGATTAGCTGCGCGAATTTTTTCCAATAATTGATGAGCAAATTGTTCGATCCCTGTTCCTTGCGCCCGATTATCAAATGACACCAGATTAATCGTGGAAATATTTTCCGGAAGATCATCAACCAGGCGGTTGGCAATTAAGGTAAATGCTGACACACGATCTGCCGTACCGTGAATGCAATATATTGCCGTACTGTCATCGCTTGCATTTTCAGTAGAAGAAGGCAGTTTATGATTGGGATTGCGGTAAATCACATCGCCGCTGCTTGAAGTTAGCCAGAGCCAACAATGTCTTAGTGCGCCCGTGATACTAACAGGCTGTGCTTTTTGAAATCTACCAAACATGCCTGACCTCCGTTTCAGCATTGCCCCGCGTCTGGTATCCACATTTTGAAATTGAGTTTGCTATTTTTTCATGCATTATATGGTTTTAACATTAACAGAAAATTAAATTTGCGGCTGATATGTTAATATTACTGCTATCAATATGCTCCTGATGGAACCTTGAATGAATAACCTATTAAAACTGTCTGCTTACTGTACATATTTCATCTCCATGTTATTAATTCCATCCATCTGTCACGCAGATCTCACTGGCAAGGATTTACTGGAAGACTGCCAGGTCAACCTTCATCTGGCACAAATCCATTCAACGGCAGCCATCACTGTCAAGGAAGCGTTTCAGGAAGGAGCATGCACAGGATACATTAAAGGTTTCGATGACATGGAAATTATTTATGCTTCCATCATCGCCGGGCCCAGCGCAAATGAAAAAGACATTAAAAAATATTCTCTCTATTGTCTGCCAAAAGGCACCACCAATGTACAGATGGCAAAAGTCATCGTCAATTACCTGCTAAAACATCCTGAAGTTTTGAGCAATTCCGCTGATTTGTCAGTTGCCAAGGCATTGCGAACCGCCTACCCTTGCACTGATTAACGCTCATTCGCCTTGATTACCGCACATCACAGATAACAGATTATTTTTATTAAAAAATTTCATCAAGCTGTTCATCCCTTCATCAAAAAAAGCCAGCCTGGTGCTATAGTTAAAGTTAACGGTATGGCATGGATTGCTCTCCACACAAGAACGGAAAAGAAGGAGGGCAATAAAATGAGCACTACAAAATCAGCCTTGATTGCTGCTGTTATCCTCACCCTTAGCGGTTCACTCTATGCCAAAAATTACGGCTCCATTCTCTGCACAGCACCGCAGGCTCAATATACCTGTTACACCATCAAGCATGGGGATACCTGGGAAAAGTTATTTCCTGACGCGGATAAACGCGACCTCGTCATGAAAATCAACCGCATGAATACAAGACTGCATCCCGGCATGCAAATCGCTCTGCCTGTGTCAGATGATAACGACATTCTCGATTATTCGCCGCTGCCAAAACAAATTGATCCTCCGGGAGAAAAAATTATCATTGTGTCCATCCACAACCTGGCTTTCGGCGCATATGATGGTGACGGCACGCTCGAACTCTGGGGACCGATATCCGCTGGTCGCGGCTACTGTCCTGACCTTGGTCACGGCTGTCATACCGCGTTAGGAAAATTCAGCATCTACCAAAAAGAAGGCGCCGGCTGTGTCTCCAGCAAATTCCCGATTGGCAAAGGCGGCGCACCCATGCCCTATTGCATGTTCTTTCATGGCGGTTATGCATTGCATGGATCCTATGAAGTTCCCGGCTATAATGCCAGCCATGGCTGTGTGCGCATGTTCGTCAATGATGCCAAATGGCTCAATCAGGAATTCACCAGTGATGGTTCAAATGTCACCGTTATCATAAACAAGTAGCTTCACAACGGTCACGATAAATAGCATACTCCTGTCTCTCAATTTACATCTGGACCTATTACAAGGAGTATCCATGAAGTTATCGTTTTCAGCTTCCCTAATCCTAGGGGCAGCGTTGATCAGTGTGAGCGTGACATCTCAGGCATCCATGCTGGGATTGTGCAATGACGCACCCAAATATACACAATACATCTGCTGTCCTTCGAGCGGCGGCTGGATAGTCAGCCCAGACTGCAATCCAGGCGCATCACCGTATTGCACGAATGACACAGGATTGATTTCCGGGTCAAATCCGCCTGTCACGATTCTGCAAGACTGCAAAAACCGCGGTGGAACACAGATGACGTATTACATTAATGGAATGAAGAAATAACCTGTTCACAAGTGCCAACAACAGTTGGCACTTGTTCCAGATGAAAGCATTAAAGATTCCTGGTAATTGAAGTATCGCAGATTTTTTCTTTTATCTGTTCCGCAGATACCGCGCCCGCGGCAATAATTCTCTCCAATATTCTCTCCTGCTTCGTTTTTTCATAAGCTGCTTTCTTCACCCAGTCAACTGCAGTAAACCCGTTACTGGATGACTCATTGAGACTGAAATCGCCCAACAGACTTCTGTTTTCCACCAACAAATTCACCACCTGCTCTTCACCATACGCACACGCCTTGCGAAAGGCCAATGCAAACAGGTCCTTGTTGATTGCATCCAGTAACTCTTCCTTTTTGTCAGATTGCTTGCAGGCGTTACTCAGCATGACGATACATTTGCTTAACGGATCGGTGACAGAGATAAATGCGGTTGATGCCAGCAAGGAATTTGGCGCATTAACTTCTCTGCTCAGGTTTTTTTTAATCTCAACTGCCAGGAATTCAGCTTCATCCTTGAGCTGATTAAAATCCGTTTTCAGTGGATCGATATCAGTCAGTTCTGCAATCGTAAATAACTGGTAGGCTCTGATATATTTTCCTATGAGTGACCCAATTTTATTTGCCTTGCCTATCACGCCAAGAAAAGGATCAACCAGCAAACAGTCATTACCCAGCTTCTTGAACGTAATGATATCAGAATTAGGCTTAAGACATGACGTATCACCGATTATTAGCAATGCATGCATATCCGGAATACCCATATCATCCAGCTTGCCATCCAGTCTGACTACTGTAAAATTCGTTTTACAACCCAACAAACCCAATTCCATGACCGCACGGCTCGTTGTTTCCTGGCATTCGCCAACACCAAAATAAGTAATGGCTATGGATCTTGCTGTCACAGGGTGCTTGAGTGAAGAGGAGAATTTTGATTGCGCTTCGAGGCTGGCATTTCGCACTCCTTCCAGTTGATGCATGTTGTCAAGAAATGTTCGAACTGCTGGTTCTCCGAATTTTTTGACATATTGATCCATTTCATCTGGGTAAACACGAGGGAATTGCTCACGCGAAATGATATCATTACTCGATGTAACCTTGGCTTTTATGTTTTTCAGGGCTATCTGGGCCAGTTCCAAATCACTCTGGCTTGGTGACTCTTTTTCATTCAGGGACTTTCGTGTATTTAACATGCTATACCTCGTTATTATAATAATTAATTCAATTTCCCGAAATATATCAAAAGCAGCACTCACAGGATATAAATTTTCCTTTTCCTTTCAAAGGTTACCAAACCAGTACAAACATACATGGACTTGTTTAATTTTTTAGCTATACTATCTGTCCTGTAAAGCGCCAACAAAACGAGAGATAAAAATACTGGTGTAAAGACATGATCAATAAAGCTTGTCGCTGCATCATTACCCTGCTGGTGTTATCAATCTATCCTGTTCTTGCACAGGCAAACGATGCATTTCGTATTGAAATCAGCGGCATCCAGGGTGAAATGTACAATAATGTCCAGGCACAGTTGAGCATTGAAGAGAAGAAATCCGATAGCGATATTTCGGTTCTCAAGATGGACAAATTCCTGAAAAAGGCGCCGGCCATTATACGCAAGTCGCTGGAACCCTATGGATACTTCAAGGCCACAGTCAGTCCCGCGAATATCCGGCATGTTGATTCAACACTCGTCGCCGCGTTTCGGGTAAACCCGGGTCAGCCGCTCAAGCTGTCATCCGTCACCGTGCAGATTCTCGGAAACGGCGAATCGAATCCGGCGCTGCATCGCTTGGCTGAGGACTTCCCCATAAAAACAGGAATGGTATTTAATTCAGATGCCTATGAAAAAGCCAGAGACCTTCTTTTCCAGACCGCCAATGACGAAGGCTATATCAAATCCTATTTTATTAAAAACGAAGTCAAGGTAGACCTCAAACGGTATCGGGCAGATGTCACCCTGATTCTGCAAACCGAAGACCGTTATTATTTCGGAAAGGTAAGTTACAGCCAAAGTCCCTATGCACAGAGCTTTCTTGACAGATTCCAAAGTTTTAAATCCGTCACGCATTTTTCCAGCAAAAAACTGTATCAGTTTCAGCAGGAAATGAGTAACAGCGGTTACTTCCAACAGGTTGAAGCAACACCCGATCTTGAGCATATTGAAAACCACCAGGTTCCAATCAACGTCGACGTGATGGCACCCAAGTCACAACGTTATGACTTTGGTCTGGGCTATGGTACGTTTACCGGTCCACGGTTAAGCGCGGGAGTTAACTTCAGACGGCTGACTGACACTGGACAGCATTTTAATGCTGAAATGAAATTATCCTCTGTCTTGTCCGGATTGGCAGCGAAATATTTTATTCCTGGCCGCAACCCCTTGACTGATCAATACGTCATCGGTGCGAATTATCAAAAATTTACCCCGAAAAATGGCAGAAGCTATGCCAACAATCTTTCGCTGGGATACATCAAAAAATCCGGCCATTGGCACAACAGCATAACGTTAAATTATCTGACCGAGCGTTACTCCATCGAAAACCAGCCATCAACAAACAGTGAATTGCTGTATCCCAGCCTGAATCTGTCGTATGTCAAGGCGGACGATATACTAAATCCCCACAATGGGCATTCGCTTAGCCTGACTCTGCAAGGAGCAACCAGGGACTTGCTGTCTTCCACCAGCTTTTTACAGGGCGAATTAAAGGGCAAATACATTTTCAGTCCCTTTGATAGCAGCCGCGTCATCCTGAGAGGCGACCTGGGTTACACTGTCGTTAATAATATCGATAACCTCCCGCTGACATTACGCTATTTCGCCGGCGGCTTGAATAGCATCAGAGGATACCCCGACAGCAGTATTGGACCGGGGAAGTACCTGGTAACAGGCAGTGCTGAATACCAGCACCGGATTTGGGGCAACTGGTATGGGGCGTTGTTTTATGATGCGGGAACTGCCAGCGACCACTATGGCGACCCTCCATTGAGCATCGGTGACGGCGCAGGCATTGTATATCAATCGGTCGTTGGCCCGATAAAAATTTACCTGGGACGCGCTGAAAACAAACGCGGCAAACCATTCAGTGTTGAATTCAACGTGGGGCCCGAATTTTAATGCGCTTGCTTATCCTGAAATTGATTTTCCTGTTAAGCCTTTCTCTTGCAGGGCTTGTCTATTTCATCAGCTCGACTACCGCCGGTCTGCAATTCATCCTTGCCGTGACGAGTGCCACCATACCCGGGCATCTTGCTGTCAGTCATGTCCAGGGTACGCTCTCGGATTTCACACTTGACAATCTCACTTATACTTATGAAAACGATATCTATCAATTCAACAAGGTGCGTGTTGCGTGGCAGCCATTCGAGTTAGTCAACAAACGCGCGGTCATCAACAGCATTCGCATACATGAAGCGCTCATCAATGTAAAAACGTCAGATGACAACACACCCATAGAAACTGCGTTTTTGCAGCCGCTTCGCATTCATCATCTACAGTCAGACAAAACAGTAATCACCGTGAATGATAAACCGTCAGGCAAATTCGACAATATCGATATAACCTGCATAGACGGCAATGACTATCGCGTCACTGGCAATGTGTACGAAGGCAATGCAGCGGGAACAATGCATCTGGAATGGTCGCCGGTTTTCAAGTTAACTTCCACATTAGCTTTCTCGGACATCAATTTGAATAAAGTTTCGCAAAAATTAAGTGGTAAACTCAGTTTCATTCTGCAAAACAGCATCCATGCTGACCAGAATATGCTGAGCTACGATGCGAGGATGGATGAATTAAATGGCAACCTGCGTCAATTTCCCATCCGGGGATTTGCAGCAATTCATTATAAAAATGGAACGCTTGAGATTGAACCTTCCGAGATAAACATTGCTAACGGATATGCGCGCCTTGCCGGTCGTGTCAGCGAGGAATGGAAATTAAATTGGGATTTGAACATTCCTGATTTTGCCAATCTGCTCCCTGACTTGCACGGCAGGCTTGTCACATCAGGCATCATCACTGGCCCGCGTGCGCGCCCCGTGATCGAGGGGAAATTCAATGCCGCGCAATTCATGGCTGCAAACGTCAAGGCCAGCCGTGTGAACGGAAGCATTCACATGGAATCCGGAGAAACGTCCGTGATCGAGATGGATGCAAATAATATATTCATCAATCATTATCCTGTCCCGTCCATCCGGCTGCGCGCTGTGACACAATATTTCCATCGCCGCCTGTCATCCGAGCTTGTGATGTCATCCTCGGCGCATGATGAATTGAAGGGCCGCCTTTCAGCTCCGCGATTGGACATGCGGCAAATCGAGTTGACACCCATTCACGGCATCTTTAACTTCCATTTTGCAAATCTAAATGCTTTAGCCAGCACACAAGATGAAATCAAGAATCCCAAAGGGGATGTGAATGGCAGGATTGAGCTGGGCGGGACTATCGGCGGTCCGGAATTAAGCGTTGCCGCAGCCATTACTAATGGCGAATTGACCATACCCAGGCTGGGCATCACCTTGAAAAAAATCACGCTCAATGGCCAGTACAGTCATCATTCCATTACCGCGAGCGGCTCATTCCATTCAGGAAAAGGCGTTGGCAACATTCAAAGCACCATACAATTGTCACCGGCCTTGCAGGCAGCCATAAAGCTTGGCGGCGAAAATCTGCAATTCGCCAA
>Ga0070740_10006504_pt1 | contig 10213 bp, 5 predicted proteins | sample Coa_R2_FD_67286 | JGI IMG/M metagenome (GOLD analysis project Ga0070740, IMG submission 67286) | Surface soil microbial communities from Centralia Pennsylvania, which are recovering from an underground coalmine fire - Coalmine... | ecosystem: Environmental > Terrestrial > Soil > Unclassified ... | reverse complement strand
AACGGCACGTTCACGGACGTAAGCGAAAAAGCCGGAGTCGCGGGAACAGGAAAGGCGTGGGGAACAGGCTGCGCGTTCGTGGATTATGACCGCGACGGGAAGCTGGACCTTTTTGTCTCCACGTACGTGGACTTCGACCTGAAAACGGCGCCGGCGCCCGGAGAGCGGGCCTCCTGCATGTGGAAAGGCGTGCCGGTGATGTGCGGACCGCGGGGACTGCCGTGGAGCAAGAACATTCTGTACCACAACCGCGGCGACGGAACGTTCGAGGACGTGACTACGAAGGCGAAGATTGATCAGACCAACGGGCACTACGCGTTCAGTGTTTCGACGTTCGATTACGACGACGACGGATGGCCGGATATCTACGTGGCCTGCGACAGCACGCCGAGCATTCTCTATCACAACAATCACGACGGCACCTTCACCGATACGGCGGTGATTGCCGGCGCGGCGTTCAACGAAGATGGAAAAGAGCAAGCGGGAATGGGCTCGACCATCGGCGACTTCAACGGAGACGGGAAGCTGGATATTTTCAAAACGAATTTCTCCGATGACACTTCGACGCTCTACCGGAACAACGGAGATGGAACGTTCGACGATGTGACATTTGCAGCGGGGCTGGGACTGCACACGCAGTATCTCGGCTGGGGAACGATGTTCTTTGATTTCGACAACGACGGATGGCCGGACCTGCTGCTCGTGAACGGGCACGTCTATCCGGAAGTGGACAAGCAGCACCTGGGAAGCGATTACGAAGAGCCGCGGATCTTGTACCACAACGACGGGCACGGAAAGTTCGTGGATATTTCGGCGTCCGCGGGGCCGGGAATAACGACGAAGAGCTCCTCGCGCGGGCTGGCGATCGGAGATTTGTGGAACGACGGAAAGCAGTCCGCGGTGGTGAGCAACATGAATGCCGCGCCGAGCCTGCTGGTGAACCAGGTGCGGACGGCGAATCACTGGGTGGAAATCCGGACGGTGGGGACGAAATCGAACCGCGACGGAATCGGCGCGAAGATCCGCGTGCATGCGGGAACGCGGACGTGGGTGGACGAAGTGCGAAGCGGATCGAGCTACGATTCGCAAAACGACATGCGCGTTCATTTTGGGCTGGGAGCGGCAACAAAGATCGATTGGGTGGAGATTCGCTGGCTGAGCGGGCTGACGGAACGATTCGAGGGATTGGCAGTGGACAAGATTCATGTGTTGAAAGAGGGAACCGGAACGAAGAGCGACGGCGTGTGAAAAGAGGATTTCACCGCGAAGGACGCGTTGAGACGGGACGAGAGTGGATTGGAGCACACGGATGAGCGGCGTGGCTGCTCGCATCACACGGCGAGAGAATAGCCTCTGGGATGAGGAATAGAGGAAGAGAGCCGGGCGGAGGACGAAGCAAGGCGAGCGTGCATGGCGGCGACCTGTGCCGGAGGGAAAGCGAGGGAACCACGGGCGGTCAGGCGAAGGTGATGCGGAGCTGCGGCTGGTGCTCATTCACGGAGCAGGCGAACGCCGCTTGAAGCTGAAAGGCTGGACGAGAATTTCAACCATTGACTGGGCAGGGGACGGAAAAAGCTTATGGGCAAGCACATCGCGGAACGGAAGAACCAGCTCGCTCGTGAATGTGGATTTGCTAGGGAACGTCAGGCTGGTCATGCGGGAGAATGGGCCGTTTGTGGGGTGGGCGATCCCCTCGCGGGATGGGAAGAAGCTGGCCATCTGGAAGGCGACCGGCGGATCGAACGTGTGGATGATAAAAGGGTTTTTAGAGAGTTCGCAGCGAGGAGAATGAAGTGGCTTCGCATCCCCCGGAGAACAGGCATCCCCGCTACCGAGTCTTTGCGCTGACGAAGGATTCGGTGCGGGTGATGCCTTTCCCTTCCGTAATGTAATAAAGCTGATTGGGCTTGAGGTCCTTGAGGGAATCGGTCTGGCTGCTGGGCCAGCGAATTTCGAGGAGATCGACTTTCTGCGCCGGGCCGATGCCGAAATGAACGCGCAGATCGTTCTGGGAAAAGTAACCGCCGCCGCTGCGAACTTCGTCGATCTGGCGATGGGGCTTCGATTCACCCGGCACGGTGGTGACGCAAAGGATGCGCGCGCCGATGCCGCTGCGATTGGATTTCGTGCCGATGGTGCGGACTTTAATCCAGTTGTCTTTGCGGCGTGAATCGCAGCGGATCAGTTGAGGAAAATCATTGACGCAGTTGACGATGAAGTCGAGGTCGCCGTCGTTGTCGAAATCGCCAAAGGCGCAGCCGCGGGAAGCCGTGGGCACGGAGATGCCCGGGCCAGCTTCGAGGGAAACGTCCTCGAACCTGCCGTCGCGCAGATTGCGATAGAGCAGCTTGCGCTGCGCGTAACCGGCTTCGGTGCGAAGCTGCTCGACTTCCGGATAGACGTGGCCGTTGCAGATGAGGATGTCCGGCCAGCCGTCGTTGTCAAAATCGAAAAAGCCGCAGCCCCAGCCGAGGTATTGGGTGTGCTTGCCGAGTCCGGCGGGAAAAGTGGCGTCCTCGAAATTGGCGCCGCCGAGATTGTGATAGAGCGAGGGCGTGTCTCCGGCGAAATTGGTTTTGACGATGTCGAGGTTGCCGTCGAGGTCATAGTCCGCGGTGGAAACGCCCATGCCGGCCTGGGGCTTGCCGTCGGCGCTGAGGGCGCAGCCGGCTTCCATGGCAATGTCCGTGAATTTTCCGTTCTTGCGATTGAGGTAGAGCGCGCTAGCGGTGGAATCGTTGGCGACGTAGATGTCCGGCCAGCCGTCGTTATCGAAATCGGCAGTGAGGACGCCGAGGCCGTAGGTGCCGTTGGCCTGGAGAATACCGGAGGACTCGGAAACGTCGGTGAACGTGCCGTCGCCGTTGTTGTGATAGAGGATGTTTTTGCCGCCGAGGAGGCCGGGCGGGCCGCAGGCAACCATTACCCCTTTGTACAAGCATGGGCCGGATTCGGGGACGGGAGCGGTGGCAAGGTCGAGATCGATGTAATTGGCGACGAAAAGATCGAGCTTGCCGTCGCGGTCGTAGTCCACGAAGGCGCAGCCCGTGTTCCAGCGCTTGCCGTTGCCGTCGACCCCGGCTTTCTCGCTGACATCGGTGAAGGTGCCGTTGCCGTTGTTGTGATAGAGGACGTTTTTGCCGAAGTAGGTGACGAAGAGATCTTCGTAGCCGTCGTTGTCGTAGTCGCCGATGCAGACGCCTTGTCCCCAGCCGGAATGGACGAGCCCGGCTTTTTCCGTGACGTCGGTGAAGGTGCCGTCGCGATTGTTTTTGAAGAGATGCGATGTGGGCTCCTGGCCCTTGGGAAAACCTTCAAGGCGCCAGCCGTTGATGAGAAAAATATCCAGCCAGCCGTCGTTATCGTAGTCGTAGAAGGCCACGCCGCAGCCGGTGGTTTCTAGAAGATATTTGTTCTTGTGCTCGCCGCCGAAGATGGTTTTCGCGTTGAGGCCGGCCTCTTTGGCGACGTTGACGAAATTCACGCCGAGGGGACTGTTGGCGATGGGTGAAGAGGATTTTGGAGAGGATTGCGACTCATTTTGGAACAGATCGGCCGCGAGCGAGGGCCAGACGAAGGCGAAGAGGTTTTCGAGCGGAAGCACAAGGGCCGAACGGCTGAGAGAGCGAAGAAACCTGCGGCGTGAGGGAAACAATCGAGAAGGTACCTTCCTGAGTTTTGCGCGTGTTACACTCGGCGCGATTCTTTTATAGACGAAGTTTGCAAGCGCGACAAGCCACGGGAGATGAGGTCCATGCTCGGATTCAGATTGTTGAGAGGCCGCAGGGCTGCGGGAGAAAGAGGACGCGGGGCAGCGCTGCTGGCGGCGGTCTTGTTTTGGTCGGGGGCGTTTTGCGCGCAAGGTTCGGCGCAAGAAGCAAGACGCGAGAAGCGGCTGGAGATTACGCGGGCAGCGCGGCCATGGGAGTTTTTGACGGCGGTGGGAAAACGGGCGGGAATTTTCGGAAACGAGGCCGGGCGGGTGGAAGCTTGGACCTATCCGCTGAAGATTCTCCGCGATTTTCACGTGGTGTTTCATACCGAGGGGCGGGCGATTCCGGCGGAGACGCTGGTGCGAACGATCGAGGCCAGGCCGGAGGCGACGACACTGGTGTACAGCGGAGACACGTTTTCGGTGCGGGAGACGTTCTTCGTGCCGGTGGATGAAGCGGGCGCGGTGATTCAGTTTGAGGTGGAAACGGAGCAGCCGCTGGAGATCGAAGCGGCATTTCATCGTGATTTTCAACTGGAGTGGCCGGCGGCGCTGGGGGCGACGTACATCTATTGGGACGCGACGCGGCATGCCTTCGCATTCGGGGAGGAGACGAAAAAGTTCGTGGCTTTTGCGGGTTCGCCGACAGCGCGAGAACCGATGCTGGAATACCAGACGAATTATTCGGCATCCGGCGAGAATTCGCTGCGGCTGGGAATGACGCCGAAGGGCAAGGACACCAAGATTCTGGTGATTGCGGGATCAGTCGAGGGGATGGAACCGGCGGCGGAGACTTACGAAAAATTGAGTTCAAGCTACCGGGAGTTGTGGAAGGAGTCGGCGGAATACTACGCGGACTACCTGAAGAACACGGCGAACGTGGAGTTTCCCGACCCAAAGCTGGAAGAGGCGTACGACTGGGCAAGGATCAGCCTGGCGCAGGGGCTGGTGACCAATCCGACGATGGGGACAGGGCTGGTGGCGGGTTACCGGACTTCGGGAGAGAGCCAACGGCCCGGGTTCGCATGGTTTTTTGGGAGGGATTCGTTCTGGAGCTCGCTCGCGCTGACGAGCGAGGGCGATTTTGCCACCGCGAAGACGGCGCTGAAATTCGTGGCCCAATTCCAGCGCCAGGACGGAAAAATCCCGCACGAAATCGCGCAAGGCGCGAGCTACGTGAACTGGTTCAAGGATTATCCGTACGGATACGCTTCGGCGGACGCGACGCCGCTCTACGTGATTGCGATGAACGACTACGTGACGGCGAGCGGGGACGCGGAGTTTGCGCGGGAAAACTGGGAGAAGCTGTGGAAGGCCTACCAGTTTCTGCGCTCGACGTACGACGCGAGCGGATTTCCGAAAAATTTCGGCGTGGGACACGGCTGGGTGGAAGGAGGGCCTCTGTTGCCGGTGAAGACGGAGCTGTATCAGAGCGGACTGACGGTGGAGTCGCTGCGAGCGCTGGCGAACCTGGCAAGACTCACGGGCAACGAAGCAGGAAGCAGGACGCTCGAGGCGGAATTCGAGAAAGAGCGACCGCGGTTGAATGAAGCGTTCTGGTCGGCGGACAAGGGGATTTACGCGTTCGCGCTGGACGAGCAGGACAAGCGAGTGGACGAAGCGAGCGTGCTGGCGACGGTGCCGATGTGGTTCGGGCTGCTGAACGCGGAAAAGTCCGGAAAGATGATCACGACGCTCGCGGGAAGCGAACACCAGACGGACTGGGGGATGCGGATTATTTCGGACAAAGCGGCGAAGTACAGCGGCGGAGGGTATCACTACGGTTCGGTGTGGCCGCTGTTCACGGGATGGGCGGCAGTGGGAGAGTACCGCTATCACCGCGCGCATCCGGCGTACGCGAACCTCCGGGCGAATGCGCTCCTGGCGCTGGACGGTTCGCCCGGGCACGTGACGGAGGTGCTCTCGGGAGATTATTACCAGCCGCTTTCGACCAGTTCGCCGCACCAAATCTGGTCGGCGGCGATGGTGATCAGCCCGATGCTGCGGGGAATGCTGGGGCTGAGCTACGACGCGGCGCTACACACGCTCACGTTCGCGCCGCATGTTCCGGCGGATTGGACTTCGTTCAAGATTACCCATGTGACCGCGGGAGCGGATACGCTGGACCTGAGTTACGGAAAGACCGCGGATGCGCTGACCCTAACGGTACAACGCAAAGGAACCGGCGACTGCACGGTGGTGTTCGAACCGGCGGTGAGCTTGCGGGCGGAGGTGCTGGGGACAGAGCTGAACGGGCGGCCCCTGGCGTTTCGCGCGCAGGCGAACGCGAGCGATCAGCACGTAGCCGTGAAGTTCGGGGCGTACGGCGGACCGAACACGCTGCGCATCCGGCTGAAGAACGACTTCGGTATGAGTTACGAATCGGAATTGCCGCCGCTGGGGAGCGCGAGCCAGGGCCTGCGAATCCTGGGCGAATCGTGGAATGCGAGCCGCGACGAATTGATGATGAACGTGGAAGGATGGACGGGACACTCGTACCAAGTTGCTCTTTGGAATGGGAAACAGGTGAGCTCCGTGGAGGGGGCCGATCTGGAAGCGGCGGCAAATGGACCGGTGCATCTGAGGATTTCCATGCCGGAAGGAGACGGAAGTATTCTGGCGAAGGAAAAAGTAGTGCTGCATTTCGCACCGAAGACTAAACCGCGCGGGCGAAATTCGAAAAAACCTTGAGATTTCGGTTGACGGTGCATGTGGAGGTAAGACGGGCCATGTTGAAGAAATGGACGATGGGCGTTGTGCTTGCACTGGCGTTGCTGGCGTTTGTTCCGAAGACGGCGGCGCAGAACACGGGCGTGGATGCGGAAGGGCATCCGTGGTGGAAGCACGCGGTCTTTTACGAGATTTATCCGCGGAGCTTCGCGGACAGCGACAACAACGGAATCGGCGATTTGAAGGGGATCGCGTCCAAGATGGGCTACCTGAAGGAACTCGGCGTGGATGCCATCTGGATGACGCCGTTCTTCCCTTCTCCCCAGGTGGATTTCGGGTACGACGTTTCGGACTACGAAGCGATCGATCCGATGTACGGGACGATGGCGGATTTCGATCACCTGGAATCGGAAGCGAAGAGCCACGGGATCCGGGTGATTCTGGATTTTGTGGTGAATCACACATCGGACAAGCACAAATGGTTCCTGGATTCGCGGTCGTCGCGCACGTCGGCGCACCGGGACTGGTACATCTGGCGGGACGGCAAGGGGCCGGGCAAGCCGCGGAACAACTGGCTTTCGACGTTTGGAACGCCAGCCTGGACGTACGACGCGAAGACCAAACAGTATTACTACCACTACTTTTATCCGCAGCAGCCGGACTTGAATTGGCGGAATCCTGCCGTGGAAAAAGCGATGTTTGACGTGACGCGCTTCTGGTACAAGCGGGGCGTTTCCGGATTCCGGCTGGACGCGGTGGACACACTCTATGAGGATCCGCAACTGCACGACAATCCGATTTTGCCCGGGAAGGACAAGTTCGGGCGTCCGAACATGGACGAAAAGTACAACAAGAAATTGCCGGAAGTGCACGAGGCGCTGAAGGGATTGCGCAAGGTGGCGGACGAGTACGGCGCGGTGCTGATCGGAGAGACCTGGACGAGCGACGTGAGCGAGCTGAAGGATTATTACGGCTCGCACAACGACGAACTGCAGATGCCCATGGATCTCCTGCTGAACGGACTGCCGTTTTCGGCGGAGGCGTACCGGAAGCATGTGGGAGCGTTGGACAGCGCGGGCGGCTGGCCGGTTTACGTGATCAGCAATCATGACATCGTGCGGTCGTACACACGGTACGCGGACGGAAAGCATGACAACGACATTGCGAAACTGATGGCAGGCTTCTACCTGACGCTGCGCGGGACGCCAATCCTGTATTACGGCGAAGAGATCGGAATGAGGAACAATAACCCCAAGCGGCGGAAAGACGTGCAGGACCCGGTGGGAAGAATCGGCTGGCCGAAAGAGATCGGGCGGGACGGCGAACGCACGCCGATGCAATGGACCACCGGAAAGAACGCGGGCTTCTGCACGGTGAAGCCGTGGCTGCCGGTGCCGGCGAGCGCCGCAACCTACAACGTCGCGACGGAGGAGAAGGATCCCAATTCGATTCTGATGTTCTACAGGAATGTGCTGAAGCTGCGGCACACGGATCCGGCGCTCGTCGAAGGGGACTATGCGGCGGTGAACGAAGACGATCCGAACGTGTACTCCTATCTGAGGCGCTACAAGGACGAAGCGGTGCTGGTGGTGCTGAATTTTTCGAATGCGGAGCGGGAAGCGAGATTCGACTTCGGCAAAGAGGGCTTCGACGCGGCGAAAGCGGAAACGCTGCTGGCGAACAAGGCGTCCGCGGAAGATGGAGCGAAAAAGATTTCGCTCGAGCCGTTTGGAGTGTACATCGGGAAATTGACCAGGTAGCGAGACGGTTTGCCCGGACAAAGAACAGATGCCTAGAACGGATTAAATGCGGAGTTCTAGGCGATGCCGAGTTTCTTCTGCATCTCTTCGAGGGAAACGCCTTTCGTTTCGGGATAGAAGAAGAGAACGACGAAGAACTGCAGGACCATCATGGCGGAGAAGAAAACGAACGGGTAGCCGCCCGACTTCGCGGCCATCAACGGGAAGCCTAGAGAGATGGCGCCGTTCATGAACCAGTGGGAAAAGCTGCCGAGGCTCTGGCCCTTGGCGCGGATGCGGTTCGGAAAGACTTCGCCGATATACACCCAGATGACCGCGCCCTGAGAAAAAGCGAAAAACGCGATGTAGCCGACGAGCAGCCAGACGAGAAGCGATTCGTGCCGTCCGGTGATGAGGATGGCGGCCACTCCGGCGAGGCACAACGCCGTGCCGACCGCGCCGATGAGCAAGAGTCTCTTGCGGCCGACCCGGTCGATCAGGATCATGGCTAAAATGGTGAAAAGCAGATTAGTGGCGCCGATGACGACCGCCTGGATGTCCGAAGAGACCTGGCTGAAGCCCGCGCGCGCGAAGATGTCGTTGAGATAGTAGAGAATCGCGTTGATGCCGGAGAGCTGATTGAACATGCCGATGGTCACGGCGAGAAAAATGGGCAGGCGGTATTGCCAAGAAAACAGCGCGTCGTGCTGGTGGTGCTCGGCGTCGATGGAAGCGACGATGTCCTGGAGTTCCTGCTCGTAGTTTTCCTCACCGGTGAGCTGCAGAACCTGGCGCGCTTCGTCAATGCGGCTCTGCTTGGCGAGCCAGCGGGGGCTTCGGGGAATTCCAAACAGCATGGCGAGGAAGAATGCGGCGGGGATGGCGGCGATGCCGAGCTTCCAGCGCCATTCGGCCACGCCAAAATGAGCCAGGCCAATGAGGTAATTGGAAAGGTAGGCGAGAAGGATTCCGAACACTACGTTGAACTGGAAGAAGCTCACCAGGCGGCCGCGCCATTTGGCGGGAGCAATTTCCGCGATGTACATGGGGCCGAGAACCGAAGAGCCGCCGATTCCGAGGCCGCCGATGAAGCGGAAGAAGACGAGCGCGTCCCAATTCCAGGCAACAGCGCAGCCCAACGCGGAGACGAGATAGAAGACGGCGAGGACGCGCAGGCTGTCACGGCGGCCATAGGCGTCACCCGGAAGGCCGGCGGTCATGGCGCCGATGATGGTTCCGACGAGCGCGCTGGTAACGGTGACGCCGAGGAGAAACGGCGTCAAGTGATAAAGCTCGGTGAGAGCATGTGTGGTGCCGGAGATGACGGCGGTGTCGAATCCGAAAAGCAGGCCGCCGAGGGCGGCCACGACGGTGCTTTTGACGAGGTAAGGATTCAGTTTCACTTGGGCTGTCCAGAAGTCGCGACCGTTCTGCCCAAGAGTTGCGAATCCGGCGCGGAAGCATGTGCGCGGCCGCGTCCAGCCGCCGGGGGCAGAAATCGGTCCGCAGGATTGTATGGGAAATGGCCGGGATGTGCTCGGAAATTCCTGGAGACGGACATAATGCCGGGCCCGGCCAGGATTCGGCCCCAAAATTCGGGACTGGGACCAACGGATTGATTTACGTGGGCACCTAGTTCTAGTGGGCCCGCCAGGATTCGAACCTGGGACCAACGGTTGCTTTTAGAAAAACTATGTAGCTGATTCGTTTAGCCTCTAGCTGCGTCATACATCATGGTTTTTGGGGGTATTTGGAGGGTTCTGTTCTCGATTTGTTCTCAACTTTTGAGGTGACCCCCCAAAGTGTCACAAAAACTTTGGGCACAGTCTCCGACTTCATTTCAACGTCTTTGCATCTCCTAGCAAGGGTTGGGGTCTGGGGAAGGGGACGGCGTTTGAGTCCCCTTCCCCAGAATAGCCCTGTAGAAATCAAATACGCCGCCAGTTTCTTGGCATTCGGAAATCGTGCAATGTCTCCGATCGCTGCCAGGCAAGTCTGCGCCACGGTGTAGTCGATGCCCGGAATGCTCATCACCAACCGCACCTTTTCGTCCTGCCAAGCTTCGCGCACCAGCCGCTTCTCCAGTTCTGCG
>Ga0070740_10006503_pt1 | contig 10213 bp, 7 predicted proteins | sample Coa_R2_FD_67286 | JGI IMG/M metagenome (GOLD analysis project Ga0070740, IMG submission 67286) | Surface soil microbial communities from Centralia Pennsylvania, which are recovering from an underground coalmine fire - Coalmine... | ecosystem: Environmental > Terrestrial > Soil > Unclassified ... | reverse complement strand
AGGATTGTGTTTCAGCCATAGTCAATTGAGAAGGCGAGAATCCGCTAGTGTGGTGAGTCAGAAATTCGCTGCATATTCTCAAGTGGATTATTAGCATAGATCGTTGAAAAGCAGGTCCTTCCCCTTCACTACGTTCAGGGCCGGGACGACAACGTTGCTGAATGAATTAACAACTCACCACACCAGCGCACTTTTTCGATAGATGTAAGACCAGGCACAGGAGTCGTCATTCTGAGCCGCTGGCGAAGAATCCCCAGCCAGAGTGGCTCCAGATTCTTCCTCCCTTCACCACCTCATCACGTGAAAACTGCACGTGCTGGGCCCCGTTTCGGTCGTCAGAATGACGGCGGTTATATCGTCTGCGATTCTGAATTGACGGACTCTTTTGAGGTATCCGATTAGTGGCTTTCTGAGGCTTCCACCTGGTTGGTTACTGATGCAACATTCCGGCTCGATGAACGCAGCATCATTGCTGCAACATAAGCTGCGCCGAAACCATTGTCGATGTTCACGACGGCCACATTCGGCGCGCAGGAATTGAGCATCCCGAGAAGTGCAGTCAATCCGCCGAAGGCCGCTCCATAACCGACGCTTGTGGGCACAGCAATGACGGGGGCTGCTACCAGGCCACCGACGACGCTGGGCAGCGCTCCTTCCATGCCTGCGCACACGATGACGACGCGGGCTTCCTTCAGCGTATCGCGTTGGGCCAAGAGACGATGCAGACCGGCAACACCTACGTCATAGATACGGTCTGCCTTCAGGCCAAGGTATTCGGTTGTGACAGCGGCTTCTTCGGCAACAGAAATGTCACTGGTGCCGGCGCAGAGGACTGCGACCGATCCTGCGCTCCTCGAAGCGTCTGTCTGGCGAAGACCGATGATGCGGGCCTCGATGTGATATTCAGCATTGGGAACTACCTGCTTCACTGCATCCCATGCGGCTACGCCGGCGCGTGTGGCAATGACATTTCCTCCGGCTGCGGCCATGCGGGAAAAGATTTCCGCGACCTGTTCGGGAGTTTTGCCGGCTGCGTAAATGACCTCAGGCAAACCGAGTCGCAGCGAGCGGTGATGGTCGATTTTGGCGAAGCCCGCGTCTTCAAAGGGAAGGTTCGAAAGGCTTTCCAGTGCTTCAGCAGATGGCAGGGCGCCACTTTCGACCTGCTTCAGCAGAGCGAGGATTGCATCCCGGGTCATGATCTGGCCTCTAAAAAGAAAAGAACTTTACCGCAGAAGACGCAGAGGTTTCGCTGAGGAGTCATGCTTCTACTCTTTTATCTGCCAGGGCAGTGAGTGCTGTCTCTATAACGTGTTTGAGTGGAACTTCATGCTCACGCGCGGCGCGGGCGCAGTCTTCGTACTCGGGCATTACGTTCAGGTCCTCTCCGTTACGCGATCCAATTTTGACACGGATGTTGCCATAAAGCGTCTCGATCTCGACAAATCGGCGCTCAAGAATGACGCGGTCTTCTTCGCGCGCGCGAATCCCGAGCGTGGTCGTCTCGCGTAGAAGCAATTCTTCAAATTCTGCGCGGCGCTCAGGCCGGCAAAGAATAGTGAGGAGGCTGCCCATACGGCCTTTTTTCATCACGACCGGAGCGCACATAACGTCGAGCGCGCCTTCTTCGAGAACGCGATCCATTGCATACGCGATTACCTGCGGTGTTGCATCGTCAATGGCACATTCGAGCACGGCCACCCGCTCACCGGTTGATTTCTTCGCTCCTAAAGATTCACCAATGCTGAGGCGGAGGACATTGGGGAAATTTTTTGGATTGCGTGTTCCCGCTCCGTAGCCAATCACTTCTGTTGTGATGACCGGAACATCAGCGAAGCTGCATCCGAGAGCTTTGAGCAGCGCTGCTCCGGTAGGCGTGGTCAGCTCCTTTGCGATTCCTGCCGAATAGGTTGGGATTCCTTTGAGCAATTCCGCAGTTGCAGGCGCGGGAACGGGAAACGTGCCGTGCGCGCACTGAACGAATCCGCTGCCGACGTTCACGGCTGAGGCATACCAGGCGTTGATGCCGAGTGAGCAGAGGCCTGCAGCGGCGCAGACGATGTCGGTGATGGTATCGACGGCCCCAACTTCATGGAAGTGGACTCTGTCTACGGGCACGCCGTGAATTTTTGCCTCAGCCTGGGCAAGCAATTGGAACGCGCGCAGTGCGAGATCGCGTGCTTCGGGGGCAAGTTTGGTTTGTTCGATTAATTCGCGGATCTGCTTCCAACTGCGTCCATGAACGTGGTTGTGTTCATGGTGATGGTGGTCATGCGGGTGTTCGTGATCGTGATGATGCTCGTGGCTGTGGTGATGATGAACTGCAGGTCCCTCCGCTTCGGCGCTGCGCGCCTCCGGCCGGGATGACAATTCTGAGGAATGATGTTTGTCCTCCGCGATTTCTCCGCTTGCCACGTCGAGCACATCGACTTTGGTTGCGGTGATGCCGCTTCTATCTACAGATGAAAATCTGAGGGCAGCGCCGATGTTCAGCGCATGGGCTGCTTCTTCGAGCAAGGACTGTGAAACGCCGGTATCGACCAGAGCGCCGAGCAGCATGTCTCCGCTGATGCCGGCGAAACATTCGAGGTATCCAATTCGCATGCTTTATTTTCCAGATGCCTTCGCCAGCGTCTCAACAGGAAGAATCTCATTCATCGAGCCGGAGCGATAGCCATCGCAGTCCACAGCAACGTAATGGAAACCGGCAACGCGCACTGCCTTGCCTATCTGCCGGAAGATCTGTGGCGAGAGCACAGAGGGCATCTCGTTCTCCGCGATTTCAATGCGGGCAATGTTGCCATGATGGCGCACACGGAAGTTGTGCAGCCCCAGTTCGCGAAGCGCTTCTTCTGCCTCTTCGACCTGGCGAAGCGCTTCGGGGGTGACGCGGCGGCCATATTCAATACGCGAAGAGAGACATGCCGACGCAGGCTTGTCCCACACGCGCAGGCCGGCAGATTGCGCCAGAGCGCGAATGTCGGCTTTCGTCAGTCCAGCGTCGGCGAGCGGAGCCGCTACGGCGTGCTCGGCGGCAGCACGCTGGCCGGGGCGGAAATCTTTCCTGTCATCGACATTCAAGCCATAGGCAACTGCTGAAAAGCCGAGCTGCCGCCGCTCCTGCTCAAGCACGGTGAACAGCTCGTCCTTGCAGTGGAAGCACCGGTCTGCTTTGTTGACGGCGTACTCTTCATGTTCGAGTTCATTTGTTTCGACGGTGCGCAGAGGAATCGACTGCTCCAGCGCGAACTCCACGGCTTCGCGATAATGGCTGCGCGGCAAACTGGCAGAATCAGCAATGATGGCGACCATCTTTTCGCCTAGAACCTGATGCGTTGCCCAGGCCAGATACGCCGAATCGACACCGCCGGAATAAGCAACAATGACGCTGCCTAATTCGCAGAGTCGCGACTCCAGCTTCGTTTGCTTTTGCTCTAATTCCGTCATCAGCCCAGCCATTGCGGATTGTGGTAAGTGCCGTCGAAGTTGTGGCTCGTTTTGTACAACTCAAATTGTCCGTTCTGCGCGACTGCTTCGGTCTTCTTCAGAATAGCGCTGACTTCTGTTTCGCTGAGTCCGCGAAAATTCTTTGCGGTGTCGAGCGCCTGCTGCAGAATCTGCATCGAATCGCATCCGGTAATCACGACGCTCACCGGCAGATGCATCGCGTAGCGCAGACACTCAACCGGAGTGACGGTATTGCTCTTAAGAAGAACGCCGTCGCCCATCGGCTTCATGCCGAGAATGCCCATGTTCAGCTTCTTCGCCACGGGAATGACTTTGCTGGCAAAGCTGTCAAAGTGCGCATCCATGGCGTTCAGAGGCATCTGCACTGTATCGAAGGTGTAATTTTGTTTCGTTGCGGTCTCGATCATATGCAGATGGATTTCCGGACTTTTATGGCCGGTGAATCCGATGAAGCGGACCTTGCCTTCTTTCTTTGCCTTCTCGAGATATTCGAGTGAGCCGCCCTGCGCAAAGATCCGTTCCGGATCATTCATGCGGATCACTTCGTGCATCTGTATGAGATCGATGTGATCGGTCTGCAGGCGTTTCAGCGACTCCTCAAGCTGTTGTTGCGCGGTTTTTGCAGTGCGGCCATCGAGCTTCGTCATCAAAAAGGCCTTCTGCCGGTAGCCATCTTTTAAGGCAATTCCCATGCGCTCTTCGCTCAGGCCATTGTTATAGTCCCAGCAGTTGTCCAAGAAGTTGATGCCTGAATCCAGCGCGGTGCGGATGATGCGTGTGCTCTCTTCCTGCGAGACATAATTTCTGCCGATGTGATGACCGCCGAGCCCGACGAGAGAAACTCTGGCCCCGGTCCGGCCAAGCGTGCGGTAAGGGATTCCGGAGGAATTTTCCGCATGGAGAGACAGCTTTGAGGCAAGCGCTGCGACTGCGGCCGACTTGAGAAATTCACGGCGTTCCATCATAAGGCCCCTCGAATGTCATCCTACTCCTTGCGTGGTTGGATGACGAATGGGATTTCATCTGTTTCGATGCGCTCGTCAGATCATCGGGGGCAATCATCTGCGCGATATGCTAGGAAGAGACGATGGCAGTTTTCCAGCTACGAACGGTTCTTACCCCCGAGGAGCGGCAGCAAAGGCAGAGGCTGATTCTGCGGGACACGCTGGCTCTTTTAAGCCTGTTCGCCATTGTCATCATTCTCTTTTTTGTGACTCTGGCGCTGTTTCATTCCTTTTCCGTGCATCGCCAGGAACTGGCGCAGCGCTGGCTTGCACGCGGGGAAAAAGCACTGCACGCCGGACAGCCGCTTGCCGCGATTGATGCGCTGCGGTCAGCGTTGGCCTATGCCCCTGACGATGACACTATGCAGATCGAGCTGGCCGAGGCGCTGGCGGCTGCAGGGCGTACTCAGGAGGCAGTCGCATATTTCAATACACTGCTTGAATCGCGGCCGGGAAGCGGAATGATTAACCTGCAGCTCGCGCGACTGGCGGCCAGGCAGGGAGAAGAGTCGAAGGCCATCGACTATTATCAGGCGGCTCTGGACGGAACCTGGGAAGGGGACGGGTATATTCGCCGGCGCGAGGTGCGGCTTGAACTGGCGAAGTACCTGACAGACCGCAAGCAGTATGACCGCGCCCGAAACCAGTTGCTGATTGCTGCGGGCAATGCGCCTGATGACGTGAACATTGAGATTCATATCGCCGCCATGCTTGAAGCTGCCCAGGACCCAGCCAATGCGCTGCATCTCTACCAAAAGGCCTTGCAGCACAGGCCGGCGCGGCTCCAGGCGCTGCTGGGAGCCGGACGCACTGCTTACGATTTAAATCGGTTTCTGCAGGCAAGGGAGTATCTGGAGCGCGCGCTGAACCATCCCGATTTTGAAAAGCAGCCATCGGAGATACAGGCAGGATTTCGCAACATGCTTTCCGACTCAGACCACATCCTGCTGCTGTATCCCGGAGATGATTTGACGATTCGCGCGCGGGCAATTCGTATCCTGGGTAACAAAAAAATTGCTCAGGAGCGATTGGCTGATTGTCTCAGCAGCAAGACGGCTGTTTCTCAGGAGTTGCAGAACCTGGCGAGCCAATGGCAACAGTTGCCTTCTCCGTTGCGCCTGTTGCAACTGGAACAGAACCCTGAGCTCGAGCAGACCATCATGCAGCTGGTGTATCAGACCGAGCAGGTCGCCAGCCGGGAATGCGGTGCTCCAACGGGAAATGATGCGCTGCTGCTGAAAATTTCGCAGGCTCCGGAGGCGGTCGAGCAGCGATGAACGTGCAGACGATCCGGGAAAAGACCGCCAGGCAACTTGGAAAACTGAATTTTCCGCTCACACAGCTGGAACTGGAGAAGATTGCGCCCACGCGCGACGAACGCCTCTTTCTTGTCCTGTCCATCTTTATCGGAGTGCTCTCCGGGCTGCTGGTGGTTTCTTTCCGTATCGCCATTGAATGGATCAAGATTCTGACACTTGGTTCAGCGCCTCACGCCGGGCAATTTCGTCTGCTGTTAGTACCGGCGCTTGCCGGATTAGTTGTGGCGGCGCTGGTGCAGCTCTTCTTTCCCGCAGCACGCGGCAGCGGCGTCAATCAGACGAAGGCCGCTTTATATATCTACAACGGTTACATTTCCTTCAAGACAGTCGTCGGAAAATTCATTACATCCGCGTTGGCGATTGGCTGCGGACATTCGCTGGGACCGGAAGACCCTTCCCTGCAGATAGGGGCGGGCGTGGCTTCGATGGTGGCTCGCCGTCTCAATATGTCGAAGCAACGGCTGCGGCTCTTTGCGCCCGTCGGCGCGGCGGCCGGCCTGGCTGCTGCCTTTAATGCGCCTGTCTCGGCCATTCTCTTTGTCATTGAAGAAGTCATCGGCCAGTGGAGCGCTGCGGTTTTGGGGTCGATTGTGCTCTCGGCGATTTCCAGTGTTGTTGTGGCGCGCTGGTTCTGGGGATCGGAGCCTATTTTTCGCATTCCACCCATCACGCTGCGCGATCCTCGCGAGCTGATCGCTTATGCAGTTCTCGGGATAGCAGGTGGGTTTGCAGCGCTCGTTTTCTCGAAATCACTCGGATGGTTGCGGCCGCGCCTGCGAGCATTTCCGGTATGGACTCAGTATTGCCAATCCGGTATTGCCGGTTTGCTGGTGGGCCTGATCGGTTTCTTTGGATTCACGCAGGTCATGGGTCCCGGCTATGAATCCATCGACCAGGCGATGCATGGACAATTTACCTGGAAGCTGCTGCTGGTTCTGGCCCTGCTCAAAATTCTTGCTACCACTCTCTCCTTCTCCAGCGGAACGCCGGGCGGCATGTTCGCGCCGACCTTGTTTATCGGGGCCATGCTCGGGGCGTCGGTCGGCTCATTTGAGAAGCTGTTCTTCCCGCATCTCACCGGAACCGTGGGCGCGTATGCGCTCGTCGGGATGGGGGTCCTCTTTGCGGGATTTCTGCGCGCGCCGCTGACCTCGATCTTTATGGTGCTGGAGGTGAGCGGGAACTATTCCATAATTGTGCCGGTGATTCTCGCGAACATGATTGCTTATTTCATGTCCCGCGCTTTACAGCCGGTTGCGATCTTCGAAGTCTTTACGCATCAGGATGGGCTTGAGCTGCCCTCCATGGAAGAAGCGCGGGAAGAATCCGAGCTGCATCTTGAAGATGCTTTGCGGCCTGTCAATGTTCCGGTCATAAAAGGGGCACAAACGATAGCGGATGCCGCGCAGCTTCTTGCAGAAGCCCACGCTTCGGCGTTCCTGATTTCTCTCTGGGACGGAAGCTGGCATTCCATGACTGCCGATGAATTGACTGCTGCGGGCGCTACTTCGACTCCAGACACGCCTCTGGAGCGTGTCCTGCCGGCTGAGCGGGCGCCCGTCCTCTTTCCTGACATGCCGCTCGACAGCGCGCTGCATTATTTTCCGCGCTGGCCAGTACTGCCGATCATGAACCGTGCCAGCAGAGGCACGCTTGAAGGCATAGTGACACAAAATGACGTGCTCCGTTGTTATCAGGAACATTGAGGAACAGCTACCCTGCCAACGTTTGACGTGTCTCATTTATCTGTTCACATGAGTAAAAATATTCGACTTGGCCGAATCACGTCAGTCATTTCTTACGTCTACACCTTTGCACCGCTGCGTAAATTCCTGCCGTTTCGGCGAGGTTGTTATTTTGAATTCTCCCGTCCTGGAAGCAGATTCACCCGCACTCGTTCTTGAAGAGCGCATTTCTCATCGCCCTCTTGCTCTGGCCATAAGTGACATTACCGGCATCGCGTTGCTTACGCCCCTCGTGCTGATTGTTCATGGCTATCATCCCTTTGCCGATGATGCCGGAATTTATGTAGCCGGCATTCGAAAGATGCTGGATCCGTCGCTTTTCACCGTTGATTCAAGTTTCGTCACTGCGCACACGCGGTTTTCTCTCTTCTCGCATTTCTCCGCTGAGATTATCCGGCTCTTACATATTCCGCTGGAAATCTATTTGTTCTGCGCGTATCTGCTTTCGATTTTCGTTTTCCTCCTCGCCGGTTTTCGGCTTTCGAAACGCATTTTTAAAGACACACAGTTGCAGTGGGGAGCCACTTTACTTTCCGGCGCTCTTTTCACGCTTCCCGTGGCCGCAACCGCTTTATGGGTCATGGACCCATATGTGACAGCGCGCTCTTTTTCCACGCCGTTTTCTCTGTTTGCAATGGCGGCGTGTATCGGGCGCAACTGGAAGAGCGTAATCCTATGGTCCGCAGCTACGGCGCTCCTGCACCCGCTGATGGCGGCCTATCTGGCTGCTTTTCTTGTGACCTATGTCCTTATCAGCAGGAAGCAGTGGCGTTTGCTTGCGATTGCATGCCTGATTGTTTTCGCAGCTTCGGGTGCTGTTTATTTCGCGACCAGACATGCATTACTACCGACCGGATATAAGGAAGCAGCGCTTTCCCGAACATACTTCTTCCTTTCATTTTGGCGCTGGTATGAGGTGCTGGGGCTTGCCGCTCCATTGCTGCTTATGGGCATTGCTGTCTGGCGCAGCCGCAATATCGTAGTCAGGGATATTTGCCTTTCCTGCATAGCGACCGGCATAACGGCGTCAGCCATCGTGGCGTGTTTTGTGCACAGGAACGGCAGCTTTTTTCTTGCGCGCATTCAACCTTTGCGCATCTTTCAATTGATTTATATTGTCGGAATTCTGTTGCTCGGGGCTTTGCTTGCAGAGCATTTCCGGGCCAGGCGTGCTGTTCCGGGAACGATACTTCTGCTGTCGATTTCCATGCTCATGATGTTTGCGCAGGAACGAATTTACAGCTCATCAGCGCATGTGGAATGGCCATTCGCCGCTCCGCGCAATTCCTGGCAGCAGGCATTTCTCTGGATACGCAAGAATACGCCGCGAGACGCAGTTTTTGCGCTCGATGCCAATTACACGAAGGTCCGCTCCGAGGACACGCAGGGCTTTCGCGCTACGGCCGGGCGCAGCGCTCTTGTCGATGACCTGAAGGATGGCGGGGTGGTCGCCATTTTCCCCGATCTTGCACCTCGATGGAAGAGCCAGCGCGATCTTGAGCTTGGTCTCGATCATCTGAGCGATCCGGAAAGAATCACGCGACTCCGGCCAGCTGGAGTGACATGGATTCTGCTGGGCGCAGGCGCCGAAACTCAGTTCCACTGCCCTTATCGAAATCAAACCGCAATGGTTTGCAAGCTGCCGTAACGCAGAAAGTTTTCGTTACCCAACTATTCTCCTGGTCTCAGCCCCCTGTTTTGTCCTGCACGCTGTACTCTGTATCCTGTAGAAACTTTCCTTCATGTTGAGCCTGTATCAGAGACTCATTCTTGGATTTCTGTTGTTGATTGCGCTGGTTGGCGGCCTGGGCATGCTCGTGCGCCATTCGTTCGTGCATCTCTCCGCGCTGGACGCGCAGCAGCAGACGGCAGATGCTGCCGTCGGAGCGCTCTCACAGGTGCAGGCATCCATTGCGCGCGAACAGGTGCTGGCCGGTCGCATGGCGTCCGCGGCTGATCGCAACCTGTACACACAGCTTTTGGCTCAGAGCGGAGCCACTGACCAGCGCATCGCTGCGGCCCTGCAGGCCCTCTCCGCGGATCATCAATCTCTACCTCTACAGGACCTGCGCGAGAAACACATCCGGCTCATCAACCGTCTGCATTCCGCTGCTCCCGATACGTGGCAACGGCTCGCAGCCGATACACTGCGCCCACAGCTGGATGAAATCGACCAGTCCATCTCGGATGACCTGCGAACACTCTTCGCCGGACGGGCCACTTTGATGGCGGCTCTCGACCACCAGCGCTTTCTGCTGCGCGCGCGGCTGATTGCTGCTTCCGGAACCAGCCTGATGGCGGCCATAGCGGTGGCCATCATCTCGCTGCTGTTCGTTATCCTGCCGATCCGGCGTACGGCAAAAGTGGCGCGGCTGATAGGGCAGGGCGATCTACACCAGCGCATCGAGTGGCGCACGCGCGATGACCTCGGCGACATTGCGACGGAAATCAACCGCATGGCGATCCGCCTGCGCGACCTGCGCGAGACGGAAGCAGGCCGCCGCCAGATGGAGCAGCAACTGAGCGATGCTGTTCTGCAGTCTATATTTGAGCCGGTCATCGTCACCGATGCCAAGGGCGGAGTGTTGAAGCTGAATCAGGCTTCGATGGAGCTGCTGGGGAAATTCGCTACAGACCGAATGGCACTCGCCAATACTCCAGGCGGAGAGAAGATTCT
>Ga0070740_10006501_pt1 | contig 10214 bp, 7 predicted proteins | sample Coa_R2_FD_67286 | JGI IMG/M metagenome (GOLD analysis project Ga0070740, IMG submission 67286) | Surface soil microbial communities from Centralia Pennsylvania, which are recovering from an underground coalmine fire - Coalmine... | ecosystem: Environmental > Terrestrial > Soil > Unclassified ... | reverse complement strand
CTTTTGAAGTCGAATCCAAGCTCAGCGGCAAAATCTATCAGTGCCGCTTCTCTTATCTCTGGAACGCCATCGCCACGCGCCACAGCGACACCATCGACGCGAAATTCTTCGTCGACGGCCAGGCCCTGGTCGTCGGCCTCGCGCACACCGCCTTCGTCAAGTTCCGCGAAAAGGCCGGACGCGACCTCACCGACCGCGAAGCCAGCTTCATCGCCGCCGAATATCTCCGCGAACGCCTCGAAGATGAAGACGAGCGCCCCCTCTACGACGTTTCCCACGACGATGTCCTTCGCCTCATCGAACAGATCGGCATCAAGTGACCGCTCGCGATTTCGGGACAAATCAGGTCTAACTAATCGCTCGGCTCCGCGTGGAACGCCTCCAGCTCCGGATGCCGCAGCCCGTCCCGCTTGATGAAGTACATCACCAGGAGCATCAGCAGCGCTCCGCCCACCATCACCGCCACGGCAATCTGCATCCCCAATTGCAAATCGCGCAGATCGGAAATCCGTCCGATCACCTGCGGCCCCAGCGCGCCCACCAGTTGCGTCACGAACATGTACACCCCGATCGAAGTTGCGTGCGCTCGCCGCGGCATCATGTCGTGAATCACCGCCGTCACCGGCCCGTGATACCACGACATGAAAAATCCCGAAATGAACAGCCCCGCCAGCACGGTGTGTTTTTCATCCGATTGAATCGCCATCAGCAAAAACGGCGCCGCCAGCAAAAACGCCCCGACAATTGCCGCGATTCGCCCGTAAGCAAATCGCCTTTGCAGGCGGTCCGCCACATACCCCCCCAAAAGCACTCCTGCCACCAGCGAGCAGAGCGCGATCAGCGCCAGCGAAACCGCCGCCTCGCGCAAGCTGAAATCCTTGTAATTCACCGCAAAGTCGATCCCCCACGTCAGCAGCGACACGCTCGAAAACGTGATGAAAATTCCCGCCGCGATCATGGAAAGAAACGCCGGCACGCGCAGCAGCCGCCCGAGCGGCACAACTTCCGACCGCGGCCCGCGCGGCGGCTCCTCCAGCCACAGCACCGCCAGCCCGGGAAACAGTCCGGCGATCGCCACGATGAAAAACGCGTGCTGCCATCCGCGATAGGCGCCCATGATGCCGCCGAGCGCCAGCCCAGACGCGCCGCCCAGCAGCATTCCCGCCGCGAAAATCGCCTGCGCAAGCGCCCTTCGCTCCTGCGGAAATCCTCCGGAAATCATGGATTGCGCCGCCGGCGCGTACGCCGCCTCTCCGATTCCTACCAGCGCGCGCGCTACCAGCAGCGCCGCGAACGATCCCGCCAGCCCGCTCGCGAACGTTGCGCAGCTCCAAAACAAGATTCCACCCGCGATGATGTACTTCCGGCTCAGCCGGTCCGCCAGAAATCCGAACGGCACGCTGGCCACCGCGAGCACCACCAGCAAACCCGTCTGCAGCGCGCCAAGCCGCGCGTCGCTGATCCCCAGGTGTTCCCGCAGCAGCGGCACGAGCGGCACCAGCACCTGCCGGTCCGCGAAGTTCACAAAATTGATTAAGGCAAGTACCGTGAGCAGCCGGAACTGGTAGGACGTGAGTGCGCTGGGCTTGGAGGCCATGCCGTTGTGGTTGGGTTTCGCGCGACCTTGTTCTTCCGGGAACGCCCGAACCTATGACAGGATTATATACCGCCGATGAAATCCGCTCCCCGAACCACCACCACCAGCGACCGCCTGACCACCGTCCTTTCTTACGGCGCGCTCATCCTCCTGGGCGTTGCCACCTATCTCATCCTCGCGCCGTTTCTCGTTCCTCTCGCCTGGTCGGCCATCTTTGCCATCTTCTTCTACCCGTTGCACAAGGCCCTGGCTCGCCGCTTCAAGCCCACTCTCGCTGCGCTCCTCAGCACCTTGCTGGTCACGTTTCTTCTCATCGTGCCCGCCCTCTTGGTGCTCTTTTACACCACCCGCGAAGCTCTCGATGCCGCCAGCCGCTTGCAAAACGCTCTCCTCAAGCCCGAGTCGAACCTTCCCTCCCACGCCGTCGAATGGCTCCGCGCGCACCTTCCCGCTTCCCTTCAGGACATGGATTTCTACACCCCCTTCCGCCAGGGCACGGAGAAAATCGCCGCCTACGTCGCGGGAAAACTCGGCGCTTTGCTCAAAAACCTCTTCTCCTTCTTCGTGGATCTCTTCATCGTCATCTTTTCGCTCTTCTTCATGTTTCGCGATGGAGAAAGCATCGTCCACGGCGCAGGCCATTTGATGCCCTTTGACGCGCCCATCCAGGAAGACGTGATGCGCGAATCGCGCGAACTCATCTTCGCGAGCGTCGCCGTCGGCCTCCTCGTCGCCGCGGTTCAGGGCGCGCTCGGCGGCTTGGCCTTCGCCGTCACGGGGATCCCCACGCCTCTCTTCTGGGGCGTCGTCATGGGTTTCTTCTCTCTCGTGCCCGTCGTCGGTTCCGCGCTCATCTGGGTTCCCGCGGCTCTCTGGCTCGGCTTTTCGGGACACTGGGGCAAGGCCATCGTCGTCGTGGCTATCTGCGGCGGCGTCGCCGGCGTTGCGGACAACATCATTCGCCCGCTTCTCCTCCGCAACCGCACCCGCCTTAACGAGCTTCTTCTCTTTCTCAGCGTCATCGGCGGCCTTCAGGTCTTCGGTCTTCTCGGCTTGGTCATCGGACCGGCCATCATCGCCGCGGCCCTCGGCGTCTTCCGCGTGTACATGGACTACCGCGATCAGCAGCGCGCCGCCGGTGCGTAACGCTCTGCGAAACGCCTCCCCCGAAAATGCGTTCACCCGCCTGCGGCTGTGCTAGAGTACCCCGCTTGTATGACGGACGCTCTCAAGAATTCGCCGGTCCGCGCCGGACTCCCGCCGGAAAAACTCCGCTGGCGCTGCGATTCCGCTCGCCTGCCTTTTGAAACCACCGCGCAGGCCGAGCCTCGCGAAGGTTTCGTCGGACAGGAGCGCGCCCTCCGCGCCCTCAAGATGGGCGTCGAGCTTTCCGCTCCCGGCTACAACATCTTCGTCTGCGGCCTCGCCGGCACCAGCCGCGGCGGCACCATCGCCCGCATGATCGAGGAGCTGCGCCCTGCCACCAAGGAATCCCCCGACCGCTGCTACGTCAACAACTTCAAGGTCACCGATCGCCCGCGCCTGCTCACTCTTCCGCGCGGCCAGGCCAACAGCTTCAAAAAGGACATGCAGGCCGGCATCGACTTTCTGCGCCGCCGCATTCCCCAGGTTTTCGAAGGCGAGCCTTTCCAGCGCCAGAAAGGCCGCATCGTCGAGCGCTTCACCGCGCGCGAAAAAGAGCTCATGGACGATTTCACGCGCAAAATCGCCCGCGAACAGTTCGCGCTCGGCCACATGCAGGTCGGCGCCGTCGCGCTCCCGGAAATTTTCCCCGTCCTCGAAGGTCAGATGGTGCCCATCGAGGACATCTCCAAAATGGTGCACGAAGGCAAGCTCGATTCGCCGGTCGCCGAGGAAATCGAGCGCAAATACGAGCAGTTCCGACAGGAATTCACCGTCGTGTACCGCAAAACCCTCACCCTCTCCCGTGAGCTCGCCAGCGAATTGAGCTACCTCGAGCAGGAAGCCGCTTCGGTCCTCGTGGACGGCGTCATCGAGGAACTCAAGGAAAAGTACCCGGGCAACAGCGTCGCGGAATATCTCGAGGAAGTCCGTCACCACGTCCTCGACAATCTCGATCCCTTCAAGGAACGCGAAGGCGAAAGCGAGGAGCCTGCAGGCGAAAACCCCGAAGGCACGCCCAAATCTCCCCCGCAGGAGCGCGATCCCTTCCGCGTGTACGGCGTCAATGTGATCCTCTCGCACGACGACGAAAACGGTCCGCCCGTCATTTTTGAAACCACCCCCACCTACGCCAATCTCTTCGGCACCATCCAGCGCGCCTACGACGCGCGCGGCGGCTGGACCAGCGATTTCATGGATCTTCGCGGCGGCTCGCTTCTGCGCGCCGACGGCGGCTATCTCATCATGTATTCCTTCGAGGCGCTCTCCGAGCAGGGCGTTTGGCGCGCGCTCAAGCGCACCCTCAATCACGGCCGGCTCGAAATTCAGCCCCCGGAAATGTTCTATCCCTTCGGCATCACCGCCATGAAGCCGGAGCCCGTGCAGATCAACGTGAAAGTGATTCTGATCGGCGACCGCGATCTCTACGAACTCCTCTACGAATACGAGGAGGACTTCCGCAAGATCTTCAAGGTGCGCGTTGAATTCGACGAAGAGATGCATATGAGCGATTCGGTCATCGCCGAATACGCCGGCCGCTTGCGCGCCCTCTCCGAAAAGGAAGGTCTGCTGCCGTTCGACCGCGGCGCGTTCGCCGCCATGCTCGAACACGGCGTCCGCAAGGCCGGCCGCCGCAACAAGGTCACCGCCCGCTTCGTGGACATCGCCGATCTCGCGCGCGAGGCCAATTACGCCGCCAAAGCCGCCAATGAGAACGTCGTTCGTGCGGCGCACGTCCGCGCGGCGCTTTCTTCAAAAATCGAGCGCCACAACCTGATCGAAACGCGCATCCGCGAAATGATCGATGAAGGCACCCTTCTCGTTGACCTCTCCGGAACCCGCGTCGGCCAGGTGAACGGCTTGAGCGTGCTCGAAATCGGCGGCTACTCCTTTGGCAAGCCCGTGCGCATCACTGCCACCGCCGCCCTCGGCAAAGCCGGCCTCATCAACATCGAGCGCGAATCGAATCTCAGCGGAAAATTTCATGACAAGGGCGTGCATATCATCGCCGGCTACCTGCGCAGCCGCTTCGCGCAGGATAAGCCGCTTTCCCTCGCCGCCAGCATCTGCTTCGAGCAGTCCTACACGGGCGTGGACGGCGACAGCGCCAGCTCCACCGAAATCTACGCCCTCGTCTCCGCGCTCTCCGGCTTGCCGCTCCGCCAGGACGTCGCCGTCACCGGCTCCATGAATCAGCAGGGTGATATTCAGGCCATCGGCGGCGTGAACGAAAAAATCGAAGGCTTCTTCGACGTTTGCCGCATCCGGGGTTTGACCGGAACGCAGGGCGTCATCATTCCCGCTTCGAACGTCGAGGACCTCATGCTCCGCGAGGACGTCGTCGAAGCCGTAGCCGCCGGGAAATTCCGCATCTGGCCCGTCGCCAAAGTCGAGGAAGGCGTTGAGATTCTCACCGGTGCCCCCGCCGGCCGGATGAACGGCGACGGAACCTTCGAGCCCGGCAGCGTTTACGACAAGGTGAACACCCGTCTCAAAGACATGGCCAATACCCTCAAGGAATTCGAGTAGGCCGGCCTGAGGATGCCGTCAATTCTTGCAGAGGCTGTTTGGGTGAGCAGCCGAAGTTCGCCGTCACTTGCGGCGGCATCACTCTGCCGTATCCAGGGTCAGCCAGCGCGGCTGCTGCCGCCTCAAGAGTTGCCCGGCTCCTTCGCGAGCGTCTCCTTCGATCCCGCCGCTTTCCGGTTGTAAACAATCTTCTTCGTTCCGCCTTCGCACGTGCCCACCACTTTTCCTTCCGTCACTTCCTGATCCTTGGGCACGACTTCCAGCGAATAGCCTTTGACGCCCCTTGCGTCCAGCTTCTTCGCGATTTCGGTCTTTAATTCCTCGCAGGGTTTCGGGCCTTGCGCGTAACTCCACGCCGGAACGGCCAACACCGCGGCAACTGCCAATAACACTTTCATTCGGGGATCTCCTTTCCTGGGATTGCGGGCCGAAGCCCACGATACCAAAGAACGCCCGCGACTTTTCCCCGGCCTGTCCTCTTCGTCTCCATTTAGCTAATGCTCGCCTCCGTCCTCCGAGGCATAAACCAAGGATATTGCGCCAATACTGGGTGCCGGGAGTCTCCGTCTTTCCTTCTACTGATCACTTCCCATCGGCGCCAAATACTCTTCGCGATGGCTTACGCTGTACGCATGGCCTTTCACCCGGACTTCAATCGTGTGAGCCTTTCCGTCATGCGCGGGCGGTGCGAATTCCAGATCGTATTCGTGGCGAACCAGTTCCGCGATTTCCGCGTACGCGCGGTCGAAATCTCTCGAAGTCTTCGGCGTGTACACGCGCCCGCCGGTGATTCGAGAGAGCTCTCCCAGCGAAACCGCCGCTTCCGCCAGAATCTTCTTCACCTCGGAATGATCGTCGCGCTGCTGCCGCGAAAGCTTCTGCTTCTTCGGCTGCGCTTGAATCTGCTCCGAAGTCGAAACCGCCAGAATCCGCACCTCGGAAGCGCTCAGTTTCTCCTTCAGGGCTTTCGCATCCGCCGGCGCCGAAGTGTCCACGCCGGAGGTCACCAGCACGATGGTTTTCTTCCCGGCGACGCGTCTCAACGAATCGAGCACCGAACTCAGGCTGGCCGAAAGATTCAAGTCGCCGTAGCCCGAGGCGAAGTTCAAGTCGCGCAGGACGATCCGCGCCGCCGTCTTGTCCGCCGTGAAATCGAGCCGCAATTCCGCCGTGCGTGTGTAGCAAACCACCGCCACGCGATCCGCGGGCGACAGTCGCGTGAGCAGCGCATCCGCGGCGAGAACCAGGTCGTTGCGGAAAAAATAGACCGCCGGGCCGCATTCGATCATCAGCACGATTTGCGCCGGCTCTTCGATGGAGAGAAACCCCGTGAGCGGTTGCGGGGCGCCGTCGTCGAGAAGTTCAAAATCGTCGCGGCGCAGTCCTTCGACGAAACGCTGCTGCGCATCCGTCACGATCACGCCGACGTTCACGCGATCGACGCTGACGCGAATCGGCGGCGCCTGCTGCGGGGCCGGCTCCTGCGCGAAAACTCCGGCAACGCAAAAGAACGCGAAAAGACCGAACCGTGCCGCAATCCGCGCCGCCGCGAAAGCTCTACTCGATCCACCCGTCAAAGTGAAGTCCCTTGCCGTCTTTCCACGAAGCGCTGGTGGTTACATGCAGGTGCCGCGGAATCACCAGCGGGTTGAACTGCAGGAGCCACGCCGGAGGAGGCTCGTTCGGCGCGCTTGCGCCTTCCGTTTCGCGGAACGCCCGGCTCGTCTTCGCCGATTCCGCAATCAACCGGTTCTTCAGCGCCTGCCAGTCGAGCTTCTGAAAATCGAAAAATCCGATGCCCGTCAGCTTTTCCGGAAATTGCGCGCGGGCGGTTTGGAGCGGCGCGGGAAGCGTTGCGGACGCCGTGCGCCGCGCGATCTCCTGCTGCAGCGCGTCGCGCCGGCTCGAAGCAAGAATCAGATTCGGCGTCACCGCGAGATGATAGAAATTCCATTGCATCACGCCGGCTTTGCCTTGGCCGCCGCCCAGCGAGAATTTCACGTACGTCGTGTCGCCCTCGCTCCGCTCCGACGAGATGCGGTCGGAAAGAAGCGTGCGCAGTAGCTTGAGCGTGGCTTCCTTGTTGCGAATGCCGATGAAGTACATCTGCCCTTTCGGATCGAGCGCCGAGCTCGTTTGCAGGGAAGCGAATTCACCGCTGAAGAGATCGAGCGCTTCGGGCAGAGGCATCCCGAGCCGCGTCTGCACCATGCCTTCGACGAGATCGGCCATTCCCTTTTGCCCTTCGGGCGCCGCGGCTTGGAATCCGCGCTTGATCGATTTGTAGAGCGAGAGAAGGCTGAATTGCGTTTCCGTGTAGCTCACCGCTTCGGCCGGCACGTACGCCAGCGATGCGGGCGCAACTTGGCTCTCTTCCCACAAATCGAAGAGCGTGCCGGCTGAGGTATCGCCAAACACCGCGCCGGAAATGCGCGTCCTCGCGCCCTCGAGCGCCACGTGCCCGCAGATGGAGTGAATCGCGTCGAGCCGCAGCGCGTCCAGAACCGTTTGCGCCTGCGCCGCATTGGGATTCGAAGCGGGCACAAGTTCCTTCAGGTCGGGAACGCGCAGGAAAAACTCCAGCATGCCGCCGCCCACCATCGGCTGCGCTTCGCGGAAGGCCGCGGTCTCCGCGAGGGAATTCGCGCGCGGCGATTTGTCCTTGAGCGCTCCCACGATCTCTTCGAACACCGCGGGCTCGCCGGCGCTGATGGCGTACTTTCCGCTTTCCGCCCAGTACGTCGTGGAATCCTTCCGCTCGACCTTCAGCGCGGAAACGCCGGCTAGCGTCACCGCGGAGAGCTTCGGCAACTCCTTTTCCGAAGCGCGCAGGCGCAGAATCGTCTTGGCCAGGAGCTCTTCTTTTCCGCTGCGGTCGTACACGAAAAAGATTCCGTTCCATTTGTGCTCCGCTGATCCCGCCACGGCTTTGCTCGCGCGCGCCGCAGCATGCGAAGGCTCGCCGAAATAGCCGAGCACGAACGGATTTTCGAGAAGCGTCGCAATCTGCGCGATCTCCTCGCGCGTCAGTTGCGGTTTCGCTTTGTCCGCGCTTTGCGCCTTCTGCGAATTGCCGGATTCTTTCGCCGCATCGGGTTTCTCCGCGCTCGCCGCTTTCTGCGAATTGTTCAGGAGGCTTTCCGCCAGCGCGGAGCGCACCGGAGCAAATTCCGGATCGTCCCACAGCGCGAGCAGATGGTTGGCGGCGCGCGCGGAGGCGGGCGGCGATCCCCGCCAGATCAGGTAGAACACGGTATTCGGCGGCAACTGCGCCGGTTCGAGCGGCGCCTGCAGGAGCGTGGCCGCGGGCTGCTGCGGCTGCGCGGGAGCAACCTGCGCCTGAGCCGAAACTCCTACGCTGAAAAGAGTCGAGCAAGAGAAAAGCAGCAGGGTGAAACGAATCGCCTGGTTGCGGAAACGCGATGGGTGACACATGGGATTCTCCGGAGACCGCGCTTCGCGTGGCTCGCAGAAAAGCGGATAAGAAATTCGTGCGGCCTGGCGCGCGTCTAAAGCCAGCGTAACCCGAAGGTACGGCGCGAAAAAGAAAAGAGCGGCGACAGGTTTCCAGAACCGGCTACCTGGCGCCGCGATATTTCTCGTGGAATGGGGCGCGGGCTGCGGGACGCCCGCTATTTCCATCAAATTCGGCTTCGGCTAAAAACCAGCCGCAATGCCCCGAGCAGGATATCCCGCCGGGCTCAGGACGGCTTCGTCGAGGTAGGCGTGGCCGCGGCGGGGGCTGCGGCTCCGCTTTCCTTCGGAGTAGCCAGGTAACCGTTGACCTGGTTCTTGCCGACGTCGAAGACGACGATCTCGTACGGGAACATGCGCGCCGAGCCCTTCACGTAAAACTGCACGGGCTCGCCGGATGTCTTGTCCTTCTTTTCGATGGCGCGGTCGTCCACGTACACGGTCATGGTGTACTTCTGTTTCTTCTGGTCCGTTTTGTTGAGCTTGATCTGAATCGGGCCGACGCGCTGGGCGTTCTTGCTCTTCGGGATGGTGAATTCGAAGTAGTTGCGGTCGCCGCGGCGCTTCAGTTCCTCGAGGTCGTCGTGATTGCGCGCGATCAGGCCGCTCATCACGCCCATGTCTCCCACGGTGTGTTCAAGCTTGCCCTTGGTGGCTTCGAGGTCGCTCTTGGTGTCCGCGAGATCTTTCTTCGTTCCGCCGAGGTCGGTGGCCACGGCGCCGATTTTCTGGTTGCTCTCCTGCTGGACCTGCGTGAGCTGCGAGGTGAGCTTCTGATCGGCGGCGATTTGCTCCTTGCGGATGGCTTCGGCGCGGCTCTTGGCTTGGGCGACTTCGGCGGCGGTCATGCCGACCTTCTGCTGTGTGACGTCCACGACGCCCTTGAGATCGGCGAGACGCGAATTGGCTTGCTCGAGCTGGGCGGAGAGAACCTTGTTCTGCTCCTGCGCCTTGGAAAGATCCTGGGAAAGATGAGAGACCTGGGAGTATCCGAAAAAGCCGAGGGCCCCAACGACGACAAAAAGAACCACGAAGAGCACGGTGATCCAGCGCGGAGTGCCGGTGCTTTCGTAGTGGTACGACTCCTGCGGGTTCGGCACGTTAGGCGAAATGCTCATTCCCCCTCCTCAGAAATGGCCCGCGGCAGAAAGCGGGCTGGCAAATGGCATTATGGCGTGAAGGCGACGAGTAGGCAAGAAAGAGGAAAGAAGGTTGTGACCTACGGCGGGAGGGAAAGTAGCGAGTAACGAGTGGAGGAGCAGGGAAGCAGGGAGGCAGTGAAGCAAGGAAGGAGACAAGGAGAATGGGCAGGCCCCCCGCCCCCGGGTGTTTTTCTGTAAGTGCGGATTCTAAAGGACTTTAAGTCCAACGATTTGGAAGTGCGGATTCTAAAAGGGTTGCGGGCGCGTTTTTCGTAAGTGCGGATTCCAGAGGACTTAGGGGAATGAACAGAAGCGGATGGCAGAAGAGA
>Ga0070740_10006500_pt1 | contig 10215 bp, 5 predicted proteins | sample Coa_R2_FD_67286 | JGI IMG/M metagenome (GOLD analysis project Ga0070740, IMG submission 67286) | Surface soil microbial communities from Centralia Pennsylvania, which are recovering from an underground coalmine fire - Coalmine... | ecosystem: Environmental > Terrestrial > Soil > Unclassified ... | reverse complement strand
GCGCTGGTGCTTTTTACCGCGATCATCGCGCCGGCGCTGCAAATCGGCTTCATGCTGGCCATCGTGCTCGGCGCCCGCCGCCAACCGGTGCCGCGTTGGGTCGGCTTCCTGCTCCGCCATCACCGCATTACCCACACCTGGAGCATGATCGAAGTGATGATGCTCGGCGTGCTGGTCGCACTCATCAAGATCGCCGACTACGCCACTGTGATCCCGGGACTGGCCCTGTTCGTGCTGGGGGCGTTGGTCTTCGTGCTGGCCGGGATGCAGTCGAGCTTCGACGCACGCGAAGTATGGGAGCGCATCGAATGGGCGGATGCGCGTGCGGCACAGGCCGCGGCCGATTGCAATGATGGCTGAGGACGCCATGAAGAGCGCGGCCATCACCGCGATGCAACATGGCCTGCACAGTTGCGAGGGATGCGGCCTGCTGTCGCGCCCGGGGCCGCAGCAGGAGCAGGGGCGCTGCCCGCGCTGCGCACATCAATTGACCTTCCGCAAGGCAGACAGCATCCAGCGCACCTGGGCGTTCGTGATCGCCGCCGCCATCTGCTACATCCCGGCCAACGTGCTGCCCGTGCTGACCACCACCACCGCCACCGGCTCGGAGTCCGACACCATCCTGCAAGGCGTCGTGCTGCTGTGGTCGCCCACCGGGTGGCCGCTGTCGCTCATCGTGCTCTTTGCCAGCATCATGATTCCCAGCGCCAAGATCATCGCCCTGGCCTACCTGTTGATCACGGTCCAGCGCGGTTCGGTCAGCAACAACGAGCAGCGCGTGCGGCTTTACCGCACTATCGAGTTCATCGGGCGCTGGTCGATGGTGGACGTATTTGTCGATACCTTCACCGCCGCCCTCATCCAGCTTCAGCCCCTGATGTCGGTGGAACCGGGACCGGGGCTGTTCTTTTTCGCGGCGGTGGTGGTGCTGACGATGCTGGCCGCGGAGTCCTTCGATCCGCGCCTGATCTGGGATGCCGCAAGTTCGCAAGAGGTTTCCACATGAGTGACGAACAGACGCAAGCTCCCCGCGTTCCGCAGGCGAGGACGGTGGCGAAAAAACATACCAGGCTCTCCCTGGTCTGGATAATCCCGATTGCGGCCGCGGCCGTCGGCGTATGGGTCGCCGTTACCAGAATTCTCAGCGAAGGCCCGACCATCACCATCATCTTTCCATCGGCTGAAGGTCTGGAAGCGGGCAAGACCAAGATCCAGTACAAGGGCGTCGATGTCGGCACGCTCAGCAAGATTCGGCTGTCCGACGACCACCACCGTGTGATCGCCACCGCCCAGATGGCGCCCAAGACCGAAGGTTTCCTGGTTAAGGATACGCATTTCTGGGTGGTACGACCGCGCATCTCCGGCGCCAACGTCACCGGTCTGGGCACGCTTATCTCCGGCGCCTACATCGGCATGGAAATCGGCAACTCCACGCAGAGCAAATCCGAGTTCGTAGCGCTCGACACACCGCCGATAGTGACCACCGATGCGCCCGGCCGGTTCTTTGTCTTGAAGACAACCGACCTGGGCTCGCTCGACACCGGTACGCCGGTCTTCTTCCGCCGTCTTCAGGTCGGCGAAGTGGCCTCCTACAAGCTTGAGTCCAATGGCCAGTTCTTTGACGTCGAGGTATTTATTCATGCACCTTACGACCAATATGTAGTGGAAAACACTCGCTTCTGGCAGGCCAGCGGAATCGACGTGAGTCTGTCGGCCAGCGGCCTGAGCGTGCAGACCCAGTCCCTGCTGTCGATTTTGATCGGCGGCATCGCATTCGCGACGCCCCCCGACGTGCTCGCCCTTCCACCCGCCGCCGAACGTACCACCTTCAACCTCTATGCCAACCGGGCGCAGGCCTTCGAACCACCGCCGCGCAATCCCCAGACCTATCAACTCGTCTTCAATCAATCGGTGCGCGGCCTGACCGTAGGAGCGCCGGTCGACTTCAGGGGCATCAAGATCGGCCAGGTAACTGACATCAGTGCGCAAATCGACGCCAAGACGATGCAGTTTTCGGCGCCGGTCACTATCCAGTTGGATCCGGAGCGCCTGGGCGTCAAATATCTGGGCATGAGTCCTGTTCTGGATCTCAGTGCGCTGCGAAAGAGAGTAATCGACAGCATGGTGGCGCACGGCGTCCGGGCGCAATTGCGCACCGGCAACCTGCTCACCGGCGCCGCGTTCGTGGCGTTCGACTTCTTCCCCGGCGCGCCGCCCGCTGCCATCGATTGGTCGCAGCACCCGGTCCAGTTGCCGACCGTGCCCGGAGAGCTGGAAGAGACCGAAGCGCGCCTGGCCAATATCGTAAAGAAGCTCGACCAATTGCCGCTCCAGCAAATCGCCGACCAGTTGCACAAGGACCTGACTAATCTCGATTTGACGCTGACCAGCGCGCGCGGAACGCTTGACATTGCCAACAGCACCATGGTCAGCGCGCGCACCACCCTCGACAACGCCAATGCCTTCGTCGAACCCAATTCGGCGCAGAGCCAGGAACTGAACCAAATGCTGACCGAAATCAGCGCTGCGGCGCGCTCGGTACGCGTGCTCGCCGACTACCTCGAGCGCCATCCTGAAGCGCTGATTCGCGGCAAGAAAGGGGAGCCCAAGTGATGGCACGCCGTATCGCCCATCTATTCGCAATTGCGCTGGCGGCGGCCGCGGCCGGATGCGCCTCGGCGCAGCCGCACTACTACACGCTGGATTCCACTGCGTCGCCCGCCGGTGCGCCCCCAACCCATGTGGCGGTCGCGGTCGGGCCGGTGTCGGTTCCCGCCGCGGTCGACCAGCCGCAGTTCGTGGTGCAGGTCGCACCCAACCGGGTCGACGTCGAGGAGTTCAACCGCTGGGCCTCGCCGCTCAACGAAAGCATCGCGCGCGCCCTGGCCGGCGACCTCGCCTCGCAGCTCGGAACGCCCGACGTAACCGCGGCCCCGCTCGCGAACTTCAAACCCGACTATCGCGTCACCGTCGATGTACAGCGTTTCGACTCCGTTCGCGGCCAGGGAGCAACGCTCGAAGCGGTGTGGGTCGTACGCAAGACCGCGAGCGGACAGACGCGCTCGGGACGCACCATCGCGCGCGAGCCTGTCGAGGGCGACGGCTTCGACGCCCTGGCCGCCGCCCACAGCCGCGCGCTGACCAAAGTCAGCGCCGACATCGCCGCCGCGATCCGCAAGCAGGCCGGCCAGGGCTCATAGCATGGGTGCGCACGGCACGGCGGCAGGCGTCAGTGCAGCGGCTCAGCTCCGGGAATTGCTGCGTCAGCGACTGCTTCCGCGCAGACACACCGCCCTGCTTGCCGCGCTGGTGTTTCTGTTCGCCACCAGGCCGCTGATCGGCGACGTGGGAGCCGCCCCCATCCTGTTCAGCATCGCGCTGATCATGGTGATGCTGCTTTCGCTATACAGCATCCAGGTCGACGAATTGGTTGGGGAACGCCACGCGCTTGCCGCCCAAAAGAAAAGGAGCACCAAGACCGGTTGGCTGCTTGCGATGCCCGCGGTCGCCGACCGAATCGCGATGGCCTTCGTGCGCAATCAGTACGTGATCACAACTGGCCTGGCCTTCTGGTTCTGCTTTTTCGCTTACATCATCTGGAATGAATTTCGCGTAATCCTCAGGCAGAAGGAGGTAACCGGCGAAACTATTGCTCTATCCATCTCGATCTATCTGCTGCTTGCATTGACTTGGGCGATTTTTTACATAGTGCTGATTTACATCCAACCGCATGCTTTCAATTTCGGCGCCGCGCCGACTTCTTCCGCTCCTACGGGCTCCGAGGTTTTCCCGGTTCTGATATACTTCAGTCTGACTACCATCTCGACCATCGGCTTCGGCGACATCACTCCCTTAACCCTGCAGGCCAGGTACGCGGCCGTGGCCGAAGGCGTCACCGGTCAATTCTATCTGGCAATTCTCGTCGCCCGGTTGGTTGGACTATATATGAGCAGAACCGCGGGCCGGGACGGTGAAGACCAGGGCAGCGGTTCCAAAGGCGAAAAGCCGACTTAGACGAGTGCGTAGCTCCAAACGCGATAAAGGCCGGTACGGAACAAACTGGTGGGCTGCCAAATACCACCCTCCTGCTCCGCCGCGCGTCCCATTCGCCATCGGGCGTGGTCCCCTGCCAAGCTTCCGGCCCGGACCCATCTCTCACCGTTCGCCATCGCCCACGGCCGGCACCTCGGCCTCTTCCCGCTTGCCGAACAGGGCGCCGACGCGCTGCATGATTATGTAGAAGACCGGAACGAACGGGATCGCCAGCAGGGTTGAGGCGAGCATGCCGCCGAACACTACCGTGCCCAGCGACTGTTGACTGGCGGCGCCCGCGCCGGTGGCCGTCATCAACGGCACCACGCCCAGGATAAAGGCGATCGAGGTCATCACGATGGGCCGAAAGCGCCGGCGCGTCGCCTCGATCGCCGCATCGGCCGCCGACATGCCGCCGGCGTTGAGTTCGCGGGCGAACTCGACGATCAGAATCGCGTTCTTGGCGGCCAGCGCGATCATCAGCACCAATCCGATCTGCGTGTAGAGGTCGGCCGGAAAGCGCCGCAGCGCCAGCGCGGTCACGATTCCCACCAGCGCCATCGGCACGGTCAGAATCACCGCCGCCGGATCGATCCAACTCTCGTACTGGCCAGCCAGCACCAGGAACACCAGCGTGATCGACAAGGCAAAGATGAAATACGCCTGGCTGCCGACCAGTTTTTCCTGGTAGGAAAGCCCCGTCCATTCGTAATCCATCCCTTCGGGCAGCAGACGGCGGGCGAACTGCTCCATGATGTCCATCGCCTGACCCGAGCTGTAACCGGGATTCGGAATGCCGGTGATCGAGGCGGCGGGATAGAGGTTGTAGCGCGTGACCAGCTCCGAGCCCAGCACGCGCCGCACGTTGAGCAGAGCGCCCAACGGCACCATCTGCTGATCCTTGTTCTTCACATACAGACCGGAAATGTTATCCAGTTGACGGCGGTAATCCGCGCCCGCCTGTATTTTGACCTGGAAGCTCTGGTTGAACTTGTTGAACAGATTCACATAGGTCGAGCCCAAATATGCCTGCAGGGTCTGAAATACATCGTTGACGCTGACACCCAGTGAACTGACCATCGTGCGGTTGATATCCAGGTAAAGCTGCGGACTGTCGTCGCTGAACGTGGTAAAGGCGGTGCGCAGAAAACCGCGCCTGGCGTGCGCCGCTCCCAGTATCGCCTGAACACCCTTCTGCAATTCACGCAGCCCGATGTCGCGCCGATCCTCGACCATCATCTGAAAGCCGAACGCATTGCCCAAACCCGGAATCGGCGACGGCGGCAGCACCGCGAACACCGCCGAGGGAACCTTGTTGAATTTCGCGATCAGCTCCGGTATCAGCCTGGCCTGCGAAAAACCCGGCGGCCGTTTGTCCCAGTCGTCGTACACACCGAATACCGTGATCACATTGGAGAGCTTGGCGCTGTCCAGCGCCGAATAGCCGCCAATCGTAACCCAGCCCTTGATGCCGGCGGTGCTGCCCAGCACCTTGTTGATCGACTCGGCCACCTCGCGCACGCGCGGCTGCGACGCGCCCTGGGCCAGGCGCGCCACCACGATGCAGTAGCCCTGGTCTTCCAGCGGCATCAGCGTGGTCGGATAGTGCGCAAATGCAAATACCGCCCCACCCACCAGCGCAAAGAAGATGCAGGCCATCGCGCCCGGATGGCGAGCCATGCGGCTGACCAACCCGATGTATACGTCCTCTACAGCCTGATAGGAGGCGTTGAAGCCGCGATAAAACCAGTTTACCTTCCTGTCCCTGGGCACCGGCCTGAGGTACAGCGCGCACTGAGTGGGTTTGAGGGTCAATGCGTTGAGCGCGCTGATGATCGCAGTCGAGGCAATCACCAGCGCGAACTGGCGGAACATCTGCCCGGTGATCCCCGGCAGGAACGACGCGGGCAGGAACACCGAACTCAGCACCAGCGTGATGCCCAGCACCGGCCCGGTCAGCTCGGCCATCGCCTTGATCGCGGCGTCCTTGGGCGCAAGGCCGGTCTCGATGTAATGCGAGGCGTTCTCCACGATCACGATCGCGTCGTCGACCACGATGCCGATGGCCAGGATGAGGGCAAACAGCGTCATCAGGTTGACCGTGAAGCCGAGCAGCGCCATCGCCGCGAACGCGCCGATAATCGTGACCGGCACGGTGGTGGCCGGCACCAGCATCGCGCGGTAGTTCTGCAAAAACAGCATGATCACGATCAACACCAGGACCCCAGCTTCGATCAGCGCCTCGTACACGGCGCTTATCGACTGGTTGATGAACAGGGTGGTGTCGTACAGGGTCGTGTACTTGAGCCCCTGCGGGAACTTGCGTGCCATCCCCTTCATCAGCGCGCGCGTCTCGTCGGCGACCTGCAGCGCGTTGGCGGTGGGCAGCGCAAACACGGCGACGTTGGCCGCCTTCCTGCCGTCAAGCTGCGAGATGACCGTGAATACCTGCTGGCTCAGCTCGACCTTGGCGATGTCCCTGATTCTGACCAGTGCGGCGGTCTGGGCGGCTTGCGCACCGGCGCGCGTTTGAGCGGACAAGCTCGCGGGCGGCGAACTCTTGACGATGATATTTTCGAACTGCTCGACCTCGGAAAGCCGCCCCAGGGTGTTGACCGTGAACTGAAAGAGCTGATTGCGCGGTGCCGGCGGACCGCCGATTTGGCCCGCAGGCACCTGGATGTTCTGCGCCGCGATTGCGTGCTGTACGTCGAGCACCGTCAGGCCATAAGCCTTGAGCTTGCCGGGATCCAGCCACACCCGCATGCTGTACGGTCCGGCCCCATAAACGCTGACCTGTCCAACTCCCGGCAGACGCGCAATTGGATCTTCCAGATTGATAATCGCATAGTTGGCCAAATAGGTATCGCTGAAGCGGTTGTCGTCCGAGTACAGGCTCTCGATCAGCAGGATATTGGTGCTGACCTTGCGGACATTGACGCCCTGCGCCCGCACTTCGGCGGGCAATTGCGGCAGCGCGGCATTGACTGCGTTCTGTACCAACACCAGGGAGGTGGCCAGATCGGTGCCCACCGCGAAGGTGACGGTCAGCGTATAGCTGCCGTCGCTGCCGCTGGTGGACTGCATATAAATGGAGTTCTCAACGCCGTTGACCGCCTGCTCGATGGGAATCCCGACCGTGCTCGCCACCACTTCGGCGCTCGCCCCGGCATACGTGCACGTGACCTGGATGGTGGGCGGCACGATCATCGGGTATTGCGCCACCGGCAGGTTGTAAAGGCATACGGCGCCCAACAGGATCGTCACGATCGCGATGACGTTGGCCAGCACCGGCCGTTCGATGAAGAATCGCGACATGGGATCGTTTAGCAGCGAGGGAAAAGGAGTGAGAAGTGAGAAGGAGAGGCGAACTCTTGAAATGATCCGCCGGCGATGCGGAACGGATGCGGGAAAAAATCACCTGCCCGCCCATCGCCCGTGCCTTTTGTCCAACCCTCTTTTCTCACTTCTGACTACTCACTTGTCACTACTCACTTCCTTCCCCGGCGCGGGCGCCGGCGCCATGGCCGCTTTGCGCCTCCTGCGCCATTCGGCAAAGCGCTCCATTTCGATATAGAAAACGGATACGAAGGGAATCGCGATCAGCGTGGAGGCAATCATTCCGCCGAATACGACGGTGCCCAGCGCCTGCTGACTGGCGGCGCCGGCGCCGGTCGCGGTAAGCAGCGGCACCACGCCCAGGATAAACGCGATCGACGTCATCACGATGGGCCGGAAGCGCCGGCGCGTAGCCTCGACTGCGGCGTCAACCGCCGCCGACCCTTCGGCCCGGATGTCGCGGGCGAATTCCACGATCAGAATCGCATTTTTCGCCGCCAGCGCGATCATCAACACCAGCCCGATCTGGGTATAGAGATCGGTGGGAAACGCACGCACGACCAGCGCCGCCAGCACGCCCAGCAGCGCCATCGGCACCGTCAGGATCACCGCCGCCGGATCGGTCCAGCTCTCGTACTGCCCGGCCAGAACCAGGAATACCAGCGTGATCGACAGTGCGAAGATGAAATAGGCCTGGTTGCCGATGAGTTTTTCCTGGTAGGAAAGCCCGGTCCAGTCGTAATCCATTCCTACCGGCAGGTATTGGCCGGCGATGCGCTCCATCGTGCCCAGCGCCTGCCCGGAGCTGTAGCCTGGCGACGGGCTGCCGATGATCGGCACCGCCGGATACAAATTGTAGCGAGTGAGCAGCTCCGACCCCAGTTTGCGGCGCACGTCGAGCACCGCGCCCAGCGGCACCATCTGGCCCGCACGGTTGGCCACGTACAGGTTGGAGATGTCCTGGAGCTGGCGCCGCGCGTCAGCTTCGGCCTGAACGCGAACCTGAAAGCTCTGATTGAACTTGTTGAACTGGTTGACGTAGGTCGAACCCAGGTAGGTTTGCAGCGTCTGGAAGACGTCGTTGATGGTAACCCCCAGCGATTCCACCATCGTGCGGTTGATCTCCAGGTCCAGCTGCGGGCTGGCAGCGCTGAAAGTGGTAGTCACGCCGCGCAGTTGGGGCTGGCGGTTGGCCTCGGCGATGATCTGCTGCGCGGCCTTGCCCAGTTCCTGCAAGCCGCTCCCGCCCCGATCCTCCACCATCATCTGGAAACCGCCCGCCTGCCCCAGGCCGGGGATGGGCGGCGGAATCAGCACCGAGCAATCCGCCTTGCGAATCGCCCCCAGCCGCGCTCTGAGGTCGGACACGATCTTCGCCTGCGGGAGCTGCGGCCGCTCATCCCAGGGCTGATACATTACGTACTCGGTGACCACGTTGGCCAAATTCGCGGAGTCCAGCGCCGAGAAGCCGCCGCTGGTCACCCATCCCTTGACACCGGGCGTGCGCTTTAAAATCGCATCGATCAGGCCCGCCACCTCGCGCACGCGGGGCTGCGAAGCGCCCGGCGGCAGCCGCGCCACGACCATGCAGTAGCCCTGGTCTTCGGTGGGCAGAAACGCGGTCGGATGGCGCCCGAACAGCCATCCCGCCGTACCCACAATCACCAAAAACAGGCACGCCATCGCGCCCGCATGATGCGCCATGCGGCTCACCAACCCAATGTAGAGATCCTCTACGGCTTGGTAGACGGCGTTGAAGCCGCGGTAAAACCAGTTGACCTGCTTATCCCTGGGCACCGGCTTCAGATACAGCGCGCACTGGGTGGGCTTGAGCGTCAGGGCATTGAGCGCGCTGATGATCGCGGTCGAGGCGATCACCAGCGCGAACTGGCGGAACATCTGGCCGGTGATCCCGGGCAGGAACGACGCGGGCAGGAACACCGAGGTCAGCACCAGCGTGATGCCCAGCACCGGTCCGGTCAGCTCGCTCATCGCCTTGATCGCGGCGTCCTTGGGCGTAAGGCCGGTTTCGATGTAATGCGAGGCGTTCTCCACGATCACGATCGCGTCGTCGACCACGATGCCGATGGCGAGGATCAGTGCAAAGAGCGTCATCAGGTTGACGCTGAACCCCAGCAGTGCCATCGCCGCGAACGCGCCGATTATCGTCACGGGCACCGTCGTCGCCGGCACCAGCATCGCCCGGAAGTTCTGCAAAAACAGCATGATCACGATCAGCACCAGGACCCCGGCTTCGATCAGCGCCTCGTACACGCCGTGAATGGAATCCTTGATGAAGGTCGAAGTATCGAGCAGCGCCACGTATTTGAGGCCGGGCGGGAACTTCTTGCTCATCTGGCCCATCAGGTCGCGCACCTCCTGCGCGACCTTCAGCGCATTGGCGCCGGGCAGCGTATATACGTTCATCTGCGCCGCCCGCTTGCCCGACAATCCGGAGAATGTCGAGTACACTTCCTGGCTCAACTCGACTCTGGCGACGTCCCTGATGCGTACGACGGCCGCCGCCTGACTACCCTGCGCGGTCTGCGCCGCCTGACTTTGCAGCGACTGGGGCGGCTGCGTCTTGACGATGATGTTTTCGAACTGGTGCACGTCGGACAGCCGGCCCAGCGTCTTTACCGTAAACTGAAAAATCTGATCGGCCGGCACCGGCGGACCGCCCAACTGCCCAGCCGCGACCTGGATGTTCTGATTCTGGATGGCGTTCTGCACGTCCAGCACCGTCAGGCCATAGGCCTTGAGCTTGAGCGGATCCAGCCAGATGCGCATGCTGTAAGGCCCCGCGCCAAGGACCTGGACCTGTCCCACTCCGGGCAGACGGGC
>Ga0070740_10006498_pt1 | contig 10216 bp, 11 predicted proteins | sample Coa_R2_FD_67286 | JGI IMG/M metagenome (GOLD analysis project Ga0070740, IMG submission 67286) | Surface soil microbial communities from Centralia Pennsylvania, which are recovering from an underground coalmine fire - Coalmine... | ecosystem: Environmental > Terrestrial > Soil > Unclassified ... | reverse complement strand
GATGCGGCGCGCACGCCGCATCGGCGTTTACCTGCCCAACGCCGCGGAACTGTCCACCGCCCCGCTGATCGCGGCCTTGCACCGCGCGGGCCGTCGTCTCTGGGTCCCGGTGGCGGCGGCCGGCGGCGCCATGCGCTTCGCGCCGCTGCGCAAAGGCGCCCGGCTCAAGCGCGGCGCGTTCGGCGTATGGCAGCCCGCCCGGGCGCACCCGCTGCGCAGCGCGCGCGCGCTCGACCTGATCGTGCTGCCGCTGCTGGCCTTCGACGCGCGCGGCGCGCGCCTGGGCCAGGGCGGCGGACATTACGACCGCGCCCTGGCCGCCACGCACGCTGCGCGCCGTCCCTTGCGCCTGGGCTACGCCTACGCCGTGCAGGAACTGCCCGAAGTTCCCATGGCGGGCCACGACTGCCGCTTGCACGCGGTGGTCACCGAACGCGGCCTGCGCTGGCTGCGGTAGCGCCGCAGGCTGGCGCGGCGCGACGGCGCGTGCCACACTGCGGAATCAAAGCGGTCGCTCGACCGCGCGTCGATCACGATGCTTCGCATGCCAATACGCGTCACTGCGGCGATGGTTTTTGCGTTCGCGCTCGGCGTCGCCGGCTGCGTGAGCGTGCGTTCCTACGTCGAGGAAGGTCACGCCGAAGCCGGCTATCACGACCTCAAGCGGCTGGATCCGCCGCTGCCGGTCGTACTGAGCGTGCAGTTCCTGCACAACGGCAAACATTATCCGCCGGCCGATCGCGATCTGTACAACGAAGTCAGTCGCGTGCTGCGCGAAAGCGGCGTGATGATCTCGGCGCGCGGCGACGTCCACGCCACGCTCCAGGTGGTGGTGGACGACCGCTACGACGAAACCCTGGCGCGCCAGCGCGGCCTGCTCACCGGCCTTTCCGAGGGACAGTACGCCAGCCAGGTGCGCGACGACTACGACTTCACGCTCACCTTCACCCGTGCCGGGGGCGAGCCGCGCATCGGCCATTATCGCCACGCCATCATCACCGTCGCCGGCCGCCAGCCGCCGCCCACGCACAGCGGGCGCGCCCTCGATCCGCAGGACGCCTTCGCCGTGGTGGTGCGCCAGACCGTGCTCGATTTCCTGGCCGACGTGCAAGATCTCGGCAGCACCGGCACGCCGGTCATCATGGTGCCGACCACGCCGGCTCCTCCGCCGCCGCAGTGAGTGAGATGGCTTCCTACTGGCTGATGAAATCGGAGCCCCGCTCCTTCTCGATCGACGACCTCGCGCGCCGTCCGCGGCAGACCGAACCCTGGGACGGCGTGCGCAATTACCAGGCGCGCAACTTCATGCGCGATCGCATGCGCGTGGGCGATCTCGCGTTCTTCTACCATTCGAGCTGCGCGGAACCGGCGATCGTGGGCCTCATGCGCGTGGTCTCGGAGGCCTACCCCGATCCCACTCAGTTCGACCCCCGGCATCACCACTACGATCCCGCCGCACGGCGCGAACAGCCGCGCTGGTATTTGGTGGACATGCGGCTCGAACGCAAGCTCAAGCGACCGCTCACGCTCGCCGAACTGCGCAGGCACGAGAAGGAACTGCAAGGCTTCCGCCTGCTCGCCCCCGGCAACCGCCTGTCGGTGATGCCGGTGAGCGAAGCGCACTGGCGTTACATCCTTTCGCTCGAAAAGACTTAACCAGCGTTCGCGGCTTTGGCCCGCTGCGCTTCAAGCCAGGCATCGAAGCGCGTTTCCAGCACGTCCAGCGGCAGGGCCCCGCCCCCGAGCATCTCGTCGTGGAAGGCGCGCAGGTCGAACTTCTCGCCCAGCACCCGCTGGGCACGCGCGCGCAGTTCCAGGAACTTGAGCTGGCCGAGCTTGTAGGCCAGCGCCTGCGCGGGCATGGCGATGTAGCGGTCGGTTTCCGCCTGGATGTCCGGTTCGTCCTCGACCGTGTGCGCGCGGAAGAAGGCGATCATCTGCTCTCGAGTCCAGCGCTTGTCGTGCACGCCGGTGTCGAGCACCAGACGGCTGGCGCGCAGCAGCTCGCCGGCCAGACGGCCGTAGTCGCTGACCGGATCCTGGTAAAAACCGAGGTCCTTGCCCAGGCGCTCGGCGTACAGCGCCCAGCCCTCGATATAGGCGGTGTAGTCGGCCTGCTGACGAAAGGGCGGCAAGGGCAGCGTCTGGGCGATGGCGATCTGCAGGTGATGTCCCGGCACGCCTTCGTGGTAGGCGGTGTCCTCGATCGTGACCAGCGAACGTTGCGCATAGTCGCCGGTGTTGACGTACACGATCCCCGGACGCGAACCGTCGGCCGTGCCTTGCTGGTATTCCGCCGCCGCGGCCTCTTTCTCGCGGTATTCCTGCATCGGCCGCACCTCGACCGGCGCCCTGGGCAGCAAGCCGAACAGCTCCGGCAACCGGGGCTGCATTTGCGCGATGTACTTGCGATACAAATCCACGATCTGCTGGCGCGAACTCGCGTAATACTTGCGCTCGGACTTGAGCGCCGCGCGCAAACCGGCGAGATCCGCGTAACCGAGTTTCTTGGCGATGGCGGTCATCTCGCCTTCGATGCGCGCCACTTCCTTCAGGCCCAGCTCATGGATCGCCTCCGGATCCATCGCGGTGGTGGTCTGCGTGCGGATGGCGTAGCGGTAGCGCGCGGGCCCGTCCGGCAAGGCCCACAGCCCAGGCGCGCGACGCCCGTGCGGCGCGTAGTCCTTCTCGACGAAGTCCGCCAGCCTGGCGTACGCCGGACGCACTTCGCGGTCCACCGCCGCGACGATGGCGTCGTGCAGGCGCTGGCGCTCGGCAGCCGGCAGCGTCTGCGGGATCTGCGCCGCCGGTCGGCCGAAGACGTTGGCCTCGCCCGCCGGCTGCGCGATGGCGCGGCACTGACGAGCCACTTTCTCCAACAGGTATTGCGGCGGCATGAGACCGTCGCGTTGGCCCAGCCGCGCCAGTTGCGCGACCTGATCCAGCAACGCGGGAATCCGGTGCAGACGCGCGAGATAGTCCGCGTAGTGCTTGAGGCTGTCCAGGGGCAGTACGGAGACGAGCTGCGGCAACTGCAAGTGCACGCCGTTGAACTGGTCCAGCGGCATTTCGTAGTTCTTGAACGCCAGACCGTCCAGCGCGTCGCGCAGCTTGCGCAGCATCAGCTCGCGATTGAGGCGATCCGGTTCGGGGAAACCGGCCGGATCGATGGCCTCGAAGCGGGCGAGAAAATGTTCCAGATCTTGCTTCTGTTTCGCGAAGTGCTCCGGCGCGTAATCGCTCCAGCGGTCGTTGTAGCGGTCGTCGCCCAGGATGGTGGCGAACTCCGGGTTCTCCTTAAGCTGCCATTCCCACTGCTCGGCGAGCAGCGCGTTCTGCGCCTCAAGCCGCGCCGCGAGATCGGCGGCGGCCTTGGCGGATCCGGGACTGCCCAGCGCAACTGCGATCGACATGGCGTGAATGAGACTCCGCAGCGACGAAAAATTCATGGCGCCTCGCTTTCCTGTCCCGTGCCCAGGAACAGGGCATAGGCGGGATTGTCGCTCTCCTCCCAATACGGATAGCCCAGCGCCTCGAGCGCACGGCGGCATTCGCCGCGCTCGGCGCGCGGCACTTGCAGGCCGCACAGCACGCGCCCATAGGCGGCGCCGTGGTTGCGGTAATGGAACAAGGAGATGTTCCAGCGGCTGCCCACCGCGTTCAAAAAATCCAGGCAGGCGCCGGGCCGCTCGGGAAACTCGAAACGGAACAGGCGCTCGTCCGCCAGGCCCGGACAGCGGCCGCCGACCATGTAGCGCACGTGCAGCTTGGCCATCTCGTCGCCGGAGAGGTCCAGCACCGGATAGCCGTCGGCGCGCAGACGGCCGAGCGCGGCGTCGCGGTCGGCGGCATCGTGGAAGTGCACGCCGGCAAAGACGTGCGCGGCGGCGGGCGAGGAGTAGCGGTAGTTGAATTCGGTGATCGAGCGGCGGCCGAGCTCCTTCAAGAAACGTTTGAAACTGCCGGGCCGTTCGGGAATGGTCACCGCCAGCAGCGTTTCGCGCCCATCGCCCAGCTCGGCGCGCTCGGCGATGTGCCGCAGACGGTCGAAATTGAGATTGGCGCCGGACACGATCGCCACGTAGCTGCCCGCGCCGTGGCGCGCGACCCAGCGCTTGACGCCGGCCACCGCCAAGGCGCCGGCCGGTTCGGGCAGGCTGCGATTCTCGTAGAACACGTCGCGGATCGCCGCGCAGATCTCGTCCACGCTCACGCGCAGGCAGGCGTCCACCACTTGGCGCGCGATCCGGAACGGCTCGGCTCCCACTTGCCGCACCGCCACGCCGTCGGCGAACAGGCCGACCTGCGCGAGCTTGACGCGCCGGCCGGCTTCCAGCGCCTGCGCCAGACAATCGGCGTCGTCCGGTTCCACGGCGACGATCTTCACCTCCGGGCGCAGCGCCTTGATCCAGGCGCCGACGCCCGCGATCAGCCCGCCGCCGCCGACCGGCACGAATACCGCGTCGAGCCGCTCGGCGCCGATCTGCTCGAGAATTTCTTTACCGATGGTGCCCTGGCCGGCGATCACTTCGGGATCGTCGTAAGGCGGGATCATGGTCAACTTTCTGGACGCGGCCAGCGCCTCGGCGTGAACGGCGGCCTCGTCGAAAGAATCGCCGTGCAGCACCACGTGGCCGCCGAGCAACTTCACCGATTCGACTTTGATGCCCGGCGTGGTGCGCGGCATCGCGATCCAGGCAGGCACGCCGAGCCGCCGCGCCGCCAGCGCCACGCCCTGCGCGTGGTTGCCGGCCGAGGCGCAGATCACGCCGCGCGCGCGCACCGCTTGCGGCAGATTCGCCATCTTGTTGTAGGCGCCGCGCAGCTTGAACGAGTACACGCTCTGCTGATCCTCGCGCTTGAGCAGCAGGCGCGCGCCCAGCCGCGCGGACAGCTTGGGCGCCTCCTCCAAGGCGCTGACCACGGCCACGTCATAGACCCGCGCGCGTGCGATCCGCTCGCGGTAGGTTTCGAGCCAGCGGCTCGGCGACGAACCATGGCCAAGCGCCGGTGCGGAGGAACTGCGGTTCACGAGACCCAAGTGGCGGTCACGCCGCGGAATCGGCAAGGGGTCGCGTATCATAGCGCCTGCTTTCCCTTTGGCGATGGTTTTCATGCAGCCCACACACCCGCCCGAGACCGCGCTCATCGCTTTCGTCGGCGGCGGCAACATGGCCGCCTGCCTGATCGGCGGCCTGCTCGCCGCCGGCCATCCGCGGACGCGGCTCGCCGTGGCGGAAACCGCCCCGGAACGCGCGCAATGGCTGGCGCGCGAGTTCGGCGTGCGCGTGGTGCCGCGCGCAGCCGAGCTCGCCGCGGAGGCGGACGCGCTGGTGCTGGCGGTCAAGCCGCAGCAGATGACCGCGGCGCTTCAGGGTTGGCGCCCGAAAGCCGGCGCGCTGGTGCTGTCCATCGCCGCCGGCGTGACTCTGGCGTGGCTGCGGCGGCGTCTCGGCGACCAGGCGCAGTTCGTGCGCAGCATGCCCAACACGCCGGCGCTGCTGCGCGCCGGCATCAGCGGGCTGTACGCGCCGCCGGAAGTGACGCCGGCCGCGCGCGCGCAGGCGGAACACATCCTGCGCACCGCCGGCGATTGCGTGTGGCTGGACCGCGAGGCGCAGCTCGACGCGGTGACCGCGCTGTCCGGCTCCGGCCCGGCGTATTTCTTCCTGCTGACGGAAGTGCTGCGCGAAGCCGGCGCGCGACTCGGCCTGCCGGGCGCCACCGCCGCGCGCCTGGCGCTGTGCACTTTCACCGGCGCCGCGCGCATGGCCGAAACGGGCCAGGACGTCGCCGAGCTGCGCGCCCAGGTCACCTCCCCGGGCGGCACCACCGAGGCGGCCTTGCGCGTTCTCGAAGACCGCGGCCTGCGCCGGCTGTTCGACGAAGCGCTGCACGCCGCCTGCGCGCGCTCGCGCGAGCTGGGCGCCGCGCTGGAACGGGAAACCCCGTGATCGCCACCACCGCCAACGCGCTGTTCTTCCTCGTCACCGCCACGCTCAACCTGGCGCTGTGGATCTTCATCCTGCGCGTGCTCTTGCAGCTCACCCGCGCGGACTTCTACAACCCGATCTCGCAGTTGGTGTGGCGCCTGACCCAGCCCCCGACCGGTTGGCTGGCGCGCTGGCTGCCGCGCTGGAAGCGCCTGGATTCGGCCGCCGCGCTGCTGTGCTTCGTCCTGGCCCTGGTGTACGTCAAGGCGGTGGCGAGCTTCGACGTGAGCTGGAGCCGCCTGCCGTGGAGCCAGGTGGCCTGGCTGGCGATCCTCAAGCTCGTCAGCAGTACGCTCAATCTGTACACCCTGTCGCTGTTCGCGCTCGCGGTGGTCTCGTGGATCGGACCCGGCGTGAGCAATCCCGCCGCCAACGTGCTGTGGAGCTTGAACGAGCCGCTGCTCAGGCCGGTGCGGCGCATCCTGCCGCCGATCGCCGGGCTGGACCTCTCGCCGATTCCGGTGATGCTGCTGTTGCAGTTCCTCGACCGCCTGCTGCCTCTGGGACCGTTTCGTTGAGATGGACGTACACCACGCCGGCTCGGTGGGCATCGTCGCGCCGCGCAAGCTCGTCATCGAGCGACCGCTGACGCTGGACTGCGGCCGCTGCCTGCCGCGCCACGAACTGATGGTGGAAACCTACGGCGAACTGAACCGCGCGCGCAGCAACGCGGTGCTGGTGTGCCACGCGCTGTCCGGCGATCACCACGCCGCCGGCGTGCACGCCGCCACCGACCGCAAGCCGGGCTGGTGGGATTCGGCCATCGGCCCCGGCAAGCCGATCGACACGCGCCGCTTCCATGTCGTGTGTCTCAACAACCTCGGCGGCTGCCGCGGCTCCACCGGGCCGAACACCATAAACCCGGACACCGGCCGTTACTGGGGCCCGGATTTTCCCATCGTCACGGTGCGCGACTGGGTGAAAAGCCAGGCGCTGCTCGCCGACGCGCTCGGGATCGAGCGCTGGGCGGCGGTGATCGGCGGCTCGCTGGGCGGCATGCAGGCGCTGCAGTGGGCAATCGACTTCCCGGAGCGCGTGGCGCACGCGCTGGCCATCGCCGCGGCGCCCCGCATCTCGGCGCAGAACATCGCCTTCAACGAGATCGCGCGCCAGGCCATCCTCTCCGACCCCGACTTTCACGCGGGGCGCTACTACGAGCACGGCGTGGTGCCTTCGCGCGGCTTGAAGCTGGCGCGCATGCTCGGCCATATCACTTACCTGTCCGACAGCGCGATGCGCAACCGCTTCGGGCGTTTGCTGCGCGAATCCGACGGCCGCTTCAACTTCAACTACGAAGTCGAGTTCGAGGTGGAAAGCTACCTGCGCCACCAGGGGCAAAGCTTCGTCGAGCGCTTCGACGCCAACACGTATCTGTTGATGACCAAGGCGCTGGACTACTTCGATCCCGCGCGCGACTACGGCGACGACCTGGTCGCCGCCTTCCGCCGCGCGCGCGCCAAGTTTCTGGTGCTGGCCTTTTCCAGCGACTGGCGTTTTTCGCCGGCGCGCTCGCGCGAAATCGTCAAGGCCCTGGTCGCCGCCGAGCGCGAGGTCAGTTACGCCTGCATCGCCTCGCAGCTCGGGCACGACGATTTCCTGATGCCGCTGCCGGAGTATCACCGCGTGCTCGGCGCGTACCTCGCGCGCGTGGCGCAAGAGGCCGGCGCATGAACGCCGCGCTGCGACCGGATCTGGCCTTGATTTGCGACTGGATCGCGCCCGGCGCGCGCATCCTCGACCTCGGCTGCGGCGACGGAGCGCTGCTCGCGCATCTGGCGCACACTCGCGGGGTGCGCGGCTACGGCCTGGAGATCGACGCCGAGGAAGTGGCCGCGGCCGTGGCGCGCGGCGTCAACGTGATCCAGGCCGACATCGACGAGGGTCTGGCCGACTTCGCCGATGGCTCCTTCGACTACGTGGTGATGACCCAGGCGCTGCAGGCGCTGGCGCGGCCGGATCGCGCGCTCGCCGAGATGCTGCGCGTGGGCCGCGAGGCCATCGTCACCTTTCCCAACTTCGGCCACTGGCGCGCACGGTTGGCGCTGGCGCGCGGCCGCATGCCGGTGACCCCCGCGCTGCCGGCGGCGTGGTACGAGACGCGCAACATCCACCTGTGCACGGTGGCGGACTTCGAGGCGCTGTGCCGGGAGCGCGGCTGGCCGGTGCTGGAACGCGCCTTACTCGACCGCGCCCATCGCCGCGGCCCGGCGATCGCCCTGTTCCCCGGCCTGTTCTGCGAAATCGCGCTCTACAAGCTCGGCCGCCCCCGAGCGGCGCCTCAAGGCGGATCCGCAGCGTCGGCCACGGACAGCTTGGCGCGCACGTAGTCCGCGTCCGACACGTACAGCAAACCGGCCAGCTTGCGCAGCAGCGCCTCTTCGTGCGGCTCGATGCGGCCGTCGGCGTAGGCGAGCTGCCAGAGCATGCGCAGCAGCTCGAATTTGTCCGCCGGCGTCAGGCGCGCGTTGAGTGCGGCGACGTAGTCGTACAGCGAGACCGCCGCCTCGGACTGCGCCTGGGCCTCGCTCAACAAGGCTTCGGCCTGTGTCACATCGAGTCCGTAGCGCTGCCGCAGCAACGCCCGGATCGCCTCGCGCTCGATGCCCGCGAATTCGAAATCCGCGCGGGCCAGCTCCAGCAGCAGCACGGCGACGCACAGGGATTCCGCCGGTGACTGGCGTTCGGTCTCGCCACTAGCCAGTAACGCGCGCAAACGATCGAACATGTCAATCAAAACGAAAAACCGACGCTCGCGGCGTAGCTATCGTTTGCCCCGAAGCGTTCGTATTCGGCGCTCGCCGCGACCGGTCCCAGCCTCAGGCGCAGGCCGGCATAGCCCTTGATGCGATCCAGTCGCTCGTCGGCCAGTTGGCTTTCGGGCGCGGCTTTCAACGTGGACTCGGCGTAGCCGAAACCCGCATAAGGCGTCGCCAGGAGCACGCGCTGAGACAGCTCCAGATCCGCAGCCCAGGCGTGATAGGCGAGATCGTGCGTTCCCGCGGCGGCGCTGTAGCTGCCGCGCACGGACAGCGCCGGCGTCACCGCGGATCCTTCGAGCACGGCATAACGCAGACTGCCGCCGAAAATCGCCGCGTCGCTGCCGACCAGGCGCGCATAGCGCGCGCCGAGATCGAAACCGAACGGCAGCTCCTTGCCGACCGTCACGCCGACCAGGCCGATTTCGTCCACCGGGGCTCCCAGCAGGCGTTGCCAGGCCTCGCTGTCCTGCGTCGGCGTGAGGCTGCCGAACACGCCAAGCTCAAAGCCCAAGAGGCCCTCGGCAGTCGCGGGGGCGAGCCGTCGGTCGTCGGCCGCCGCGGCGAGATCCTGGGCGACCCGATGGAAATCGCCCTGGTCGGGATGCACGATCTGGAAGTCCAAGGCATTGGCGATCGCCGCGCTCGCACCGCTGGCCGTGTTGCAGACCAGGTTGACCGCGACCACACAGCCTACGATCGGATTCGGCATCGTCGTTTCCTTTTGCGGATTTCCAGCGCCGTGCTCAGCGCGGCTCGAAACGCAGGTCGCCGTACCAGGCTTCGCCGCGCCCATGGGCGTCGTCGCAATCCGTCATCACCACCACCGCGCCGATTTTGTCCACCTCGGCCTTGAAATAGCGCGCGAAGTCCGCGCGCACGTCGCGGCTTTCCTCCTGCCATTGGCCGACGCCCTGCGCTCCGATGCGCACCGGCACGATCATCTCCTGTTTGAAATACGGGCTCGGGAACGCCGACTGCGGATCGGGATGCGCGCCGTTGGACCACACGTAAGCCAGCGCCTTGACCGTCCACGGCAGCCAGCGGTGCCCCGCAAGCAGATAGACCCGCGCGGGGAAATCCGAACCGCCCTTGACCCGCTCGTCGATGTCCGGATAGATGCCGGCGATCTTCCAGCGCCAGCGCAGGATCGGCGTCGCGCGCAGATCGACCGTGCCCTGCCAGCTCTCGCCCGAAGCGGAGTCGTCGCACACCGCATGCAGCACGCGCGTGCCGCCGTCCTCGACAAGGTCATAGCGCGTGTCGCGCTTGCCGTCCTGCGCTTTCCAGCCTTGCAGCCCGACGAGGGAAAACGGCGGCGGTCCGCCGGACAGCGCGGCGGCTAGCACCAGGAGGGCAAGCGGCGCACTCATGGCTTTCTTTCCGAAGCAAAATGCCGTTCCAGGAACGGCAGCACCGCCTGCTGGATGTCGCCGAGCCGGCCGTGCCAGAAGTGACCCGCACCGT
>Ga0070740_10006496_pt1 | contig 10218 bp, 9 predicted proteins | sample Coa_R2_FD_67286 | JGI IMG/M metagenome (GOLD analysis project Ga0070740, IMG submission 67286) | Surface soil microbial communities from Centralia Pennsylvania, which are recovering from an underground coalmine fire - Coalmine... | ecosystem: Environmental > Terrestrial > Soil > Unclassified ... | reverse complement strand
TAATCTCATCCAACTTGCAGCGTCATTCCGAATCCATTTCATTTCTCGCCTCACAAAGTCTTAATGGAAGAATGCCGGGCCGCGGTCCCGGCTCTTCTATCGAGAAAGGACGCCCGCTGCTGGTTTCCGCTCGGAAATCAGGGAATTTCTGCGAAAACCGCCCCGAAAAGCTATTCGATGGGCCTCGCCCACAGAGACTCTCCATGCGATACTCAAAAAGGCATGTACAACCGCGTTGTTCTTAAGCTCTCAGGGGAAGCGCTGGCCGCCGGGCGGGGCTTTGGCGTTGATGGGGATCGGGTTCATGAGATCGCCGGCGAAATTGCCGAAGTGCGTGAATTAGGGGTTGACGTCGCCGTAGTTGTTGGCGGCGGTAATTTCTTTCGCGGCGTTGCCGAGCAGGCCAAAGAGATGGACCGTGTTTCCGCCGACCACATGGGCATGCTGGCCACGGTCATCAATGCGTTGGCCATTCAGGACGCGCTGGAGAAGTGCGGCGCTCATGCGCGCGTGATGTCGGCGATAGAGATGCATCAGGTCTGCGAGCCTTATATTCGGCGCAGGGCCATCCGGCATCTGGAAAAGGGCCGTGTTGTGATCTTTGCCGCTGGGACCGGAAATCCTTACTTTTCCACAGATACAGCAGCTTCTTTACGCGCCATGGAGATCAAGGCGGACGTCTTATTGAAAGCGACCAAAGTGGAAGGCATCTACGATGCCGACCCGGTCATCAAAACCGATGCTGTGAAGTTTGAGCAGATTACGTACATGGATATTCTTCGGCTCGGGTTAAAGGTAATGGACACGACCGCAGTGAGCCTGTGCAAAGACAACAATCTGCCCATGATCATCTTCAATATGAACCGGCCGGGGAATATCCGCCGCGTAATCAGCGGGGAGAAAGTCGGCTCACTGGTGACAGCCTGAAATCAGAGATGCAAAACGCAGCCTCGGCTGCGGTGTTGGAACCGCCCGCAGAGACGCTGCCTCCCTCAGCAGAGAAGCAAGTAACCAGGCCGGCAAAAAAGCCTCAACTGCCCGCGCTCTCCGGACTGCGCGCCTTTGCCGCGCTGAATATCGTCTTCTACCACTTCTCGAACCCGAAATGGTTCGGCCCGTTTGCTCCCATCGTCGATAACGGCTACACCTCGGTCAGCTTCTTCCTGCTGATGTCGGGCTTTATTCTGGCTTACAACTACAGCGACCGCGCGCAAAGCGGCAAGCTGAAGGTCAGCCATTTCTGGACTGCGCGTTTTTCGCGGCTGTATCCGGTATACATTGTCGGCTTGCTGGTCTCGACGGGCATGCTGATGGCCGAGTGGCAGGTGCGCACGCACGGCGAGTTTGCTCTGGGTGTGGCATTGACTCCTCTGCTGCTGCAAGGATGGATCCCCAAGCTGGCCACTTTCTGGAATACCCCGGCCTGGACCATGTGCACCGAGGCATTTTTCTATCTGATCTTTCCGGTTGTGGTCTGCTGGAAACGTCCGCAGCGCTGGCGCAGTCTCCTGGGGCTTTTGGCCCTGCTGTGGGCCGCTGGTATGTTTCTGCCCACGTTGTATACGGTGCTGCAGCCGGATGGTCCAAATCCGAATCGCTATACAGACAGCTTCTGGATGCGGGCACTTAAATTTACGCCGCCGCCGCATGTGCCGGCATTTCTTTTCGGAATTGTATTAGCAGATATAGATGCCCGTATTTCGCGCGGGTCACGGTGGAGGTTGCTATTGGGTGTGTTGGGAGTAGCCGCGCTCTATGCGATTCTCTATTACGGCGACCACATGCCGTTTGCCATGATGCATGACGGCCTGCTGATGCCGCTTTTTGGTCTGGCAATTCTTGGCCTGGCCGGCCATAACCTGATTGCTCGCTTCTTTGGCTTCTGGCCCTTTGTGGCCGTGGGCCAGGCGAGTTATTGCCTGTATATCCTGCACTTCAATTTATGGGAGCTGATCCACAAATCAGGTGTGCTGGAAGCTACGCATCTGATCTCATTCGATCCGTGGATCAGCTACGCGTTGCTGATTGGCGGCGCATTGCTCACGATGAAATTTATCGAAAAACCGGCGCAAAGGTGGATACGCAGCCGGGTGATGGAATAAGCCTCAGACAGTCGCAAGGCTTGCGTCAGCCATAACCACCTGATTTCTGCCCCCGTGTTTTGCCAAATAGAGTGCGCGGTCTGAAGAGCGCAGCAGTTCCTCCAGAGTGCTTCCGGACTGCGGGTAACTGGCTACGCCGATGGAAATGGTGATCTCGCGCAAGGCTTCACTACGGAAACGCACACGCAGCCGGCTGACGCGCTGACGAATGTCCTCTGCTCTTTCCAGAGCTGCTTCCTGGGAGGCTTCCGGCAGGATGATGACGAATTCTTCGCCTCCGTAACGGCAGATGATATCTTCGGCCCGGACTGCGTGACGGAAAGTCTCTGCCACTTCTCTCAGGATGCAGTCACCGGCTTCATGGCCATAGGTATCATTGAACTTCTTGAAGTGGTCGACATCAAGCATCAGGATCGAAAGCGGGGACTGATTTCGAGTTGCGCGTCGTACTTCCCGATCAAGCGAAATTTCCATGAAATGACGGTTGAAAAGATCGGTGAGGCCGTCGCGAATCGACTGGTGCTCCAGTCGCGACCGCAGATTCAAGCCCGCAATGGACATGGAGGCTATCTCAGCCAGTTCTTCCAGGCTCTCCATGTTTCTCTCCACATCAATGGCGATCAGCGGAGTGGGGCACTCGATGTAGAGAATTCCGAGAGTGTCGCCGTGCGCCGCAAGCGGGATGCACAGGTAACACTCCGGCGGATTACCGATGAAATGCGCGCAATGGACTTCTGACTTTCCAGGTTTCCGCCATCTGGGTTTACCTGAGCGGAGGCCACAGCAGGCGTCCAGCGGAAATCCATCCAGGAGCTTCGATCCGCCTTCAGAAACGGCGGCAATTTCGACCATATTGCGGGAATTGTTGATGATGAGGAGCGCAGCCTGCACTGAGGGCAGAAGCTGGCTGGCATATCGAACCACCGCCTGGTGCGCCTGCGTCAGGGTCGTGCAGAGCTGTAGCTCCTCTCGGGCCGCGGTCAGCAGCGCTGCTTCGGCGGCGCGTTTCTGCAGTGTGAGAACCGTAACTTCCAGCTGCGAATTCGCGTTGAATATCTGCTGGTCCAGAGCATGCCGTCTCCGCGCATCTCGTATCAGAAAGGCAAAGAGTATAGTGACCACCGCAAGCGAAACAATCAGGAATCCGCCGCCTGCCATGAGGCTGCGATAAATACTCTGCTGGGACTCGTTTGTTCTCTGGGTCAGGAGGGCGCGTTCCGCTTCCTGCATTTTGCTCACGTTGTCCCGGCATTCGAGAATCGTCCTCTGCATCTCTGCGCCGGGTTGCGGCTGGCTTACCTGCTGCTTCAATGCAAGCGCACATTTATGCATCGTCAGCGCCCGGCCAAGTTGAGACGCGTTGTCCTTGACCAGATCGCTCAGGTGGACAATGCCCGTATCAAGCACAATTGCAGTGGATTGCGCAGTTGCCAGATCTTCGTCATTTTTCTCTGTCGAATAAAGACGGACGGAAAATTCAATGCGGTCCAGGCGCTGGGATGTCTGTTGAAGCGTTGTAAGTACCTCCTGCGAATGGTCCTTCCAGTCGCGGGACGATACCACGTCATGAGTATTGTTATAGACAAAGAGCGCTGCGGCGCAGATGAAGAGTATCGCGCCTAATGCAGCAAATACGAGCAAAGGGACCGTGCGGTCCCTGGTGTTTACCGTTCCTGGAGTCGCAGCATCCACAATAGAAATCAACAGGAAACCCCTTGAGAAAGGGACCCCAATTCGGGCCTTCTCAAGGGCGGATTCAAGTGTACCGTAGCAGCACATTGACTCAAAGCGAAATCATGCCTGAATTACGGAGGTCTTCATCCGTAAGTAACTTCTACCGAGCCTGCTACACTGGAACGTTTTGCGATGATGAAACAAATGACACTGCAACAAGCCCGCAATCTGCGGACCGCTGAGAGTATTACCGAGTTGATGGGCCAGACCCCCATGCTGCGCCTTCGCCGGTTGACTTCGCCCGAAATGGCCGATGTCTATGCCAAGCTTGAGTTTTTGAATCCGGGCGGCAGCGTCAAAGATCGCGCAGCTCTGGGCATGATTCTCGATGCGGAGGCCCGAGGCCTTCTAAAGCCCGGCTCCACCATCGTGGAAGCCACTGCAGGAAATACCGGAGTCGGCCTGGCGCTGGTTGGCGTGAATCGAGGGTATAAGGTCGTGCTCTTTGTGCCGGAAGGTTTTGCCGAAGAGAAGTGCATCCTGATGCGTGGCTTTGGCGCGACGGTCGTACGCACGCCTGAAGCCGAAGGCATGCGTGGAGCCATCCGTCGCGCTCAGGATCTGGCAAAGGATGACCCAAATGCTTTTGCCGCGCTGCAGTTTGAAAATCAGGCAAACCCTGATTTCCACTACGCCACCACGGCCCAAGAGCTATGGGAGCAGATGGAAGGCCGCATCGATGCTTTTGTAGCAGGTGTAGGCACAGGAGGGACTTTCTCCGGAGTTGCAAAGTTTCTGAAAGAGAGAGATGCAAAAATTCTTACCATTGCTGTCGAAACTGAAGGCTCCGTTCTACAGGGCGGTGAGCCGGGTCCGCATAAGGTAGAAGGTATCGGCGCATCTTTCATTCCGGCAACGTTTCATGCTGAAGTCGCCGATGAAATCATGCGCGTCACGGATGCCGACGCCTTTGCAATGGTCAGGCGTCTTGCCGCAGAAGAAGGCGTGCTTGCCGGATCTAGCGCAGGAGCAATGGTGCATGCTGCACTGGAAATTGCTGCGAGACTCGGGCCTGGCAGGCGCATCGCGACCATCATTCCCGATTCAGCGGAGCGTTACTTATCAAAAAGGATTTTTGAGGGTGGCGTGTGATCTCTTAAGATGCCGCTGTCATTCTGAGCGCGCAATCCGCGCGTCTGCGTCAGACCTCATAATGAATTCATAACAGGATCACATTAGCAATATGACAAATTCATCCCACGGATTCTCAACCCGCGCTATTCACGACGGGCAGGAAGCGGACGCGCTGACAGGCGCAGTCAACGTGCCTATATACCTCTCATCCACATATGCGCAGGAAGAGATCGGCAAGAATAAAGGCTACGAATATGCGCGCGTCTCGAACCCCACACGGGATGCTCTGGAAACCAACCTCGCCTCGCTGGAAGGAGGAGCAAGCGCGCATGTCTTCGCGAGCGGCATGGCCGCCATTATGGCGCTGGTTACGATGCTCAAGTCGGGCGATCACGTCATCTGTGGAGAGAATGTCTATGGCGGAACAGCGCGCCTCTTCAACCGGATCGTCGTGAATTACGGCATCGAGTTTACCTACGTGGATACATCGGATACCGACGCCCTCCGCCGCGCTGTCAAGCCGCAAACGAAGCTGGTGCACATTGAAACGCCAACGAACCCGTTGATGACTCTGACAGACATTCGCGCCGTTGCCGATATCTGCCATGAGCACGGCGTGGATCTGAGTGTCGATAACACATTCATGTCGCCCTATTTCCAGCGGCCGATAGAACTGGGCGCCGACATCGTGATGCACTCGACCACTAAGTTCCTCAACGGACACAGCGATGGACTTGGCGGCGTGCTGGTTGCGACAAAACCGGAGCACAAAGAGCGGTTCGCCTTCGTGCAGAAATGCACCGGCGGCATCCTTTCGCCCTTTGAAAGCTGGCTGGTGCTGCGCGGCGTCAAGACGCTCGCCGTCCGCATGAAGCAGCACGATGAAAATGGACGCAGAATCGCCGCTTATCTCGCACAGCACAAAAATGTGAAGAAGGTCTTCTATCCTGGATTGCCGGACCATCCGCAGCATGAGCTGGCAAAGAAGCAGATGTCCGGCTTCGGATCGATGATCTCCTTCGAAACCGGTTCTCTCGAAAAAGCCAACCTTCTGCTCAAGAGCGTTCGCGTCTGCACACTCGGCGAATCGCTGGGTGGCGTCGAGACGCTGATCTCGCATCCCGCCACCATGACACACGCCGCTGTCGGGCCGGAAGAGCGGGCACGGCTCGGCATCACCGATGGTCTGGTGCGTATCTCGGTCGGGATTGAAGATGTGGATGATTTGCTGGCTGATCTCGATCAAGCGTTGACGAAGCTGTGAAGAAGATTCTCATTTCCTGGAGCAGCGGCAAAGACAGCGCATGGGCGTTGCACGTTCTCAAACAGTCCGGAGAATACGAAATTGCCGGACTGCTGACCACCATCAACGCTGCTTTTAACCGCGTGGCCATGCATGGCACACGCAGAGAAGTCCTTGAGGCGCAAGCCGAAGCCGCCGGCCTACCGCTCTGGACAGTTCCGCTGCCCTGGCCCTGCTCCAATGCGGAATACGAAGCTGCTATGAGCAAAGCCTGCGAGCGCGCTTTGTCAGAAGGGGTAGCAGCCATCGCTTTCGGCGATCTGTTTCTTGAAGATGTGCGGCGCTACCGCGAAGAGCGCCTCGCAGGCACCGGGATTGCTCCGCTCTTTCCATTGTGGGGGCTGAATACGCGCGAGTTAGTTCAGGCCATGCTTCGAGCCGGAGTAAAAGCACGCATCGTCTGCACTGATCCTAAAAAGCTGCCAAAAGAATTTTCCGGATGCGATCTCGATGAATCGCTGCTTGAGAAATTACCCCGAGAAATAGACCCGTGCGCTGAAAACGGCGAGTTCCACACCTGTGTCTATGCCGGGCCAATGTTCCGCAAGCCGATTGCGATTGAAAGCGGCGAAGTTGTCGAGCGGGATGGGTTTGTCTTTGCTGATGTAAAACTGCATCGGGACGCCTGAGAAGCGTCCCGATGCGTGCGCAAACTAACGGCGCCAGTCATCATCATCGTGGTGTTTGTACCATCCGTTGTGCCGGCCATGATCGTGATCGTCCCAGTCATGATCGTGACGATAGTATTCGTCATGATGGTAATAGCGCGGGCCATAGTAAGCGCGATAGACCCAGCGTCCCGGCACCCAGACTCTGCCTGCGTAGTAACCCGGCGTCCAGTAATAATCCGGCCCCGGGCATGGCGGAGCATAAGTACCGTAATAATATGCAGGAGCAGGAGGCCCGATCTGGACCGCGATTCCTACCTGCGCATGTGCTGCGGCAGCGGGTATGAGCGTAGCAGCGGCAAGTGTGAGTGCGCCAAGTATTCGTTTCATCATTTGAGACCTCCTGCTTTCTGAACATCGTTCGTTCCGTGTAAGTGAACAGCATCGGCGCGGGAATGTTGCGGTGGATTTCTGGTGTGCAGGCTGAGTTTCGTTTGCGCTAAGCATGCATCCTTACTGATGTTTCGTGCATCGCGCATTGCGCTGTTACAGTAATCAAAGCGTTCAGAAATTATGTTTGCAAAAGCGCAGCGTGTGCACTTCATCGGTATCGGCGGAATCGGCATGAGCGGTATCGCCGAAATTCTCCTCAATCTTGGCTATGCCGTCTCCGGCTCCGATCTGCGTCGCTCTTCCATCACTGACAGGCTCGCCTCTCTTGGCGCAATTGTTTTTGAAGGGCATGCCGCGGCAAACGTCGTCGGCTCTGGAGTTGTAGTCACCAGCTCCGCAGTAAACGAGCGTAACCCTGAAGTGATGGAAGCGCGGTCACGCAAAATCCCTGTCATTCAGCGCGCCGAAATGCTGGCCGAGCTGATGCGTCTGAAGTACGGTATCGCCGTTGCGGGCATGCATGGCAAGACAACCACCACATCGATGATTGCCACTGTGCTGGCTGCAGGGAATCTTGATCCTACGGTGGTCGTTGGCGGTCGCGTCGATGCGCTTGGCTCGAATGCCCGTCTGGGCAAATCGCAGTATCTGGTCGCCGAAGCCGATGAGAGCGACCGCTCCTTCCTCAAACTGTCGCCGATCCTCGCCGTCGTGACGAATCTCGACCGCGAGCATATGGACTGCTACCGCGACATGAACGACGTTGAAAATGCCTTCATCGAATTCATGGACCGCGTGCCTTTTTACGGAAGCTGCGTGGCCTGCATCGATAACGAGCAACTTGCAGCCATCCTGCCGCGCGTGCGCCGTCGCGTCTTCACCTATGGAATGACACCGAAGGCCGATTTCGTAACGCGCATGCTGCCGCCCGGTGATGATGCTCGCGCACGCTTTGAAGTGGCTGCCGATGGGCAGATATTAGGACCATTCTCCCTGCATGTGCCCGGCCGCCACAATGTGCTGAACGCAACTGCCGCCGTGGCCATTGCCGCGCAGTTGGAGATTGCGCCGGAAGCCATCGCAAACGGCCTCGAGTCATTTCGCGGCGTAGATCGCCGCTTCCAGATCAAAGGCTGTGAGCGGGGTGTGACGGTCATCGACGACTATGGCCACCATCCCACTGAGATCCGTGCCACCTTGAGGGCGGCGCGTGAGTGCAATTACCGGAAGGTCAATGTCATCTTCCAGCCGCATCGTTACACGCGTACCCGCGATCTGATGCAGGAATTTCTGACCGCCTTTGAAGACGCCGATTCTGTCGAGATCCTCGATATCTATGCTGCAAGCGAGGAGCCGATTTCAGGCATTACCGCCAAAGCTCTGGTTGAGGCGATGCGCCGGAAGGGGGTGGAATACGCCGCGAACCCGGAAGAGGCCATCAACCGAATAGTGGCCCACAGCTCCGAAGGCGACGTGATCTTTACCCTCGGTGCCGGCAATGTCTCCCAGCTGGCTCCGCAGGTGCTCGAAAGACTGAAAATTCCCGGCTGATATCACTATTTGCTGGCTGATATCACTATTTGCTGGCAATTGTTGATATCAAAACGTTTACGGGCCACACCATGAGATATTTATTGCACCAGGCCATCCATACTGTAGTCTAAATAATAGTGATTTCCATGCGGATAGCCGGTTTTCTGATGAGCCTCGGCGTTCTTGGGCTCATCAGTTCTACCATCTTCAGCGGCCTGGTTTTTGCCGGCGTCTATCGCTTTGTATTGGCGCGGCGAAGGGCCCAAAAGATGGCGCAGTCCGGCTCCGGCTTTCATCCTCCGGTAAGCCTGCTGAAACCTCTGCACGGTGCTGAGCCGGGCCTTGATGCGCATATCGCCAGCTTTTTCCAGCAGGATTATCTCAACTACGAAATTCTCTTCTGCGCTCGTAACGCCAATGATCCGGGCTTGAAGATTGCGCGAAAAGTTGCGGCCCGCTATCCGTCAGTACCGGCAAAATTTCTCGTGACCGGCGAGCGCACCTATATCAATGCCAAAGTCTCGTCATTGGAAAAAATGGCGGCGGCGGCGAATACAGACATTTTCATCATCAGCGACAGCGATGTGCGCGTCACGCCGAACTATATCCGTGAAGTCGTGGCTCCTTTTGCGAATGCGAAGGTCGGCGCGGTCACATGCCTCTATCGTGGTGTTGCCGATGAGGGCCTGTGGTCCAAGCTTGAGGCTGCAGGCATGTCAGTCGAGATGACCTCAGGCGTGCTCGTTGCCGACATGATGGAGGGCATGCAGTTTACGCTCGGCCCCACGATGGCGGTTCGCCGCAGTTGCGTGGATGAAATCGGCGGCTTTGGATATCTCGGTCCTTACTGCGCCGATGACTTTGTTCTCGGCAACAAGATCGCCGCGAATGGGCACGAAGTTGTTCTGTCAGACCACGTCATCGATCATGTGGTTTTGAATCTGACTTTTTCCGCGTCGGTAAAACATCAGGTGCGCTGGATGAAGTCCACCCGCTTCTCGCGGCCAAAGGGCCACTTCGGCACATCGCTGACATTTGCCATGCCCTTCGGGTTAATTGCGGGATTCGCCGCGTGGTGCATCCACAAACCTCATCTGGCCCTCGGACTTATTTTGTACGGCATCCTGGTGCGCATCCTCCTGGCAGCCGTTGTTGGCGCAGCCGTGGTTAACGAGCGCCATCTGCTGCGGATCGCTTTGCTGTATCCGCTGCGCGATCTGCTCGGCTTCTTCTATTGGGCGGCCAGTTATACCAGCAGCCTTGTAGTGTGGCGGAATCAGGTCTACCGGCTCACGAAAAATGGCTTCATGCTGCCGGTCGCGGATACTCCGCAGCCCGAGCACGAGCAGGCCATGACAGCGTAAAAACGCTGGTAGGGCGGGTAGCTAAAGCCGGTTGGCAAAGAAGCTGCCAGGTAAGAATCCAAGCCTTATCGCATTTTTAGTTTTGCCGTAAACCGCCGTCACAGCTA
>Ga0070740_10006494_pt1 | contig 10221 bp, 8 predicted proteins | sample Coa_R2_FD_67286 | JGI IMG/M metagenome (GOLD analysis project Ga0070740, IMG submission 67286) | Surface soil microbial communities from Centralia Pennsylvania, which are recovering from an underground coalmine fire - Coalmine... | ecosystem: Environmental > Terrestrial > Soil > Unclassified ... | reverse complement strand
TGTTTAAAAGAAATATTTATAAATAGTTAATAAAAAAGGGCTTATAGCTCAGTGGTTAGAGTGAGCGCTTGATAAGCGCAGGGTCAGTGGTTCAAGTCCGCTTAAGCCTATAGCATTAGGGTATATAGCTCAGTTGGCAGAGCATAGGACTTTTAATCCTAATGTCTTGGGTTCAATTCCCAATATACTCATTTTAGTTAAAAAAAGACGCTAAGCTAAACTAGGCTCGCTCGCTTGGTGGAACTGGCAGACACGTCGGACTTAAAATCCGTTCATTTACAAGTTCAAGTCTTGTAGCGAGTATTATGAGCTTATGAAACAAAGAAGGGCTTATAGTTCAATGGTTAGAATATTCCGCTCATAACGGAGACGTTATAGGTTCGAATCCTATTAAGCCTATCGTATTAATAAAGCTACCTTATTGTCTGGATAACTCAGTGGTTAGAGTAAAGGACTGAAAATCCTTGAGTCAGTGGTTCAAATCCACTTCCAGACATATAAATATATTTAATTTAATCTATAATTACATTTACTTCAAATTATTTTATTCTTAAATAAGAATTTTTCTAATTAGAGTTTTTTTTTTCAATCAATATGCGTTAAGTAGAAAATAACATTGTATAAACAAGTAAGGAAAAATAAGGACATTTTATGGATGCCTTGACACTGAGAGAATAAAAAAAGGACGTTTACAAACGAAATACTGTAGTGATTTTAAATAAAATACGATCTACAGTTATCCGAAGGGGAAACCCACAAAATAATAAGTGTCGATGCTATAAAAACATAAATAGCACGATAGAAACCTGGTGAACTGAAACATCTAAGTAACCAGAGGAAAAGAAATCAACCGAGATTCCGGTAGTAGCGGCGAGCGAAAACGGAAAAGGCAAAATAGTGTATATAGTTATTAGAAAAGGTTGGAAAACTTTACCAAAGAAGGTGATAGTCCTGTATATTTAACAAAATACACTATATAAAAAGTAAGACGGAACACGAGAAATTCAGTCTGAAAAAAGGTGGACCACCATCTAAGCCTAAATACTCCTCAGTGATCGATAGTGCACAAGTACCGTGAGGGAAAGGTGAAAAGAACCAAATAGGTAGTGAAAGAGAACCTGAAATAAGATGTCTATAAGCAGTCATCGCAATATAATATTGTTATGGCGTACCTTTTGCATAATGGGTCAGCGAGTTCATTAATACAGCAAGCTTAAGTTATTAAACGTAGGCGAAGCAAAAGCGAGTATAAACAAGACAAATAGTTGTATTAATGAGACCCGAAATTGAGTGATCTAGTCATGAATAGGTTGAAAATGTGAAACAACACATTGGAGGACCGAACTCGTGTATGTTGCAAAATACTGGGATAATTTGTGACTAGGGGTGAAAGGCTAATCAAACTCAAAGATAGCTGGTTTTCCGCGAAATCTATTTAGGTAGAGCATTATGTATTTCTTATTTAGGGTAGAGCACTCGATGAGCTAGGGGAACAAATAGTTTTACCAAACTCAACGAAACTCAGAATATAAATAAGTATATAACATAATAGACAGACGGTGAGCGCGAAGGTTCATAGTCGAGAGGGAAACAGCCCAGATCGTAAGTTAAGGTCCTTAAATAATAACTTAGTGATGTTAAGGATATTACAAAGCGAATACAACCAGAAGGTGGGCTTGGAAGCAGCCATCCTTTAAAGAAAGCGTAACAGCTCACTGGTCTATGCAGTGTAATACCGAAAATGTATCGGGTCTTAAGTTATTTACCGAAACTACGAATTTAATGGTAGCGGAATGTTCTGTATGTTGTAGAAGGTGTGTTGTGAAACACATTGGAGATATCAGAAGTAAGAATGCTGACATGAGTAGCAATAAACAATTAAAACATTGTTCGCCGAAAGTCCAAGGTTTTCTTAATCATTGATAAACTGATAAGTAATTAGCCGGTCCCTAAGATGAGGGCGAAAGCCGTAATTTGATGGGAATTATAGATATAATAATTCATAGCCTGTTGAATAGCTACAAACTATTTAAGCTATATAAACTGATCAACTTGTTTATATAGATATAATGGTTTCAGGAAATAACTTTGACAATTAAGACCGTACCTAATCCGACACAGGTGGACTAGTATAGAATACTAAGGCGATTGAGATAAATATGTTGAAGGAACTCGGCAAAATGACTCCGTAACTTCGGGAGAAGGAGTACCAAGTAATTGGTGGCACAGAGCAGGGGATAGCGACTGTATACTAAAAACACAGGACTCTGCAAAATCGTAAGATGAAGTATAGGGTCTGATGCCTGCCCGGTGCTGGAAGATTAAGAGGAGGAGTACATGCTCCAATTCTAAGTCCCAGTAAACGGCGGCCGTAACTATAACGGTCCTAAGGTAGCGAAATTCCTTGTCGGGTAAGTTCCGACCTGCATGAATGGCATAACGACTTTCCCACTGTCTCCAACATATACTCAGCGAAATTGAATTTCCCGTGAAGATGCGGGGTTCCGGCGGCTAGACGGAAAGACCCCATGCACCTTTACTATATCCATACAGTGCTTATAAAAGTTTATTGTGTAGTATAGGTGGGATGCTTATTAAACCTTGATGCTAGTCAATAGTGAAGGCAACATTGAAATACCACTCTATAAATCTTTTATGGCTTAAACAATTACTCATCTAACTGAGTATTTAACCTTGTATGGTTGATAGTTTAGCTGGGGCGGCTTTCTCCTAAAGAGTAACGGAGAAGTACAAAGGTAAGCTCAAACTGGATGGAAACCAGTTGTTGAGTATAATGGCATGAAGCTTGCCTGACTGTGAGACTAACAAGTCTAACAGAGACGAAAGTCGGTCATATTGATCCGGTGGTTCTGTGTGGAAAGACCATCGCTCTACGGATAAAAGGTACGCTGGGGATAACAGGCTAATGACTCCCAAGAGTCCCTATCGACGGAGTCGTTTGGCACCTCGATGTCGGCTCATCGCATCCTGGAGCTGAAGAAGGTTCCAAGGGTACGGCTGTTCGCCGTTTAAAGCGGTACGTGAGCTGGGTTTAGAACGTCGTGAGACAGTTCGGTCCCTATCTACCGTCGGTATAGTATATCTTATAACTCCTGGCTTTAGTACGAGAGGACTTGGCCGGACATGGCACTGGTGTACAAGCTGTAATGTTAATTGCATCGCTTGATAGCTACCCATGGATAGAATAACTACTGAATGCATATAAAGTAGGAATTCAAGTTATATATACGATATACTTTTATGGAGTTGTTATAGACTATAACTATATAGGCATGGTGTGGTATGACGGTAACGTCACGCTTACATGTACTAATTTACTCCAATATCCTTATTTGTCTAAATGTTATTTTCTATATAAATATGTATACATATTTATTTTTTTATTATTTAAGGAAGTTGAATAAATAACTTAAAATTTGAGTTTGATCCTGGCTCAGAATGAATGCTAGCGGTATGCCTAACACATGCAAGTCGAACGTTGTGTTCATTAGTAAACACAAAGTGGCGTACGGGTGAGTAACACATAGGAATTAGTGTAGCAGTTCGGGATAACTATATGGTCTAAAAAACCAGAAACAGTAGATATTGGTTTCAATATTTACCTATATTAATACCGAATAGTATAAAAGATTTATTCGCTGTTATACGAGCCTATGTAGGATTAGGTTGCTGGTGAGGTAAAGGCTCACCAGGCCAATGATCCTTAGCTGGTCTGAGAGGACGATCAGCCACATTGGGACTGAGACACGGCCCAAACTTCTACGGAAGGCAGCAGTGGGGAATTTTGGACAATGGGCTAACGCCTGATCCAGCAATACCGCGTGAGTGATTGAAGCCGTTTATTGGTGTAAAGCTCTTTCAATGGGGAAGACAATGACGGTACCCATAGAAGAAGTTCCGGCTAACTCTGTGCCAGCAGCCGCGGTAAGACAGAGGGAACTAGTATTATTCGGAATCACTGGGCGTAAAGCGCATGTAGGCGGTTTATCAATGTTAGAGGAAAATCCCATTATATCTATAATGGAACATGCTCTAAAACTAGTAAACTAGAGTTCGAGAGGGGATAGTGTAATTCTCGGTGTAGAAGTAAAATTCATAAATATCGAGAGGAAGTCCATTTGGCGAAGGCAACTATCTAGATCGATATACTGACGCTGATATGCTAAAGCATGGGGATCAAACGGGATTAGAGACCCCAGTAGTCCATGCCGTAAATCATGAGTGTTAAATATTGGATCATCAAATTATTCAGTATTGAAGCTAACGCGTTAAACACTCCGCCTGGGGAGTACGGCCGCAAGGTTGAAACTCAAAGGAATTGACGGAGACCTACACAAGCGGTGGAGCATGTGGTTTAATTCGATACAGCGCGCAAAACCTTACCAGCTTTTGCATATAAGACGAAGTTTGGTTTAGAAATAGATCAAATATGTTTCTTATACAGGTGTTGCATGGCTGTCGTCAGCTCGTGTCGTGAGATGTTTGGTTAGGTCCTGAAACGAGCGCAACCCTTATAATTAGTTGCTGAGAAGTTATCTAATTATACTGCCTGTGATAAGCAGGAGGAAGGTGAGGACGACGTCAAGCCCTTATGACCCTTATAGGCTGGGCTACACACGTGCTACAATGGTAACAACAATGAGGTGTTATGTTGTGAATCGGAACTAATCTATAAATGTTACCCTAGTTCGGATTGTTTTCTGCAACTCGAAAACATGAAGTTGGAATCGCTAGTAATCGTGGATCAGCACGCCACGGTGAATACTGTTCTTAGGTCTTGTACACACCGCCCGTCACGCCAAGGAAATAATAGCCGCTTTAAACTAGTCTATTAAATAACTATGTAGTTCATTTCCCATTTAATGAATATTATTTTTTTGGGTATGAGAATACTTGTTATTAATAGGCTAATGTAGGTGGAGTTATAACCGTGGCGAAGTCGTAACAAGGTAGTCGTAGAGGAATCTGTGGCTGGATAACCTTATTATTTCTTTTTAGGGTAATTAACTCAATTGGTTAGAGTATCTCGTTTACACCGAGGAAGTTAAGGGTTCAAGTCCCTTGTTACCCATATATAAATATGCGGATGTAGATTAATTGGTTAAATCGATGGTCTTCCAAACCGTGGACTGAGGGTTCAAATCCCTTCATCCGCATATAATTTTTCCATATAGAAACTTTATTGTCTTTGTAGGAATTGAAACACCTGATACCATACCGAATTCATTGTGTGAAAGATTCCTTATTCATAATTACTTCTCAAAGGAGGTAACCATGAAACAATACTGTTATATGGAACATCTTATTTTCTCTCCAATAGCTCAACTGGTAGAGCGTGTGGCTGTTAACCACGAGGCCGTAGGTTCAAACCCTACTTGGGGAGTTTTATATATAAATTAGTTATGACTTATACATTTTTATTAAAGACACTTTTACTTATTGTTTCGCTTATTTTAGCCTTTTTAATATATAATGATTTATTTGTAATAAATGAAGAATCACTGGTTGCACTTACTTTTATATTATTCATGTATCTAGCATTGTCATTATTTACGGATGTAGTAAAGGCCTCAATCACTAGCAAGAGATTGCAAATTAAATCTAAATTCTATGATCTTAAACCTATAATTAATAAAGAAGAACTTAATTTTTTTACCTCAGTAAATTCTATTGGAAATAGTAAATTTTATGATATTTCTATGACTGATTACTATCATATAGTTTATAATTTTATAAATGATTTTAGAACATTTAAACGTGTAAACTCTACTAAAGCTAATATTCTTACAAATAAGATACTAAAAAGATCTTTTGAAGATCTAAAACTTATATTCGTTTATGAAACTTGTCGTTATCTTAGAATTGAAGTTATTGTGTTAATGTACCTTATTCATATATATGTGCTTTATATTCCTACTATTTTCTTATCTTATGTTCGTAATTATGTTACGAATCGTTACAATGATCTTTATATTTTACTTCTTACATTCGTAAAATATAAACGCAATCGTTATTTTTTCATTATATATAAAACTATAGTACGTGAATTATTTAAAAAGATCTACAAAAAAGTAAAATAATTCCTATAATTCTATATATAGTTTTATAATTAATAAAATTAAAAAATATATTAAATAATAAATATAATTTGCATTTGTAGATAGAAACTAGAATGAAGATAAGTTTAAATGATTTAATTAAATATAAAATATCAATTGGTCACAATAAATACTATCCAAGTATGTTTCCTTACTTATTAGGAAAAATAGGAAAGACATACATTATAGATATAAATAATACAATCTCAACCATTCAAACCGTAATTAAGTATATCCGAAGTATTCTGAGTAATAAAGGTAAGCTCTTAATAGTTTCGGATGAAGAATATTTCAACACTATTTTAAATAGCTATAGTGATTTTGTAAAACACAAACGCTATTGTTTAAATGGTTTTCTAACAAATAAAGAAGGTATAAAAGAAGATATTTTTATACCTGATTGTATATTTATTTTTAATCCAGATATGAATATAAATTTAATAAAAGAAGCAAATTTATTGAAGATACCAGTAATTGCATTGATCAATACAAATACAAATGCTGACTCTTACGAGATCACATATAAAATACCTTCTAACAACAATTCGATAAGTGTTGTTAACTTATATTCTGAAATTTTAAAAAAAACAATTGAAATCGCTTTTTCAGATGAACCTTTATATTTTAGATATAAATATAATATATACCAATATAAATAATATATATAAATAACATAAATGATCAATAGAGTTAAGGAACAATTCAAAATAACAATAGTAGCCGGCAGAGCCAGCGCGGCACCACCAGTAGGACCTTTACTTGGACAAAGAGGTATAAACATAGCAGAATTTAGTAAACAATTCAATGAAGCTACAAAACATTTTACAGATGGTTCACCTATACCTGTTTCGGTTTATGTAGGAAAAAATAAGACATTTAATATGAAAATAGGGCATGTTCAGTCTACTTTTCTATTAAAGAAACTTGCATGCATAGATAAAGGTAGTAGTGTATCTGGAAGTACTAATGCAATTATCATAGATATAAAAAAACTATATAAATTGATCCTACAAGAATATAATATTAAAGACTATAAAAAACAAAAAGCTATATGTAAGACCTTAATTGCCACAGGTAAGTCTATGGGGTTAGCTTTTAAATAGATAAATGAAGTTTATTTGGAGGGATGGCCGAATGGTTAAGGCACTCGCTTGCTAAGCGATGTATACTTAATCGTATATTAAGGGTTCAAATCCCTTTCCCTCCGTATAACCATTAAATGTATAGGAAGAATAGCTTAGCTGGTTATAGCGTAGGCTTGTCAAGCCTGAGGCCACGGGTTCAATTCCCGTTTCTTCCGTATATAGATAGAAAAATAATTTATATTCCTTCTCAGGATGGTAGGATTTGAACCTACGATCTTCTGTCTCCAAAACAGATGCGCTGCCTGACTACGCTACATCCTGTTTATGTAGTAGATATGGTGGAACTGGTAGACACGACAGCCTTAGAAGCTGGCTCTTATGGGTTCGAGTCCCTTTATCTACATAAAATTGGCTAGATAGCATAATGGTAATGCACTGGACTGCAAATCCATGTTAAATGGGTTCAAATCCCATTCCAGCCTATTAAAAGAGGAGTAGTTTAATTGGTAGAATATTGGTCTCCAAAACCAACAGTAAAGGTTCAAGTCCTTTCTCCTCTGTAATATGAGTAGGTGGCCGAGTGGTTTAAGGCGTTAGTCTGTAAAACTAATGGTGCATACCAACATAGGTTCGAATCCTATCTTACTCATTAATTTCTTTCCTATTAAATATATATCAGCTTGTATTATTAATAAATTTTATCTCCTTATGATCTAATTAGTCTTGTAATAGATATATGATTCAAGTTTAGCGATTAATGGTATCAAGATAAGGAAATATGTAAAATAGAAAGCTGTAGCAACTTGACCTATTTGAACATAAGGAGCATCAGCAGTATTACCACCTATCCATCCCAGTATTAAACAGTCTACAACAAATAACCAAAAAACTGGTCTGTATAGTGGACGAAACCATGCACTTCTAATATTAGATACATTTAAAAGAGGTAAAAAAAATAAAATAACAATAGAGAAGAACATCATTAGAACACCTCCTAGTTTATCTGGAATAGAACGTGATATTGCATAAAAAGGTAAAAAATACCATTCAGGAACAATATGAGGCGGAGTTACCATAGGATTAGCTTGAATATAGTTATCAGGATGACCAAGTACATTGGGGTAAAAAAAGATAAATACAGAAAAGAAGATTAGAAATATAATTAAACCGAAAATATCTTTAACAGTAAAATATGGATGAAATGGAATAAAATCATTTAATGTTCTAATACCCATTGGGTTACTAGATTTAGGATTATGTAAAATAACAAGATGTAATAATGCTAATGCTGCAATAATGAATGGAATAAAGTAATGGAGGCTAAAAAAGCGATTTAATGTTGCATTATCCACTGAAAAACCTCCCCATAACCAATGAACAATTGGCTCACCTATTATTGGGAAAGCCGAAAAGAAATTAGTTATAACTGTAGCTCCCCAAAAACTCATTTGACCCCATGGTAAAACATATCCTAAGAATGCAGTAGCCATTGTTAGAAAATAAATAAGTACTCCTATAGACCATACTAGCTGTCTTGGATATAGATAAGATCCATAATATAGTCCTCTGAACATATGTAAATACAATATAATGAAAAACATCGATGCTCCATTAGCATGGATATAACGTAATAACCATCCATAGTTAACATCTCTCATTATATGTTCCACACTAGAAAAAGCTAGACTTACATTAGGAGCATAATGCATAACAAGTAAAATACCTGTTATTATTTGAATAACCAGGCAAAGTCCAGCTAAAGACCCAAAACCCCACCAATATGTGATAGTTGTTGGTGAAGGGTAATTTCCAAGCATTTCATTTATTTGGTAAAGTATAGGGTTTTGTTTTATTATTCTCAAATTACTTATTTTTTTAGCTTAATATACATAATATATATATATATATTTTATATTATTAACTCAAATAATGATATAAATAACATATTTTACTGTTTATATCATTAAGATATTCTATGTTCTCTATTTGAATAATATAGAAAAATTCATAATCATAATAGTATAAATTAGTAGTATTAAAATATGTAAGAAATATAAAGTTATCATCAATCCTAAAACTAGGCTCAATAGCCTTGATAATATCACTGTTATAATTTATAATATAAATGCTATTATCTATATCCATAGAACTATTTTGACGAAAATACATATGTGTCTTGTTACTTAATAAATTAATTCCTAAAACAACAATTGTTATTAAACTAAAAAGAATGTATGTAAATATAATAGTAAACATATTTATAACCATTTATAAGTCTATTATATGTTCTACAGGACTTGAACCTGTAACACTTGGCTTAGAAGACCAATGCTCTATCCAATTGAGCTAAGAACATTTATATACTATACCCGAGAAGAATCGAACTCCCAACCTTTAGATTCGTAGTCTAATGCTCTATCCAGTTGAGCTACAGGTATCTGTATTATGTTTCTAGAATATCTTTTAAATTCATTAAATCTATTGCATATAATCCTATTTCTTTTTTTATTATACATATTTTACCCCCTATACCTATCTTTACTCCTCTATATTTATAATTTATTTTTCTATTTCTACTTTTTCCTATTAATATACCTCGTATTGAAGTATCTTGTCTATAATGTAATATTTTTAATATTTTATATTCAGTAAATATATCTTCACTTCTTATTTTTTGTTTTTTATAGAATGATGTTATATTTATGAATTGATCATTTTTATATGTTTCATCTTCATAGATGAAGATAACAATTTTAGATCCATCTCTATAATTTTTTCCGTTTATCTCTTCTATTGTCTCAAGTTCCTTTTTTGATAATTCAATTATATTTGTATATTCCGTTTCTATTTGGATTAAATTTTTCTTTTCCTTCACTATTCTTCCTTCAATTAGTTTAACATTTATCTTATTTATACCTATTGTTAATGATTTAACGGAATTTTCTTCCTCTATATTATCAATATGCACCAACGTACGATGTCTGTTTGATGGTGTTGTTAAATTTAATATCTCCATT
>Ga0070740_10006492_pt1 | contig 10226 bp, 9 predicted proteins | sample Coa_R2_FD_67286 | JGI IMG/M metagenome (GOLD analysis project Ga0070740, IMG submission 67286) | Surface soil microbial communities from Centralia Pennsylvania, which are recovering from an underground coalmine fire - Coalmine... | ecosystem: Environmental > Terrestrial > Soil > Unclassified ... | reverse complement strand
GCGAGCTGCGCGGGCGTCAGCCAGGTGAGCACGCCTACGATGCGCAGCTCGCGCACCGGCCGGTCGAGCCAGGGCCACAGCCGCGCCATCGACACGGCGAGAAGCGCAGCCAACAGCACGGCGGTCAGCACGGGCCGGAACGCGCGCGGCAAGACCGGCGCATGCTCGTCGGCGATCGGCAGGGTGCGCGCGTTCATGCGGCCTCGTCCAGGGTGGTTTCGAGGATCGCCCAGCACAGCGCGGCGTAGTCCATGCCCGCCGCGCGCGCCGCCATGGGCACCAGGCTGTGCGTGGTCATGCCGGGCGCGGTATTGACCTCGATCAGCCAGGGGCGGCCCTGCGCGTCGAGCATGAAATCCGCGCGCGCCCAGCCGCGGCAGCCGAGCAGCGCGCAGGCGCGCAGGCACAGCCCCTGCAACTCCGCTTCGTGGGTCGGCACCAGACCCGCGGGGCACACGTAGCGCGTGGCCTCGGAGAGGTACTTGGCCTGATAGTCATAAAACTCCGCGGCCGGCTCGATGCGGATCAGCGGCAAGGCCTGGCCATCGAGGATCGCGCAGGTGTATTCGCCACCCGCGACGGCGCGCTCGGCGAGCACTGGACGCGGGATCGGGTCTGTGCCGCGCGCCAGGCGGAATGCGGCCGGCGCGTCCTCGGCGCGCTTGACCTTGGAGACGCCGACGCTGGAACCTTCGGCGGCGGGCTTGACGAAGTAGGGATAGCCGAGATCCGCCCCGGCCGCGAGCGCCTCGGTTTCGCTGCCGATCACGCGCCAGTCCGGCGTGGGCAGCCCTGCGGCTTTCCACACGAGTTTGCTGCGCAGCTTGTCCATCGCCAGGGCCGAGGCCAGCACGCCGCTGCCGGTGTAGGGAATGCCCTGCAGCTCCAGCGCCGCCTGCACCGTGCCGTCCTCCCCGCCGCCGCCGTGCAGCGCGATGAAGACGCGGTCGTAACCTTCCTCGCGCAGTCCGAGCACGCGGCGGCGATCCACGTCCACCGCGGTGACGTCCACGCCGCGGGACTTGAGCGCGGCGCTCACGCCCTGGCCGCTCCACAGGGAGACTTCGCGTTCGGCGCTCCACCCCCCCATGAGCACGGCCACGCGCCCGAAGTCTTTCGGATCGTTCGTGCGCCTACGCATGCGTGGCCTCCGCTGCCGTCCCTGGCGCTACTTCTGCACCTGCTCCAACCCCCGGCCCGGCCCTCCGTGGCCGGGCGTTCGCCAGCGCCGGCGATGCCATCCGAGGCATCGCCGTAGCGCGCTGGCTCACCCACCCCCCCATGAGCACGGCCACGCGCCCGAAGTCTTTCGGATCGTTCGTGCGCCTACGCATGGGCGGGTTCTCCCACGATGCGCACCTCCGGTTCCAGCTCGACCCCGGTGCGCTCTTTCACCGTGCGGCGGATCGTTTCGATCAGGGCTTCCACGTCGGCGGCGGTGGCGCCCGCTTCGGTCAGGATGAAATTGGCGTGCAGCGTCGAAACCGTCGCGCCGCCCACGCGCGCGCCTTTCAAGCCCGCCGCTTCGATGAGGCGCGCGGCGTGCTCGCCCGGCGGATTGCGGAACGTGCTGCCGGCGGAAGGCCGGCCCACCGGCTGAGTGGCCTTGCGACGCGCCAGCGCGGCGCGCGTGCGGGATGCCTCGCCATCCTCGTCGGGCGCGACGCGAAAACGCGCGGCGAGAAAACCGAGGAAGCCCGGCGGCGGGATGACGTGGCGATAGGCCACGCCGAAGTGGCCGGCGTCGAGCCATGCGGTGGCCCCGTCGCGGAACAGCACTTCGACTTCCCGCACCACCGGCCAGGTTTCGCCGCCGAAGGCGCCAGCGTTCATCGCCAGCGCGCCGCCCACGGTGCCGGGTATGCCGGCCATGAAACCCAAACCCGCGAGCCGCTGCTGCTGGGCGAACTTGGCCAGGCGAGCGCAGTGCACGCCCGCCTCCGCGTAGAGCGTGGTTTCGCTGTCGCGGGACAGTCCTCCGAGCGCGCCGTGCAGGGCGATCACGGTCCCGCGGAAACCGCCGTCGCGCACCAGAAGATTGCTGCCCAGGCCCAGCCACAGCACCGGCTCGTCCGGCGGCAGGCGGCGCGCAAACGCGAGCAGGTCCGCGCGGTCGGCCGGTTCGAAGTAGCGATCCGCCGGCCCGCCCACGCGCCAGCTCGTGTGACGCGCCATCGGCTCGTCGCGCTTGAGCGTGCCGCGCACGTTCGCCGGCCCGACGCCAGGCTCGCGCGTCCCGGACCCGGGATTCTGCAAGGCGGCCATCACGCCTGGCCTCCGGTGGCCTGCGCCAGAAGCGCCGGGAGCTGCCCGATGTCGCCGGCGCCGAGCGTGAGCAGCACGTCGCCGTCGCGCAGCATCTGCGCCAGCGCCGCCGGCGCCTCGGCAACGGCGGTCACGAACACCGGCTCGACGCGGCCGCGCGCGCGGATGCCGCGTGCCAGCGCCCGGCCATCGGCCTCCGGCAGCGCCGCTTCGCCGGCGGGATAGACCTCGGTCAACAGCAGCGCATCGGCGCTGGACAGCACGGCGCAGAAGTCGTCGAACAGGTCGCGCGTGCGCGTATAGCGATGCGGCTGGAAGGCCACCACCACGCGCCGGCCGGGATGCGCGGCCCGGATCGCCGCCAGGCTGGCCGCGATTTCGCGCGGGTGGTGCCCGTAGTCGTCGATCACCAGCACGCGCGCGCCGCCCACGCGCAACTCGCCGTGCGACTCCAGCCGCCGGCCCACGCCCTGGAAACCGGCGAACGCGCGGCGCACCGCCTCGAGATCCACGCCCAGCTCGAGCGCGACCGCGAGCGCAGCGAGCGCGTTCTGCACGTTGTGCCGCCCGGGCAGGCGCAGCCGCAGCGCTTCGCGCCGGCCGTCGGGCAGGCGGGCGAGAAAGTGGCTGCCGCCGTCGTCGAACCTCAAGTCTTCGGCGGAAAAGTCCGCCGGTGCGTCCAGACCGTAGGTCAAAAGCGGCCGGCCGATCGCGGGCATGAGCTCGCGCAGCGCCGGATCGTCCGCGCACAGCACCGCCAGTCCATAGAACGGCAGGCGCTGGAGGAATTCGACGAAGGCCTGCTTGAGCCGCCGGAAATCGCCGCCGTAGGCTTCCAGGTGGTCGGCGTCCACGTTGGTCACCACCGCGAGCAGCGGCGACAGGTGCAGGAACGAGGCGTCGCTCTCGTCGGCTTCGGCCACGAGATAGTGCCCGGCGCCGAGCCGCGCGTTGGCGCCGGCGCTCTTGAGCCGGCCGCCGATCACGTAGGTCGGATCCAGCCCGCCTTCGGCCAGCACGCTGGCGATGAGGCTGGTGGTGGTGGTCTTGCCGTGGGTCCCGGCCACCGCCACGCCGTAGCGGAAACGCATCAGCTCGGCCAGCATCTCCGCGCGGCGCACCACCGGGATGCGCGCGGCGCGCGCGGCGGCGAGTTCCGGATTGTTTTCCTTGACCGCGGTGGACACCACCACCACGTCGGCGCCCTGGATGCGCGCCGGGTCGTGGCCGTACTCGACGCGCGCGCCGAGGCTGGCCAGCCGCCGTGTGGCGGCGCTCTCCTTGAGATCGGAACCGGAGACCTCGTAACCGAGGTTGAGCAGCACTTCGGCGATGCCGGCCATGCCCGAACCGCCGATGCCCAGCAGATGGATGCGCTGGATACGACGCATCGGCTGATCCGCCAGCCGGCGCGCGGGAATGGACGCCTGGTGAATCATGCGGCGCACTCCAGACAGGCGTCGGCGATCGCCACGGCCGCGTTCGGCCAGGCGGCGCGGCGCGCGGCCTGCGCCATCGCGACCAGGCGGTCGCGCGCGACGAGCAGCTCGCCCAGAAGCTCCGCCAGGCGCGGCGCGGTGAGCTGCGCTTGCGGCAGCAGCAAGGCGGCGCCGGCGCGCACGAGATACTGCGCGTTGCGCGTCTGGTGGTCGTCCACCGCGTGCGGGTACGGCACCAGCAGCGCGGCGCAGCCGGCCGCGGCGAGCTCGGCGACGGTGGAGGCGCCCGCGCGGCAGATCACCAGATCCGCCCAGCCGTAGGCACTCGCCATGTCCTCGATGAAGGCGTTCACTTCGGCAACCACGCCCGCGGCGCCGTAAGCGCGCTGCGCCAGCTCCAGCGTGCGGCCGGCCTGATGCCGAACCTGCGGGCGCCGGTCCTCCGGCAGCAGGGCGAGCGCGGCGGGCACGGTTTCGTTGAGCGCGCGCGCCCCCTGGCTGCCGCCCAGCACTAGCAGCCGCGCCACGCCGCTGCGGCCGGCGTAGCGCACGCCGGGATCCGCCAGCGCGGCGATGGCGCCGCGCACCGGATTGCCGACGGTGCGCGCTTCGCCGAAAGTGCCGGGAAACGCTTCGAGCACGCGCCGCGCCAGCGGCGCCAGCCAGCGGTTGGTATAGCCGGCCACCGCGTTCTGCTCGTGGATCACCAGAGGAATGCCCGCCAGCCAGGCGGCGATGCCGCCGGGGCCCGCGGCGTAGCCTCCCATGCCCAGCACCACCGCCGGACGCTGGCGGCGCAAGATGCCGCGGGCCTGACGCAGGGCGCGCAGCAGCGTCAAGGGCGCGGCGAACCAGCGGCGCAGACCCTGGCCGCGCAAACCGCTCACGCGCACCGTCTCCACCCCGATGCCGTGCTGCGGCACCACGCGCGCCTCGAAGCTGTCCGGCGTGCCCAGCCAGACCACTTCGTGGCCGCGCGCGCGCAAGACCTCGGCCACGGCCAGCGCCGGATAGACGTGGCCCCCGGTGCCACCCGCGGCGATCATGACCTTCATGCGCAGGCTCCTGCCGCGCTGCCATCCATGGCGCGACCCTGCCCATCGCCCATCCCCCGGCCCGGCCTTCCTTGGCCGGGCGCGCGCCGGCTCGCCTTGCCATTCAAGCCAAGGCTCGAAAGCCCGGCGCGCCCCGCGGCGATCATGACCTTCATGCGCGCGCTCCCGCATCGGGATGGCCGGCCGCGGCGAGGCGGTTCTCGTGATCCACGCGCAGGATCAGCGCCAGCATCACGCACACGGTAATGAGGCTGGAGCCGCCGTAGGACACGAAGGGCAGCGTGAGACCCTTGGTCGGAAGCCCGCCCATGTTCACCGCCATGTTGATCAGCGCTTGCAGGCCGAGCCAGCTCGACAGGCCGTAGCACAGCACGGCCTTGAACGATGCTCCGCGCGTTTCGGCCTGACGTCCGATGGCGAAGCCGCGCCAGACGATCACGCCGAACAAGGCGATGAGCATGGCCACGCCGACCAGCCCGAACTCCTCGGCGAGGATGGCGAAAATGAAATCGGTGTGCATCTCCGGCAGGTACAGCAGCTTCTGCACGCTGTTGCCCAGGCCCACGCCGAAGACTTCCCCGCGGCCCACGGCGATCAGCGATTGCGTGAGCTGCCAGCCGCTGCGCTCGGCATCGGCCCAGGGATCGGTGAAGCTGAGCAGGCGTTGCAAACGGTAGGCCGCGGTGAGCGCCAACAGCGCGAGACCGCCGGCGGCCAACAGGAACAGTCCGCACAGATGCGCCAGCCGCGCTCCGCCCAGAAACAGCATGAGCATCGCCACCGCCACGAGGATCGCGGTGGCGCCGAAGTCCGGTTCGGCCAGCAACAGCGCGCTGGCGCACACCAGGGGCACGAACGGCAGCGCCAGTCCGGCGAGGCTGTTCTGCAGCCGCGCCTGGCGGCGCACGATATAACCGGCGAGGTACAGGATCAGCGCCAGCCGCGCCGGCTCCGAGGCTTGCAGGCGGAACACGCCGAAGAAGTCCAGCCAGCGGCGCGCGTGGTTGATGCGCACCCCGACGTGCGGCACCAGCACCAGCGCCAGCAGGAACAGCGCGAAGGCCAGGAGCAGGCTGCCGCTGCGCTCCCAGCTTTTCATGGGCACCGCGAAGGCCAGCGCGCCCGCGGCCACGCCGACTGCCGCGAACAGGCACTGGCGTTCGAAGAAATACAAAGGCGAACCGGCCTGCCGCTCGCCGATCGCGACCGAGGCCGAGGCCACCATCACCAAGCCCCAGGCCAGCAGCACCGCGCTGGCCAGGCACAGCGCGGGATCCAGGCCGTAGCGCGGACGCACCCAGGGCAGACTCACCGCGGCGCTCATGCGGATACCCCGGTTGCGGAAAGCGCCCGCACCAGCTCGCGGAACTTGGCGCCGCGCTCCTCGTAGTTCTTGAACTGGTCGAGGCTGGCGCAGGCCGGCGACAGCAGCACGCGGTCGCCGCGCTGCGCCAGTTCATGCGCGATGGCCACCGCCTCGGCCAGATCGTGGGCGCGCTTGAGCGGCACCGCGGCCTCGAGATCGCGCTCGATCTTCGGCGCATCCTGGCCGAAGACCACCGCGGCGCGTGCCTTCACGGAGAGCGGCGCGCGCAGGGCGGAAAAATCCTGGCCCTTGGCCTGGCCGCCGCCGATCCACACCAGCGGCCCCTCGAAACCCTGCAGCGCGGCGAGCGTGGCGCCGACGTTGGTGCCCTTGGAGTCGTTGATCCAGGTCACGCCGTCCACGTCCGCCACCCACTCGCAGCGGTGCGGCAGACCGGGGAAGCGGCACAGCGCCTGGAAGATGGCGACTTCCGGCACGCCCGCCGCCTCGGCCAAGGCGATGGCGGCGAGCGCGTTGGCGGCGTTGTGGCGGCCGTGGATGCGCAGGCTGGACAGCGGCAGCAGCGGCTGCGGGTGCGGGTCGCCGCCGCGCGCCAGCCACGCCGCGCCTTCGCTTTCGATCAAGCCGTAATGGCCCTTGGCCGGGACATCGAAACCGAAGCTCACCACCCGTCGCGCGGTGTGCGCGCCGCTATGCGTGGCGCGATCGTCGCGGTTGACCACGGCGACCTGGGCGTGGCGGTAAATGCGGGACTTGGCCGCGATGTAGGCCTCCAGCGAACCGTGGCGGTCGAGATGGTCGGGCGAGACGTTGAGGATCGTGGCGGCGGCGAGCTTGAGAGTCTCGGTGGTTTCGAGCTGGAAGCTGGACAGCTCGAGCACGTACAGGCGCCGCGCGTCGTCCAGCAACTCCAGGGCCGGCGCGCCGAGGTTGCCGCCGACGCCCACGTTCCAGCCCGCCGCTTGCGCCATCTCCCCGACCAGCGAAGTCACCGTGCTCTTGCCGTTGCTGCCGGTGATGCCCACCACCGGCGCGCGCACGGTGCGGGCGAACAGTTCGATGTCGCCGACGATCTCGACCTGGGCCGCGCGCAGCCGCGCCACGAAAGGATCGTCCAGCGGCACGCCGGGCGAGACCACGGCCAAGGCGTATTGGCTCAGCGGCTCGGCGGCGCCGAAACCGCCGAGACGGTATTCGCCGGGAACCGCTGCGCGCAGCGCCGCGATGTCCGGCGGAGCGCCGCGCGTGTCGGTCAAGCTCAGTTCCGCCCCGGCGCGCGCGAGGTAGCGCGCGCTGGAGGCCCCGCTCTTGCCCAGACCCACGACCAGCACCTTGCGTCCCGCGTAGCGCGCGTCCATCAGCGCACCTTCAACGTGGACAGGCCGATCAACACCAGGATCAGGGTGACGATCCAGAAGCGCACGATGATCTTGGGTTCCGGCCAGCCCTTGAGCTCGTAGTGGTGATGCAGCGGCGCCATGCGGAAGATGCGCTTGCCGCCGCTGTATTTGAAATACAGCACCTGCAAGGCCACCGACACGGTTTCGGCCACGAACACGCCGCCCATGATCGCCAGCACGATCTCCTGCCGTACCAGCACCGCGACCACGCCCAGCGCCGCGCCCAGCGCCAGCGCGCCGACATCGCCCATGAACACCTGAGCGGGATAGGCGTTGAACCACAAAAAGCCCAGGCCCGCGCCGGCGATGGCGGTGCAGAACACGGCCAGCTCGCCGACGCCGGCGATGTAGGGAATACCGAGATACGTGGCGAACTTGACGTTGCCGGTGGCGTAGGCAAATACCGCCAGGGCCGAGGCCACCAACACGCAGGGCATGATCGCCAGACCGTCGAGGCCGTCGGTGAGGTTGACGGCGTTGCTGGAACCGACGATGACCAGATAGGCCCACGGCACGAAGGCCCAGGACAGCGGCAAGGAGAAATCCTTGACCAGCGGCAGGATCAGCGCGGTCTCCGCCGCGCTGCGCGCGGTCAGCTTGATCGCCACGGCCACCGCCAGGCCCGCCAACGAGAGCCAGAAATATTTCTGGCGCGCGGACAGCCCGCGCGGATTCTTGCGCACGATCTTGAGCCAGTCGTCCGCGAAGCCGACCGCGCCGAAGCTCAGCGTCACGAACAGCGCGAACCACACGAAACGGTTGGCGAGATCGGCCCACAGCAGGGTGGCGATGGCGACGGCGCCGAGGATCATCGCCCCGCCCATGGTCGGCGTGCCGGTCTTGGCCAGATGGCTGGCCGGCCCGTCGCGGCGCACCACCTGGCCGAACTTGAGGATCTGCAAGCGGCGGATGATGCCCGGCCCGAAGACGAAGCAGAACGCCAGCGCGGTGAGGATGCCGAGGATCGCGCGCACCGACAGATAGCCGAACAGGCGAAAGCCGCCGACGTAGTGTTCGAGGGATTGCGCGAGTTGATAGAGCATCAGTGCGCCTCGACGGTCGAGTTCGTCAAGGCCGCCACCACGCGCTCCATGCGCGCGGCGCGCGACCCTTTGACCAGCACCGCCACCTCGCCGGCGCTGACCAGGTCGTCGTTCAAGGCCACGAGCAGCGACTCGAGGTCGGCGAAATGCCGCCCGCCCTCGCCGAAACTCTGCGCGGCGCCGCGCGCCAGCTCGCCTACCGCGTACAGCCGCTGCACGCCGTGCGCCCGCGCCTCGCGTCCGGCCTGGGCGTGCAGCGCGGCCGCCTCGCGTCCCAGCTCCTTCATGTCGCCCAGCACCAGCCAGCGCTCGCCGGGTTGGTCCGCGAGCAGCGCTAAGGCCGCGCGCAGGCTGGCGGGGTTGGCGTTGTAGCTGTCGTCGAGCACCGTGAGGCCGGCGCGCGCGCGGATTAAGTTCGAGCGGCCGGCCACCGGCATCACGCGCGCCAGCGCTTCGGCGATCTGCGCCGGCGCGAGATTCAGCGCGATGCCGGCGGCGGCGGCGGCGAGCGCGTTGGCGACGTTGTGGCGGCCCGGCAGGCGCAAGCGGACCGTGGCGCTGCCCGCGGGCGTGTGCAGGCGGAAGCGTGTACCCTCGGCCGCGACCGCGACGTCCTGCGCGCGCACGTCGGCGGAACCGTCCCAACCGAAGCTGAGCACCGCGGCGTGCGCGGCGAGCTTGCGCCACAGCGGCGCATGGGGATCGTCCGCGTTGATCACCGCCACGCCGTCCGCGGGCAGCGCCGCGAACAGTTCGCCGTTGGTGCGCGCGGAAACTTCCACGCTCCCGAACCCTTCGAGATGATCCTCGCCCGCGTTGGTGACGATGCCCACCTGCGGCCGCGCCCAGGCCGCCAGCGGCGCGATCTCGCCGGGGTGGTTGGCGCCCATCTCGATCACCGCGGTGCGGTGCTCGGCGCGCAGGCGCAACAGCGTCAAGGGCACGCCGATGTGGTTGTTGAGATTGCCCTCGGTGGCGAGCACCGGCCCGCGCGCGGCGCACACCGCCGCGCACATCTGCTTGGTGGTGGTCTTGCCGTTGCTCCCGGCAACGCCGATCACCGGCAGCTCGAAATCGCCGCGCCAGCTGGCGGCGTAGTTTTGCAGCGCGGCCAGGGTGTCGTTCACCAGCACCTGCGCCTGCGCGCCCGCGATGGCGCGCGCGACCAGCGCCCCGGCCGCGCCCGCCGCCTGGGCGCGCAGGACATAGTCGTGACCGTCGAAGTGCTCGCCTTTGAGGGCGACGAACAGGTCGCCGCGCCGGAGCTGGCGGCTGTCGCTGGTCACGCGCGCGAAGCCGCGGTCCGCCCCGAGCAGGCGCCCGCCGGTGCGGCGGGCGAGCGAGGAGAGCGTGTCCATGATCATGCGCGCGGCTCCGCGCCGACCAGCTCGGCGACGAATTCGCGGTCGGAGAACGGCCGGCGCTCGGTTCCGTAGATCTGGTAATCCTCGTGGCCCTTGCCGGCCACCAGTACCACGTCGGCGGCGCTGGCCTCCTCGACCGCCGTGCGGATCGCCCGGGCGCGGTCGTGGATCACGCGCACGGCCGCGCGGCCGTCGGCCGGAATGCCGGCCAGAATTTCGGCGACGATATTCTCCGGAGGCTCGCTGCGCGGATTGTCGTCGGTCACGATCACGCGGTCCGCGCCCGCCGCCGCGACCGCGCCCATCAAAGGACGCTTGCCGCGGTCGCGATCG
>Ga0070740_10006490_pt1 | contig 10229 bp, 10 predicted proteins | sample Coa_R2_FD_67286 | JGI IMG/M metagenome (GOLD analysis project Ga0070740, IMG submission 67286) | Surface soil microbial communities from Centralia Pennsylvania, which are recovering from an underground coalmine fire - Coalmine... | ecosystem: Environmental > Terrestrial > Soil > Unclassified ... | reverse complement strand
GGGCGTCGACGCGCATGGCGAACGCGCAATTGATTTGATGCGCCGCTCGCCCGCGCTGCGGCTGGTCACACTTTTTAGTCCCGAGCATGGATTGACGGCCGATGGTGAAGGATTGATCGCATCGGGGGTGGACGGCGCGTCGGGTCTGCCGGTGATAAGCCTCTACGGCGCGACCCAACGACCCACGGACGGGATGCTCGACGGCCTGGACGCGATCGTGTTCGACCTGCAGGACGCGGGCGCGCGCTTTTACACGTACGCGACCACGATGGCTTATGCGATGGAGGCGGCGGCACAAAAGGGAATCGACTTCTATGTGCTGGATCGCCCCAACCCGCTCAGCGCGGCAATCGTGCAGGGGCCGGTGATGGAGGCCGGCCTGCGCTCGTTTACCGGCTTTTACCCCATGCCGGTGCGGCACGGAATGACTATCGGCGAACTGGCGCGGTTGTTCAACGTTCAGGCCGGAATCGGCGCGCGCCTGCAGGTGATTGCGATGCAGGGTTACGAGCGGCGCGAATGGTACGACCAGACGGGACTGCCCTGGATCGCGCCGTCGCCCAATCTACGCACGCTGACGCAGGCTGTCTTGTATCCAGGCGTAGCGATGGTGGAGGGGTCCAACGTCAGCGTCGGGCGCGGTACCGCATCGCCCTTTGAACTGGTCGGCGCGCCATGGATCGAGGGCGACCGATTGTGCGCCTACCTCAATCGCCGCGCGATCGCGGGCGTGGCATTCACGCCGGCGGAATTTACTCCGCACGCGGCTCCTTACAAGGATCGACAATGCCGCGGCGTCCGCATCGTGCTGCAAGATCGCCAGGCGCTCGATTCGCCTGAGCTGGGAATCGAGCTGGCCGGCGCGCTGGAGCGCCTGTATCCCGCCCGCTTCCGGCTGGACGCGACCGTGGGCATGATCGGCGCGCACTGGATCGTTGAATCATTGCGCGACGGCGTCGACCCGCGCACCATCGCCGCCCGCTGGCAAAGCAACCTCACCGCCTTCGCCTCGTTGCGCGCCAGGTATCTGCTCTATTGAACGCAAGAAGGTCGGCGTTTGAAGCGTACCAAAACACTCACGTCTTCTCTCCCACAACTGATTGTGAGTGACGGGACAGAAGAATGCGCCGGCAAATTCTTCTGTCCTCGCCCGCGGGTGCGGACCCGGTCCGCAGCCGCAAACGGGGAGAGGCGGCCGGGCGATTCGCCCGCGAATCGCCCGGCGGCTGAGGGCCACTGCCTGCATCGCCCGCCTTAATCATTAACTGATGTTTCTTGCTCAACGGCATTCCGCGCTTGTGCGATAGTTGTGGTCGGGAGGGCTTGCGTCAGCCAATCGGTCTTCGAGTCAGGCTGCGGGTAGCATCACTGCCGCGCGCTGGCTTGACGGCGGGCCGCAACCTTCCGTAGTAGTCGGTTAGCAACCGCTTCGGGGGATTGGCCCATGGCAATGTCGAAGTCCAAATCGGCCGCGATCCACGAGCATCTGACTCATCCGGTGATCGACTCGGACGGCCATCACGTGGAATACGGGCCGCGGGTGCGCGACTACGTCAAGGAACTGGCGGGGGTGCAGATGGCGGACCGGGTCGGACCCGCACTGGAGGGCACGATCGCCAGTTCGAAATGGTATCGGCAATCGCCCGCCGAACGGCGCGAATTCCACACCAAGCGCTCGCCGTTTTGGGGCCTGCCGACCAAAAACACGCTGGACCTTGCCACCTCGCTGTTCCCCAGGCTGATGTACGAGCGGCTGGATGAGATGGGCCTGGACTTCTGCGTGCTATATCCCAGCCTGGGGCTGGTCGCGTCTCATTTCGAGGAGGCGGACGTCAGACGTGCGACCTGCCGCGCCCTCAACACCTATTGCGCGGAGATTTGGGGCGAGTACCGCGACCGCATCGCGCCCGTGGCCGCTATCCCGATGCATACGCCGCAGGAAGCCATCGAGGAGCTGGAATATGCGGTCAACGTGCTGGGGCTGCGCGCGGTGCTGATGGCGAGCTACGTCAAACGTCCGATTGCGGCCGCCGCACGCCAGTATCCGCAGGCCGCGCCGTATGCCTTCTGGCTCGACACCTTCGGCATCGACAGCGAGTACGATTACGATCCGGTTTGGGCGAAGTGCGAGGAGTTGAAGGTGGTCCCCAGCTTCCACAGCCATGGCGAAGGATGGGGCAGCCGCACCTCGATCTCCAACTACGTCTACAATCATGTCGGTCACTTCGCGTCGTCGGCGGAGGCGGTGTGTAAATCGCTGTTTTTGGGCGGCGTGACGCGGCGTTTTCCCAGGCTGCGGTTTTCCTTTCTGGAGGGCGGCGTGGGCTGGGCGCGCAGCCTGTTCGCCGACCTGATCGGCCATTGGGAAAAGCGCAATATCAAGGCGCTAGCCAATTACGATCCGGCCAACATCGACCAGGAACTGCTCGCCCAACTGTCGCGCCGCTACGGCGGCAAAGTGCTGGGCGGCAGGGACTTTGTCAAAGGCCGCGAAGTCGTCGGCATGCGGCCCGAAGATCCCAGCGATGACTTCCAACGCTGCGCGATTGCCGGCAAGGAAGACTTCCGCGAACTGTTTCTCAAGCCGTTTTTCTTCGGCTGCGAGGCCGACGACCCGATCACCGCCTCGGCCTTCGACGCCAAACGCAATCCGCTCGCGGCGCGGCTCAATGCGATCTACGGCTCGGACATCGGGCACTTCGACGTGCCCGACATGAGCGCAGTCACCGCCGAAGCCTTCGAAGCGGTCGAGCACGGACGCATGACCGAAGAGGATTTCCGCGACTTCGTCTTCGTCAACCCAATCAAGCTGTGGACCGCGGTCAATCCCGACTTCTTCAAAGGCACCGCCGTCGAAGGCGCGGTGGCCAAATACCTGGCGCAGGCCTGAGGGCGGCCAAAAAACGGCGCTGCCGAGCGCAGAGCAGTGTGCGATCGGGCGCGCCAGGATCGTCCACGGCGGCGGCGCGTGTTTGCGGCAGCCGATGGGATGATCGACGTCGACTACGAAGCTGCGTTCGATCATGTGGCGATCTTCGCACAGGTCCTGATTGCCCAGTGTGGGAAAAGCCGCCACGCCCGCACGCTGCAGCGCATCGGTAATTTCCCAGCGGTCACGCTGATTGGGCAAGCTGCCGCCAACGCGCGCTTGACTTGGCGGCTTGCGGGTGCGACGTTGCGCCTCGCCGCCTTGACATGAAAGGCTCCCAAGATGACTCGATCCGTATCCCGTTCGCTGAGAAGATTCCTCTGGACCGCTCTGGCGGCCTTTCTCGTTGTAATGCTAACCGAAGCGGCCACGGCTGCGGGGCAGGGCCAAACCGAAGCAGCAAAGGTTACGGCGCGTTTGCTCGCTGCTCCGCGCATCAAGACCGCGCCCGGATTTGCCGCTCGAATCGTGGTCGGGCCGGGTCAGCTTTACGATTCGCTGCAGATGGTGCCGCATGGCAGTGAAATATGGCTCAACGATGACGGCGGCGAGAGTGAAAAGGGCGGCGGACGCCTGCTTGCGGTCGGCAAGGCGGGAGAAGTCAGAGAGTTGACCGCTCCCAAGGACCTGCTGCCCGGCGTCGGGATGGATCAGGCGCCGGACGACTTTGGCTCTTACGGCGGACAACTTTTTCTGCTGACGCAGCCCGCCAAGGGCGAGCAGGGCATCGCGGCCAACCATCTTATCAAGCGATTCAATTTGCAGACACAAAGCCTGCAGCCTTTCTGCACGCTGCCGCCTGCGGGGGGTGCTGGTCACGGTGTCGCCGGCGCGGGTTCGGCGCTCTGGTTCGGACCGCCGCACGGCTCCTTTGGCGGCCGCATTTTCGCTGTTACGACCCAGAACCGGATGGTGTATCAGGCGACCGCCGACGGAAAATGCGCTCCGTTCGCCGACTTCAATCGCTATGGCGTTCCGCTCGACCTGACGTTCACGCCTGACAATCAGTGGATGCTGGTTCCCGTTACGCCGGCCAACGCCGCCGGTGCGCCTGATCCCGGCGCCCGGCGCGGGATGATCATGAAGGTATCGCCCAGGGGCGAAATCAATCCGAAGCCGCTGGTGTGGGGGCTGCGAACCCCGGGCGGGATGGCGTTCGCGCCGGTGGATTTCAAATGGTTTGGCGGGCAGCTATTTTTCACCGACCTGGGAGAATTTCAGATTCCGGTGCCGATGACGCAGCCGCTCAAGCGCGACGCCGTCGTGCTGCGCCTTTCCAGGGCTGGAGTTCCCAAGCTGGTTGCGTCGGGGTTCGTCAATCCGCTCCACATGCGGTTCATCGGCCACAAGCTGTGGGTCAGTGACCTCAACGGCGACTTCATCGGCGGCCGGCGCGAGCTACCCGACGGATTTATCGTGGAGATCGCCGCCACGCCCACCTTGTGATACCGCAGGAACTGGTTTCCGTTCAGAGGAGCACCGCGATGGAAAATCCGAGCGAGGGACGAATCACCACCGAGGCTCGCGGCCACGTCTTTCTGATGGGCATCGATCGGCCGCGCAAGATGAATGCGTTCGACCTGCCGATGCTGCGCGCGCTTATCGCGGCATACACGGAGTACGAAAACAATGACCAGTACCGATGCGCCGTGCTGTTCGCGCATGGCGATCATTTCACCGCGGGCATCGACCTGACCCAGGTCCGCCCCGAACACTTCATCCCGCCGCCGGGCGGAATCGAGCCGATGGGAATCTACGGCCGGGCGCGCACCAAGCCGGTGGTGATTGCGATCCACGGCCGCTGTCTGACGATCGGCATCGAACTGGCGCTGGCCAGCGATATCTGCGTGGCAGCGGAAAACACTCGCTTCGGCCAGATCGAGGTCAAGCGCGGCGTGTTTCCCGCGGCGGGTGCGACGGTGCGGATGATCACGCTGACGGGATGGGGCAATGCGATGCGCTACCTGCTGACCGGAGATGAGTTCGACGCGCGCGAAGGCTATCGCATCGGGTTGGTACAGGAGGTCACGCCCCCCGGCCAGGAGTTGGAGCGGGCGGTCGCGATCGCCGAGACCATCGCAGCGCAGGCGCCGCTGGCCGTGCGCGCCACGATCGTCTCGGCGCGCAAGTCGGTGATGGAAGGCGCGGCGGCGGCGTTGGCGGCGCTGCTGCCCCAATACCACGAACTGGAAAAATCGGAGGACGCCCACGAAGGCGTGCGCTCCTTTGTCGAGCGGCGCACCGCGCGCTTCAGCGGCCGCTAGAATTCAAACGGCCCCCGGCGTCCGCTGCATTCCTGAGCTTGACGGCAGCGCCAATCACGCCCCCCAGCGGGATTCGGGAGATCGCGCGAGATAGTCCGTCAGGGAAAAGCGTGCTTACCATCCGAATGCCGTCCGCCCGCCTGCCTGCGGCCTCCAGCAGATGCTGTCGAAGTTCACCGGCGGAGAAATCACGCGCCTTACTTAAAAGCGCGCCTCGCGATTGCGGGCCCCATCGGCGCGACAACCCGCCCAGGCTGCAACGGTTGAGCACCACCGCGACGACACCCCGGCGCGCGACGCGCACTGCCTCGCGCAGCGCACGGGCGGGATCTTCCAGGAACTCCAGCGTTGTCACAAACACCACAAGGTCCGCGGATGTGTCGCGGAACGGCAGATCGTGCGCGTCGCCCAAAACCAAACGCAGCGAAGGGAATCCCCGGGCCGCTTCCGTCAGCATCGCGGGTGCGCGGTCCAGTCCAGTGGCGCTGAACCCCCGGACGGCGAGGAAAGCCGTGAAATGACCGGTCCCGCATCCGACCTCCAATACACTGCGCGCGTTATGAAACAGGTCGATAAGATACAAAAGCAGGCGGCGTTCGGCGGCGTCGGCGCGCCGTCCTGCCCGCGTCGTATACCATTGCTGATAGCGGCTGGCGGCCCGCTCGAAGATGAGCCAGCTCACCGCGCAGTTTCCGTTACCGGACAGGCGTTGGAGACCGTGATCGTCATCACGACGTAGCCCTTGGCTGCGGCGCGCACAAACCCTTCCTCAAGGGCCGCAAATACGGTGTGCGCAGCGCCTGTGACGTGCGTGCTCATCGGGCCGACCTCGGCGCGCAGGCCCTTGGCCTGCAACGCGGCCGCCACTTCCTCGATCGCGGGCGTCAGATGCTCCTGGCGCAGGGGATAGATACTGACCTGTGCACTAATGGCTGGGTTGTCCATCTGATAATCCTTTTAACCATAGATTGGCCCGGAGCAGGATCATCGAAAACTCTTGGGTGCCACGGCTTGTCCTCGCTCTTAACCGCATGCGATCGTCTGTAGCCATGAGACGAGTTATCGCACTGCAACACTACGGTTGTGAAACGCTCGGCGCTATCGGCGACGCGCTGCAAAGCTGTGGAATCGAATGGACGTATCTCTCTATGGCTGAAGGTCAGCCCCAGAGCGGGGAGATTGATGGGATGGCAGGGCTGGTCGTGCTCGGTGGACCTTTCAGTGTTTACCGTCTGGATCTCTATCCCTTTTTGCGTACGGAGATTGAGTTGATCAAGCGGGCCCTGGCGCTCCAAACCCGTACTTGGAATCTGCCTCGGGAGCCAGCTTTTGGCCGCCGCTCTCGGCGCCAATGTCCGTGCGGCGAAGGTTCCCGAGATCGGCTGGCTTCCGGTCCGCCTTGAGCCGGCCCACCATGATCGGCTCTTTCACGATCTCCCGGCGTCCTTCGTCACCTGCGTGTGGCATGGCGACATATTCGATCTGCCGGCGGGGGCGGTTGCGCTGGCGCGCTCGAAGATGACGGCGTGCCAGGCTTTTCGCTACGGCACCAACGCGTATGGCTTGCTATTTCATCTGGAGATGAAGCCTGAAATGGTTGCCGCGTGCGTGAGCGCATTCGAACCCAGGCTGCGGCAGGCCGGTATCGATCCAACCCATTGTATTATCGAAGCAGCCGACCATTTCAAGCGGCTCCTCGCTGTGAGGGAAACGGTCTTCAACCGATGGGCCGAACTGGTAGCTGCTCAGTGACCCGGCGCGCTGTAGGTTACGCCGGATGCCGAGTGCGCAGGAGGGCGCCGCTGGCTTCGATGGCCGTGAGGATGCCGTCGGCCAGGCGGCCGGCACCAACGGCCGATACGAAATCGTCGACCATTTTTTCCCACACCCCAGGGGCCGCGGCAGCGTAGGTTTCGTGGTCGGCGATGATCTCCACGTAATGTTCGCCCAATGACGCGAACAGCAGGATGCGCTTTCGCGGCGGCCCGCCGCGCGCGTATTGGGCCGCGAATTCGCGGTGCGCAAGCTGGCGGGCATGTGCGCGTTTGACGCGGCGCGGCACCAGTGCGAGCCGAATCGGCATCAGGTCGAAGATGAGCGTGGCTGCAATCAGAATCGCGAACTGGAATACGAGCGCCACGCGAGCGCTGATCGCGGGCCGCAGCAAAACCACGATCAACGTCGCCGCGAATGCCGTAACCGCCGCCCATACCAGCGGATACAGCGCATAGCGATCGCTGACGCGCACGACGACCAGGTCGAGGTCTGCCGCGGTGGCGCGCTCGACTTCGGCAATCGCGGCGTAGATGCGCTGGTGCTCCTCGCGCGTCAATGGCCGGCTGCTCACCAACTCCCAGACGCGCCTCCTCCGCCGAACGATCCGCCGCCACCGGTAAATCCACCGCCAGCGCCCGAAAAGCCACCCGATGAACCGCTGCCGAATCCGCCATGGAATGGGCCCGGACCAATGTACCGGGAGCGGCCGATGCGCCGGATGACGCGCGGATTGCGAGTCATCGCGCGCATCAGCAACACGTACATCAGCCAGATGCCAAACAGCCCGACGACCAGCCAGGGGTCGATCGAGCTGGCATTGGAAGGGCGCGCGCCGCCCGGCGGCGAGGTGCCTTCGGGCTCGCCGCTCAGCACTTTGAGTATCGCGCGAGTTCCCGCCAGCACGCCGGAATCGAAATCGCCGCGGCGGAACTGCGGCAGGATATCGCGCTGGATGATGAGACTGGATTTGGCGTCGGTCAGCTCTCCCTCCAGACCGTAGCCGACCTCGATCCTGACCTTGCGTTCCTTCGGCGCTACAATGAGTAGGACGCCGTTGTTCTTCCCTTTCTCGCCGATTCCCCAATAGCGGCCGAGCTGATAGCCGAATTCCTCGATCGAATAGCCTTGCAGGGAAGGCAGCGTGACGACCACGACTTGTTCGCCGGTCGCCCTTTCATGCGCGGCCAGCATGACTACCAAGTTGTTGACCGTCGCCGGGCTGAGAATTCCGGCGTCATCAACCACGCGGCCGATGAGCGCCGGGAATTTCGGCTCAGCCAAAAGCGCAGCGGCGCTCAGCAGTATCAACGCGCCCAGGCATAGCCCCGCGCCGGCGCAGCGGCGCGCGGTATCGCCGCGCGGCGCCATCAGAACCTGACCTGCGGCGCTTGCTGGGCCTGCTGCGGAATGGTGAAGGTCTCGCGCACCTTGAGGTCGGGATACAACCACGCCGCGATCCATCGGTCCGGGATGGTCCGCAGCGCGGTATTGTACTGCTGCACGGCTAGAATGTAATCGCGCCGCGCTACGGCGATACGGTTTTCCGTGCCTTCCAGCTGCGACTGCAGCGCCAGGAAGTTTTGATCCGACTTGAGCGTCGGGTAGTTCTCGCTCACGGCCAGCAGGCGGCCAAGTGCGCCACTCAGTGCCGCCTGGTTCTGCTCGAATTGATGGAACGCCTGCGGGTTGGACAGGATGTCGGCGGGAAGTTGCATCTGGGTCGCCCTGGCGCGCGCCTGGGTCACCTGGGTCAGCACCTGCTGTTCCTGATGTGCATAGCCCTTGACGGTCTCGACCAGGTTGGGAATCAGGTCGGCGCGGCGCTGGTATTGGTTGAGAACTTCGCTCCACGAAGCCTTAACCTGCTCGTCCAGCCGCGGAAACTTGTTGATGTCGCAGGCGCAAAGCCCGCTTGCCATCAGCACGGCGACCATCGGGAACGCAAAGCGCGCAGCTCGTCTCGGCACCATCAACCGCCCTCCTGAGCCATGATTATATGCGCGTGCGCGGAAAAAAGATTGAGCCGTGCCGCACAGTGGGCAATCGCCGGCCAAGTATGTTACTCAGAGGTCAGGCTGTCCTCGGATTGGGGAGGAGACCGGCATGAAGATTTCGATGTTCCACCTGATGCCGTACCGCGAACTGCCCGCCGACTTCGAGCGGCGCTACCACTCGGTGTGGGTCGATCCGCCGTTTTGGGAACTGGCCGACCCCGAGAAGGTGGGCCAGTACTACAACTGGACGCTGGATGAGTTGATCCATGCGGCGCGCTGCGGGATGGACGGGATTTGCGTCAACGAGCACCATCAGAACGCCTACGGCTTCATGCCCTCGCCCAACGTGATGGGTTCGGTGCTGGCGCGCGCCACCAACGGGATGAATACGGCGATCGTGCAGATGGGCGCGACGCTGCCGACCACCAATCCGCCGATCCGGGTGGCCGAGGAATACGCGATGCTCGATTGCATCAGCGGCGGCCGGCTGGTGGCAGGGATGCCGCTGGGTTCGCCGATGGATGTCAACCTGTGCTACGGCATCAGCCCCATCGAGCAGCGCGAACGCTACTATGAGGCGCACGACCTGATCCTCAAGGCGTGGCAGAGCCGCGAAATCTTCGCCTGGAACGGCAAGTACTTTCAGTTGCCAATGGTCAACCTGTGGCCGCGTCCGATCCAAAGCCCCTATCCCCCGGTTTGGGTTCCCGGCAGCGGCAGCCTCAGCACCTGGGACTTCTCCGCCCGCCACGATCACTGCTACTGCTTCCTGAGCTATTACGGCAACAACGTCGGCAAGAAAATCATGGACGGATTCTGGGAGTTCGTCTCCAAAACCGGACTGGAGCCCAATCCCTACCGCGCCGGCTTTCTGCAGTTGGTCGCGGTGTCCGAAACCGACGCCAGGGCCGAGCAGGAATATTTCCCGCACATCCGCTACTTTTACGACAAGTGCCTGCACATCGCGCCGGAACTGCTGGCGATTCCCGGCCATCAGGACTACCGCAGCCTGGTCCACAGCGTAAAGAACATCAACCCCGACCAGGCGCAGCTCATGATGCAGGTGCCCAATTGGAAGTATCGCGACTTCGTGGAAAATCAGTTCGTGATCGCCGGCAGCCCGGCTACGGTGCGCGACCAGCTCATGGCGGCGGTCAAAAAGCTGCGCGTGGGCAATCTGATGGTGCTGCTGCATATCGGCTCGATGCCGCATGAGCTGACGCTCAAGAACATCGAACTGTTCGCGCGCGAGGTGATGCCGCATTT
>Ga0070740_10006488_pt1 | contig 10232 bp, 12 predicted proteins | sample Coa_R2_FD_67286 | JGI IMG/M metagenome (GOLD analysis project Ga0070740, IMG submission 67286) | Surface soil microbial communities from Centralia Pennsylvania, which are recovering from an underground coalmine fire - Coalmine... | ecosystem: Environmental > Terrestrial > Soil > Unclassified ... | reverse complement strand
CTGGGCTTCGTGGCCGAGCAGACCGTTTTCGCGCCGAACTTCGGCACGCTGGCCAGCACGGAGGGCGTGGCCTCCTGAGCGAGGACCGCGCCCAGGGCCGGGAGTTGGGGTGCCTACCTACCGTGGCGGGCATCCCAACTCCGATGCCCTGCGCCAACTATGTGCTCGGCGCGCAACATTCGCGCCGGCATGCGGAGACGGCCGCTGCGACCATCTCTTTTGCGGCGGCCGGCCATCGCACGTCGCCTGGTCAAGCGCGATCGCATGGCGCGGGACACGGCCGGCCGCGTTTACCGTACACTTATTTCCTGACGGAAGGCGCAGGCCGCACCCTGAGATCAGGACCGTTAGCACGAGCGGCGACGAAAGGGCAGGACATTGGTTGGGTCAGAGCTGAGGTTGCCGCCGGCGGCCGATGCCCGCGACAATGACCTGGTGAGCGCAGTAAGGTCTAACGGGTTAGGTCTGATGAGGGGACCGGGCCTGCTATGCTGAACCTTGTGCGATGCTCCTTACGCGGAGCAAACGTTGTAGCCACATTGCACCACGACCATGGCACGAGGAGAGAGGGTGACATCAGCACGGAACCGACAGAGCGAACCCACCCGCATCGCGCCCCTCGGTTCCCTGGAACAACCAGTCGTCACCCCCCACGATTCGTATCGAGCCTTACGGTTCCGCAACTTTCGTCTGCTCCTCATCGGCGTCTTCGTCGCCTCCTTCGGGCAGCAAATGATCTCCGTGGCGCTGGGTTGGGAGCTATACAATCGCACCGGCTCGGCACTGGTCCTCGGCGGCATCGGCCTGGCCCAGGTCATCCCGGTCATCGCCCTCTCCCTGCCGGCCGGCCACGTGGTGGACAGGTATAGCCGCAAGACTATCGTCATCGCCGCGCAGGTGGTGCTGGCCCTGGGTTCCCTGGGACTCGCCGCGCTTTCGGCCGAGCGCGGCCCGCTGTACCTGATCTATGGCTGCCTGGTGGTGTTGGGAAGCGCCCAATCCTTCAACGGACCAGCCGGCTCGGCTCTGGTCGCGCAGGTCATTCCCCCGGAGGTGTACGAGAATGCCATCACCTGGCGCAGCAGCACCTGGCAGTTGTCCGCCGTGCTGGGCCCGGCGGCCAGCGGCTTCCTGATCGGACTCTGGCACGGCGCGACGGGCATCTATGTGCTCAACGGCCTAGCCGGCCTGACCTTTGCCACGTTGCTGCTTTCTTTGCGCGTGCGCGGGCAGACGGCACGCCCCGCCGAACAGAAGACGCTGCGCTCGCTGGCCGAGGGGCTGGACTTCCTGCGCAGGTCACCGGTCATCCTGGCCGCCATCACGCTGGACCTGTTCGCCGTCCTGCTGGGTGGTGCGACCACCTTGTTGCCGGTGTACGCGCGAGACATTTTGCATGTCGGCCCCATCGGCCTCGGCTGGTTGCAGGCGGCATCATCGATCGGTGCCGTCTTCATGGCGCTGACGCTGGCGCATCGCCCGGCCTTCACCCGTGCGGGACCCACGCTGCTGGCTGCGGTGGCGGCTTTCGGCGCCGTCACGGTCGTCTTCGGCCTGTCCCACTCGTTCGCGCTCTCCTTCATGATGCTCTTCCTGCTCGGGGCGTTCGACAACATCAGCGTGGTGATCCGCAGCACCCTGGTGTTGCTGCGCACGCCTGACGAGATGCGGGGGCGCGTCGGCGCCGTCAATTCGCTGTTCATCGGCGCCTCAAACCAGCTTGGCGGCTTCGAATCGGGTGCGCTGGCGCAGTTGTTCGGTCCGGTAGTCTCCGTCGTTGCCGGCGGCATCGGCACCCTATTGGTCGTGGCCCTCGTGGCGTGGCTGTGGCCGGAGATGCGCCACCTGCGCACGCTGAACGAGCCCGTGCGTTCATAGTATGATCACTCCAGGCTGAGATCGGTCCCGTACTGGACCAGCCCGAGCTTGCGCGCCACCGCCTGCGAGGCGTGGTTGTCCCACGACGTGCTGTAGAGCGGGATGCGGCCGCTGGCGCGGATCGCGCGCGCCCAGCCCGCCACGACGGCGCCGGCGTAGCCGCGGCCCCGGTACGCCTCCAGCGTCTCCACGCCGGCCTCGGCGGCCTGATCGGTCAGGCGGGCGCTGTGGCAGAGGGCAACGGCGGCGCCATCGTCGATCACCGCCATGAACGGCTCGCGCCGCTCGAACGTGCGTGCGGTGTCCTCCAGATCCCAGGCCAGCGACCTCAGGAGGCGCAGGTCTGGGCGCGCGATGCGCGTCACATTGGCCGGGAGAGGCAGCTCGTCCGGGAACCGGTAGGCCGGCCCGGAGGCGATCGACGCGCCCCGGCGGTCCAGTCCCAGCGCCGCCAGCAATGCGTCCAGGTTGTCCGGACCCGCACGCAAATCGTCGCGGACGGGCTCCGCCGACGCCAGTTCGTCCAGCCTGCGCGCGGTCTCGTCGTCCACGTCGTCGCGGCAACGCCAGAGATTGCCCTCCCTGCTGCGTGCGAAGAAGAAGCGTGGTGCGCGGTCGCCGCCGGGTTCGTTCGCTTGGCGGATGCGCCCCCGTGGGTCATGCGTGAACAGCGCATCGACTTGCATCTGGAGGAGCCGGAGATCGGAGATGCCCATCAACCTCTGTCCCCGTCGTCGGGCTGGGAACGGCCACGCATCCGGCGGCCCGTTAGGGCCTTTCTCCCGAAGAATACACTAACTCCCTCAAGCCCCGGCCGGTGAACGAGCCGGGGACCTGTGCGACCTGTTCGGGAGTTCCCCGGGCGATCAGTCTGCCCCCCGCCGCGCCGCCTTCCGGCCCAAGGTCGATGACCCAATCGGCCGACTTGACCACGTCTCTGGCCAGATCGGACGTGCGGAGAAAGGTCATGATGGGGCGGCAAGGTCGAGGACGGCCCGCACCGCCGCGCCCTCGCCGACCAGGTCGAATGCTTCCTGGATACCATCCAGGGGCATGCGGTGCGAGATCAGCCGGTCGAGCGGCAGGCGACCGCGCATGAACAGGTCGAGGATCAGCGGGAAGTCGCGCTCCGGGCGCGCCGAGCCGTAGATGCTGCCCAGCACGCGCCGCTCCATGCGCGGGATGGCGATCGCCGGCAGCGTGAGCACCGCGTCCTGGCGCGGAATGCCGATGGCAACCGCGGCACCGCGCCGGCGCGTCGAGAGGAACGCGGCCAGCATGATGTCGGGCCTGCCCACGGCGTCCACCGCGTAGTCCACACCGCCTTTGCTGGCGCTCGTCACGGCCGAGGCCGTCTCTTCCGCGCCGGCACCCCACAGCACCGCGTCGGTGGCGCCGAGCGCCAGGGCCACCTCGAGTTTGTCCTCACGCCGGTCGATGGCCACGATAGGCGCGGCTCCCACCGCCGCCGCACCCAGGATAGCGCTCAGGCCCACACCACCACATCCGAAGACCGCGACGCGATCGCCCGGGCGGACCTGCGCCGTGTTCCACATCGCGCCGATCCCGGTGGTGACCGCGCAGCCGACCAGCGACGCGACATCCAGAGGAATCCGCTGGTCGATGCGCACGCACGAGCGCTCCGGCACGACGGCCCGCTCGGCGAACGACGAGACCATGGAGTAGTGATAGAGGGCGCCTCCGTCCCAACTCAGACGGCTGGTCCCGTCGAGCAGGCCACCCTCGAACATGGGTGCCCAGGCTACCGTGCACAGGTGCGTCAGGCCGCGGACGCACTCTTCGCAGACGCCACAATGCGGGTTCCAGGAGAGGACCACGTGGTCGCCCGGCTTGACGGCGCCGACGCCCGGACCGACGGCTTCGACGACGCCCGCGCCTTCGTGGCCGAGGACGGCCGGCAGGCGCGATCCGATCGTGCCGTTAGCCGTGCTGATGTCGCTATGGCACACGCCGCTGGCATGTAGGCGCACCAGCACCTCGCCGGCGTGCGGCGGCTCAAGCTCGACCTCGGTCACGTGCAACGGCGCGTCGACGGCGGTCAGCACGGCAGCTCGCACTTTCATTGTTGTTCGATCCTCATATGGCAGGCCCATCCTGAGTATAGCCCGTAAAGCCCAGCAGCTTTAGCCCTGGTATATGGTGGCACAACTGCACTAAACCGTGATCGACCCTCAAAATCGCGCTCAATTCAGGCGTCACCACGGGGAACCGTGGTTGTACCTATATGGTGGCAGTTCATCGCCTATCTGGCATACAAGGCTGAGAGCACCGGTCGTCGGCTCATCGCGGTGAACCCCGCCTACACCTCGCAAGACTGCTCGCGCTGCGGGCACCGCCAGCGCAAAGAGTTGTCCGAACGGGCACATCGCTATCTCCCCATTGCCGGATATAGGTCAAATGTCCTATAATACATGAGGGCCGGCGCCCTCTTGCGACCAGCATACCTGCCGGTGAAGCCGGCGCACAAGAGCCCTCTCGCGGAGACCACATCCATGACCATCCCTGTATCCGCCCTGGACCCGGCCATCCGGGCCGTACCGTTGATTGCGCGCTTGATCGACGACGCGGAGGCGCGTGGGCTGGACGTGCGCGCGCTGCGTGCCTGGCTGCGCGCCCCCTTCAGCCGGCGTAGGCGTGTCCGGGCGCGCATCGCCGAGCTGTCCGCGCGGCCACGCAGCGCCCAGGAGGAGGCGGAGCTGCGTCTCGCCCGCCTCATCTCCGCTCTATCCGTCCCCGCGACGGGCGACTTCGCGGCCCTCCACGCCCGGGCGCTGGCGGCCGTGCACGCTCTGGAGCAGCCGGAGGCGCTGGCGGCATGAGTATTGGCCGCGGCCTGAGGCTGAAGCCTCATGGCAGGCACCGGGCCATGAATGGCCACACTAGACCATTTATGGTCAAGTTCCTGCCATGGTCCTTTAGGGCCAGGCCCGCGACCACCACCCGCTTTGACGACGGGCGATGTCCGTGGTAGAGTGCCTCAACGGGAGGAGCATCGTGGCAGCACGCCTTTGGGAACATACCCGCTGGCCCGATCTGACGGCGATCGAGGCCGCGGAGGTCGGCCTGGTGCCGGTGGGGGCGACCGAGCAACACGGACCGCACCTGCCGACCGGCACGGACACCATCATCGCCACCGGCCTATGTATGGCGGCCGCGCGCCTCTGCGATGCCCTTGTGCTGCCGGCTATCGCGCTGGGCTGTAGCTACGGGCATGGGACTGTGTTGCCCGGCACGCTCTCGCTGACTCCCGAGCTGTTAGCGGCGATCGCGCGCCAGTATGCCACATGGGCCGCCGTCTCCGGCTTGCGGCGCCTGCTCTTCGTGAACGCCCACATGGGCAACGCGGCCGCCCTGGGCATGGCGACCGATCACCTGCGTCTGTTCAGGCCCGACCTGCGGGTCGGCACGATCACCTGGTGGGAGGTCAGCCCGGAGGTCGCGGCCGACATGATGGCCGACGGCGCGGATGTGCACGCCAATCGGGCGGAGACCTCGGTCATGCTGGCCCTGGCTCCCGAATTGGTCGATCGCGAGCGCATGATGGCGGCCGACGATCCCGACCGTACCAGCGGGCTGGTCTTCCGATACACCGCCCCTGCGCTCTCCACGAACGGAGTCACGGGGCGACCGTCCGAGGCGACAGCGGCTCTAGGGGAGAAACTCGTGGCTCTCGTCGCCCGCGGCCTCGCCGAACGCGTTGAGCGGGGGCGTCTGGAGGAGCCTCCTCTCGGTCAGGCGCCGCCCACGGGCGTTAGGCGCTAGGCGTTGGGCGTTAGGGAGCTCGCGGCGCATCGCCTGGCGCCTGATAGCGCCCCAATTAACCCGGCATGTGGTAGAAGCTGTTGAAGGGCTGAAGCGACTCGTCCATGACATCGCCGGCATAGCCCTCCCGTCTGACGGCGCGCAGGATGGCCGTACGCATGGCTTCACGGGCGTTCGCTAGCACCGTCCCCTCGTCGTTGGCCGACCAGCCGATGAAGACGGCGATGAGCAGGAGCGTGTCGTCGAGGTCGTAGCCGTCGAAGGCGCCGGCCCGCACCGCGTCGCGCACCCCTTCGGCGACGCCGGCCTGGCAGGCACCCCAGGTGAGCCGCGCGTGCGTCTCGCCCCGGATCTCGGCTTTGTTGACGAACAGCGTGAGCGGTCGTACCGGGAGGTTGGGCTGCAGCACCACGATGAACGGCACGTGGCCGGGTCGCTGGTTGAGGAGGGTGTTGAGAAAGGTCTGCCCGACCGGCCCGTCGCGCGTGCCGAGGATGAGGTTGATGTGGATGTGGTTATCGCCGCGGCCCGAGTACGCTTCGGCTATGTGCAGCACGACGCCCGCCTCCCAGATGATCTCTTGTCTTTACTATAGGGCATTCAGGTTCCCGCCTGTCGCGCAATCAATCGGTTACATTTCACGGCGAGATGCGGTATTATGCAATCAGGAGGTTGCATATGAGCATGGATCGCATCGAGAAGACCATCGTCCTGCACGCGCCACGTTCGCGGGTCTGGCGCGCCCTCTCGCAGGCGAAGGAGTTCGGCGCCTGGTTCGGCCTGGCACTGGAGGGTGACTTCGCGCCGGGCGCGCGCCTCACGGGTCGCCTCACCACTCCGGGTCATGAGCACCTGACCCTGGAGATCACGGTTGAGCGGGTTGAACCGGAGCACTTGCTGTCCTACCGCTGGCATCCCTACGCCATTGAGCCCGGTGTGGACTACGCCAGCGAGCCGACCACACTGGTCGAGTTTCAGCTCGCCGACGTCGCCGACGGCACGCAGCTCACGGTGGTCGAGTCCGGCTTCGAAGGCATCCCGCTGGCGCGCCGTGCCATCGCCTTCCGCATGAATGACCAGGGCTGGGCGGAGCAGCTCACGCACATCGCCCGCTATGTCGCGACGTAGCAGCGGGACGCGCGACCCCGCCGACGCGGCGCCGCTCTTCGCCGCACTCGGCGATGCGACACGGTTGGCGCTGCTGGACCGCCTCGGCGCGGGCGGCCCACAGTCGATCACCCGGCTCACGGCCGGCTCCTCCGTGACGCGCCAGGCGATCACCAAGCACCTGCACATCCTGGCCGACGCCGGCCTTGTCCACGACAGCCGGCGGGGACGGGAACGCATCTGGACGCTCGACACGAAGCGACTCGACGAGGCGCGCCGCTCCCTCGACCAGATCGCACAGCAGTGGGATGCGGCGCTCGGGCGCCTGAAGATGTTCGTCGAGGACGAACAAGAGAGCGCTCCCACGACAGACAGCGATGCACTGCAACGCGAAAGGAACCAGCCATGAGCGAGATCTCGCATCATCCCGTGGTGTCGCACGTGGCCGGGCGTGAGTGTCTTCTTCAAAGACGCGGCGGGGCGGATCTTCCACACGTATTCCACATACGCGCGCGGCCTCGACATGGTGAGCGTGGCCTACCACTACCTCGACCTCGTGCCGAAGGGACGCGACGAAGGCGGCCGCGGGCCGTACTGGGTCCGCCGCCACGTGGTAGGATTGCACCGGGCCCACGACGATGACATGGAAGTGGTCTCGTACAGAATCGACGTGCGACCTGGCAAGAACAATGCAGCCGCGGGTGATCATCCGCCCAGCAGAAGGGTAGAGACATGGCGGACCTGTTGTACCCACCGATCGAGCCGTACGACCGGGGGATGCTCGACGTGGGCGACGACAACCACGTCTACTGGGAGGCCTGCGGCAATCCGAACGGCAAGCCGGCCCTCGTCGTCCATGGCGGCCCCGGATCGGGCTGCAGGCCCGGCCACCGCCAGTACTTCGATCCCGACCGCTATCGCGTCATCTTGTTCGACCAGCGCGGCTGCGGGCGCAGCACGCCGCACGCCAGCGATCCCAACACGGACCTGCGCCACAACACCACGAAGCATCTGCTCGCCGACATGGAACGGCTGCGCGAGCACCTGGGCATCGAACGCTGGTTGCTGTCCGGCAGCTCCTGGGGCTCGACGCTGCTCCTCGCCTACGCCGAACGCCACCCGCGTCGGGTGTCGGAGATCGTGATCTCCGGCGTCACGACCAGCCGGCGTTACGAGATCGACTGGCTCTACCACGGCCTCGCCCGCTTCTTCCCCGCCGAGTGGGAGAGGTTTCGGGACGGCGTGCCCCGGGCCGGCCGCGACGGCGACCTCGTTGCCGCCTACGCGCGGTTGCTTGAAGACCCCGACCCTGAGGTGCGAGCACGGGCCGCGCATGACTGGCATGCGTGGGAAGACGCGACGATCTCGCTGGAGCCGCACGGCACACCGAACGCCTACAGCGACCGTCCGCCGGCAGACCTGCTGGCGCGCGCCCGTATCTGCGCGCACTACTTCGCGCACGGCGCCTGGCTGGAGGAAGGCGCTCTGCTGCGCGACGCGGGCCTCCTGCATGGCATCCCCGGGGTGCTGATCCATGGCCGCCTCGACCTGGGCTCGCCGCTTGACACCGCCTGGAGCCTCGCGCGCGCCTGGCCCGACGCGGAACTCGTGGTCGTGCACGACTCGGGGCACACCGGCAGCGACACGATGACCGCGCGCAAGCGCGCCGCGCTCGACCGGTTCGCCCGGGACGGCTGATGTGGCGTTGTTTAGGGATAACCACCCTGCTACCAACGACACCCAGCGCTTCTAAGATAACTATAAGATTCATTATATCTATCATTGGCCGTTCAGCGTCGTCATCGCCCTGTCATCACTCGCGCACCCAACCGTCATCATGGGGTCACGCCACGGTCACCGGCGCTCCCTAGGCTGTAGGTGTATGGATGATCGGCGGCAGCCGGGCCGCCATAAGCCAAACAATGCAGAGGAGCCACACATGAACGCCACTATCAAGAGAATCGCCAGTCCCCTCCTGGCCGCCACGCTGGTCGCCGGCGGTGTCGTCGCCGACCGCGCCTGGAGCGCCACTGTGACGCCCGCCGCCGCGGACAGCGCGTCGGCGAGCACCACGACAACCTCCAAATCCAGTACGTCGACCCCCGCCGCAACGTCCAGCGATGCGGCCATCGAGCGCGCCTTCGCCATCGCCAGTCCCTCGGTCGTCTACGTGGACAACGTGGGCGTCGGCAGCGGCTCGGGCGTTATCTACGACTCCACGGGCGACATCGTCACCAACGCCCACGTCGTTTCCGGCGCCCAGAAGATTACCGTCACGCTCAGCAATGGCAAGACCTACACGGCCCGGATCGTGGGCACCGACACCGCCGACGACCTCGCCGTCCTCCATATCAACGCCAGCGGCCTGCTGGCTGCCCACTTCGCCAGCGCCGGCAGCTATCGGGTCGCACAGACGGTGCTGGCCATCGGCAGCCCGCTCGGCCTGCAGCAGACCGTGACCTCGGGCCTGATCAGCGCCCTGAACCGCACCGTGCAGGAGCCGAACGGCGCCTACTTGCCCAACGCCATCCAGACCTCGGCCCCCATCAACCCCGGCAACTCGGGCGGCGCCCTGGTGGACCTGAACGGCAACGTGGTGGGCATCCCCACGCTGGAGGCGACGGACGCGCAGAACAACGCGGGCGGGGCGGCGCAGGGTATCGGCTTCGCCGTGCCCAGCACGCGCGTGACCTACATCGCGCACCAGATCATCGCCACTGGCAAGGTCGAACATACCGGACGCGCCTACCTGGGCGTGGCGGCGACGGATGCCAGCGCCGCGCAGCAGTCGCAGTTCCCCGGCTACTTCGGCAGCGGCGCTGGCAGCACATCGAACGTGGAAGGTGCGCTGGTGCAGAGCGTGAGCGGACCCGCCGCGCAGGCCGGCGTGCAACAGGGCGACATCATCACGGCGGTGAATGGCAGCCCGATCAGCGGACAGGACGACCTGCTCGCGGCCCTGGCGCAACACAAGCCTGGCGACACCATCACCCTGGCCCTCAACCGCAATGGCACCACGCTAACCGTGCAGGTGCGCCTGGGCGAACTCTCGGCCTCCGCGTAATACCACCCTGTACCGGTTGGGCGGGGCCGGGGCGCGACGCGCGTCGCGCCCCGGCCCCGCGCGGTATTGTGCCGCTCGCCGCTTGTGCGTGCTATGCTCGATTAGGGAGTTAGGGCTGCTACAGCAGCCCGGCAGGACATGGGTGGCCGGTTGCGGCCGAGGAGGAGCCCCGAGTGCGCCGCCCTGAGGATTTATGTACATGCCGGCCGGTAGCGATGGAGTAGGTGTGAGGGACGACGCTGGCCACCGACAGCGCCTCGTCGTGTCGATTCACGACGTGGCGCCTACGTTCATGGAGGACGTGCGCTACTTGCTCGCGGCCCTCGACGCCATCGAGGTGCGTCCGCGCGTGCTGAAAGTCATACCATACTTCGAACAGCGCGACGACATCCGCGCCGAT
>Ga0070740_10006486_pt1 | contig 10233 bp, 8 predicted proteins | sample Coa_R2_FD_67286 | JGI IMG/M metagenome (GOLD analysis project Ga0070740, IMG submission 67286) | Surface soil microbial communities from Centralia Pennsylvania, which are recovering from an underground coalmine fire - Coalmine... | ecosystem: Environmental > Terrestrial > Soil > Unclassified ... | reverse complement strand
TGAGCCAGGTCGAGGACGCCTCGAACACCGCCGCCCTGAGCTTCTTGTAGCGCTCGAAGAACCCCGTCATCAGAACCATCGCAACCCACAGCGAGGCCTCGGCCTGGAAATCCTGCACGTTGACCAGGAACGAATGGGGCAGGCCCGAGGTCGAGGCGGCAAGCGCGATCAACTCCGCGCCCGAGTGCTGCTCGGTATAGCCCGGCGGCTTGAGCGAGCCGAAGGCGGGAAACGGGTGCATCCCGTACACCACACCGGTCTCCTCCATCGCGCGCCACACGCGATCGTACTTCGGCTGGATCGGATAGTTGCCCATCGCGTCGATCGGCCGCACCAGTCCGACGCGGCATCCCCTGGCGGCCACCCGATATATCTCCTGCTCGGCGAACTTCGCGTCCTGCATCGGCAGCATCGCCGCGAAAAACAGCCGTTGCGGATTCTCCTGGCAATACTCGTACGCCCAGTCGTTGTACGCCTTGCACATCGCCTTGGCGCCGATCGCATTCTGCAGCCACGGATAGGTATCGATATCGGTGGGGATGATCATGACCTGGTCGATACCCTGAAGGTCCATGTCTCTCAGGCGCGGTTTGGGCTCGTAGGATCCCTTGTGATCGAGGTAATCCGCCTGTTCCGCGGTGAGCGCGGTTTCGCGCCTGAGGTTGCGTACGTTGAGCGCGCGCTGGATGTCGTGCTTGAGGCCGGGGCCGGCGAGCGAAAGCACGTTGACCATGCCGGGCGTGCCGTGGATGCGTTGCGAACCGATCCCGCTGCCCGCTTTGCCGTTGACGATTAGCTGCTCGGTTTCCGCGTCGAACCAGATGGTATTCTTAAGCGCTTCGAGTTCGTCGCTGGTGAGCCAGTCCTTGGCGCGCTCCCAGAGCCACGGCGGTTCGGTGACGTGGGCGTCACAATCAAAGACCGCGAAATTCTTCGACATCGGAGCGAATTTCTGAACCGGCATGTCGGCCTCCTCAGTTCGACGTTCTCCTTCGCAGCTTAGCTGCGGGACTAAATGGTCTCCAGCCACACGTTGGGCATCGTGACCGCACCGTGGCGCGCGAAAATCGCGTCGATCTCGCGCATGTCGGCCTCCGCGATCGACCATCCAAGCGCGCCGACGTTGTCGTCGACCTCGCGCGGATTGCGGCATCCCACCAGCGCCGTGCTGATCACCGGGTTCGAAAGGGTCCATCGCAAAGCAAACTGCGGCAGCGTCTTGCCGTAGCGCTTCGCGACAGCTTTCAAATCCTCGATCGCGCGCAGGTTTTTGAGAAAGTGGTCAGGGCCGAACAGATGCTGAAACAGGTTCAGGTTCATCAATTGCCCGCGCTTGGCCCGCCAATCGCCCTTTTCAAAAGCGCTCTCCTCGCTGAGCGTGCCGGTCAGCATCCCATACGCCAGTGAGCCATACGCCATGACGCCGATTCCGTTTTCCCGGCAGTATGGAAAAATCTCCGTCTGCATGCGGCGGTCGAACATGTTCCAGCAATACTGGACGACGTCCACGCGCCGTGCCGCCATGCAGGCCTTAATCTCGTCCAGCTTGAAGTTGGAAAGTCCGACCGCGCGCGCCTTGCCCTGTTTCACGATGTCATCCAGCGCGCGCATTGTTTCTTCAAACGGGACCGTGCGATCGGGCCAGTGAATCAGATACACGTCAACGTGGTCGGTATTGAGCGCCGCGAGGCTCTTCTCAATCGATTCCATCACGCGCGCACGCGAGCTGTCGCGGTAGTTGGGCTTGCCCGGATAGCCGACGCCGAACTTGGTCGTGATCACCGCGTCCTTGCGCCGCCCGCCGAGCGCCTTGGCCAGGGATTTCTCCGATGCGCCCATTCCGTATGCTTCGGCGGTGTCGAAGCTGTTCAATCCGATATCGAGCGCCCGGTTCACCGCCTTGCTGAATTCCGTCTCCTCGATGCTGCCGTAGCCGCCGCCGATCTCCCAGCAGCCGAAGCCGATTGCCGAGATTTCGATGCCGGTTTTGCCGAATGGGCGGTATTCCATTTTGTCCTTCTCCCCTTATGAGCGCGCGGCGGCGCTGCCGATGGCCGGGCCGCTCAGGTTCCGATTCAGCGTCGCACCTCCGACGGCCGCGTTGCAAACGCCACGGCCACTGATTTGGATTGACCATTTCTTCTGCTAGATCAGCGGTCGTATTTAACCCGGTCCGGAGGCAAGGGATCATGAAATACGCGATAGTGACGGGCGGCGCTCGCGGTCTCGGTCTTGGCATCGTGCGCGCGCTGCTGACGGAAAACGTCGTGGATCGCGTCGCGATCGTCGATCGCGCGCTCGCGCCGGCGCCGGCGGATCTCGCGGATCGCATCGCGGGCTTCGACGGCGATGTGACCGACGAGGCCGCGATGCACGCGGTGGTCGAAAAAATCACCGCCCGCTTCGGACCGCACCCCGACGTGCTGTGCAACAACGCCGGCGGCGGCGAGTCGCGATGGTTCGAGAGCGGCGGCGACACCGAATGGCACAGCCTCGACATCTGGCGCCGCTACGTCGAGTTGAATCTGAATTCGGTCTACCTCGTATCGAAGGAAGTCGTGCCGCGGATGGTCGCGGGCGCCGCGGTCTGCAACACCTCGTCGATCGCCGGCATGCTCGCAACCCCGGTGCTCGCGGCGTATGCGGCCGCGAAGGCCGGGGTCATTTCCTATACCCGCACGCTGGCGCTGCAACTGGGATCCAGGGGAATCCGCGTGAACGCGGTCGCGCCCGGCCTGATCTATACGAAGATCTGGGAGGAGTTGGGCGCGGCGCTCGGCGGTGGCGCCCAGCAGGCGCGTGCCACCTTCGACATGACGGTGCGATTACTGACGCCGCTCGGGCGCGAGCAGACGCCGGACGATATCGGCAGAACGGTTTCGTTTTTGTGCTCGGAGCGCGCCGCCAACATCACCGGGCAGGTGGTCGCGGTCGACGGGGGAATCGTGCTGGGACGCCCGCCATTGCGCGGATAACCCGCCGCTCTCGCCGCGCAGGTCGTGGCGCTCAGGCGCATTTGCCACGGACGAGGACCTTTGCAATAAACGCAGGCGAGAACCTGCTGGAGGGCACAGAATGGACTACGGCTTCGCCTTTCTTTCAGCCACCGACATTTACAAGGACGTGGCGCTGGCCGAACGAAAAGGCTTCACGCACGCCTGGCTGTACGACACGCAAATGATATGCGCCGACGTTTTTCAGTGCCTGGCGCTCTGCGCGGTACACACCAAGAAAATCAAGCTGGGAACCAACGTCACCAATCCGCTCTCGCGCATCGCGCCCGTGACCGCGAACAATTTCGCAACCTTGAACCTTCTCGCCCCCGGACGGGCGATCATGGGCATCGGTACCGGCAACACCGCACGGCGCACGCTGGGCATGCCGGCAGCCAAGCTTTCCGAACTGCGCGAACACGTCGCTATCTGTCGCGGATTGCTGGCTGGACAGACCGTGCCTTACCAGGAACACGACCGGCGTCGGATGATTCGTTTTCTCAATCCGACGGGCGGATGGATCAACCTCAAGAAGAAGGTGCCGATTTATGTGGCGGCCAGCGGTCCCAGGACGCTGGAACTCGCCGGCGAGATCGGCGACGGCGTCATCCTGTTCGGCGCGGTCGGCGACAGCCTGCTCGAGTACACGCTGGGCCATGTCCGGCGCGGCGCCGAGCGTGCGGGCAAGCGGCTCGAAGACCTGTACATCTGCGTGCTCACCGCCTTTCACGTGGCGAAGCCGGGCGAAAAACTGGCGCAGATGCAACGCGCCGTGGGTTCCTACGTGACCTCCGAGTGCAACATCTTTGCGCTCTCGGTGAAGGACCCGAGCGACCTGCCCTCCGACATCCGCGAGGACCTGATGCGGTTCCGCGACGCCTATCGCACGCCGGACGCTCCGATCGAAACGCGCCATCTCGATCTATACTCGGGTTATGTGCATGACTTTAAACAGGAGCATGCGCCGCTGGTGACCGAAAAAATTCTGAAGGAAACGACGCTCACCGGGACCCCGGAAGAACTCGCGGCCAGAGTAAAGGCGATGCGGCGCATGGGCGTGAAACAGATTGCGGTGCATGGCGGCACGCGCGCCGGCGCACCGCAGGTGATCGCGGATTTCGCCAGATACGTGATCGCCAGGCGTTAACCGAACCGGGCGAAGCCGTGCGCTCGCCACGTCCCCGGCAGGACAATGCACCGCCGGCGGTTGAACGGGAGTGAATCATCATGAGCGGCTACAGCATCATCGACGCCGACACCCACGTCACCGAAACGCCCGACCTGTGGACCAGCCGCGCGCCCGCGAGCATGCGCGATCGCGTACCGCACGTCATCACCGCGGCCGACGGCACCCAGCGATGGGTGGTCGGCACGGGCCGGCCGCTGGCCAACGTCGGGATGACCGCCACGGCGGGAGTCGGCAGCTTCAAGCATCCACCGAAGAGCTACGAAGAGATGCATCCCGGCGCTTACGATGCGCACGCGCGCCTCAAATACATGGACCAGATGGGAATCTGGGCGATGGTCATGTATCCGAACGTCGGCGGCTTTGGCGCACAGCAGTTTCTGAAGCTCAATGACCCCGAGCTGATGCTCACCTGCGTGCAGATCTACAACGACTGGCAGACCGAATGGGCCTCGGCAGACTCGCGCCGCCTGCTCCCCATCACGTCCATTCCGTTCTGGGACGTGGACGCGGCGGTCAAGGAGGTGCGCCGCTGCGCTGCGATGGGTCACAAGGGAATCCTGTTCACGGGCGAGCCGCAGTATTACGGCAAGCCGCTGCTGGGTGATCCTCATTGGAACCCGCTGTGGCAGGTCGCGGTGGAACTGGACCTGCCGATCAGCTTCCACATCGGCTCGGGCGATATGGCCGAAGGCATGATCAAGAGCCGCGTGGCGATCTACGGCAAGATGGCAACCTTCGCCGAATTGGCCGTGGACATATTTCTGCGCAATGGCCTGCAACTGAACGATCTGCTGATGTCGGGCGTGCTGGTGCGCTACCCGGAGATCAAATTCGTGTCGGTCGAGAGTGGCATCGGATGGATTCCGTTCGTGCTCGAGGCGATGGACTATCAGTTTCAGGGCAACAGCGTTGTTGAAGAAAACCCGGCGTTCAAAATGCTCCCGTCCGAGTACTTCGCGCGCAACGTCTATGCCTGCTACTGGTTCGAGCAAACCGCGCCGCGCCGCCTGATCGACAAGGTCGGCGTCGACAACGTCATGTTCGAAACCGATTTTCCCCATCCGACCTCGCTCTACGGCGACGAGGTGCACGCGCGCATCAAAGGCGGCCTCTCGGATTGCGAGGAAGCGGTGCAGCGCAAAATCCTGTGGTCCAACGCGCAGAAGCTGTATCGTGTCACGGAGCCGTCCCCGGCGGACGAGGCGAAACGCGCCGCATCGGCTGCCTGATCGACGGGCGCAAACAGGCCCGCGCCGAGGCCGGCGGAAAACTGGAATCGTTAGTTGCCGTATCGGGAATTCAGACGGAAGGTCGCGATCGGCTATTTCACAGGGCTGATCGTCGCGCTGTCGGCGCTAGCCGGCTTGATATTGTGGAGTTTTCAGGACCAGGCCGCGATCGCGAGCTGGGTCGAACACAGCGACAGGGTCATACAGCGCGCCAGTCACGTCGAGATTGAAGCGCGCCAGATGCAGTCAAACCAGCGCGCGTACTGGCTGACCTCCGACCGACGGTTCGTGGACCGCTTCACGGAGGCGCGCCGGGCGCTGGACCGCGACCTGACCGATCTGGCCGCGATGGTCGCCGATAACCGGGTCCAGGAACGGCAGGTGCTGGACATCAGCGATCTGAAAAACAGCTGGATCGCAGTGCTGGAACCGCTCGGCTTAGGCGCGGGCGAAGCGATTGACGGCAAAAAATCGCTGACGGCCTCGGATGCGCGTGCGAATGCCTTTTTCGCCGCGCTCAACAGGTTCGTCGCGGCGGAGGATGTCCTGCGCGCCCGCAGGTCCGAGCGCCAGATTGCCAGTCACGAGATCGTCTTCGTGCTCGTTCCAATATTGACCGTGCTGGTGACGATCTTTCTGAGCTACTGGGGTTGGCGTCAGATACAGATCGGCACGGCAAGCTTCCGCGACTCGCTGGCCAATGCCGAACGTGCACGCGACGAGGCGCAGACCGCTCGCGAGCTGGCGGTGAGAGCGAGTCGTGCCAAGGATAATTTCATCAGCACGGTCTCGCACGAATTGCGCACGCCGCTCAACTCGATCATGCTCTGGTCGGCCGCCCTGCTGCGCAAACCGAAAATTGACGACCGCCTCCAGGAGGGCCTCGCTGCCATCGATCGCGCGGTCAAGGCGCAGGCGCAGCTTATCGACGATCTGCTCGACATCTCGCGCATCGAAAGCGGCCGCATGCGCCTGGACGTGCAGCGAGTGAACCTCGCGGAGGTGGTGCGGGCCGGCGTCGAAAGCATGCGGCTGGGCGCCGAGGCAAAGTCGATCGAATTGCAGGAGATCATCGACCCGCGGGTCGACACCATCGCCGGCGATCCGGGGCGGCTGCAGCAGGTGGTCTGGAACCTGGTCTCGAATGCGGTCAAGTTCACTTCGAACGGCGGCAAAATTCAGGTCCGCCTCGAACGTATCAACTCGCACGTCGAGATCGTCGTCGCCGACACCGGGCAGGGAATCGAGCCCGCCGTCCTTGACTCTGTGTTCGATCGCTTCTGGCAGGCTGAAGACGGCGCGCACAGCCGGCACGGGGTCGGTCTCGGGTTGTCGATCGTAAAGGAGATCGTGGGACTGCACGGCGGTTCGGTCAGCGCCCACAGCGAGGGCGCGGGCAAAGGCAGCACCTTCATCGTAAGATTGCCGCTGCCGGTCAGCACCGTTCCATCCTTGGACTTGCGCCGCCATCCCACCGTCGCGCAGTCAGCAAATTCCGTGAAGCTCCCGCGGCTCGACGGATTGTCGATTCTGGTGGTTGACGACGAACCCGATGCGGGCGCAGCGCTGAAAAATCTACTCGATGCCGTGGGCGCAAACGTGGTTGTGTCACCATCCGCGCAATCGGCTCTGCGCATGCTGGAGGACCAGGCGTTCGACGCCATCATCTCCGACATCGGCATGCCCGTGCACGACGGCTACTTCATGGCGCGCGAGGTTCGCAAGTGGGAGCAGCGGAGCGCTCAGGACCGACGCATACCACTGATAGCGCTCACCGCGTACGGCAGAGTCGAGGACAAGCTCGAGATTTTGACCGCCGGCTTTGACGGACACGCGGTGAAGCCCGTGGAGCCGGCGGAACTGGCGACCATGCTGTCCGCGCTGGTCGCGGCACGCAAAGGCGTCGCTCAGGCATAGCATCGCCGCGTCAGCGCAATATTTTTTTTGCCACCCCGCATGATTCCAGTGCGATCGGCTCGTTGGTATCGGCTAGTATTGATCCGACCGTCATCGCCGGCCCCGACCTCATCATGTCACTCCTGGACACCATCTTCGGCCGTCCGCTGGCCTCGAGAGAGGCGCATGTAGAAAGAATCGGCACTCTTCGCGGCGTTCCGACCTTCGGCCTGGATGCGCTCAGCTCGGCGGCGTATGGTCCTGAGGCAGCTTTGACCGTTTTGCTGCCGCTCGGCGCGGCAGGGCTCCCGCATATCGTCCCGCTCACTGCGGCGATCGTCGGCCTGCTGCTCCTTGTTTACTTCAGTTATCTGCAGACGATCGCGGCCTACCCGCGCGGCGGCGGCTCGTACACGGTCGCGCACGAGAACCTGGGTCCGCTCCCCGGATTGCTGGCCGCGGCCGCGCTGATGACCGATTACGTGCTCAACGTTGCGGTTGGAATCTCGGCTGGCGTCGGAGCGCTGATTTCCGCAGCACCCGCGCTGCAGCCTCACACGCTCGCAATGTGCCTGGCGATCCTGGCTCTGCTCACCATGATTAATCTGCGCGGCGCTGGCGAGGCCGGAACGTGGTTTCTGCTGCCGACCTGCGTCTTTGTGCTGTGCCTCGCCGCGATGATTGTATGGGGCGCGCTCGCGACCATCTCCTCCGGCGGCCATCCGCATCCGGTCGCCGCCGTCGCGCCGCTTGCCAAGGCGACGGAGACAGCGAGTGTATGGCTTCTGCTGCGCGCCTTCGCGGCGGGCTGCACCGCGATGACCGGGGTTGAAGCCGTGAGCAATGGCGTGCAGGCGTTTCGCGAGCCGATGGTGCCGCGTGCACGACGCTCGCTGACTTTGATCATTTTCATCCTGATCGTGTTGCTGCTCGGCATTGCATTTCTCGCGCGCGCGTACGGAATTGGCGCGACGGAACCAGGCACGCCGCAATACCAGAGCGTTCTCTCTCAACTTATCGGCGCGGTCGCCGGCCGAGGATGGTTCTACTGGATCAGCATGGCATCCATTCTGATCGTGCTGTCGCTTTCGGCCAACACCTCTTTCGCGGATTTCCCGCGACTCTGCCGTGCCGTGGCGGAAGACGGCTACCTGCCCTACTCGTTCACGAACCGCGGCCGTCGCCTCGTTTACGCCGAAGGCATCTGGGTGCTCGCCTTTCTCTCGGCCATCCTGTTGCTCGTCTTTGGTGGTGTTACCGACCGGCTGATTCCACTGTTCGCGGTCGGAGCCTTCCTCGCCTTCACCTTGTCGCAGAGCGGAATGGTCGCGCACTGGATCAGGCAACGCGGACGCGGCTGGTACACCAGCATGGCGGTGAACGCGCTCGGCGCCACGGCTACCGCCATCACCGTGACGATCGTGGTGATAGTGAAGTTCGCAGCCGGCGCCTGGATCGTGGTCCTGCTGGTGCCGTCACTCATCACGCTGATGCTCGCGGTGCGGCATCATTACCGGCGGATCGAGCGAGAAACCCGACCTGGCGGACTGAATCTGGCGCAATTGGACGAGCCGCTGGTGATTGTGCCGATACTCGAATGGAATTCGATCGCCGAGCACGCCTTACGTATCGCACTCTCGATAGCGAACGAAGTCGAGGTGCTGCATGTCGAAAGTGAAGACAGCACCAACTCGCTCAAACGCGTTTGGCCTTCGCGGGTCGAGCAGGAGGCGCGCGCGGCTCAACGCTCCGTCCCGCGGCTTACGATCCTGACATCACCGTTTCGCTTTGTGGTACAGCCGATTCTCGATCATATCCTGGAGGTCGAGCACACGCATCCCGGCCGCACGATAGCCGTGCTGCTGCCTGAGCTCGTCGAGCGGCAATGGTATCAATATTTCCTGCACAACCAGCGCGCGCGAATCCTTGCCGCTCGCCTGCTGATGCAGGGCGAGCATCGCATCGTGATCGTCAACGTTCCCTGGTATTTGCACAAGCGCGGCATGTGAGCGCGCCGGCCGTGCGCGCGGGTCGCGAGACGCCGGTCCATACAGGCGTCGCACCCGCCTCAGTACGATCGCTCATGCCTCTGCCCGCGCGCTTGCTGATTGTTCGCCAGCTCCTGTGCAGGTGTCGCTTGTTGTGCGTAGTCGTTCTGGCTCTGAATAGAGGTGTGGATTGAGGCTGACGTGCAAACGCCAAAGAGCTCACAGCAGCCTGGACACACCAGGAGCGCCAGCAGCAGAACCGTTAACCTGAGCATGGTGTCACCCTCCGCGCCATCTTACTTAATCGCGCATTGCTGTTTGACCTTTCTGGTCACTTGATTTGAACGCCGGCGGCGATTAGCGAACCTGCCATTTTCTCCCGGGGGTGAGGATACGATGGGCGAGGAAACGCACGCCGCCGGCGACTTACTGTGCGACCGCGCGAACGCTATTGGCCATTCGTAGTTGAACCGCCTGAGGCCCCGGCGCCCGGATTACTGGGATTCGTCGGACCCGACGGGCTGATTGGGTTGCCATTCATGCCGCCCGTCGACGAACCGCCCATTCCGGAACCGCCCGCGCCTGCCCCAGGCATGCCCGCACCTGTCGCAGGATTTGCCGGCGGCGTGGTCGCGACGCCGGGATTTGCGGCCGAACCGCCGGTCATGCCCGGCGAGCTGCCGGACGTGCCCGAATCCGTTCCGCTCGTTCCCGCGCCGGCACCGCCGGGAGCAGTCATCGAGCCGGCGCCCGCGCCGGCGCCTCCCGCTCCACCGCCTCCGGCTCCGCCGCCCTGAGCGTAAAGCACCGGTGCTGTTGCGCCCACGGCGAGAGTCACCGCTGCGCCGATCAGCCAGCTCGATGTTCGTCGGTATTGCTTCATAAACTCGCACCTCCAACTGCGTGGCTCCATGTCTTACAATGAGCACACGATCCGG
>Ga0070740_10006483_pt1 | contig 10237 bp, 8 predicted proteins | sample Coa_R2_FD_67286 | JGI IMG/M metagenome (GOLD analysis project Ga0070740, IMG submission 67286) | Surface soil microbial communities from Centralia Pennsylvania, which are recovering from an underground coalmine fire - Coalmine... | ecosystem: Environmental > Terrestrial > Soil > Unclassified ... | reverse complement strand
GAATTTGGCGGCGACGAATTGCTCGTGTTGGATTCGTGGAACGATGCCGGTGCCGTCGAAAATGTTTTTTACACCGAGCCGTTTCAAAATGTCTTGCTGGCGGAAAATTTCACGGAACTCAAAACCGCTGCGCCGCCCCGTCCCACGCACACCTTTCGCGTTCGGGCGCCGCTCCTGGAGAAAAATCAGACGCTCTGCCTGCTCGGCGAGGGGTCGGCGCTGGGAAATTGGGACCCGGCCCGGCCCCGGCTGCTCAATCGTCTCGCCGGCCGGAAACATTTGACCGCTTCGCTGGATTTGCGCGGCCAGACCTTTCCGCTGGCCTACAAATATGGCGTGTTCGATGTCGCCCGAAACGTCCTGGTGCGCTATGAAGACGGCCCCAACCGGTTTTTGAACGATTCCCTGGCGCCGGGCAAACACACGCTGGTGGACGACGGTTTTGTCCGGTTGCCGGCGAACACCTGGCGCGGCGCAGGCGTGGCCATTCCCGTCTTCAGCCTGCGCAGCGAACAGGGCTTTGGCGTCGGCGAATTTCTGGACTTGAAACGGCTGGCTGATTGGGGGGCAAGCGTGGGTCTCAAATTGATTCAAATCCTCCCGGTCAACGACACCACCGCCACGCACACCTGGAGCGATTCGTATCCTTACGCGGCCATTTCGACCTTCGCGCTGCATCCGCTGTATCTCAATCTCGACGCTGTGGTTTCCGCAAAAAACAAAAAGCGGCTGGCGAGACTGGAAGCGGAGCGCCGCCGGCTGAACGCGCTGGAAACGGTGGATTACGAGGCGGTGATGAAGGCCAAGCTTGGTTTTCTGAAACAAATTTTCCCGTCCCGGAAGGCCGCCACGTTCCGGCGTCGCGAGTTCAAGGAATTTTTCGCCGCCAACGAGGATTGGCTGGTGCCTTATGCGGCGTTTTGTTTTCTGCGCGACAAATTTGGCACGGCCGATTTCCATCGCTGGCCGGCGCACCGGACTTACGAGGCAAAAAAAATTGCCAGGCTGACGGCGGAGAACGACGAGGTGGCGTTCCATTATTTTGTCCAATTCCACCTGCACCGGCAATTGCGCGAGGCGACGGCGTACGCGCGCCGGCGCGGTCTCATTGTCAAGGGCGATCTTGCCATTGGCGTGGCGCGACACTCCGCCGAGGTGTGGCAGCGGCCGGAGCTGTTTCGGACGGATCTGCAGGCCGGCGCGCCGCCCGATCCGTTTTCGGCCAAAGGCCAAAACTGGGGATTCCCCGTTTACCACTGGCGGCGCATGGAGGCCGACGGGTTCGCGTGGTGGAAACGCCGCTTCGCGCAGATGGCCGGGTATTTCGACGCCTTTCGCATTGACCACATCCTGGGATTCTTCCGCATCTGGGCGATTCCGACGCACGCCGTGGAAGGCATCCTCGGCTGCTTCATCCCGGCCATTCCGGTGGAACCGGACGAATTTTCCGCCCGCGGCATCGCCTTCGACCGCGCGCGATTCACCCAGCCGTTCATCACCGACGCCGTGTTGCGGGAAATTTTCGGCGACGAGAGCGGCCTCGTGCACCGCGATTTTTTGCAGACTGACCCCCGCGGCGTTTATGCGCTGAAACCGGAATTCGTCACCCAGCGGCAGGTGGCGGATTATTTCGCCGCGCAGGAGCCGAACGAACGAAACGAGAAAATCAAAACCGGCTTGTTCGACTTGATCAGTAACGTGCTCCTGCTCGAAGCCCAAGGACAGCTCCACGTCCGTTTCGGAATGGAGCAGACAACCTCCTTCAAATGGCTTCCGGCGGAGGCGCAGGAGAAATTGCGCGCCCTGGCCGTGGATTATTTTTACCGGCGTCAGGAGGATTTCTGGAGGCGCGAGGGGCTGCGCAAACTGCCGGCGCTCAAACGCGCCACGAACCTGCTCATTTGCGGCGAGGACTTGGGGGTGGTCCCGGCCTGTGTGCCCGAAGTCATGCGCGAACTGGGTCTGCTCAGCCTCGAAGTCCAGCGCATGCCCAAACGGCTCGGCCAGGAATTTTCACGCCCGGCGGAGGCACCGTATTTGAGCGTCGTCACCCCCGCCACGCACGACATGAGCACTATCCGCGGGTGGTGGACCGAAGACCGCGCCGTGACGCAGAAATTTTTCAATCAGGAACTCGCCCGGCCCGGCCCGGCACCGTGGGAAGTAGAGCCGGAAATAGTCCGCGCCGTGATCCAGCAACACCTCGCCTCGCCCGCCATGTGGAGCATTTTTCAGTTGCAGGATTTGCTGGGGATGGACGCCGTCTTGCGCCGGGCCGCTGCGGCCGCCGAACGCATCAACGTGCCGGCCAATCCGCGCCATTACTGGCGTTATCGAATGCACCTGACGCTGGAACAATTGCAACAGGCGGATGATTTCAATCTCCAGTTGCGCCAGTTGCTCCGGGAAAACGGCCGCTAAAAAAAAGCCCCGCCGAAGCGGGGCGGAAGAATCAGGTGAGACTATTTCCGGCGGAGAATCAACAGCGCCGCCAGGCCCGAAAGGCCGAGCAATGCCGTTGCGGAAGGTTCAGGAACTGTGGTGGTGTAAGTCGAATACGATGTCTGGGTTTGGGTGTTGCCCCAGCCGCTTGTGCCGGTCAAATTGCCGCCCAGCGCTTCCGGCGAACTGTAACCAGTGGTGGAGACCTCCAGCCCGAACAATTCGAAGCTCTGCCCCGCCCCCGGCGTCAGACCGATGTCCGACAGGTTGAATGAAAAGGTGTAGGTGCCCTGCGCGTCGCTGCCGGTGGGCGAGAGATTGATGCTGGCGATAAACGGCAGGCTGTTCGCGCCGCCGCTGGCCAATTGCCAGAGGCCGCCGAAGTTGATGCCGCTATCCGGTTGCAAGGCAATGGCGTAGTTCGGCGCGAACCCGCTGGCAAAATTCAAGAAACTTTGCCCTGAACCGCCGCTATTTCCTGTAGAGGTGTATTCGGAAATTGCCGACCGGAGTTGATCCGCGTCATCGTGGAACCCGCTCGTGCTGCTGAAACCGCCGGGACCGGACTGAAGATAGAGCACGAAAGCGTTGCCGTTCAAACCGGCACCCGTGGTCAGGCTGCCGGAAACGGTCGTGCCGTTGTCACTCAAGGTCAGTGTGGCGTTGCCGATGGCCCCGCCCCAGGCGGTGTTGCCGTTACCGTTGAAGGTTTGGGACGCGACCAACGGTCCCGCAATTCCCAACATCGCTGTCGCCCCAAGCAGAAATAATTTCAGATTCATACGACGTTTCTCTCGGTTGGAATCCGCACCCAGTGCTTGTTTTTTTATCACGTCCCGATCCTTCTGCCCACCGCATGTTTGTGCGGTGACGCCGACGGCGGGAACGGCAGATCAACTGCGGCGGCACTGGCCGGTTTGATTTTCCGCTTCGCGGCCCTGGAGAAAGAGCCGGGCTTTCTGATAGCTTTTCTGGCGCAAATAGTGGCGCAGCCGGGGGTCGGCATCGGGCGGCAGTTGCGCAGTCAGTTCGTCAATTCTCGTCCAGAGCCGCGGCCAATCCGGCCGGGGAGCCTCCGGCGACGGCGGTTGGGCGGCGCGTTCCAGCTCCAACAACGCCTGCAACAGGGTTTCTTCCAGCGCCGTTTTCATTGTCCCAGCGGCAGGCGGCCGGCCAGTTGCGTGACGAAGGCGGTGAGCGGCTTGAACGTGCCGTTGAAATAACCGGCCACGATGAACCGCTCCAAGCCCGTCACCATGGCCATAAGCAGCGTGCTCATCAGAAACAATCCAAAGGCATGCGGCGGGTCCGGCTGCAAAATGCGCGGGACGCCGTGGTAAAGAATTTTGACGCAAAGCAACAGGCCAATGCCCCACGGAATCCACAGGTTGATTGTGGGCGCCACGTCCAGCAGCCGGCAGAGAAACATGGGGCTTAATCCGTAGGCCACCACGGTGAGAGTTTGGGCGTAGGTCTGGCCGCCGCGAAAGGTGTTGCTCAAGGCCTTGACCAGATGCGCGCACACGGCAATGGCCGCGCCCATCAGGGCCACTTCCAGCACTTCCGTCAGCAACGCTTCGGCCGGCGTGAATTTTTTGATGGCGCCCACCGTGGATTGCCAGCGGCCCCACACCACCAGGCCGTAACCTTCGGCCGCGGCCACAATCAGCATCATCGGCAGCAGATAAAACAGGAGAATGGATTTCAGACTGCGGTGCGCGCGCGCCACCCCTTCCCACGCCGCCTCCGGCTCGAAGATCAAAAACAAAGCCTTTATCATCCGTGCTTCATCAATACCCGTTTGTGGAGAGCCTGACAATCAAATCCGCTTCCGGCGTTGCGTGCCGGGCAGACCGGCGTAAATTGTTTCCATGAAGTCGGGTCTCTGCCGGACGGGTTTTCTGGTGGCGCTGGCCGGCGTGCTGCTGGCCGGCTGCGCGACCACGCCGCGAATTGATTGGGCGGCGCGGGTGGGCCATTACACCTACGACCAGGCGGTGAGAGAACTCGGTCCGCCGGACAAATCAGCCCGGCTCTCCGACGGCTCGCGCGTGGCCGAATGGCTGGAGCGGCCCGCAGAAGTCTTCGTGACGCCTGAGCCTTATTTCATCGGGCCGGGCGGGTGTTGGGCGCCGTTCCCGCCCTCGTATTCGGTCACGCGCCAGCCGGCGCGCTATTTGCGCCTGACGTTCGGGCCGGACGGCCAACTGACGCAGGTCCAGCGGCTGGTCCGGTAGAATCCCCTTTCCTCCGGCCCGCCCGCATGTTTAACTGGCCGCATGAATGTGGACGTGGGCATTTGGGGCAAATTGACCAACCTCATTGCCGCCCTGGTCGTGCTGGCCATCGTGCTGCTCATCGGCCTGAGTTACCTGCCGCTCATCCACGAAAACGAACGAATGCGCGCGGAGATTGACCGTCTGGACGCGCAGCTTCAGGCCGAGGAACAAAAATCCCAACAGCTCCAGGGAGAAATTGAGGCGCTTCGCAACGACCCTCAGGCCGTGGAGCGCCTGGCCCGCGAAAAACTCGGCTACGCCCGACCGGATGAAACGGTCATCCACTTTGTGCCGCCGCTGACCAACACGGCGGCCCGTTGAGACGGCGGACCGACAGCAGTGGCACCGGCCGGCGCGGCGTTGCCGGGCCTTACACGGTCATGATTTCCTTCTCTTTGAGGGCCAGATGCCGGTCAATTTTGGCGATGTAATCGTCGGTGAGCTTTTGCAAATCCTTTTCGGCCTGTTTTTTTTCGTCCTCGGTGATGCCGCTGTCGTGGGCATGTTTCTTGAGTTGTTCCATGGCGTCCCGGCGGATATGGCGGATGGCCACGCGCCCGTCTTCGGCCATTTTTTTAATCAACTTGACAAACTCCTGGCGCCGTTCCTGGCTCAATTCGGGAAAGATCAGCCGGATGACTTTGCCTTGAATGGCGGGCGTCAAACCGAGGTTCGCCTTCTGAATGGCCTTCTCAATCGGGTGGAGCGAGTTCAAGTCCCACGGCTGGAGGACCAGCATTCGGGGTTCGGGCGTGGTGATGCCGGCCAGTTCGCGGAGGCGCATTTGCGAGCCGTACACTTCCACCAGGAGGTTTTCGACCAGCGCCGGCGAGGCCTTGCCGGTGCGCACGCCGGCAAATTCGTTCACGACCACTTGCTCGGTCTTGCTCATTTTTTCTTCCGCTTCCAGCAAAATGTCGTCGAGTGTCATGGGCGGCAGATTAGCAAAAACGGCGGCGCGCGGCGAATGAAAATTGGAAGGCTTCCGGCTTCACGGCCGTTCCCTCCCGGCGCCGTCTGACCCGTAAAAATTTTGGAACGCCGAAGGCAGATCGGGAAATTGGAACTGGAAACCCGCTTCCAGCAGCCGCTTCGGCGCACAGCGGCAGCCGGTCAACACCAGCGACGGTTCGGTGCCCAGCAGCCGTGCGCCCAGTTTCACGGCCCACACCGGTGCGGGCGGGCTCCACGGGCGATGCAATGCGCGGCGCAAGTGGCGCATGAACTCGGCGTTGGTCACCGGATGCGGCGCCACCGCGTTGGCCAGCTCCGGCCAATCCTCGCGTTCCAGGGCGGTGACTGCGACGCGCGTCAAATCGGCCAGGTGAATCCAACTGACAAATTGTCTGCCGCCGCCGGCGCGTCCGCCCAGAAACCACTTCGTCAGCTTTTCCAGAACCGGCAACGCGCCGCCGTTGCGCCCCAACACCATGCCGAGGCGGAGCAGCGCGCGGCGCGTGCCGGGCGTGGATGCGGCAAAAAACGTTTCTTCCCACGCCCGGCAGACCTCCGCCAGCGCGCCCTGGCCGGGCCGGGAAGTTTCGTCGCACCATTCATCTCCGCGGTCGCCGTAAATGCCCACCGCCCCCGCCTGCACCCACACGCGGGGCGGATGCGGCGTCTGCTGCAGCGCCGCGGCGAGGGTGGCGACCGATTGCAGTCGCGACTGGCGGATGAAGCGCAGATTTTCGGGCGTGTGCCGGCAATGGATGCTGTGCCCGGCCAGATTGACCAGTGCCGCGGCGCCGTCCAGACACCGGCTCCAGCCGCCGATGTGGTCCGGTTGCCAGGCGATTTCTTCCACGCCGTCCTCGCGCCGGCGCGGTTGGCGCGTGAGCACGGTCACGGAGTAATTCCGGGCGCGCAGGGCCGATGTCAAGGCGCGTCCGATGAACCCGGTGCCGCCGGCAATCACCACGCGCTTTGGAGAGGGGGCGTTCATTTTCGGTGCGTTTCCAGTTTCAATTCCGGCGCCGGAATGGCGTCCAGCGGGTTGCGCTGAAAATCACTCTGCTCCAGTTCGCCGAGCCAGCGGCCGATCAGCCTTCGCGTCCCGCGCACGTCCAGATGTTCGTGAACCGGCGGATATTTTTCCAGATTGGCCCGCGCCAGCTTGAACAACGCGGCCGCCGGACGCAGCCGGTTTTTCTGCAAATGCACGAACGCCCCGGCCAGTTGAATCAATCCCTTGTAAAAATTTCCATTGACACCGTGTTTGTCCGGCAGCCAGAGCTGTTCCAGCACGTCGTGGGCTTTGTAAAATTCCTGGCGGTTGAACAGGATGAAATAACCGGCGTAGTACGGCTGGAGGGTTTCTCCGGAAAACTGACCGGCCAGCGCGGCGACACGCGTCTGTTTGCGGCTCACGGGGAAAAAATAAAATATCCCACGCAAAATCCAAAGCCCAAACTCGCATCCGCAAAGGCGGGCGGACCGTGTTTCCAGGGTGTTTCCGCTCGCGCCGCGCCGGCCCGCCGGGAGGGGGCGGACCATATAATCCTATGATTTGCAGAAAAACCAAATCGTGTCAGAGTGAACCCATGAACCATCGTTGGGAGCCGGAACAATCGGTCGTTGCCGCGGGATTCGGCCGGGGTGGCGTGTGGACCCGGCCCGGCGGGCGGCTCTAAATTGAAACCCAAAAACCCAGTCCCTTATGAACAAAAAAATCCTTGTTATCGTGGCCTCAGTGAGTGCGCTGATCTGGTCGGGCCGACCCGTGTGGGCGCAGTCGGCTTATTTCCGGGCCATCACCAATCTCAATCCGGCGGTTTATTTTCCGCTGGAGGAGACGGCCCAGCCGCCCACAGCCGACGTGGAAACAAACTACGGGTCTTTGGGACGGGTGGCGGATGCCGTTTATTCCAGCCAGAACGCCGTCAAAGGTCAGGCGGGCGCCACGGCGGACGGCGACACGTCTGTGCTGATGAACGATCAGCAAGGCAGTTTTCTGGCGGTGCCGACGACCGACGGGCGCACGGGGTTCACCAACGTCACGGCCTTCACCGTCGAATGCTGGGTCAATTCCGCCGAGCAAGACCGAAACTTTGAAGGCATTGTGGCCAAAAGCGGCGGCAACAACGCCGGCATCAATGGCAACAACAACCAGGCCGGCTGGTGCTTGAGCCAGAATTATATCGCCCTTCTCGACAGTGCAAACCTGCGCGGCTTTGATTTTCACGTTTACAACGGCATTGGCCATGGCGGTGCCGAAGTGATTGTGCCCTTCAATGTCGTCAACGGCACCTGGTATCATCTGGTGGCCACCTTCGACGGCACCAACTGCGTGCTCTACGTCAACGGAACGAACGAAGTGACCGCCGGCAACGCTATTCAAATTCCCATGACCGGCACGTACGTGCCCGATACGTGGAATCCGCTTCAAATTGGCAGCAGCCGCAATTTGAACGGCAACAATTATCACGGCAATATTGACGAAGTGGCCATTTACACCAACGTCCTCTCGTCCGCTCAGGTTCAGGCCCATTACAATGCCGCCCGCAACAGCGCGCCATATTCCTCCACCATTCTGGCCGACAACCCTTACATGTATTGGCGGATGGATTCGCCGGGTTACACGGCACCTGACCCCAGCACCACCTATCCGGTGGCCACCAATTACGGCTGGGCCTCCGACTGGTTTGGCCTTTACGGCACCGCCACCCAGCCGGGCGTGCCCGGGCCGCAATTCCCCGGCATGTTGGACCCCAACAATGGCAATACCAGTTATGCCTGCGCCATCAACGGCATTGGCGGAAATAACGGCGGCAACGCTAATGTCCCGCTGGGCTTCGACGGTTCGGGCCATACCTACTCTGCCCCGGATGCGGCGCCGGTGATTCTGGAGACCACCGGCGGCTTCACCGATCCCCAATTCAATGTGCTCAATCCCACCAACGGTCCCGGCAATCGCCAGCCGTTCAGCGTCACCATCTGGTTTCAGGCCCGGCCCACCGATTACAGCCGGTTCCAAACCATCTTTGGCCACAGTGACGACGGCTGGCGTCTGGCGATGAATACCGGCAACAGCCTTGAGGCGCGATGGAATCCGGGTCCGGGCGGCGAGTTCGACAATCATATTTTCTCGCAAAACGATGGCGCGTGGCATCAATTCGTCGGCACCTACGACGGCACAAACGTGCTGACTTACATGGATAGCGTTTTGGTGACTAACGGCGTCCTCTCTGCCAATGGTCTCGGCTCGCCGACCTGGCCCATGCTTGGCGGTGCGCCGGATTATCTGAACGCCGGCAATGACTATACGTATGGCATCGCTACGGGCAACAGGTCGAGGACCGGTTATGGCCAACGGCTTTTTAGCGGTAACATTGCGCAATTTGCCTTCTTCACCAACGTGCTGACGGCGGCTCAGATTCAGGCGCTTTACAACACTGCCGTGCCCAACCGGGCGCCAATACTTTATCAACAACCGATTACCGGCCGGGTCAATCCCGCTCCAGCTTCTCTGTCCTTTAGCGTGGTGGCCAACGGGACGGCGCCGCTGAGTTATCAATGGTATCATAATTCCGTTTCCAATTACGTGGGCGCCACGATGCTGGTGGATGACGGCGTGAAATACGTGGGTTCCACCAATTCTCAGGTGACCATCAGCAATCTGGTGGCCAGTGACAGTGGCTATTACTTCTGCGTGATTACCAACAACTATGGTTCGGTGACCAGCATCCTGGCCAGTTTGCAGGTTAACTTTGCGCCGGCCATCACGGCTCAAAACCCGGCCACGAACTTCAGTATTTTCCAGGGCCAGGGCGCCTCGCTGTCGGTGACGGCCAACAGCACGACGAATCTGACTTATCAATGGTATGTCAACGGCGTGGCTGATCCGGCCGGCACCAACGCGGTTTATGTCTCGCCGCCGGTGACTTCGCCGGGAACCAGCTTTTACTGCATTGTGAGCACGCCCTACGGTTCGGCCACCAGCCTGACGGTTGCCGCCACCTCCATCCTGCCCATACCGGCGGCAGTCACCAACAGCATGTTTGGCAGCAACGTGCTGGCGCTGCGACCCACCGCCTACTGGCCAATGCACGAAACCGAAGCGGCAGCTTCCGGTCCGACCGAGACCAACTACGGTACTCTTGGTGCGCTGGGCAACGGTTACGATGAAAATTGGAAAAACATTATCCTCGCGAATTACGGCTATCCCATCGGCGGAAACGAAAATGCGCCGTATGAAGTCTCGATTATGCACGGTGTGGCCGGTGCGATTGCCGGCGATCCGAACCCCGCCATGAATTTCATGGGCGCCAACAACAGCTTCATCGTTGTGCCTCGCCGTCCCGATTCGAATGCACAGACGCTCAAGCCGCCGATGACCATTGAGGCGTGGGTGCGGCCCTTCAGCCATTCCGGCTGGGGTGCCATCATTGCCCAGGACGGCGGCACGGCAAACGCCGCCGGCAATCGGGCTGGCTTTGAGCTGATTTACTCCGGCACGCCCGACACTTTCAGCATGCCGATTTGGAGCGGCAACGGCGGGCAGATCAGCGAGCCGAAGA
>Ga0070740_10006478_pt1 | contig 10242 bp, 6 predicted proteins | sample Coa_R2_FD_67286 | JGI IMG/M metagenome (GOLD analysis project Ga0070740, IMG submission 67286) | Surface soil microbial communities from Centralia Pennsylvania, which are recovering from an underground coalmine fire - Coalmine... | ecosystem: Environmental > Terrestrial > Soil > Unclassified ... | reverse complement strand
CTCGCCCATTCCTGGGGATGCTCCAGTTCGATGATAATACGCCGGAACTGCTGCTCAATATGTAATGCAATGGCATTGTGCAGAAGTGAGACATACCAGAGATGCGTATAGGCCAGGACCAACTGGCTGCGCTTGCCGATATAAAAGATGCGCCGGTTTGTCAGAATCAGCAGGCCATGATCCAGCGGCGGATAGGGCGCGCGGTCCGAACCAGAGATGCGATCGCTACACAGAGAGGCCCCGATGCTATAGTGCGCGCACTCACCGGGCTGAAGGCGCACAGGTACGTGAATAACCGGCAATACGCTCGATTTGACAGCCGGAATGGGCAGCGAGTGGATATCCTGGAGCTTCTGACCGGGGGGAACAAGATGAATCGAACGCAGCGGAGGCTGGAAACGCGGCGTATGCAAGGGACGCGAATCTGCCAGCCGCCACACGTCATCTTGCCCAGGAAGCGGCACATCGGACTCCTGCTCAGCGTTATCAGAAAGTGAACTTTCCGCGCCAAACGCTCCGTTCTCCACGATCGACGGAGCGAAATCGTCGAAAGACAGTGCGGAGGGCACATCCTCAGAGCGAGTGGAAGGCTTGAGCGGTTCTGAGGTATCGCCGGCGCTCGCGCTCTCAGCCGGAGACACTGGAATTGCGGGCAGCTTCGTCGAGCGCTCCCACCTCCTGGCCTGCTCTCTGGCCACGCTGCGAGCCTTGCCGGTGCGCGAGCGGACACGAACAGCGTGCGGCTCGGCGGCACAATACGGTTGCAGGCGAGCAACCAGCAGGCGCGCTGTCTCCTGGTCCGGGATACCGCGTAAGACCAGGCGTTGCAGGCCAAAATAGAGTTCCAGGCGGGCCGAGGGCACGCCCAGGATAGTGCGATATGTTGGCCGGATCGCCGTAAGATCCTCCAGATTGTAGGATTTCCCGGCAATCTCAATAGAATCTGTATACAGATGGCAGGTTTTTCCCCAGCCAAAAGTGCAATCCAGCAGAGCCTGTTCGTTACTCATTGAAGCGTTCCTCCCCATCCACACAACCTGGCGCTGCCATTCACACAATTCTACGCAATAAAATGAGTACTTCAACTATTACGGACGGAAAAACAAGGAAAGAGTAACAAGCATCGAAACATTCACAAAATTATACTCGCTCCGGCGACAAGTCAGTGTCTCTTCGAGAGAGGGGCGCGCAGGATGGTATTACGCAGGCGCGGCCAGAGGCGCTGAAGCTCCTGCGTTTCGCGCGGGGCCGGGAGATGCTGGGGCGAGGCCCAACGTTCGCGCACAAAGAGATCTGCCAGGCGACGCAGGGCAGTAGAAGCCTGGGGAAAGCGCCTGCTCAGCACAAAGGTGTATTCATAGGGCGTCTGCCAGGAGGCAGGTGGCGAGCCGATCAGAGCGGCGAGACGGCAGAGGCGCGCGTAGACCGAGGCAACGGGCGCGAGCGGCGCACGGTCGGAGCGGTAGCGCACAAGCGCAAGGCCAAGCACAACACATGAGAAGAGCAAGAAGAGTAGCGAGAACGCCAGGAAGAGATTCTGCACGGCCTGGGCATCGCCCGAACCAGCAAAAGGCGTGCCGCTACGGGGCGTTGTGGATGTCGGCTGCGCACCTGCCTGCCCTTTCTGCGGAGTCGGAGTCAGGTGGCCCGAAGCCGGCGGGGTCGTTTTGGTCGGTGGAGGCGTGACCGTCGGAGCGGTCGTTCCGTTGAGCGAGAAGCCGGGGGTTGGATCAAAATTCACCCAGCCAGCGCCGGGGAGATATGCCTGAACCCAGCTATGGGCATCGCTGCCATCAACCACCCAGGCTTTCTGCTGAGAATCGTAATGTCCCTGACTGAAGCCACTCACCACGCGCGCCGGGATACCGAGCAAGCGGGCCATCACCGTCATGGCGGTCGCGTAGTAAGTGCAGTAGCCGCGATGCGTATGAAGCAGCCAGGTGACGGCATCGATATTCTGAGGAACCGGCGGATTGCTCACCGAATAGGTGAAATTTTTCGAGTCATTTAAGTGATTTTGCAAAGCCAGGAGCGCGTCATACACATTATGACTGCCATTCGTCCAGTTCAGCGCGGTCGCCAGGACCTCGGGCGAGAGGTTTCCCGGCTTTTGCAGGTAGTAGTGCTGGAGCGCGCGATAATTTGGATCAGCGGTCCAGCTTGCCGGGTCATTCTTGAGAAAAGGCACGTTCTCCAAATCGGAGAGCGAGGCGGTAGAAACCTCAGAAGTTACCTGGTAGCGTTCATCTCGGCGCAGAGCCGTCGTCTGCGTCCAGGCCGAGGTAATGCTGCCCGTGATATCGGTAAAGACCGTCACCGGGACCGTGAAGCTGCCGGGCTGCGCGGGCGCAAAGATATAGTGTTTTGTGCCCTCAGGCGGCTGGATAATCGTGACCGACGTGGTCAGCGCATTATAGCTCACGCTCCCACTATCCAGGGGAAGCTGAGCGCTGGCCTCGTAGGACTGGCTCGACGCGGCAGCCTGGGCCGTCCAGGTATGACCGTCAAACGTATCGAAGGTAAAGCCCTCCAGGTACACCCCCTGCGACGAGGAAGCGGTGAGATAGGTGAGGACGGGACCGTTGGGCAGGTTCACCGAGCCGGTAATGGTAAGCTGGTCGCCGAAAAAGTTGGCCGGTGGATTGTACGGACTGAACAGGCTACCCGGATTGCTCAGGGCAGACAGGTTGCCGTGAGTGAGATTCGCCCAGGCGTTGTCCAGGCTGTTCCAAAAAGCGACGCCCGGAGCGGGCTCGCCCGCCACCGGCAGCAGCCAGCTCAGTGGCAGAATCAGCAGCGCAAAGATGGCAGAGACGCGCAGAAAACGAGAGGTCAGGCTGCGCAGCCAGGTCTTGTCGGTATACAAACCCTCATTTTTCCACTGGATCAACTGATTGGCCAGTTGAACGCGGGCAATCAGCAGAATAAGCGAACCGGCTAACAACACCATCAAGAACGTGAGATCGCGCTTTGAAATGTAATTGAGATTGACAATCATAATCGCAACGTAGACCAGGGCCACCAGCCAGGGCAGATGCGCACGATAGATCAGCCAGGAACCAAAATATCCCAGGAAGAAGCAGAGGAATGCAAGGTAGAAGAGAAAGACCATCGTGCTATCTTGCGCGCCCGAAAGCGCGAAGCCGTTCGCAATGACCGCGCGCAGGCTGGCGAGAATGGTCAGCACAGAGACGTGGTAAGCCAGTAAACCGGTCGCAAAAATCGCCAGCCAGTAGCCGAGAATGCAGGCTCCCACATGCAGCACAGCCTGCGGAAAGTTGCGGCTCTTGGCAACGAGCAGCCCGCAGAGCAATCCCAGAGCCGTCGTGATCATGAGAATATTGCTGTGCTCGATCGCAATCGCAGCAGTCACCGAATAGACAACGCTATAGACAGCAATCGCGAGCAATATCAGCGGCAGCCAGCCCTCGCCAGGCGCCAGAGGAAACGAGCGCCGCGGCCTTTTACGAGATGATGGCAAGGGCTGCTGAGAACCGGGAAATGGCCGGGGATAAAAGTTATTCGCATTAGGCGCCGGACGAGACTCGATCAGACTAGACCGCATCATCTACTCCTGAGTATCTTTTAAGAGAGCACAGTTTTTTCATAGAGTTTACACTATCTAGTATGACAGAACTGTGGAATAGTTCACATTCTGACTGCCTGGCAAAGCAAGCAGAGTCGTCCCCTCAAAGTGTACACTATTTACTTCGTAAAATGCCGTCCGATTCTACACAAAAATGACCATCTTCCTATCTCATCTGGTTCCTAACGCGCTTTTTTGCCAAAGAACGTGAGCAGAAGCGTGGGCGCTACTAAGAGACAGATCGCCCCAAAAACAAAGGACATAGAGAGGCTCACATTGGATTGCAGCCAGCCGCCTACCGCAGGCCCGATGCTGAAACCAATGCTCCACGTCACAGAGTAGAAGCCCGACAGCGTGGCTCGCTGCTTATCTGAAACCTGCTCCAGCGCAAAGGCGGCATAGATAGGCTCGATCAGCGTGCGCATAAACGAGCGCGTATATTCTCCCCCGATGGCTACGGGCAGGAGCGGCGAGAAGCCAATCAACAGCATGATGGGAGCCGTAAGATACTGAACAGAGGTGATCAGGCGCAGCTTGCTCCAGTGTCTGACAAAGAGCGGCGCGGTCAGCGAAAAGACTCCCCCGGCCAAGCCGGAGATGGTAAAGATTACCCCCAAAGGGCCGGGCAAGAGATGGAAGCGCAGCACGAAGTAGATCTGGATCAGCGCGACAACCGCGCCCTCGCCTACGGTAAAGACGAGATCAGGGATTAACAACTGAAGAAAGAGCAGAACCGGCCAGCGTTCCCTGGATACTGCCTCAGCAGGAGCTTCCGTGCCAGGCACTGCCGGAGGTTGCTCAAGAGCGTTGATCCGCTTCGGTTCCCGGAGAAACCAGAGTGGCAGGCCAAAGACAAACGTAAAGAGGGCCGCAGTAATGACTCCCCAGCGCAGTGGCACGGTGCTGGCGGCGGAAACATGCATGATGTCCGAGACAAACTCAGGAATGGCACCGCCCAGGAGACTGCCCAGCGCGCCAATTCCAAGCAGGAGGAAGCTGTTGAGCGCCAGCACACCCACGCGCTGCCCCTCCGTCGTGCTCTCGGCAAGGAGCGGAAGATTTGTCACCCAGTAGGCTGTTGAGACAACTCCCTGCATAAAGGCGCAGACCAGCAAGAAAGGAGCCGAGGTCACAAGTCCGCAGGCCGCGAGAAACAGCGGAGTGAGGATGGCGGTCATGATCAGCACCGGCTTGCGCCCAATGCGGTCGGCGAGCCGGCCCACCGGAACCGCGCTCAGCAGCGAGCCGATTGCAGGCATCGCGCTGAAGATCCCGATGAAATCAGGCCGATAGCCCAGGCTGTGAACATAGTAATTCAGCGTCAACACGCTGAGGCTGATCTGGAAACCCTTCCCCGTTGTGAAAAGCAGAAGAAGATAGACGTTTCGCGGTAGCTTTAAGAACGAGCGAACGAAAGACCGTTTTTTGGATGGCTCTCTTTGCTGAATCATCGGCTCAGAGGTGCCCGACACCAGAGACATAGTGATAGTTGCTCCTGACTCGACAGTTATAAGCTCATACTACTATACGTTATCAGGATGAGACAACGGCCAAAGGGACAGGTAAAGGCCGCCCTGTCTGCATTTCTTCCGACAATCTCTCCAACCCCAGCGTCTCTTCTGCGTATATAAAGTGATCGCCGGGCCGGACGATGGCGGCGGGAAGAAGCTTTGATCCATGCACAGCATTTTATAGATAATAATTGTTACAAGGGGAGAGAGATGTTTATTCCAATACCGGGCGTACATTTCGCCATCTATGATCTTCTCAGCTGGCTGATTATCGGAGCGCTGGCCGGCTGGCTGGCCAGTTCGGTTATTCGCGGCAAGGGCTACGGCTGCCTGGGGAATACGATTGTCGGCCTGATCGGTGCGGTGGTCGGCGGCTTTCTGGCCAGCCTGCTGAACATCACGGGAATTTTCCACTTCTGGGGCAGCCTGGTCATCTCCTTTCTGGGCGCCTGCGTGTTCCTCTTCGTTCTACGCCTCTTTCAGGGAGAGAAGAGGAAGTCGTAAAGCTGCACACGCGTGGAGAGAGAAGGCGCACAGCTTTTTTTCTCCCTGAAGCAGAAGAGAGCCGCCGGCCTATGCGCTCCGGCGGCTCTCTGACGCTCACATAGGGAATGACGCAGAGAGAACGGATCAGCTCTCGTCGCTCAGACGCCAGCGGATCATATCGGCCTGGCGCAGCAGGCGTTCAACAATATTGCGACGCAGGCGATGCACCTCGCGCACATCGGGAAACTCATCCCGGCAGAACTGCACGATTTCGCGCGGCTTGAGGCCACAGTGGAAGAGCAGGTAGGCCACGCGCTGCTCGCGCGAAGTGGGGAGCAGGTTTTTGATCACGTCCCAGAGTTCCTGCTCATAAGGAGTATCATCGCTGGTCAACTCGCCCGGATAGAGAGAGCCTGGCTCCGGGAGAGGCACCTCAGGACGCGCATAGGTGCGCAGGGTGTCGAGAATAGCCCCGTTCAAGCTGGCCTTTAAGTAGCTCAAGGCCGCCTCCAGCGAGGTGAAGACCAGGGACCGATTGCGCGCGGTGGCCTGCCAGAAGCGTTCAAAGGCCAGCGCCACGTAATATTCGGGATTATGGTAACGATAGGCAAGCTCATGGCGCGAGTGATTGCGCACCCATGCCAGCACCAGACCTTGATAGCGCTCGATCAGCAGGCTCCAGGCATCATCATCGCACTGCGAGAGCGCACGCCGAAAGAGTTCCAGGCCCTCCTGGTCCTGTCCCAACTCTTGCACACGACCAGAATGGCCCTCGTTACGTCGTACAGCCAGCGCCGCAGCGTTTCCATGCACCGGCGGATTTTCTATGTTAATACCCATCGCTGACGCCCCCACTTTCGTAGGTAATGTGGGATGAATTCTTCCCACTCAGAAAACTGGTCCTGGAAGACCAGGCAGGGAATCTACCCTGCCGGTAAAGATGTTTAGATAGACGTACTCACAGAATTGACTTCCAATGGAATCCAAAACCAGCTATTTGTTCAGACGAGCGGAGAAGCCGCTTCAGCACGCTCGTTTATGGTAATTGCTCACATACAAAGAGTGGGACGATTCACTCGATTCGCGTTAAATAAATAGAGGAAAAAGTGAGAGGAAGCTCACACTCAGAAATTCTTTACTCCTGGGCTTGCGAGCGCGAGGGAAACCTTGTATAGTATACATACCAGATGATCGTGTTTCTCCAACGTACCCTTGAGGTCAGGCCGACCAGTAGAACAAAAGAATAGTCAAATCGTAACGGGGAACGGCCATGAACAAGTGCATATTGTTAGGCATCGATGCTCCTCTTTCCCCCGCCACCCGGCAGGCCATACGCACGATCAAGGAACTCATCGGGCCGATGGTGCCGCAGGTTCGCCTGGTGCTGCTGCACGTGATTCCTATTCCGTATGTCACCTCTCCCACCCTGGGTATGTACACTGGCCAGATCCAGCCAAGCTCTGTCACCGCCGAGCAGCGCCTGGAGGCGGAAAAGGTGCTGGCGGCGGTGCGCGCTATGCTGCAGGAGCAGGCGCTGACTCCGTTACGCATTGAGGTCTGTATTCGCCAGGGTTCCCCCGCCGACGAGATCGCCAGGGTCGCCAGAGAGATCCACGCTGACCTGATCATCGTGGGCAGCCGGGGAAGCCGAACGCGCGAACGTATCCGACGCTTTTTCCTGGGCAGCAAATCGCGCCGGGTTCTGCAAAGCTCCGCCTGCCCCGTCATGATCGTCTCTCAGTCCTATACAAAGCGGCCTACGGACCTGGTGGCCTGGTACGAGGAGGCGATTACCCGTTACCTGAACGAGAATCCCGGCGGCCTGACAGTCTTCACACCCGCCGAAGCCGCTCAATTTTTCTCCCCACCCCATTTGAAGAAAGGCCCCGGTCGCAAAGAACGGGCCGCTGCGGTGCTCGCTCTGGAGCACCTCGCGCGCACGGGCGTCCTTTGTCGCCATGAGGTTAAAGGCGAGCTGCGCTACGTGAACGATTAGGTTTCTAGCGCGCCGCTTTCTTCTCTCACACCGGGCCATTGCCTCACGCCAACAGGTGTAAAATGATCCAGCGTGGCAACTACATTTCATTGGCATGACAAAAGTTCACATAATGCAAAATATATTCGGATTCATTGTACATGGATTGTTGCCTTTTTCTCTGAAAATACACAAGGCTAACGATCAGCGTTTTATTTTATAAATTGGTAAAGATATTCTAAAGTGCCTGATTGGCAGCAATGGGACCGACCTGCATGATCAGCTCTTGCACATGTTGGATCGCTTTCGGGAGAAGGAACTATGCCAGGAGATACCTCTTTAGAAGCTACTTTATGGGATGCCGTGGCCGCCCTTGTTTCGGCCATCGATGGACGCAATCGAGCAATGGGCCACAGTATGCGAGTCGCCGATTACGCAGTACGGGCCGCCCAGGCTCTTGGTTGGAGCAAATCGCGCCTGGAACAGATCCGTCTGGGTGCGCTTCTCCACGATATCGGCCAGATTTATTGGCCCGATGAACTGTTGAACAAAAGGAGATGTTCCTCTCTGCACTGCCACAGTTGCGCGAGGAGGCCGAGCAGTTTCGCCATGCCTTCCTCGCGCGCACCGACTGGCAATAGGTACGCTACCCACCCTGGCGGACCGCGTGGGCCGGCGCTTTCTCTAACACGTTTTGCGCGGCAGGCTGGCGGACGATCATGGTGCCCGCACCCTGGTCGGTGAAGAGCTCGCGCAGGAGCACATGCGGTTCGCCTCCATCGACGATATGTACGCGCGGCACTGCCACCAGCGCATCGAGGCAGGCAGAGACTTTGGGGATCATGCCTCCACTGATTACGCCCTCCTTAATCAACTGGCGTGCCTCGTCCTCGCTGAGTTCGGAGATGAGCGAGCCGTCGGCGCGGCAGATGCCCACGACGTTGCTGAGGAAGATGAGCTTTTCGGCATCGAGCGCGCCGGCCAGGTGCGCGGCGACGAGGTCGGCGTTGATGTTGAGGCTGATGCCGTCGGGTCCCTGGCCTAACGGGGCGATGATCGGGATATATCCCTGGGCAACCAGCGTCTGCACAACCTCCGGGTTGACTTTCTCGATCTCGCCTACAAAGCCCAGTTCTGCATCGGCCACGCGCGCCTGGATCATCTGCCCATCCGTGCCGCACAGCCCGACGACCTTGCCGCCCATATGCGCGGCCATCGCGACCAGCCCCTGGTTGACCTGCCCGCAGAGAACCATGCGCACAACCTCCAGCGTCTGGGCGTCGGTGACGCGCAGGCCGTCTTTGAAGACTGCCGGGATGTTCAGCCTGTTCAGCCATTCGTTGATATATGGTCCCCCGCCATGAACCAGCACGGGATTGGCCCCCAGGGCGCGCAGCCAGATGATATCCTGCAGAATCATGCGCTGGTTCTCCAACGTGCTGCCTCCCAGCTTGATGACCAGAATTTTTCCCTTGAGGAAGTCTATGTATGGCAACGCCTCGCGCAGCACTTGAGCGATGACGTGGTGATCGGCGATAATGTCGCCATCCGACGAGAGTGAGAAGTTTATGGCCATGTGTAATTATGCTCCTCTTGCTTTATCTTAATCTTGTACTTTTTTCTCTTTATGTGAATAAACACGCTGTGTGAAATTTTCTTACGGAACGAGCGGGGTCGTCGGCAGTCCTGTGGTTTCCGGCAAACCCATGAGCAGATTCGCGTTCTGCACAGCCTGGCCGGAGGCACCTTTGCCCAGGTTATCCAGACAACTGATTACCATCAGACGCCCCGTAGCCCGGTCGATGGTAGGGTAAATCAGGCAGAGATTGGTCCCGGCTGTCCACTTGGTGTGCGGAGCAGTGTCGATTACCCGGATATACGGCTCGTTGGCATAATACTCAGCATACACTGTGCGCACCTCCTCACCGGTCAGCGATGGCTCTTTGAGATCAGCATAGCAGGTTGCCAGAAGTCCCCGACTCATTGGAACAACATGCGGCACAAAGGTCAGACGCAGGGTTTGCGGATGGCCACCGTCGCGCGCGGCTGCCTCCAGTTCCTGAATAATTTCAGGCAGGTGGCGATGGCCGTCCAGCCCATAGGCGCTGGCGTCCTCGTCCTGCTCGCAGTAGAGCGAACTGAGCTTGAGACTGCGCCCCGCCCCGCTGATCCCGGTGATGGTGTTCACAATGATGTCCGGCTTCACCAGTCCGGCGGACAGGGCGGGCAGCAGCGCCAGGATCGCAGTCGTGGAGTGGCAGCCGGGATTGGCGACCAGCGAGCTGGCCGCGATGCGCTCGCGATAGCGTTCGCAGAGACCGTAAACGCTGGTCTCCAGGAGAGCCGGCGCGGGATGCGTGTGCTGATACCATTTTTCATAGACGCTGGCATCATGCAGGCGGAAATCCGCCGAAAGATCGACGACCTTGACGCCCTGGGCCAGCAGTTCCAGCACTGTTTGGGCAGCGGCAGCGTGCGGCAGGCAAACAAAGGCCAGGTCTGTGCGCTCAGGCTTCTCTGCAATTACCAGGCTGCCGGGCGATGTTCCGGCGCTGCGGTTGCGTCCCGCTGCAAACTGGGGGAAGACCGCATCCAGGCGCTGCCCGGCTGAACTGCGCGCGCTGACCGACGTGACGACGAATTCCCGATGGCCCGCGAGGAGACGCAGGAGTTCCAGACCCGTG
>Ga0070740_10006476_pt1 | contig 10245 bp, 8 predicted proteins | sample Coa_R2_FD_67286 | JGI IMG/M metagenome (GOLD analysis project Ga0070740, IMG submission 67286) | Surface soil microbial communities from Centralia Pennsylvania, which are recovering from an underground coalmine fire - Coalmine... | ecosystem: Environmental > Terrestrial > Soil > Unclassified ... | reverse complement strand
TCGCTCACCTTCATATTGGGATCGAGGCGGTAGGTGCCGGGGATGCGGACCTCGCCGGTGACGGTGACGGTGGGGAGGTTACGCAGATCATCCTGATTGTAGACGGTGACTTCGTCAAAGACCTGAAGGGGGATATCGGCGGCGGTATTGGGATTCTCGAGCGCCTGTCCGAGATTGACCTGCAGATAGTGTGGGTAAAGCTGCTTACCCTCGAGGCGCTTGACGAGAGCGTAGTGGAAGTAGGTGCGGGGCTGGACGCCCTCGCCCATCGCGATGAGGTCGGAGAGCTTGAGGCCGGGTTTCCATTGGTAGTCGCCGGGGCGGAAGACATTGCCGAGGAGGGTGACCTTGTTGCGATGGACGGGAAGAACGGGGAAGACTTTGACGAGGTCGCCATCGGAGATGGTGAGTTGCTCAATCGGGAGCTTGTCGAGGGTGGTATCGACAATGACGCGGCGCTGGTGGTTATCGACGCGTTCGACCTGGATGCGCCGGGTGTACGCGTAGGCATCGACGCCGCCGGCAAGGTTGAGGACGGAGCCGAGGTTCTGGCGGCGCTCGGTGAGTTCGTAGATGCCGGGGCGCTTAAGGTCTCCGGCGACACCGACGACGGGACCGATCGAGGGCACGAAGACGACGTCGCGATCCTGCAAGCGGACATCGGCGGAGGTATCGCCGTGAAGGAGCACGTTGTAGAGATCGACGTTCAGCACAACCTTGTTGCCGCGCTTGAGCTGGATGCGGCGGAGGGAACCGACCTTGGTTGGACCGCCGGCGGCGACGAGGGCATCGGTGAGGCGGGCGAGGGAGTTGACGGTATAGGGACCGGGGTTGTTGACATCACCGACGACGAACACGGTCATGGTGCGAATCTGGCCCATCGTGACAGAGGCATGGACGCCGGTAATCTGCTCGACCTTGCTTTCGATCACCTGTTTAGCGTGATCGAATTTCATGCCGGCGACCTGGATAGGTCCGATGCTGGGGACCTGCACGGCGCCGTTGCGATCGACGATTAGCTGGTCGGTTTCATTGCGGGTGCCCCACATCATGACCTGCATCTGGTCGCCGGGCCCGAGCACGTAGTCGGGGCCGACGGGGACAAAAGGGCTGATGTTGAGGTTCTGGATGTTGGCCTGGCTGGAGAAGAAGGAGTAGCCGAACTGTTGGAGGTCCTCGGGGCCTGTAAATTCGGGCACCTGTCCCTGGGTCAAGTCAATGGTGCGGAAGGTCTGTTCGATTTGGGAGGGGCCCGCATTGGCGGGGGCACCTCCCTGCAAGTTCGACTGGTACTGAACCATCGGGATCGGCGGGGGCGCGGTTTGAGCAGTTCCGGCGCCGATTCTGCTCATGTTGGATTGAAGCTGATTGATCTGGTCGGACGAAAGGCCGAGCATCGCGCCTATGGTCTGCACATCCTGCGGGTTGACGCCCTGCGCGCCGAGGCGGGCACTCAGCGAATCAATCTGACTCTGGGAGATGGTTCCATTGGCGAGCGATCTCTGGAGGGCCTGGAGCTGATCGGCGCTCATTCCGAGCTTGGCGGCGATCATTTGAATCTGAGTTGGAGAGAGCTTGCTCGCCATGCTTGCGAGCTGGCCGGGCGATAGCCCGGTGCCGTTGAGGACGCTGCCGGCAGCGCCGGACCCGGTTCCCGCCACTTGGGAGCTTCCGGCGTACCCCGGTGGATAACTTCCGGGCACAGGCGTTGGAGCAACCGCATACGGCGCGTAAGGAACCGCTCCGCCCTGGGCGTATCCGGGATTTACCTGAGGAGCGTATGCGCCATATGCGGAGGGAGGCGCCGCAAGCGGCGCCGGTGCATACGCAGGCGCAGGAGCGGCATAGGCGGGAGCAGGCGCGGGGGCGTATGCGGCGGCGGGAGCGGCGGGCGCTGGGGGTGCGGCGCCATAGGTGCCAAACGCCGGACCCATCGGCGCGGGGGCCGAGGAGCTTGCGGGAGGGGCGGCGGGCATCGCGGGCGCGGCGACCTGGGCATACGCGGATGCGGCGGCCATCATAATGGCCAGAGGGAGAAGCCGGAGAGATACGCGCGGGAAATACAATGCTTCAATCCGCTTCATGTTTCACCTGCGCCTCGATGGTGTTGCCGGAGTGGACTCGGCTCCGGTGATGATTTCCGAATTCACCGGCATCGCGAAGTCGAAATCGAGATTCGAGCTATCTTAATGATTCGCGCACGTTGCGACGGCACGCGTCCGCCTGCCCATCGCCCGGGCGCGACCCGGGATCAGCAATGGTCTATCGAATGAAGCCGAACAGTAATGTCGCTGTCGAACGGTCGCCCATCACCTAACTGCCTCCATGCGCGACTCACCCGACCTGGGCCTGTGGGGCCGATGGCGGGAGCCGGCGGTCAAGTCAGTATCGGCTCACCCCCGGGCTTCGACAGGAATCCCCCTGTGAACACGGCCGGAAGCTGACGCCGACAGGAGTGGATTGCGGAGCTGCCCCGCACCGCCCATCCGCTGGGATTGGCGGGCGCTCCCGCCATCGCGGCTCCTTCTGCCATCCGCGTCCGCCGGAAAAATCTCATCATGAAGGGTCATCAGACCCGTTCCGTCATGGACTGAAGCATCGCGGAGCGCCAGTCGGGGCGCATCCGCGGTGGTTATCTTCGGGAGTGTTCCTGGAGCTTTCGCCATTCGTCGATGCTTTCGATATTGAAACGCCAATCGGTGCCGACCTTGAAGGCCGGGATGCGTTTTCGTCGGAGAAGGCGGTAGATGGTGCTGGTATGGACCTGCAGGTATTCGGCCACATCCTTGACGGTCAAGACCTTCCTGAGAGACGGCGAGTCGTGTGACGGGCCCGTGGCCTGCCCCTCCTGGGCTTGATTGGCCGCAGCGATCTGTCTGTTGGCGCCCCGGCGGTTCATTCCCGCCCCCTAAGAAGGCAGGCCGTTTTTCAACGAACACGGGTCGTAGAGCCACTCCGAGTTACGAAATAAGCGTCCGCCCTCCCGGGCCGGCGCGGGCGCGAAAAGGAAGCTATGTAAGCGTCTCCCCCCAAAACCGGGTAGAAGCCGGAAGCGGACTTGGAGCAAGGCCCGGAGGTTAGTCTCCTGCCTACGAAAAGTCAAGAAGAGTCATCTACGATACGGTCAACGATTTAAAGGAATTTTCATATGGTCCAATTGAAAAATTGGAATAGTAATGCCCTGTTTGGCTCTGATCTCTTGAAAAATTGGTCCAGACGGTTCCATTCTTATTCGTTTCCACCCAAGGCAATTTATATGCCGTGATAGGCACCGAAGCTGCGCAATCAGCTAATTCAAGCAAAGCCCTGCATTATCCAACTAGTTTTGTCCATATTGAGCATCGCCCGAAGTGAGTGCGCTCAATTTCGATGCGGATGCATCGCGATTGCGCGCCAACCTGGCGATGCATTCGGCCCATCGCGGGCGCGTCCTGACAGCGTATCGCGTCGTTGAGCGGCGCTTGTGGAGCGGCTAGGCTGCGTGCGCGATGAGAGGATCGAAACGACTTCGTGCGGACCGCGTGATACGTAGCCATTTCCGCGAGAGCGTGCATTTCCAGGATCTGACGGAGCGGATGGCGATTCGGCTGTCAGCGGTATCGACATACGCGGGCCGCTCGCATTTCGAGCCGTGGGGGAAGATCCTGGCGAGCGTGCACGATCATGCGAATCAGGGGGGTATCTTCACGCCGCTGGTGTACGCGGAATACGAGACGGCGGATGCGCCGTGCGAGCCGGGGATGAAGATCGAAGTGCGCGGGGAATCGTGGCTTGCGAAGACGATCGATGAGACCGGTGCGATACGGCATATCGCGCGCGAGGGGCGGCATACGCTGTATGCGCAGGACGGGCGAATAATCGGGGCAGCGCGGATGGTCAACGTATTCACGCGATACGATCCCGATCCGGCGCGGCGCCGCGTGACGGAGCTTCCGGAGGAGCTGGGTCTTGGGCCGTTGCCATCGAGGGTCACGGAGATTCCGGCGGTGGAATCGATTATCGAGGGCGGGCGGAGGGCGGACTTCGCGGATTCGGAGAGCCACGTGTGGCACTACGGGCATACGGATCCGAACCGGCATGTGAACGGGATGGCGTATTTGCGGGCGATGGAGGAGTTCGTGGCGGATTCGATGGCGCGGGCGGGGCAGGAGCTTGGGCGGCTGTACTTCGCGCGGGCGCGCATCGTGTATCGCAAGCCGTGCTTTCGCGGGGAGGGATACAGGCGGATGGGGTGGTATCGGAGCGAGGCGCCATTGACGATCGCGGGGGCGTTCCGCAAGGAAAGCGATCCCGCGGGCGCATCGCCGGCGACGGCGATCGAACTGGTGATGCAACAGCACGGCTAGGGCAATCGGCGGGCGGAGCGGAAGAGCGCGATCAACTCGGGGATAAGTCCTCGGTTGTCGGCGAAGCCGCCGCCGTAATCGCGGGAAGCGGGGCCGGGCGCGGTTTAGACGGCGAGGCGGACTTTGGATGGGGGATCGAGGCGGGCCGGCTCTTCGGGCTGCATCCTGAAATGCGTCACGTAGGGTGCGAAGCGTTTGCGCTCGACGGCGGGATTGAGGCCGTAATCTTCGAACCGGTAGGAATTGCGGCCGTAGCCGCCGTTGGGGCGCAAGGCGATCGCGCGCTTGAGGGCATCCTCGCCCTGCGGGGTCATCGTCAGGCCGAAGTGGCGGTAGATATCGGCGACGGTAGCGAAGGGGTCGGCGACGAGGTCCTTGTAGCGGACGTGGAAGACGCGTTCGGGCGCGGTACGGAGCCAATCGCTGGTCTCGATGAGGAGCCGCGCGCCGAGTTCCCATCGCTCGGTCACCTGACTGCCGATCTGGAGGCGATCGATATGGCGGGTGAAGGGCTGGCGGAGGATCTCGGTGAGGCGCGCGACCGAGGGCAGCACCTTCATCGGGTCGCGATGGACGAATACGAATTGCGCATCGGGATAGATTTCGCGGAGGGCATCGATCGCGAAGATGTGGTCGGGGCTCTTGAGCATCCACTGGCCGCGTCCGCGCTGATGCTGCAGGTGCTGGAGGAAGCGCTTGTGGAACCGGTAGGCCTCGAGATGGCCGGCCTCATCAAGCCATCGCTGATACGACGGGACATACTGGGTGGTGTCGAAGCGGAGGCTGCGGAAGACGTGGCCGGTGATTTCGATACATTCCTGGGCGCCGCGCGCATCGAGGGGATGGAGGCTGGGGAGTTCGGGCGCGAAGATCAGGAATCGCGAGTACTGGCGCGCAGTGAGATCGGGGCGCGGGTCGGCGGCATCGGGCCGGGTGCCGGGAATCGGATAAGGGAACAGCGTCTGCCAGCATCGCGGGACCAGGTTTGCGGGATCCTCGCCGAGGAGATTGTGGAGGAAGGTGGTGCCGCTGCGAGGGAGGCCGAGGATGAAAATCGGGCGGACGATGGGCTCGTCGAGGATCGAGGGGTCGCGCTTTTCCTCATCGCGAAGCCGCAGGAGGTTGGACAGGAATCGCAGCATGTCCCATTTGACGGCGATTCGGCCGAAGGTGCTGAGGTTGGCCTCGTTATGGAAGGAGGCAAGGAGGATGGCGAGGGGTTCGCGGAAGTTCCAATCGCCGAAGTCATCGAGGCCGGATTTACGGCAAGCGGTTTCGATTAGATCATCGGCGCGGAGGGGGGCGCGGAAGAGTCCGAGAGCCTCTGCGACGCTGTCAACAGTGTTGAGGGTTCGGAGGAGGAGGCGGGAGAGTAATACAGGACGAGACCCCACGCTAGGCAACCTTTCTCACTGGGCGCCCCAAATCCAGGCCAAAAGGCGGAGCTGTGACAGGGGCTTGTGCGATAGAAAAATGATTCGATCGAAATTGTAGACTTTACCGGTACCTGAATCACCCAAAAAAACGGCTCCATTCAGCAACTTTTTGTAGGAATTACCTTTAAAGAGGCAGGATGAATAATCGACGAAAATTCCGCCTCGCGCAACCTGACCTGCCCCGTTTTTCCCGGTTGTGACAAGACCGCCTCGCCATCGGAAGACGATCGCGATGGCCGTGTTGTTGCGGAAGTTTGCTCCAGGGATCACGGCCCGGATGGCGGCGAACGGGGTAGCGGAATGCGCTACCCAAGCGGGGGCTTGCAGGCAGCCATCGCGATGCGGACTTCGGAGGCGGTGGCCGGCTCGCCGCCGGCTTTCCGGATAGCATCGACGGCAGCTTCGACCATCGCGAGGTTGGTCCGCGTGCTGTTGTGGGGCGCATCCTCAAGGCCGACCCGCACATGCCCGCCCATCCTGACGACTTCGGGAATCAGCGGAAGGACATCGACGCCGAGCCCCGCGACCATCCATGGCGCTCCGGGAGAGACCTGGTCGAGAAGCTTCACGTAGGCTTCGAGCGCCCAAGGTTCGGGCGGGAAGCTGAAGGTGAATGCGGATGACATCATGAACCGATACACGGGGGATGGAGTGCGCGGGTAGCGCCGATGGAGCATCGCGCCGTGCCGGACAAAGCCGGGCTCGTAGCAGGCGAAGGCGGGATGGAAGTGATGCTGTTCGGCGAGGCGCATCAGGTGATCGACGAATCCGGGAGAGTTGGCATAGATACCGCGGTCGTCGCCGTACGCGGGCGCCTCGCGGGTTTCGGCGCGCCAGAGGTTGACCGAGCCGGGGTCGATGAAGCCCCATTCGACGAGGCCGCGGCGGGCGAGCTCGACGATCGTGGAGTATCGGCGATTCCAGTCGGTGACGCCGGGGGGAGGAACGGCGGTCGGATAGACGATCGCATCGACCTGCGATCGGATTGCGGAGATGAATGCGGCGCAGTTGTCCACATCGTTGTTCTGCCGGCCGGTTTGAGGATCAAGCGTGTGGGCATGAACGATTGCGGCGCCGGCGCGGACGCACTGGACGGCTTCGCGCGCGATCTCATCGGCGGTGATCGGGATGAGAGGTTGGGCGCGGCGCGTCCATGCACCATTGAGGGCGACTTCAATCCAGGTCTTTTTCGCCATGGTTTTTACCCGTACGGGCGGCTGCCCGGTTTTGCCTGCGCGATGCTACAATCGCGCCGCGTTGCCGGAAAGGAGCCAGCGCGACTAGAGCGCGCCGAGGTTCACGGGAGAACGACGATGAAGAGCACAGATGAGCTTGTGACCGAACTGCTGGATCGGGAAGCGATCAGGGAATTGCCGGTTCGGTACTGCGATTGCGTGTGGCGCAACGACCTTGCGGGGCTGGTCGATTTGTTCGCCGAGGACGGAGTGTTCACGGTGAAGGGAAGAGAGCGCTCGATCACGCAAAAGGGGCGCGAGGCGCTGCGGCGGATGTATTCGGAGGCGCTTGGCGATCTCAATCCGCGTCCGTATATCCACAATCATGTCGTGGATCTTGCGGGATCGGACCGGGCGACCGGGCGATGCTACGTGGAGCTGCGGAGCTTCGCCCGCAACATGGAATGGATAGGGTCCGGCTACTACGAGGACGAATACGTAAAGGTCGGCGGCAAATGGAAGTTCGCATCGCGCACTTTCACCCGGGTGGGTCCGGTGCCGGAGGGCGGAGCGCGCAGGCAGTAGAGGCATCCGCGGGATGCGCAAGGAGCGGGAGCGATGAGCGGAATACTGGATGGCAAGGTTGCGATCATCACGGGCGCGGGTTCGGGAATCGGCCGCGCGGCATCGCGGGTGTTCGCGCGCGAGGGCGCAAAGCTGGTGCTGGCGGACTGGATCGAAACCGGCGGCGCCGAGACGCTGCGTATCGTGCAGGATTTGGGCGCCGAGGCGGTCTTCGCGAAGACGGACGTCTCGCGGCGGGAGGACGTCGATGCGCTGGTGGCGAAGGCGGTTACCGCTTTCGGCCGCCTGGATTGCGCATTCAACAACGCCGGCATCGAGGGCGCATCCGCAGTGACCCATGAATGCACCGAGGAAAACTGGAGCAAGGTGATCGCGGTGGATCTGACGGGCGTATGGCTGTGCATGAGAGCCGAGATCGCCCAGATGCTCAAGCAGGGGGGCGGCGGCGCGATCGTGAACACTTCTTCGGGCGCGGGACTGGCGGGCGTGCGCGGGATGCCCGCGTACGTGGCGGCGAAGCACGGCGTTGCCGGCCTCACCAAGGCGGCGGCGGTCGAGTACGGCCGACACAACATCCGCGTCAACGCTGTATGTCCCGGCCCGATAAGGACGCCGATGATGGCGCGGCTTTTGGGCGAGCGGCCGGATGCGGAACAACGCTTTGCCCGCGGCGGACCGCTCAAGCGGCTCGGCGAAGCGGAAGAGATTGCGGAGACGGTGGCATGGCTATGCTCCGATCGCGCATCGTACGTCACCGGGGTTCCGATGCCGGTTGACGGGGGATTCATGGCGCAGTAGGCGGCCAACGCGCGGGCGGGGACGACTCCGCGCCCGGGCATCGGAATACGCGATGGATGCGAAGTACTTCGACGATTGGAAGGTTGGCGAGACAATCGAGACGATGGGCCGGACGGTGGGCGAGGCGGAGATCTCGCAGTTCGTGGGCCTGGGCGGCTTTTACGAGGAGTTGTTCATCAACCAGGACTACATGGAGAAGTCGGGCCCCTACCCTACGCGGATCGCGCCCGGCGCTTTGACGTTTGCGCTGTCGGAGGGATTAATCATCCTGACCGGTTGCATCCATCGCGTCGGGCTGGCGCTGCTCTCGGTCGAGAAGATGGCGTTCAAGCGCCCGCTGATTGCGGGTGACACAATTCACGTGCGCGTAACGGTCACGGACAAGAATACAACGAGCAAACTCGACCGCGGGATCGTGACCTTCGATCACAGGGTCATCAATCAGCGCGGCGAGGAGATAATGGAGTGCACGGTCAAGCGGATGCTGCGCAGGCGATCCGCCTGACCGCGACGTTTTGAAAAGAAGGGGAGCTGCTTCCGCCTGTTTGCCTTTGCGGGGGCTCGCCCCGAATTGCCAGGGCAAGTTCGATGAAAACATCAAGGCGGGGACTGTTTGTTTCGATGCTGGTTCTTGTCGTCTGCGCCGGGCCGTTTGAGTCGATCGCAGCGGCGGACGATCTCACTGCGAAGACCGGGCTGCTTCGATGCCGTGCGGCGCGCGGATTCGGATGGGTGCTCGGCTCGTCGCGCACCGTCGACTGCGAATACATTCCGTTTTCAGGGCCAATCGAGGAGTACTCGGGCACCATCTCGAAAATCGGCATCGACATCGGATATCTGGCGCCGGTGGTGATGCTGTGGGCGGTGGTGGCTCCGAGCAGCGCGCCGGCAAAAGGGGCACTTGCGGGGAACTATTTTGGAGCGACGGTGCAGGCGGCGGTGCTGGTGGGCGCGGGCGTGAACGTGCTCACCGGAGGCTTTGAGAAATCGATCGCGCTCCAGCCGGTGAGCATCGAAGGCGACGCCGGCGTCTACGTCGGCGCGGGGATAGCCTCGATGAGCCTCAAGCTGGAAGAGCGCGACGAATACTGAACAGTCCGCGACTGCTCACGGGGCAAGCTGTTCGCCCGGAATCCACAGTGCGTGGAAGCCAACGGGAACGCGCTGGGGAATTCGCACGCGCGCGACAGGCCCCGCCTCGATATTCTTCGCATCGAAGATTGCGACCTCGCCGGAGTCGCGGGCGTTGGCATCGGCGACAAAGGCGACCACATAGCCATCGTCCTCGTCGCGGGCGCCGACTCTGGGCGCGAACGGGCACTCATTTGCAGTGCGTCCGGGACCGAACAGGAATTTGCTGGTGGTGTTGCGCTCGAGATCGTATTTGACCAGGCCTTCGAAGTGAGGGACGAGCGACATGTACGCAAAGCGGGTGCGCCGGCCCATCCGGCCGCGATGGATTGTCGGCCATTCGACGCGGCGATCGTCGAGGCGCTCCTCGCGGGTGGCGCCATCGGCGAGATTGAACCTCCATCGATGGAGTTCCGCCTCGAGCCTGAGGAACGCCTTCATGCGGGCGAGTGCGCCTTCCTCGCGGACGGCAGTCGGCTCGGGGCTGAGCACGCGGCAGGCATCCATCACGATCTCCTCGCCATCCTCCCAGGCATTGACGACGTGGTAGATGTAGCAGGGCGGTGCCTCGAACCATCGGACATCGGCGGAGGATCCCATCCTGGGGATGATCGCGAAGCGGCTTGGCAGGTCTGGAAAATAAGTGACCTTGTGGATGCCGCGGGCGAGCAGATGCGGATCCCAGAACAGCGGCAGGTCCATCAGGATCGAATATCGGGGAGTGAACGCCATATCATGCGGCAGTCGCGGGCCGGGCAACTCGATCGGCACATG